>PJTT01000083.1_pt1 | contig 168714 bp, 144 predicted proteins | sample 1512261 | NCBI WGS metagenome assembly PJTT01 (sample SAMN08177685, study PRJNA422409) | Soil metagenome, whole genome shotgun sequencing project. | isolation source: Soil (2) enriched on wood chips | place: USA: Madison | collected 2015-01-15 | reverse complement strand
GGGCGGGCCTGGCCAGCGCCAGGTCCCGGACGCGACGGATCTTCCCAATCCGCCCCAGTCCCGCTCGATCGCATCCCGCCGCCGCATGGTCGCTGGCCGCGCGCCCCTTCGGTGCGGCGAGACGGGGTTATTATGCAGCGGTTCTGAGCGCGTCTGATCCAGAGCGGTGAGAAAGTTGCAAGCGGCTGGATTGGTTGGGGTCTTTGGAGCGGTCGCCGGGGATAGACGTTCGCCAATCCCCGTAAGCCCAACCCAACACCGCCTTCCTGGGCCTTGTGCCCAGGATCCATCGTTCAGCTGCTCAGGCCTGTCGAGGACGACCGAGGTTTGAGCGGTCGCCGGCATGGGCCCTCGCCACAGGGGCGAGGGAGGCGGAGTGGAGCGGTGAAAAGCCTGGGTCCCCGCTTGCGCGGGGATTTTACGGGAAGGGGCGTGCGCCGTCCCCTCCCCCTCAACCGGAAACCGAAATCAGGCCGCCCGGATGATCGCCAGGAAGTCCGCGGCCTTCAGCGAGGCGCCGCCGACCAGGGCGCCGCCGACTTCCTCGGTGGCCAGGATCTCGGCGGCGTTGTCGGGCTTCACCGAGCCGCCGTAGAGGATCGGCACGGCCGCGCCCTGGTCGCCGAAGCGCTCGACCAGGATGGCGCGGATGGCCTTGTGGATGGCGGTGATGTCGGCCGGGGTCGGGGTCAGGCCCGTGCCGATGGCCCAGACCGGCTCGTAGGCGACGGCGAAGGCCTGGCCCGCCAAGCCGGCCGGCAGCGAGTTGCGAATCTGGCCGGTGACGATCGACTCGGCGTCGCCGGCCTCGCGCTGGGCCAGGGTCTCGCCGCAGCAGATGATCGGCTCCAACCCGGCCGCCAGGGCGGCCTCGACCTTGGCCGAGACCAATTCACAGGTTTCTCCGTAGCCGCCGCGCCGCTCGGAGTGGCCGAGAATCACCAGCCGGGCGCCGGCGTCGACCAGCATCGCGGCCGAGACATCGCCAGTGTAGGCGCCCTGCGGGGCGGGATGGCAGTCCTGGCCGCCGACGATCACCGTTTCGCCCGAAAGCGTTTCGGCCATGCGGTGCAGCAGGGTGGCGGGCGGACAGATGGCGACCCGGGCGGCCGGCGTGGCCTCGGCGACCGCCGCGGCGACGGCCCTGGCCTCGTCCAGCGAGGCCTCGAGGCCGAACATCTTCCAATTTCCGGCGATCAACGGCCGGGGCGTCGTCAGAGAAACGGTCATGAGAGTGGCTTTGGGGACGTGGTCCCTTCGGAAGTCAAGTCCGCTTCGGCTTGCTCACTCGCCTTGGCCTCTACTATACCCGCTTGCTCGCATCGAGTGCGTCGCCGTGGCGGCCGTCCGTGCGAACGACATCGGGCGAAACTCAGAAGGTAGTTCCAACGTCATGCTCGCCGGTTTTCGCTCCCTCGCTAAATCGCCCTTCGCGGTCGTCCTGTTCGGCCTGCTGATCGTCAGCTTCGCCGTCTTCGGCATCAGCGACGTCTTCAAGCGCTCGCCCGCCGCCGACGTGGTCGACGTCGGCGCGCGCAAGGTCACGCCCGAAGACTTCAAGAGCCGCTTCGACACCTATCGCCGCCAGCTCGAGAGCCAGGGCCAGAGCCTGACGCCCGACGAGGCCGTCGCGCGCGGCGTCGACCGCCAGATGGTCCAGGAGCTGGCGCTGCAGGAATCGATGGCCGAGCTGATCGCCAAGATGGGCGTGCGCCCGTCCGAGACGCTGATCGCCACCACCCTGCACAAGCAGATGAGCGAGCTGCCGGCCGGCCAGCGCCCGTTCAACCCGATCACCGGCCAGTTCGACAAGGACGCCTATCAGCGCCTGCTGGCCGAGAACAACCTGACCCCGACCCGCTTCGAGGCCTCGCTGCGCGACGACATCGCCCAGTCGCAGTTCTACGCCAGCGTCGCCAACGGCCTGCGCACGCCGCGCATCTATTCGGCCCTGCAGGCCGTCTACGGCCTGGAAAGCCGCGACCTGGCCGCCTTCGCGATCAACCCGGCCAGCGTGCCCCAGCCGGCCGCGCCGACCGACGCCCAGCTGCAGGCCTTCATGAAGGAAAACGCCGCCGCCCTGACGCGTCCCGAGACGCGCCAGCTGGCGATCGTGCGCTTCAGCGCCAAGGCCCTGGAGCCGACCGTGAGCGTCGATCCGGCCGAGGTTCAGAAGACCTTCGACTTCCGCAAGGACACCCTGGCCGCGCCGGAAACCCGCTCGCTGATCCAGATCGTCGCCCCGGACGCCAAGGCCGCCGCCGCCATCGCCGAGCGCCTGCGCAAGGGCGAGGATCCGGCCGCCGTCGCCAAGGCCTATGGCAAGACCCCGGTGGTCATCGCCGACAAGCCCAAGACCGCCCTGCCCGACCGCAAGGTCGCCGACGCCGCCTTCTCGCTGGCCGAGGGCCAGGTCAGCCCGCCGATCGCCGGCGAGCTGGGTCAGTCGGTGATCAAGCTGACCAAGATCACCCCGGCCAAGGCCGCTTCGCTGGAAGCCGCCCGTCCGAAGATCGAGGCCGACCTGCGCGTCCAGAACGCCCAGGCCAAGGCCTATGAGCAGACCCAGACCTATCAGGACGCCCGCGACGCCGGCGCCAACGTCGTCGACGCCGCCGGCAAGGCCGCCGCCCTGGTGGTCACCAGCCCCCCGATCACGGCCCAGGGCACGGACCTGGCCGGCCAGCCCTTCGCCGGCCTGACGCCGGACGTGCTGAAGACCGCCTTCGCCCTGCCGAACGGCGGCGAGAGCGACCTGATCGAGGCCGAGAAGGGCGAGTACTTCGCCGTCCGCGTCGAGAAGGTGATCCCCGCCGCCCTGCCCCCGCTGGCCGAGATCAAGGGTCCGCTGGCCAACCAGTGGATGCTGCAGGAGCTGTCCAAGCGCCTGAAGGCCAAGGCCGACGAGCTGGCCGCGCGCGTCCGCAAGGGCGAGTCGCTGGACAGCGTCGCCGCCGCCGCCGGCTCGAAGGTGCAGAAGGTGGCCGGCCTGTCGCGCGAGAACGCCCGCCAGTACCAGGCCCTGGGCCGCGACCTGCTGATCGGCGCCTTCAACGCCAAGCCGGGCGAGGTGTTCACCGCCCGCGCCCCGGCCGCGCCGAACGCGCCGCAGCTGACCTATGTGGTCGGCCGCATCGAGGGCGTGCACACCGGCGACGTCGCCGAGATCGCTCGCGCCACCGAGACCCTGCGTCCGCAGACCAGCATGGCCTACATGCGCGACGTCGGTCAGGCCAGCCGCGTGGCCGCCATGGCCAAGCTGAAGCCGAAGACCAACCTGACCCTGGCTCGCCAGGCCCTCGGCGTCGACACCGACGCCCTGGCCAAGAGCGGCAAGGACACGGCCACGAAGCCGGGCGCGGCTCAATGAGCCTCGAGCCGGGCTACGACGCCTTCGCGGCCGGCTACGACGCCGGCGTCCCGCAGCTGGTCTGGACGCGGCTGATCGACGACCTGGAGACCCCGGTCTCGGCCTATCTGAAGATCGGCCACGGCCGGCCCTACGCCTTCCTGTTCGAGAGCGTCGAGGGCGGCGCCTGGCGCGGCCGCTATTCGATCGTGGCCATGAAGCCGGACGTGGTGTGGCGCTGCCGCGGCGATCAGGCCGAGATCGCCCGCGACGGCGACATCGCCGCCGGCCGCTTCACGCCGCTGGAAGGCGGCGCGCTGGACAGCCTGCGCGACCTGATCGCCCAGTCGAAGATGGAGCTGCCGGCCGGCCTGCCGCCGATGGCGGCGGGCATCTTCGGCGCGCTGGGCTACGACACCGTGCGCCTGGTCGAGAAGCTGCCGGACATCAATACCGACAGCCTGGGCCTGCCCGACGGCATCATGACCCGGCCCTCGATCGTGGCCGTGTTCGACGCCATCGCCCAGGAGATCGTGCTGACGACGACGGCGCGCCCGACGCCCGGCGTGTCGGCCAAGGACGCCTATGCGGCGGCCCGCGAGCGGATCGAGACGGTGATGGCCGACCTGCGCCGTCCGCTGGCCCACGACGCTCCGCGCGTGCCGCAGGGCCCGATGGAGTTCACCACCCCGGTCAGCCGCGAGGACTATCGCGAGGTGGTCGAGAAGGCCAAGGAGTACATCCGGGCCGGCGACATCTTCCAGGTGGTGCCCAGCCACCGCTTCCGCGCGCCCTTCGGCCTGGACGCCTTCGCGCTCTACCGCTCTCTGCGCCGGACCAACCCGTCGCCGTTCCTGTTCTTCCTCGACCTGGACGGCTTCAACCTGGTGGGTTCCAGCCCGGAGATCCTGGTCCGCCTGCGCGACGGCAAGATCACCATCCGCCCGATCGCCGGCACCCGTCCGCGCGGCGCCACGCCGGAAGAGGACCTGGCGCTGGAGAAGGAACTGCTGGCCGATCCCAAGGAACGGTCCGAGCACCTGATGCTGCTGGACCTGGGCCGCAACGACGTGGGCCGCGTGGCCATGCTCGGCCAGGCCGGCAGCAACAGCGGGTCCAAGGGCAAGCACGCCAACGTGCGCGTCACCGACAGCTTCACGATCGAGCGCTACAGCCACGTGATGCACATCGTCTCGAACGTCGAGGGCAATGCGCCCGAGAACGTCGATCCGGTGGACGTGCTGATGGCCGCCCTGCCCGCCGGCACCCTGTCGGGCGCGCCCAAGGTGCGGGCGATGGAGATCATCGACGAGCTCGAGGTCGAGAAGCGCGGCATCGGCTACGCCGGCGCTGTGGGCTACATCGGCGCCGACGGCTCGGTGGACACCTGCATCGTGCTGCGCACGGCCCTGGTCAAGGACGGCATGATGTACGTCCAGGCCGGCGGCGGCGTGGTGGCCGACAGCGACGCCGACGCCGAGTACGACGAGACCCTGCACAAGTCCCGCGCCCTCAAGCGCGCCGCCGAGGAAGCCTGGCGCTTCGCCTGACTTCCTCCTGACTTTCTGGCGTTCGGAAAAGACGAAGGCGGCGATCCTCGCGGGTCGCCGCCTTTTTCTCGCGTGCGTGGTCCTCGCCCTTCGACAAGCTCAGGGTGAGGACCATTTCGCAGGCCGCGCAGTAGAAACCCTCATCCTGAGCCTGTCGAAGGACGAGGGTTTCTTTCCTCAGTGGTCCATATGCCCCGGCGGACGGGCCGCGCCTTCCGGCCCGGCGACGTCGGTGAGGCCATGGCCCAGGGCGATCGGCTTGCCGTCGGGACCGCGATCGGCCACGCGGACCATCTCCATCATGCCTTTGTCCTCGTGGTTGAGGATGTGGCAGTGCAGGACGAAGTCGCCGATGTAGCGGGCGTAGTGGCTGCGCACCTTCACCACGACGCCCGGCTCGACGAATAGGGTGTCCTTGAAGACGCCCGTCAGGCCGAAATATTCCGAGTTCGGATCCTTGGTCAGGTCGACCCCGTCTTTGGTGGCCGATTCCAGCTCGAACGGATTGACGTGGATGTGGAACGGGTGGCCGACCTTGAAGTCGGTCTTCTGGACCGACAGCGTCCAGCGGTCGGTGTCGCCCAGCACCAGGGTGCGCGAGAAGTCGTTGGGATCGAAGCGCTTGACGTCGGTGTCGGTGCGGCCGATGCCCGGCCCCGACTTGCCGCCCGGCTTGGACGGCGGCGCCTGCAGCGAGAAGACCAGGGTCTGCTCGTTGTCGATCTTGTCGGCCAGCAGGCTGGGATGCGGCGCGAACGACGTCAGGGTCAGGTCGCGGCGCAGGTCGGCGACGACCTGCTCCTTCAGCGTTGCATCGGCGATGGGCAGGTTGCTGGCGGCGCCCACGAGCAACGTCTTGACCTGGTCGGCCGGCGGCGCGACCGGACCGGCGCCGGGCGCGACCTCGACCACGAACAACAGCTGACGACGCTCGGCGCTGCCCTCGACGCCCGACTGCTGGACGTTCACCAGCTCGTCGATGACGCAGTAGGAGCCGGGCTCGGCGAAGGCCACCAGCAGGTCGCTGCGATAGCCGGGCTGCATGACCGTGGACTTGCGCTCCAGCACCTTCTGGCGGGTCAGGCCGTCGGCGGCGATCTCGAACTGCGACACCGCCTCGCTGGAGGGCGCGCATTCCTTGGCGATCAGGGCGTCCTGGCCCAGCGGACCAACCTTGGCCAGGGCGGCCAGCGGGCTGGTCCCGATGCGCTTGCGGATCGAGATCTTGACCGTGTCGGACACCCCGCCGTGGATGAAGCGCCAGCGCTCGGGCGCGCCGGCCACGGCCTTCTGGTTCAGGGTCTCCAGCGTGGCGCCGTTGACGGTGGTGAAGCGGCCGGAGTTGGACCAGTTGCCGCCGCCGATGATGTCGTAGCTGTCGAGCACGCCGGTCTCGCCAGCGTCGCAGTACCAGTTCTTGCGCGTGGGCGCGACGATGCGGGCCTTGGGTTTGCCCTCGGCGTCACGGCAGGCGTACTGGATCTGCTGCAGCACGAAGACGTGGTCGGGCGACTTGGCCAGCAGCACGTCGATGTCGCCCGGAACCACCTTGCGGGCCGGCAGGTCGCCGCCGGCCTCGACCACGCGCGGCAGCCGGTCGCCCTTGATCACCAGCGCGCCGACCAGGCCGCTGGAGACCTGGATCGCCGTCGAACCGTGGACGTGCGGGTGGTACCAGAAGGTGCCCGCCGGGTGGTCGCCCGGGATGTTGTACTCGTACTCGTAGGTGAAGGTCGGATTGGGCGGCAGTTGGCGCAGGACGTTGTCGCTGATCCCCGCCGGGCTGACCCACAGGCCGTGGCTGTGCAGGTTGGTGGTGTTGAAGCAGTGCGGCTCGTTGATGTCCTCGGGGTGGCCTGGGCAGTTGGCCTCGGCCGGCAGCAGGTTGCGGATCTTGACCCGCACCGTCTGGCCCGGACGCGACACCAGGGCCGGCGCCACATAGGGACGGCCGGGCTGCGGCGGATGCAGGCGGTCCTGATAGGCCCGCAGCTCGACGTCGTCGAAGGCGCCCTCGTACTTGTCCTTGCCGATCTGCTTGCCGCTGTTGGGATTCCAGATCTTGGCCTTCAGCAGGACGATGTCGAGATTGGCCTCGACCTCGTCGCCCTTGGGCGGCGGGGCCGGCACGGCGCCGAACTGCTTCAGCGGCGACTCGGGCGGAGCTTCGCCCGGCGCGACCATGGTGAGGATCGGCGGATCGGAGACCGGAGCCGCCTGGCGGGCCAAGGCCGTTCCGGCCGGCAGGACGAGGGCCAGCGCCGCTCCGCCCAAGAGTCCGAGTTGTCGCATGTGCACCCCCGTGCATCCCAAAGATGCGGGAGGCTGGGCGCATCGCTTCGGTAGATCAAGTCGGATTCACAACCTTGGGAACCCATTTTGAGCAGCCGAGGCTTTAGTCGCCCAGGCGCTCCTTGGGCAGGTGCTGGGTGACGGCCGGCGGGGCCAGAACCATCACGGCCGCGAAGCTGACGGCGGCGCTGGCCGCGAAGGCCGCGGCCATCAAGACCGGCATGATCCGCTGACGCCGGCGCGGCGCGCGCAGCAGGGCGCGAGCGTACGACAGGGCGGCGGTGTCGAGGGCGGAATCAGCGACGGACATGCGCGGAGTGTGGTGCAACCCTGGCGAACACGCGAGCGTCATAGATGTCGCACCCGCAGCGCGCCTCCCCATCTGGCGTTCAGATACTCGCAGACGAGCCGTCGATGACAGTTATGGGGCGTCGCTTCGGAGCAGAGCAGGCAGCCTCCGTCAAAGCTTTCCACTTTGAGCCGTTCCTCGATCCGTCGCCCCGCCATCAACGCCATGAAGCTGGTCTCGAAGATCCGCCAATCCCCCTTATCCTTCTTGAAGGCCTTCAGGATTTCATCGGTCGGAGCCAGCAGAGGCTCATGCCGATAGTTGATCCCTCCAATGGCCTTCAGAAAATAGGACAGGTCGTCGGACTTGGCGAAGCCCGCCAGTTGCGACGTATTGTGAAGCCGCACGTCGATGACGGAACGCACGCCGGCCGCCTTGAGCCGCTCGAAGAAGCCCTTGGCGCTGGTCTGGGTGAAACCGATGGTGGCGAGATTGGCGACGCCGTTCATCCAGCCGCAGCCGACGCTTCGATCTCCGCGACCGCTTCAGCATAGGCGACCTTTCGCGCCCGCTGCACATAGGCCCTGGCGATGCGGGCCTCCTCGTTTTCGAAGATGTCTTCCTGATCCAGCCCTTCGCACACCAGAAGCCTGCGCTCGACCGCCTCATGGGGCTCCACGGCGCCGTCCGGATGAACATGGGCGACGGAAAGGCCTCGTTCCTGCAAACGACGCGAGACCAGCAGGCAGCGATGGCAGTCGAGCGGCTCCTGCTCCGAACACATCAGGGCCACGACATGCGTCTGTGCACCCTTGGCCACGCGGTCCAGTCCTTCGCGAAATGCTGGCTCCACCGCCATCGCCTCATAGTCGGCGACGCCTTGGTCGAACAGGCGCGCAGCCGCAGGCCGACCGCCCAACTCGGCTCCCAGGAAGACGTAGGCCACGCCCTCCTCCTTCAATCTCTTGGCCAGGACGTCGCGATTGAAGTGCGGGGTGTGCCGCGACCAGGGACTGGTGCGCACGTCGGCGACCGCCGTCACGCCTGCGCCGCGCAGCAGCTGCCAGAAGCGATCCCAACCGTGGTTGGAATGGCCGATCGTCAGGATGCGAGCTTCAGAGCGCAGGGATTCCATTGACCTGAAGATAGCATCGGTCTGGCGCGGCGTCGAAGGGACGAGCGAGGCCGAGGCGGACTTGGCACAGTCCTCGCTCTGGCAGCAAAGCCTTGGCGTCGGCGAGGCCTTCCTTCTGGAACGCCTGCTTCAAGTCCTTCGCGCCGACAGGCAGAAGGAGCTTATGGCCTCGTAGCTCGATACCCAGCTTCAGCCGGTGCTCATCACCAAAGACCAGTTCCGACAGACCTAGACGTTCGGCCAAGACGGTTTCGCAAGCCAGCGATCCGCAAGGGCTTCCTGCCGGCACGTAGGCCTTCGTCCCATCGAAGACCAGATGTGGGCCAAACGCTACCTCGGCCGAGATATCGGCGGCTCGGGCCAGGACCGTCTTGAACTCGACCTCGCTCAAGACCCCAGACCGATAGGGGTCTCCCGCGACGACCACGTCTTCGCTCCGGTGCGGCATCGCCGTATCGGGCGTTTCGCCACGAAACCGGACGACATGGCCTGGGTGAAATGTCGTGTTCGGTCCGCAGACGATGGCGGGCCAGAAACCGCCGGCGACTGGCTCTGGTCGCACCATGCGTCCGATCCGCCTGTCGAACCCGGCCACGCACCGGAGCTTTCCATACAGCGTCACTTCCGTGACGACGATCTCATGCCACATACGCCGCCTCAACGCGCACAAGCAACAATACTCACGTTAAGCGGAAGCTATCCGTCTCGGCAACCATTCCCTGGCTTGGCGCGGCCGGCGGTTGGCCCTAGAAGCGACGCTCGAAAGGCGGCGTCATGATCCTGGTCATCGATAACTACGACAGCTTCACCTACAACCTCGTGCATTACCTGAACGAGTTGGGGGCCGAGACCGTCGTCCATCGCAACGACGACCTGACGGTGCAGGAGGCCCTGGGTCTGAAGCCGCAGGCGGTTCTGCTGTCGCCGGGTCCCAAGGCGCCCGACCAGGCCGGCATCTGCCTGCCGCTGCTGCGCGGCGCGCCCGACGACCTGGCGATCCTGGGCGTGTGCCTGGGCCACCAGGCCATCGGCCAGGCGTATGGCGGCGAAGTGGTGCGGGCCAAGGAGGTCATGCACGGCAAGACCAGCCCGATCCGCCACGCCAACAAGGGCATCTTCAAGGATCTGCCCGACCCGTTCACCGCCACCCGCTATCACAGCCTGGCCGTGCGCCGCGAAGACCTGCCGGCCGAGCTGGAGGTCACCGCCTGGACCGCCGACGGCGAGATCATGGGCGTGCAGCACCGCACCCGCCCGGTGCACGGCGTGCAGTTCCACCCCGAATCCATCGCCACCGAGGGCGGCCACCAGCTGCTGGCCAACTTCCTCGACCTGGCCGGCGTGCGCCGCGACGCCCAGATCTGGGTCTAGGACGGGGCGAAGCAGATGTCCGACGCCTTCAAGCCCCTGCTGGCCAAGCTGGCCGACGGCCAGACCCTTTCGGAAGACGACGCCGAGGTCTTCTTCAGCGCCTGCCTGCGTGGCGAGCCGACCCCGGCCCAGGTGGCCGCGGCGGTGACCGCCATGCGGCTGCGCGGCGAGACCGTGGGCGAGATCGCCGCCTGCGCCCGCGCCATGCGCCGCGCCGCCGTGCACCTGGAGCACCCGTATGACGTGGTCGACGTCTGCGGCACCGGGGGCGACGGCCTCCACACCCTGAACATCTCCACCGCCGTGGGCTTCGTCGCCGCCGGCGGCGGCCTCAAGGTCGCCAAGCACGGCAACCGCGCGGTGACCAGCAAGTCGGGCACCGCCGACGTGCTGGCGGCCCTGGGCGTCAATATCGACGCGACCCTGGTCCAACAGCGCGCCGCGCTGGACAGCGCCGGCATCTGCTTCCTGTTCGCCCAGTCGCACCACGGGGCGATGAAGCACGTGGCGCCGATCCGCCAGCAGCTGGGCTTCCGCACGATCTTCAACCTCTTGGGTCCGCTGACCAATCCGGCCGGCGCCAAGCGGCAGGTGGTGGGCGTCTCGGCCCCGCGCTTCGTCGAGCCGATCGCCCGCGCCCTGGGAGCCCTGGGCGCCGAGCGCGCCTGGTCGGTGCACGGCGGCGGTATGGACGAGCTGACCATCACCGGCGAGACCGAGGTGGCCGAATGGCGCGAGGGGGCGATCCGCCTCTTCACCATCACGCCCGAGGCCGTGGGCCTGCAGCGCGCCTCGCTGGCCGAGATCACCGGCGGGGACCCCGCTTTCAACGCCGCGGCCCTGACCCGCCTGCTCGACGGCGAGACCGGCGCCTATCGCGACATCGTGCTGCTCAACGCCGCCGCCGCCTTCCTGGTGGCCGACAAGGTCGAGACCCTGCGCGAAGGCGTGGAGCTGGCCGGGGCCGTGCTCGACGACGGCCGCGCCAAGGCCGCCCTCGCCGGCCTCGTGGCCGCCACCAATTCCGAACCTGTGACCGCATGACCGACATTCTCGCCAAGATCGCCGACTACAAGCGCGAGGACGTCGCCGGCCGGAAGGCCGTGCGCTCGCAGGCCGAGGTCGAGGCCGCCGCCAAGACCGCTTCGGCGCCGCGCGGCTTCAAGGCGGCGCTGGAGGCCAAGCACGCGCCGGGCAAGCTCTCCTTGATCGCCGAGATCAAGAAGGCCTCGCCGTCCAAGGGCCTGATCCGCGCCGACTTCGATCCGCCCGTGCTGGCCAAGGCCTATGAGGACGGCGGCGCGGCCTGCCTTTCCGTGCTGACCGACGGCCCCAGCTTCCAGGGCGCCGACGACTACCTCGTGGCCGCCCGCGCGGCGACCGCCCTGCCCTGCATCCGCAAGGACTTCCTGGTCGACCCGTGGCAGGTGGCCGAGAGCCGCGCCCTGGGCGCCGACGCCATCCTGGTGATCCTGGCGATGATCGACGACACGCTGGCCGCCGAACTGATGGCCGAGGCCGCGCGCCTGGGCATGGACGCCCTGGTAGAGGTGCACGACGAGGCCGAGACCGAGCGGGCCGGCAAGCTGGGCGCGACGCTGTTCGGGGTCAACAACCGCGACCTCAAGAGCTTCGTCGTCGACCTGGCCGTCACCGAGCGCCTGGCCAAGCTGGCCCCGGCCGGTTCGCTGCTGGTCACCGAAAGCGGCCTCTTCACCCATGCCGACGTGGTGCGGATGGAGGCCTGCGGGGCCACCGCCATGCTGGTCGGCGAAAGCCTGATGCGCCAGGCCGACGTCACGGCCGCGACGCGCGAGCTGATCGGCTAGGGCCGTCAGAGACTAGTAGATCCGTTCTTCCCCGCGAAGGCGGGGATCCAAGCAGGCTCTCATGCTGGGGCCCGCTCGTCGATCGGCCCGCCGCCTCAGTTTGGATCCCCGCCTTCGCGGGGATGCTCGGAATTGAGAGCGCAGATCAGAGATCACGGCCCGGCACTCACATAACGCCGCTCGGCCACGTTTCGGCCAAGCTGTCGCGGATCATCACCCCTGAACACCGATCGAGGGGCTTTTCGCATGACCGCCGGCAAGACGTCGCTTCGCGCGAAACTGGGCGCGCATCTGATCGACTGGGCCAGGACCCTGGCGCTGACGGCCGCCATCGTGCTCGTGCCGCGCACCGTGCTGTGCCAGCCGTTCGTGATCCCGTCCGGCTCGATGGAGCCGACCCTGCTGGTCGGCGACCGCATTCTCGTGAACAAGTTCGCCTATGGCTGGAGCCGCCATTCGGCGCCGTTCAGCCCGCAGATCGGCCATGGCCGGCTGATGGGACGTGAGCCCCAGCGCGGCGACGTGGTGGTGTTCAAGAAGCCGGGCGACGGCCGCACCGACGTCATCAAGCGCCTGGTCGGCCTGCCGGGCGACGAGCTGCAGGTGGTGGACGGGGTGCTGCGCATCAACGGCGCGCCGGTCGTCCAGCAGCCTCTGGGGACGCGCATAGAGGACACCCCGTTCGGCGTGCTGCCCGCCGAACGCTTCGTCGAGACCCTGCCGGGCGGCAAGACACATCTGGCCAACAGCTACGGCCCGCGCACGGCGGCCGGCAACACGGCGGTCTATCGCGTGCCCGAGGGCTGCTACTTCATGATGGGCGACAACCGCGACAACTCGCTCGACAGCCGCTTCGATCCGGGCCCGATCCCGGCCGGCCAGGCCCGCTGCGCCTGGAACCCGGCGGTGGACGCCAATCTGCCGGCGCAGATCGGCATGGGCTTCGTGCCGTTCGAGAACCTGGTCGGCCGGGCCGAGATGGTGGTGTTCTCGTGGGAAAGCGGCGCCGGTCCGCGATGGAATCGGTCGTTCCAGCGGCTGTGAATCGGCCCCTGGGAGGCGGGAATCGCGGTCTCGGCGGCGATATTCTCGCGCGCCGGGGCGCGACGCGATCACACCGTCTACGGAAAATCACGGCTCGGTTCGCCGTCGCGGCCGGATACGGCCGACTGAGAACGGCGGACTTATCCGACGTAAAATCAGTCATTTAGGACCCGGGTCCTGATACGCGCGGCGCAAGCGAATTGGCAGAACGCCGGTCGCCGTAATTCACTTGACCTTAACCAAGAACACCTAGAGAACATTCGCAAGGTTTGCGGTTTGTTCCGCGACGACTTGCGAGGCCGTCATGCTCACCCGCAAGCAGCACGAGCTGCTGATGTTCATCCACGAACGGATCAAGGAGACCGGCGTCTCCCCCTCCTTCGACGAGATGAAGGAGGCCCTGGACCTGGCGTCGAAGTCGGGCATCCACCGGCTGATCACGGCCCTGGAAGAGCGCGGCTTCATCCGCCGCCTGGCCCACCGGGCCCGGGCGCTGGAGGTGGTCAAGCTGCCGCAGCAGGCCACGACGGCCGCCCCGCCCAAGGGCCGAGGCGCATTCCGACCGCAGGTGCTGGAAGGCGGCGGTCCCGCCCCTTCGGCGCCCGCCCCGACCCTGCCGGTCGCCAATGACAGCCGCGAGCTGCCGATCCTGGGCCGCATCGCCGCCGGCACGCCGATCGACGCCATCCAGCACGAGCGCGACCGCCTGCCGGTGCCCGAGAGCATGCTGGGCGGCGGCGAGCACTACGTTCTCGAGGTGCAGGGCGACTCGATGATCGAGGCCGGCATCCTGGATGGCGACTATGTGATCATCCGGAAGGGCGACACGGCCAACAGCGGCGAGATCGTCGTCGCCCTGGTCGGCGAGGAAGCCACGCTGAAGCGCCTGCGCAAGAAGGGCGGCTCGATCGCCCTGGAAGCGGCCAACCCCAAGTACGAGACCCGCATCTTCGGCCCCGACCAGGTCGAGGTGCAGGGCAAGCTGGTGGGACTGATCCGCCGCTATCACTGACGGCTAGGGCCGGCACGACGGTTCGAGGGCGCGATCGCAAGATCGCGCCCTTTTTCGTTTCGGGGGCGCGGCGATGGCCGCCCGACCGGCCAGTGTTGACTCAGTCAATAAATCTCCAATATTGACGCAATCAACATTGGAGGCCGCATGACCGATCAGCACGACATCGACGTCGCCACCCTGCGCGCCTTCAACCGCGTCTACACCAGCCGCCTGGGCCTGCTGGACGCCAGCTATGACGGCAGCCCGTTCACGCTGAGCGAGGCGCGGGTTCTCTACGAACTGGCCAACCGGACCGACCCGATGGCCGCCGACATCGCCCGCGCCCTGCGCCTGGATCCGGCCCAGGTTAGCCGCACGATCAAGCGCTTCTCCGAACGGGGCTTGGTCACGGCGCGCGAGAACCCGGCCCACGGCCGCCACCAGCTGCTGGGCCTGACCGATGAAGGCCGCGCGACCTTCGCCGCCCTGGAGGCCAACACCCGCGCCAGCGTCGGCGCCCTGATCGAGGGGCTGCACCCGCTGCAGCGGGCGCGGCTGCTCGAGGCGGCCGGGGCGATCAACGAGGTGTTCGAGGGCGGCGCGCCCGAGGTCGTGCTGCGGGCCTTGCGCCCCGGCGACCTGGGCCTAGTCGCCTCGCGCCAGGCGGTGCTCTATGCCAGCGAATACGGCTGGAACGGCGACTACGAGGCCCTGGTCGCGGGGATCCTGGCCGACTTCCACCACAAGTTCGATCCCGCCCGGGACGACGCCTGGATCGCGCAGGCCGGCGGCCGGATGGTCGGCTCGATCTTCCTGGTGCGCGGCGATGCGCCCGGCGTGGCCAAGCTGCGTCTGCTCTATGTGGAGGCGCAGGCCAGAGGCCTGGGCGTCGGCAGGCGGCTGGTCGAGACCTGTGTCGAACGCGCCCGGGCGCTCGGCTATGCGCGGCTGGACCTCTGGACCGTCAGCGCCCTGACCGCCGCGCGCCGGCTCTACGAGCAGGCCGGTTTCCAGCTGACCCACGAGGCGCCCGGCCACCAGTTCGGCCACGACCTGATCGACCAGACCTGGTCGCTGGACCTGTAGGGCGTCGGCCTGGCCGGCTTGCGCCTCCACGGCCAAGCTGACAGCCTGCGCCACCCGCAAGCACGACCGCGAAGGCTGCATGGACCACCCGGACTGGTATCTCGACTGGCGACATGAGGCCGTCCACGAACTTCAGGAAAAGAACGCGCGGCTGCGGGCCGAATTCAGGCTCGGGGACTGGCCGCGCTTCGACTACGACGTCGATGCGGGAACCCTGACCTTCTCGGAGAACGGCGTCGCCAAGGTGATCGCCGAGATCCAGGTCGTCGGCACCACCAGCCAGAAGGCCGGCAACTGGCTGTGGTCGTGGGCCAACAGCCACTGGCCCGAAGGCGTGACGGCCGAGGCTGAACGCGTCCGCGCCTTTGGCGAGGAGCACGGCGTCTGCGAACTGACGCACGACTATGTCGACGGCGACGACGATCTGAACGCCCTGGGTTGGGAGCTGACCGCCGTCATGGCCCGCCTCACGGGCGCCCTGGGCGGCTATCGGCCGCCAAGGGACGAAGGCGGCGGCCTGTTCCTGACCTACACCAGCATGGCCTGGGCGAGCTGACCTAGAGCACCAGATTCTTCGCCGCCGCGTCGAAGCTGGCCCAGGCCGCCGCCGCCAGGGCCGCGCCGGTGCTGGCGCGACGCACGCCCAGGCCCGGCAGGTCGGCGAGCTTCATGTCCGGTCCCCACAGCAGCACGTTGACCGGCTTGGGCGCCACGGCCGCGACGATGGCGGCGATGTCGCCGTACTTCGTCACGCCCGGCGCATAGAGGCAGTCGGCGCCGGCCTCGGCATAGGCGACCAGGCGCTCGATGGTCGGGGCGAGGTCGTCGCGGCCGATCAGGAAGCCTTCGGTGCGGCCGACCAGGATCACGTCCTGGCCCGAGGCGTCGATGGCGGCGCGGGCGGCGGCGATGCGGGCGACGGCGTCGGGCAGCTCGTAGAGGTCCTTGCCGGTGCGGTCCTCGATCGAGAGGCCAGCGACGCCGGTCTCGACCGCCCGGGCGACATTGGCGGCGACGCCTTCGGGGGTGTCGGCGAAACCGGCCTCGAAGTCGGCGTTGACCGGCAGGTCGGTGGCGGCGACCAGCCCGCGCAGGTGCTCAAGCACCTCGTCGACCGTGACCTCGCCGTCGGCCCGGCCCCAGGACCAGGCCATGCCGGCGCTGGTCGAGGCCAGGGCCTTGAAGCCCAGCTTCTGGAGCCGCACCGCGCCGCCGGCGTCCCACGGATTGGGCAGGGCGAAGAAGCCGTCGGCGTGCAGGGCGCGGAAGGCGGCTCGCCTTCCAGCGAACTTGGCGGCGAACTCAGCGGCGTCGGTCATCGGGTCTTCCTTCAGTACGGGGCGCGAGTCCTTACGGCGGCCGGCCGCGACTATCCGCCCGGTTCTTGCGCATTCCTGTCAGCAGTCGCCACCCAGGGTCGCGCGCCGCGCAGGGGTTGGGCCCAGACGATCCACCAGCCGTCGCGGCGGCGCCAGAGCTCGGCCGAACCGCCGGCGGCGAAATCCTCGCCGGCCAGCACGACGGCGTCGTGACAGGTCGCCGGCAAGACGGCGGGACGGGGTCCGCGCAGCACCACCACCTGGGCGCCCGAGCAAAGTCGTTGCAAGCCGGCGAAATCGGGCGCGCGGCGGGTCCAGGACAGGCTGACGGCGACCGGGGCCGAAGGGGTCGACGCGCAGGAGACGCGGTCGCAGGCGAAGTCCTTGCCGGCGATGGGCGCCAGGCCTCGCCGGCGGGCCCAGAGATCGGCGCCGAAGCGGCGGGCGTCGGGGCGCAGCAGCACCGCCTCCCCGCCCCGGCGCGCGGCGGCCGTGGCGCCGTCGGCGGAAATCCAGAGGTCGGGCGGCGCCGGACGCGGCCAGAGGGCGACGGCCAGAGCCAGCGGCGCGCCCAGCCAGCGCAGCCGGCCCCTCCACAGGCAAAGCAGCATGATGCCCAGGAACGACAGGGCCAGGGTGAAGGGCGGGCCGCTGGCGACAACCTGCTGGGCGCCGTGGGCGCCGGCGAACCAGCGGGCGATGGCGGTCATGGCGTCGATGCCCCAGCCGGCCACGGCCAGGAACGGCGCGCCCAGGCCCAAAGGCTCCAGCACGGCGCCGACCGCCAGGAACGGCATGATCACGAAGGACGACAGCGGCGAGACCGCCAGATTGGCCGGCAGCCCCCAAACCGCGACGCGGTTGAAGTGCTGCATGGCGAACGGGCCGGTGGCCATGCCGGCCACGAAGCTGGCGCCGACGCTGATGGCGAGCCAGCCCATGGCGGCCTGGGTGAAGCGGATCGGCCAGGGCACGGAGATCTCGCGGGGCTGGCGCGGCCAGGCCTCTGCGAGCGCGACCAGGGCGGCGGTGGCGGCGAACGACATCTGGAAACCCGGCGCGCCCGCCGACTCGGGCTGGGCGACCAGGATGATCAGGGCCGCCAGGGCCAGGCCGTGCAGACTGACGGCCTGGCGGTCGGCCAGGATCGCCAGAAAGGCCACGGCCGCCGTGATCGCCGCGCGCAGGGCCGGCGGCGGCGCGCCGGAGATGATCAGGTAAGCGCCGACGGCCGCGAGACCGGCGACGGCGGCGATCTTCTTGCCCGACACCCGTAGGGCCACCCACGGCCAGGCGGCGATCAGCAGGCGGACGGCCGCGAACACGAAACCGCCGACGATGGCCATGTGCAGGCCGGATATGGAGAGGATGTGGGCCAGGCCCGAGGCGCGCATGGCCTCGGTCTGCTCGGGCGTCACCCAGGCCTCGTGGCCGGTGACCATGGCCGCGGCGATGCCGCCGCTGTCGGGTCCCAACCGCTCGACGATGCGGGAGGCCAGATCCCAGCGCACGGCGTTGATCGCCATGGAGAGGCGCAGTCGCCAGGGCGGCGGGTCGAGCGCGGTCTCCTCGATCTGGCCGACCACGAAGCCGACGCCGCCCACGCCGTTGAACCAGGCGTCGCGGGCGAAGTCGTAGGCGCTGGGCGCGGCGGGCGGCGGCGGGGCCGACAGCATGGCCTTCAGGCGCAACGCCGAGCCGGGCGGCGGCGCGACCTCGCCTTCAGCCAGGCTGACCCGGATTCGGGTGGGCGTCGCTTCTGGCGACAGGCGCGAGATCGACACCGGCGCGACCAGCAGGCGCGGTCCGGCCGCGCCGGGCGAAACGACGTCGACGACGAAGCCGTCGATCACCCGCACGCTCCGCTCGACCGGCATGACCGGCGCGGCGACGCGGTCGCAGCGGACCTTGCCGGCCAAGGCGCCCGAAGCGGCGAAAGCGGCCAGGGTCAGGGGAATCGCCAGGCCGCTCCAGCGCGGCCAGCCCCGGCTCCAGATGGCGAGCACGGCCAAGGCGAGCGCGACAAGGGCCAGCAGCGACCAGGACGGCTCGACCTTCAGCTCCAGATAGCCGGCCGCGCCCAGGCCGAAGGCGACCGGCGCCCACAGCATCCAACGGCCCGCGTTGAGCCTTGCCTCATCGATCGCCTGTGAAGCGAGCGCTGCGGGACTAGGACACCTTCGAACGGCCGTGCTAAGACGCGCCGCCCAGCGGCCGGCGCCTGCGTCGCGCGCAGCCGCCGAGCCTCCCGCCGCGCCCGCGGCCTCCAGACCGTCAGCTTCGAAGCCTATGTCCAGTTCCTCCCCCGCCCCCAGCGGCGTCGTCACCCGCTTCGCCCCGTCGCCGACCGGCTTCCTGCATATCGGCGGCGCCCGAACGGCGCTGTTCAACTGGTTATATGCACGCCATACGGGTGGGAAGTTCCTTATTCGCGTCGAGGACACCGACCGCGAGCGTTCGACCGAAGCGGCCGTGGCGGCGATCTTCGAGGGCCTCGACTGGCTGGGCATGAAGTCCGACGAGGAAGTCGTCTTCCAGTACAGCCGCGCCGACCGCCATCGGGCCGTCGTCGAGGAGATGCTGGCGGCCGGCCGCGCCTATCGCTGCTGGATGACCGTCGAGGAGCTGGCCGCCGCGCGCGAACTGGCCCGAGCCGGCGGGCCGGCCCTGCGCTCGCCCTGGCGCGACGCCCCGCCGCCCAACGATCCCACCCTGCCGCACGTCATCCGCTTCAAGGGCCCGACCGAGGGCACGACCCTGGTCGACGATCAGGTCAAGGGTCCGGTGACCTTCAACAACGCCGACCTGGACGACCTGGTCCTGCTGCGCGCTGACGGCGCCCCGACTTACAACCTGGCCGTGGTGGTCGACGACCACGACATGGGCGTCACGCACGTGATCCGTGGCGACGACCACCTGAACAACGCCGCCCGCCAGACCCTGATCTACCAGGCCAATGGCTGGACCGTGCCGGCCTTCGGCCACATCCCGCTGATTCACGGCCCCGACGGCGCCAAGCTCAGCAAGCGCCATGGCGCGCAGGCCGTCGGCGAGTTCGCCGACATGGGCTACATCCCCGAGGGCATGCGCAACTACCTGGCGCGCCTGGGCTGGGGCCACGGCGACGACGAGGTGTTCAACGACGAACAGGCGATCAGCTGGTTCGACGTCAAGGACGTGGTCAAGGCCCCTGCCCGCCTGGACTGGGCCAAGCTGAACTTCATCAACGGCCAGCACCTGCGCCAGGCCGACGACGCCCGCCTGACCGCCCTGACGCTGAAGGCCCTGACCGCCGCCGGGACCGACCTGCCGGCCGACGCGGAAGCCCGCATCGCCGGCGCCGTTCCGCAGGTCAAGGAAGGCGCCAAGACCATCCTGGAGTTGGGTGAACACGTGGCGTTCGCGCTCAAGGTGCGCCCGCTGGCCCTCGAAGAAAAAACCGCCAAGCAGCTTTCCGAGGAAACGGTCGCGCGCCTCGCACGACTTCGTGACCAGTTGGCCGCCGCCCCGGCCTGGGGCGTTTCGGAGCTGGAGACGCTGTTGAAATCGTTCGCGGAATCGGAGGCTGTCGGCTTCGGCAAGTTCGGCCCGCCGTTGCGCGGAATCCTCACCGGCGGGGCCCAGGCGCCTGACCTGAACAAGATCATGACCGCCCTTGGTCGTGACGAGTCGCTGGGGCGTCTTGACGACGCGCTGGCGTCGCGCGCATGAGGCGCTATAACGCAGCCGCGAAATACAAAACTGGACTGATCGTTCCATTATTGAAAGGGTCTCTCGCATGACCGACAAAGCCACGCTGACGATCGGCGATAAGAGCTACGACCTGCCGATCCTCAAGGGCAGCACGGGTCCGGACGTTCTGGACATCCGCAAGGTCTATGGCGAAAGCGACCACTTCACCTTCGATCCGGGCTTCACCTCGACCGCGTCGTGCGAGAGCAAGATCACCTATATCGACGGCGACGCCGGCGTTTTGCTGCACCGCGGCTATCCGATCGACCAGCTGGCCGAGAAGTCGTCGTTCCTCGAAGTCTGCCACCTGCTGCTGAACGGCGAACTGCCGACGGCCGCCGAACTGGCCAAGTTCGAGAACAACATCACCTACCACACGATGCTGCACGCGCAGTTCGACCGGTTCTTCGAAGGCTTCCGTCGCGACGCCCACCCGATGGCCGTCATGACCGGCGCCGTGGGCGCCCTGTCGGCCTTCTACGCCGACAGCATGAACGTCGACGACGCCCGCGAGCGTGAGATCAGCGCTCATCGCCTGATCGCCAAGATGCCGACGATCGCCGCCCGCGCCTACAAGTATACGATCGGCCAGCCGTTCGTGTCGCCGCGCAACGACCTGTCGTACTCGGAAAACTTCCTGCGCATGTGCTTCTCGGTCCCGGCCGAGGACTGGAAGCCGAACCCGGTCCTGACCCGCGCCATGGACCGCATCTTCATCCTGCACGCCGACCACGAGCAGAACGCCTCGACCTCGACCGTCCGTCTGGCCGGTTCGTCGGGCGCTCACCCGTTCGCCTGCATCGCCGCCGGCATCGCCTGCCTGTGGGGCCCGTCGCACGGCGGCGCCAACCAGGAAGCCCTGGAGATGCTCGAGCAGATCGGCACGGTCGACAAGATCCCCGAGTTCATCGAGGGCGTGAAGGCGCGCAAGCACAAGCTGATGGGCTTCGGCCACCGCGTGTACAAGAACTTCGACCCGCGCGCGAAGGTCATGCAGAAGACCTGCCACGAGGTCCTCGGCCAGCTGGGCATCAACGACCCGCTGCTCGAAGTGGCCATGGAGCTGGAAAAGATCGCGCTCAGCGATCCGTTCTTCATCGAGCGCAAGCTGTACCCGAACATCGACTTCTATTCGGGCATCACCCTGCGCGCGATGGGCTTCCCGACCAACATGTTCACCGTGCTGTTCGCCCTGGCCCGCACCGTCGGCTGGATCAGCCAGTGGAAGGAAATGTTCGAGGATCCGACCCGCAAGATCGGTCGTCCGCGTCAGCTCTACACGGGCTCGACCCAGCGCGACTACATCGACGTCGAAAAGCGCGGCTAAGCGCTTCTTCCGGCTTCGGAATTACGGAAAGGCCTCGCGAAAGCGAGGCCTTTTTGTTTGCGCGCCTGCATTGCGCCGCGTTGCGGACGCGAGTGCATGCGACTAAGCGTTGATTGTTGTAGCGCTTTGGAAGGGTCGCGTAATGTCTGGTTTCACGCCGCTGCGGCTGTGCGGCCTGGGCGTCTACGAACCCCGACTGGTCCTGGCCTCCGACGAGCTGGACGCGCGCTACGGGCGTGAGGCCGGCTTCACCCAATCCCAGTTCGGCCTGACCTCGCGCCGCTTCGCCTCGCCCAACGAGACCGCCTCGATGATGGGGGCCGCGGCGGCGCGCGAGGCCCTGGCGGCGGCCGGCTGGGCGGACGGCGAGTTCGACGTGCTGATCGGGGCCGGCGGGGTGATGGAGCAGCCGATCCCCGGCACCTCGATCCTGGTGCAGCAGGCCCTGGGCCTGGGCCGCTCGGGCATCAGCGCCTTCGACGTCAACCAGAGCTGCCTGTCGTTCCTGGCGGCGCTGGACGTGGCGGCCATGGGTTTCGCCACCGGGCGCTGGCGGCGGGCCCTTGTGGTCTCCAGCGACATCGCCTCGGCGGGGCTGGACTGGCGCCAGCCGACGGCCAGCGCGATCTTCGGCGACGGCGCGGCGGCCGCCTGCCTGGAGGCCGGCGACGACGCGGACGGTCCGGCCCTGCTGGCCCGCCGGTTCGAGAGCTATGGCGAGGGCCGGGACTTGGCCACCCTGAAGGCCGGCGGCTCGCGCGTGCGGCTGGAGGACGGGCTGGAGGCCTTCGAGGACGCCGCCAAGTTCCACATGGACCCGTTCGGCATCTTCAAGGCCGCCGCCAAGCGGCTGCCGCCGGTGATCGACAAGGTGCTGGAGGACGCCGGCCTCGACCGTGAAGGCGTCGACCTGATCGTGCCGCACCAGGCCAGCCGGCCGGGCCTGGATCACCTGCGCAAGCTGGTCGGCGGGGATCCGGCCCGGGTGGTCGACGTGTTCGGCGAGCACGGCAACCAGATCGCCGCCTCCATTCCCACCGCCCTGCACAGCGCCTGGCGCGACGGGCGGCTGACGCCGGGCTCGACCGTGCTGCTGGTCGGCACGGCCGCCGGCATCAGCATCGGCGCGATGGTCCTGCGGGTCTGATGCGCCAGGCGCTCGTCACCGGCGCCACGGGCGGGCTGGGCCTGGCCCTGACCGCCGCCCTGATGGCGGAGGGCTACGCCGTGCGGGCGACGGGGCGCGACGCCGGCGCTGTCGCCCGCCTGCGCGCCATGGGCGTCGAGACGATCGAGGCCGACCTGGTCGCCGATCCGGGCCGGGCCGCCGAGCTCTGCCGGGGCGTCGACGTGGTGTTCCACGCCGCGGCCCTGTCCAGCCCCTGGGGACCGGACGAGGCCTTCGAGCGGGCCAATGTGGGCATGACCCGCCACCTGCTGGCCGCCGCCCGCGCCGCCGGCTGCGAGGGGCTGGTCTTCGTCTCCTCGCCGTCGATCTACACCGAGCCGCGCGACCGGCTGAACCTGACCGAGGCCGACGCGCCGGCAGAGCGGCCGATGAACGCCTACGCCCGCACCAAGCTGGCGGCCGAGCGGCTGGTGCTGGCGGCCAACGGGCCGGACTTCTTCACGGTTTCCGTGCGTCCCAGAGCCCTGGTGGGGCCGGACGACAAGGTGCTGCTGCCGCGCCTGCTGGCGCTGGTCGCCCGGGGCCGCGCGCCGCTGCCGCGCGGCGGGCGGGCGCTGGTCGAGCTGACCGACGTGCGCGACGCGGCCCAGGCGCTGGTGCTGGCCGACCAGCGGCGCGCGGCGATCGGCGGACGGGCGTTCAACGTCTCGGGCGGGGCGGCGGTCAGCGTGCGGGATTTCGCCCTCGACCTGGCGGCGGCGACCGGACGATCACTGAAGCTGATGTCCGCGCCCTGGCCGCTGCTTTACGCCGGCGCCGCCCTGGCCGAAGGCGTCGCGGCCCTGCTGCCCGGCCGGCCGGAGCCGCCGATCACCCGCTATGGCGCGGCGACCCTGGCCTTCTCGCAGACCTTCGACCTGACAGCCGCCCGGCGAGACCTCGGCTGGGCGCCCCGCCACGACGCCCGCGCCGCCGCCCTTGAACTGGCCCGCCGCCGGGCCGAAGGATCGCGGGCATGAGCGCCGTGCGCTGCGAAATCCACCTGCTGAAGGCCGGCGCCTGCGTGCATCCGGAGGCCGCGGCCCTGCGCGGCGGCAGCCTGTGCCCGGTCGATTTCCCGGCCCTGACCGCCCTGATCCTGCACCCGACGGCGGGGCCGCTGCTGTGGGACACCGGCTACGACCCGGCCTTCTTCCGCGCCACCCGCCGCTGGCCCGAAAAGCTCTATGCGCTGGCCACGCCCGTGACCTTGGGCGAGGACGAGCCCGCAGCCCGCCAGATCGGGCGCTTCGGCCTGACGCCGGACGACATCCAGGGGGTGATCGTCTCGCACTTCCACGGCGACCACATCGCGGGCCTGCCGGCGTTTCCGAAGGCGAAGATCCTCTGCGCCCGCGCGGGGCTGGAGCAGATCCAGGGGCTGGGACGGTTCGCGGGCGTGCGACGAGGACTGCTGGCGGGGCTGTTGCCGGCCGATGTCGAGGCGCGGGCGACGTTCTTCGAGGACCGGCCGCGTTGCGCCCTGCCCGCCGAACTCGCCCCGTTCGAGACCGGCGCTGACCTGCTGGGCGACGGCAGCCTGATCGCCGTCGAGCTGCCCGGCCATTGCCCCGGCCATTGGGGGCTGGCGGCGCGGGGAAGCGACGACCGGCTGTGGTTCTTCGTCGGCGACGCGGCCTGGTCGCTGAAGGCGATCCGCGAGAACCGTCCGCCGCCGGCCTTCACGACCGCCCTGCTGGGCCGCACCGACCGCTATCGCGCGACCCTGAGCGACCTGCACGCCCTGCACGCGCGGGCGCCCGAAGTGGTGCTGACACCGTCGCACTGCCGGGAGGCGGCGGCGACCGCCGAGGCTCCTTGAGCCTGGCCCGCGCCGGTCGGATCGCCGCCGCCTATCTGGACGCGCGGCTGGCCGAGCGGTCGTTGCGCGACCGGGCGGCGCTGGAGCGGCGGCAGGCCCGGCTTTGGCGCCGGCTCGCACCGGCCCTGGCCCGCACGCCGGCGCTGGCCTCCCTGGCCGGGCGGCCGCTGGAGGACTTTCCGGTGCGCGAGCCGGCGGAACTGCGCGGCGACCTTTCGGCCTGGAACAGTCTGGGGCTCGATACGGCCTCGATCCTGGCGGCGGCGCAGGCGGCGGAGGATGGGGGCGAGATCGCCCTGCCCGGCGGCGCCCAGGCGGGCTTCTCGACCGGCAGCGAGGGCGCGCGTGGCGTCTTCCTGACCACCCCGGCAGAGCGCGACCACTATATCGGGACCCTGCTGGGCAAGCTGATCGCGCCGACACGGCTGCTGGCCCCGATCCGCGCCGCCCTGATCCTGCGGGCCAACAACAGGCTCTACGAGGATATCGGCGGCGCCGGCGCGGCCTTCGCCTTCATCGGTCTGGACGAGACCCCGCAGGCCCAGGCCGCCGCCCTGCGGGCCTTCGCGCCGACCCATCTGGTGGCGCCGCCGCATGTGCTGGCCGGACTGGCGCGGCTGAGCGAGACCGACGGCTGGGCCGATCGGCTTGAGGGCCTCTATTACGGGGCCGAGCCGATGGGCGAGCGCGAGGGCGAGGTTCTGGCCCGGGCCTTCGGCCGCCGGCCCGCGCCGCTCTACCAGGCCACCGAGGGCTTTCTCGGCGCGCCGTGCCGCCTGGGGATCCTGCACCTCAACGAGGAGAACCTGATCGTCGAGCGCGATCCCCTGCCCGGCGGGACGCGCTTTCGGCCCATCGTCACTGACCTGCGCCGCACGGCCCAGCCGATGGTGCGGGTGCGGCTGGACGACCTGATCGAGCCGACCCCGCCCTGCCCCTGCGGCTCGCCGCGGCTGGCGATCCGGCCGGTCGAGGGCCGGGTCGGCGACATCTGGCGGGCGGGTGAGATGATGATCTTTCCGCGCGAGGTCGAGGCGGCGCTGGAGGCCGCGCTGCCGCCGCTGGCGCCGTGGCGGGCGGAGGCTTCGCCGGGCGAGGTTCGGGTGCTGGTCGAAGAGATTGCGCACCTCCCGCCGGCCCGCGCGGCGATAGAGGCGCTGCTGGCGGCGCAAGGCGTGGACTGGCCGGTTGCGGCGGAAGCCTTGGCCGAGGTCGAGACCCGGCCCAAGCGGCGGCGCGTGCGGTGGCGGGCGTGAGCGGCGCGCCGCTGGTCCTGATCACCGGCGCACGGGCCCCGGCGGCGCTGGACCTGGCCCGCGCCTTCCGGGCGGCCGGCGTCCGCGTGCGCATGGCCGATTGCAGCCCATCACGGGCGGCGCGGCTGTCGAAGGCCCCCGAGGCGGTGCACGCCTACGCCTCGCCGGTGACGCGGCCCGAGGCCTTCGCCCACGACGTCGAGGACCTGATCGACATGCTGACGCCGACCCTGGTCGTGCCGACCTGCGAGGAGGTGTTCCACCTGGCGGCGCTGGCCGAGCGGCGCCCGACCCTGGCCGCGACGCTGTTCGCGCCGCCGCTTTCGACGCTGCGGAGGCTGCATTCCAAGCGGCTGTTCGCGCAGGCCTGCGTCACCGAAGGCTTGCCAGTTCCTCGCACCTGGAGCCTGACGAGCCCGGCCGATCTGGCCGGCCTGCCGCCGGCGAGCGAGTTGGTGTTCAAGCCGGAATATTCCCGCTTCGGCGTCCATGCCCTGATCCGGCCGACAGCCGAGCAGGTCGCGGCCCTGCCGATCTCGCCCGAGCGGCCGTGGGTGGCCCAGGCCTGCGTGGCCGGGACTGAGGTCTCGTTCTACGCCGTGGCGCGGGGCGGACGGCTGACGGCGTTTTCCGCCTACGGCTCGGCCTGGCGCGACCGGGGCGGCGCCAGCTACGCGTTCGTCGCGCCGCCGGCCGAAACGGTCGCGGTCCTCCGGGACCTCGCCGCCCGGCTGGCGGAGCGGATCGTCGGCGACGGGCAGTTCGCCTGCGACGTCATCCTCGACGCCGAGGAACGGCCGTGGCTGCTGGAGTGCAATCCGCGGGCGACCAGCGGCGTGCACCTGTTCCAGCGAAGCGCCGCGTTCGGCCGGGCCTTCCTGGAAGACGGGACGTGCGTCGAGCCGAGCGATCCGCCGCCGCTGCATGTCGCGCCGGCCCTGTGGCTGCTGGGTTTGCCGGCGGCGCTGCGGGAACGACGTCTGACCGAGTGGAACGCTCTGCGGCGCGACGGCCGCGACGTGCTGACCGCGCCGGGCGATCGGGCGCCGTTGCTGGGGGCGCTGCTCGACAGCGCGGCGTTCGGCCTGAAGGCGCTGGCCAGCGGCCGCACGCTGGCCGCGGCCATGACGGCCGGCATCGAGTGGAACGGAGACCCGGCGTGAGCGCGGTGCGGGTCGCGGCCGTGGACGATCCGGCGCTGGACTGGGGCGATCCGGCGGTCGGCGCCTATGCCCGCGCCCTGGCGGCTCTGGGACCCGACGGCGCGCTGGAGAACGCCCGCTTCCACCTGGCGGCGCTGCAGTTGCGCGACCGGGCGCTGACGCTGGTCGTCCCGCAAGGACGGCAAGCCTGTTGGCTAACCGCGCCGAGCGTCACCTACGGGCAGACGCTGCGCGAGGAGGTCGAGCGCGAACTGAAGGGCGGCGAGGCCTTGGCGGCCAAGGCCGCGTCCTGGCTGGCCGAGGGCCTGCTGCGGGTCACCCAGGCCGACGACGCCGTCTATGTGAACCACCTGCTGTTCTCGACCAGCCTGCACGGCGGCTGGGACGGCGTTGAGCTCGACGAGGCGCTGACGGCGCTGCGCATGGCCTATCCCGACCGGACGATCGTCTGGCGCAGCCTGAACGCCGTCGATCACGCCGGCCTGCTGGCGCGGATGCAGGCGGCCGGCGGACGGCGGCTGCTGAGCCGACTGATCTGGCGCCTGCCCGATCCGGAGCGGCAATGGACGCCGCGCCGCGACGTCAGGCGTGACCTGGCTCTGACGGCGGCCGGCGGCTTCACGGTCGAAACCGACGCCAGGCCGACACCGGAGGAGATCGAGCGGCTGCTGGCGCTCTATACCGGTGTCTACATCGCTAAATATTCCCGCGCCAATCCGCGTTACACGGCGGCGGCGCTGGCGGCCGGCATCACGTCGGGGGTGCTGCGCCTGTCGCTGGTGCGCGGGCCGTCAGGCGAGATCGTCGCCTTCGCCGCCGACCAGACCTGCGGCGGCGAACTGGCCACGCCGATGCTGGGCCACGACCGGACGCGGCCCGAGGCCGAGGGCCTGTTCCGGATCGCCATGGCGCTGTCGATCCAGCACGCCGTCGAGCAGGGCCTGGCGGTCAACGGCTCGGCCGGCGCGGCGGCCTTCAAGCGCCACCGGGGCGCGACGCCGGCGCTGGAGCACCAGATGGTGTTCGACGACCATCTTCCCCCCTGGCGGCGGGCGGGCTACGCCTTGCTGGCCAAGGCCCTCGACGCCCTGACCCCGACCCTGGAAAGGATCGCCGCCGGATGACGCCCTTCCCCGCCGGCCTGACCCGAACCTGGCTGCCCGTCTGTCTGTCCCGCGAGCTGACGGCAAAGCCCCTGGCGCGCCAGCTGGCCGGCGTGCCGCTGGTGCTGTTCCGCGACGCCCTGGGCGCGGCGGCGGCGCTGGAGGATCGCTGCCCGCACCGCAACTATCCGCTGTCGGACGGCAAGGTAGTCGATGGCGCGATCCGCTGCCCCTATCACGGCTGGAAGTTCGACGGTTCAGGCGGCTGCGTCGAGATCCCCGGGACCAGCGAGGACATCAATGCGGAGCGGCTCAGCGCGCGGCGGATCGAGCTGGTCGAGCGGCACGGGGCGGTGTTCGTGCGGCTGGAGCCGGATCCGGAGCAACCGGACCTCGTGCTGCCGCCGCTGCTGGGCGACCCCGACCACGATCATTTCTGGTGGAGCCAGCCGCCGTGGAAGGCCCGCGCCCTCGACGCGCTGGAAAACATCCTCGACCCGTTCCACACCAACTTCGTGCACGACGGCCTGATCCGGGTCAGCGGCAAGCGCCAGGCCGTGCGTCAGACGGTGATCCAGCACGCCGACGGCGTCGAGGTGGTCTACGAGCAGGACGAGCCCGATCGGGGCTGGATGTCGCGGCTGCTGGAGGGGGATCGTCAGCGCAGCGTCGGCCGCTACTATCCGCCCGTGACGTTCCAGGGACGCTGGGAGAAGAAGGACAGCCTGACCCTGTGCGCCACGGCCTTCTTCGTGCCCGAGACGCAGGACCGCTTCCGGGGCTTCGGCTGCTGGACAACGCCGAAGGGGCGCGCGCCGGCCTGGCTGAAACGCCAGGCGATCATGGCCTTCGTGCGCCCGGTCGCCGCCCAGGACCGCCGCGCGCTGGAGCGGCAGTACGCAACCATCGCGGCCTTTGGAGGTCCCCGGTTCAAGTCCGGCCCGACCGACCGCGTCACCACGCCCCTGACCCGGCTCTATCAAGGCGAGGCGCTGGAGCCGTCGATCGACGGTCCGAACACCATCTGGCTCTGAGCCTCCTCGCGGAGCATTTCGCTCCGGACGCGGCGTAAATCCGATCCACTCCTCAATGCTCTTGCGATTTAGTCGCAACAATTGTGCGAACTGGACCTGGGGTCTGGTTGGCGGCGTCTATCGCGATGATAGGAACAATCAATTTTACCTATCGGCGGATGCGCGTTGACTACGCGCCGGGGGCAAGCAGCAGACATAAGCCAGGGAGGAAGGCGACGATGGATGGGAATGTCGAGACCGGCGCGAAGGGCCAATGCCCCGTCGGACACGGCCGCGGCCACGGCAATCGTGACTGGTGGCCCCAGAGCCTTCGCCTCGAAGGCCTCAATCAGCATTCGCCGCGGTCCAATCCCCTGGGCGAGGCCTTCGACTACGCCGAGGCCTTCAAGAGCCTGGACCTCGACGCGGTGGTCGCCGACCTCCACGCCCTGATGACCGACAGCCAAGACTGGTGGCCGGCCGACTTCGGGCACTATGGCGGCCTCTTCATCCGCCTGGCCTGGCACAGCGCCGGCACCTATCGGATCACCGACGGGCGCGGCGGAGCCGGCGGCGGCCAGCAGCGGTTCGCGCCGCTCAACAGCTGGCCGGACAACGCCAATCTCGACAAGGCCCGGCGCCTGCTGTGGCCGATCAAGCAGAAGTACGGCGCCAAGCTTTCCTGGGCCGACCTCTACGTGCTGGTCGGCAACGTCGCGCTGGAGTCGATGGGCTTCAAGACCTTCGGCTTCGGCGGCGGTCGGGCCGACCAATGGGAACCCGAGGAGCTCTACTGGGGCCCCGAAGGCTCGTGGCTGGGCGACGAGCGCTACAGCGGCGAGCGGCAGCTGCACCCGGCCCTGGGCGCGGTGCAGATGGGCCTGATCTACGTCAATCCGGAAGGCCCGAACGGCAATCCCGACCCGAAGGCGGCGGCGCGCGACATCCGCGACACCTTCGCCCGCATGGCCATGAACGACGAGGAGACCGTCGCCCTGATCGCCGGCGGCCACAGCTTCGGCAAGACCCACGGCGCGGGCGACCCGTCCTTCGTCGGCGTCGAGCCCGAGGGCGGCGAGATCGAGGCGCAAGGGTTGGGCTGGGCCAGCAAGCACGGCACCGGCGTCGGCGCCGACGCCATCACCGGCGGTCCGGAAGTGATCTGGACCCAGACCCCGACCAAGTGGAGCAACCACTTCTTCGAGAACCTCTTCAAGTTCGAGTGGGAGCTGCACCAAAGCCCGGCCGGCGCCAAGCAATGGCGGGCCAAGGACGCTCCGGCCGACATTCCCGACGCCTATGACGGGTCCAAGACCCACGTCCCGCGGATGCTGACCACGGACCTGGCCCTGCGGTTCGACCCGGAATACGAGAAGATCTCGCGCCGGTTTCTGGAGAACCCCGACCAGTTCGCCGACGCCTTCGCCCGCGCCTGGTTCAAGCTCACCCACCGCGACATGGGCCCCAAGCCGCGCTACCTCGGCAAGCTCGTGCCGGAAGAGACGCTGATCTGGCAGGACCCGATCCCGGCGCCCGACCACCCGCTAGTCGACGCTTCGGACGTCGCGGCGCTGAAGCAGAAGATCCTCGCCTCTGGCCTTTCGGTGGGCGAACTGGTCTCGACGGCCTGGGCCTCGGCCTCGACCTATCGGGGCTCGGACAAGCGCGGCGGGGCCAACGGCGCCCGCATCCGCCTGGCGCCGCAGAAGGACTGGGAGGTCAATGATCCGCCGGTCCTGGCCAAGGTTCTCGGCGTGCTCGAAGGGATCAAGAAGGACTTCGACGGCTCGGGCGGCAAGAAGATCTCGCTGGCCGACCTGATCGTGCTGGGCGGCGCGGCGGCGGTCGAGAAGGCCGCCAAGGACGCCGGCACGCCGGTCGAGGTTCCGTTCGCGCCTGGGCGCGGCGACGCCAGCGCCGAGCAGACCGACGCCGACTCCTTCGCGCCGCTGGAACCGCTGTCGGACGGCTTCCGCAACTATCGGCGGTCGGGCGAGCAGTTCATGGCCCCGGAAGAGGCCCTGGTCGACCGGGCGCAGTTGCTGCGTCTTTCGGGACCGGAGCTGACGGCGCTGGTCGGCGGGCTGCGGGTGCTGGGCGCCAACGCCGGCGGCTCGAAGGCCGGGGTCTTCACCAACCGTCCGGGCCAGCTGACGAACGACTTCTTCGTCAACCTGCTGGACATGGGCACGACCTGGAGCCCGACGGCGGTCAACGCCTTCGCCGGGCACGGCCGCAAGGATAGCCAGCCGCGCTGGACCGCCACCCGCGTCGACCTGATCTTCGGCTCCCACGCCGAGCTTCGGGCCCTGGCCGAGGTCTATGGCAGCGCCGACGCGCAGGGCAAGTTCGTCAAGGACTTCGTGGCGGCCTGGAACAAGGTGATGAACGCCGACCGCCTGGACCTGAACTGATCCTGTGAAACGGCTCTAGACGACAGAAGGGCGCCGTCCTCGCGGACGGCGCCCTTCCCTTTTTCAGCTTCCCGAGAGGCGCTTGGATTCCGCGAGGTCGCGCGCCGCGCCGGCCGTGTCGCCCTGGCTGGCCTTGACCTTGGACCGCCACTCCCAGGCGTCGGCATAGGTCGCATCGCCCGCGATGGCCGCGTCCAGTTCCTCGCTCGCCCGGCGGTAGTCCGACAGGTACCAGTAGACCGCGCCCTTGCGGGTCAGGGTCATGACGTCGCCCGGCGACAGCTTCAGCGAGACGTTGAGATCGCGGATGGCGCGGTCGTAGCGGTCCTGCCGGATGAAGACGTCGGCGCGATTGTAGTAGGCCGGCTCGTAGTCGGGCTTGGCCGCGATGGCCGCCTCATAGGCCGCCAGGGCCGCCGCGTCGTCCTTGGCGGCGAAATAGGCCAGGCCGCGGTTGTTGTGCACATAGGCCGACTTCGGATCGACGGCCAGGGCCGCGTCGAGATCGGCCATGGCGCCGGCGAAGTCGTCCTGGTTCCTCAGCAGGCTGGCGCGGGTCACCCGCAGGTCGATGTCGTTCGGGGCCAGCTTCAGCGCCCGGGCATAGTCCGCCAGGGCGTCGCTCGGGCGTCCCTGGTCACGGTGATAATCGGCCCGCGCGGCCCAGCTCGCGGCCCGGTCGGGGTTCAGGGCGATGGCCTTGTCGTAGAGCTTGCGGGCGCCCTTGTCGTCGCCCTGCCACGCCAGCAGCTCGGCGATCGCGACCTGCAGGTCCGGCCGCTTTGGCGCCAGCTTGGCGGCGTTGCGATAGGCGTCCAGCGACCGCGGCCAGTCCTGCCGCTGGTTATAGGCGACGCCCATGTTGACATAGGCCTGGACGTTGGCCGGATCGATGCGCAGGGCGGCGGCGTAGGCGGCCATCTCCTCGTCGCCGCGCTTCAGCTCACCCAGGGCCTCGCCGGCGCCGTTGGGCGCATCGGGGTCCTTCGGGTCCAGCTCGGCGGCCTTGCGGTAGTCGGCCAGGGCCGCCTCCCACTTGCCCTGATCCTTCAGCAGCAGGGCGCGGTTGTAGTAGGTGGCGGCGTGTTCGACCTTGTCGGCGATCAGCATGTCGTAGTCGGCCATCGCCTTGGCGGGCTCGCCCTTGGCGTTCAGGAGCAGCGCGCGCTGGAAGCGGGCGTCTGCGTCCTTGGCGTCCAGCTCGAGCGCCTTGTTCAGCACGACCAGACCCTCGTCATAGGCCTTGTTCCGACGCAGCAGCTCGCCCAGGGCACGGAGCACCCGCGCATAGTCGGGATCGATCTTCAACGCCTCGCGATAGGCGTCGCAGGCGGGCTCGAACTGGTCCAGCTGGTCGTAGGCGACCCCGAGGGCGTAGAAGCCGCGGGACTCCTTGGGGTCCACCCGCACGGCCTCCTTGGCGTCGCTCAGGGCGCCGGACTTGTCGCCCCGCGATCCCCGCAGGATCGAACGATAGCTCAGCGCGTAACCGTCCTTGGGATCGGCCTTGACCATGGCGTCGTAGAGCTTGCGCGCCTCGGCGTAGCGTTCCTGGCCCTCGTAGAGTTCGCCCAGGCGCAGCTGGGCGCCGTACGGATCGTCGGTCACCCCGATGGCCGTCTTCAGGTCGCGCTCGGCGGCGGCCGGGTCCGTGCTTTCCAGCAGGTCGGCGCGCTGCAGATAGGCGCGGTAGAACCGGGGATCGGCGGCGATGGCGGCGTCGTAGTCGGCGCGGGCGCCGGCCGCGTCATGCTTGGTCCACTGCTTGACGCGGCCGCGATAGAGCAGCGCGTCGGTATGCGCCGGATGGGCCTTCAGCACGGCGTCGAAAATGGCCAGGGCCTCGTCGTCGCGGTCGAGATGGAACAGGGCCGCGCCCCGCGCCACCTGGGCCTCGACGTCGCCCGGCGACAGCTTCAGGGCGGCGTCGGCGTCGGCCAGCGCATCTGCGTCGTGGTCGAGCCGCCAGCGAGCCTTGCTGCGGGCCACCAGCAGGCGGGTCTTGACCGACACGTCCTGGACACCGGCGTCCAGCGCCGTGGTGCAGTCGGCCGCCACGACCTCGCGGTCGACGAGGCGCTTGGAGGTGTCGGCCGCGAGGCACGCCTCGCGCGGATCGGCGGCCGCGTGGGCGACGCCGGTCGCGGCCAGGGCGATCAGCAGGGCGGCGGGATGAAGGGCGCGGCGGATCATCGAGCGGCTCCCGTCGAGACTTCGGCGGTCTTGGCGTTGGCGGCGGGATAGGCGAAGCCGACGATCGGCGGGCGCTTGAGCCAGGTTCGCGCGGCCGCGCGCAGGTCCTCCACCGTTAGCGAGGTGACCAGGGGCTCGACCAGCAGGGCCTCCTGCAGAACGGCCGGATCGGTCGCCGACCCGGCCATGGCGCCGGCCCACCAGGCGGTGGTCTCGCGATTGGCGCGGATGGTGGCCAGGATCGGCTGGCGGGCGTCTGTCAGCATCTGCTCGGTGATCTCGCCGTTGCGCAGGCGGGCCGCCACGGCTTCGGCTTCGGTCGCCAGATTGGCCAGGTCCTTCGGATCGGCCTCGATCGAGACTTCCAGCACGCCCTGGTCGCCGTGGTCGGGCGTGGCGGTCGAGACGACCGGGGCGTAGGTCTTGCCCAGCTCCTCGCGGATGCGCCGGCGCAGTGCGGTGTCGAACACCGAGGCCAGGAGCTTCAGGGCATACTCCTCCTTCCGGCGCTCGGGCGAGGCCACGTACAGCGGCCAGATCAGCGCCGCGGCGGCCTTGTCGGCCGAGCCGCCGTGCTCGACGCGGATCGGCGGCACGGGACCGTCCGGATAGCTCAGGAAGTGGACGTCCGGACGCGCGCGGTCGGTCACCGGACGGGCCGGCAAGGCGCCGAAGGTGCGGGCGGCGGTCCGGATGGCGGTGGCCTCGTCGACGTCGCCGGCGATGGTCAGCTCCAGCGGCGCGGTGGTCAGGATCGGACGCAGCACGCGGGAGAAGTCGGACGAGCGGATCGCCAGGAGTTCGGATTGCGACGGCAGGCTGCTGGCGCCGGTGGGATCGAACCGCTTGGCGATGGCGTCCGACAGGGTCGACGGCGGCATGCTGCGCATCGAGCGGTAGGCCAGGTCGGCCGCCGTCGGCAGGCGCGCGTCGAGCGTGCTGCGGAAGCCCGGATCGGTCACGAACGCGGCCAGGATCTCCAGTTCCCGGCCCAGCGAGTCGCCGAAGATCGAGGTGTCGATCGAGAAGGTCGTGACCCCGAGATTGGTGTCGAAGTTCACCAGGCCGCCGGTCGGGAACAGCGTCTCCAGGTCTTCGGCGCTGTGCTTGCCGAGACCCCCGCTGCTCATCATCGCCAGGCCGAACTCGGCGATGGTGTTGTCCTTGTCGGCGATCTCGCGGCGGCCCGCCCCGAAGTTGAGGCGCACCTCGATCTTGTGGGGCTGGACGTCGGTCTGCTTGAAGTTCAGCACGAGACCGTTGGCGAAGGTCAGCCGCACGAAGCCCGGATCGGCGATGGTCTCGCGCCGGACGACCTGCCCCGCCGGACCGAAGTCGCCATAGGCCCAGACGGCGTTGGAGGCCGGCTTGACGAGGGGCGCGTCGCTGACCGCGTCGCCGTTGCGGGTCCAGGCGGCCAGCAGGGCCTCGCGGGTCGGCGGCTTGGCGCCGGTCACCGACAGCAGCGGCCCGGTTCCCGACCAGTCCTCGGCCATGGCGGCGCGCATGTCGTCGACCGTGGCGTCCTCGACCGCGCGGTCGAAGACGTAGAGGGAGTCGGCCGGCGAGCGGGCGACCTGCCCGGCCAGGGCCTTGCTCAGCAATCCGGACGCCAGGTCCGGCGACTTGCGCGAAGCGGCGTTGGTGCTGGCGCCGCGCACCAGCGAGCGGATCTTCTCGACGGCGGTTTCGAACTCGATGTCGGTCGGCGGCGTCTTGGCCAGGCGGTTGAACTCGGCCTGGCTCTCGGCGAGAGCGGCCTCCCAGGAGTCGTTGGTGGGCATGGCGACCATGCAGGTCGCCGACATTTCGCGGGTCTGGGCCCCGAACGCGAGAGCGCCCAGCAGGTGGGTCTCGCCGCCGGAGACCCGGCGGGCCAGGCGCAGGTTGAAGATCGTCTGCCAGACCTGGGACATGATCTCGCGCCGCTGGAACTCGACCGTGTCGATCTGCGGCGGAACGCCCGGCCGCAGGCGGCAGACGCTGATCGCCGTCGGCAGGCTTTCGTGGCCGATGGCGAAGGCGTCCAGGTCACGCTTGGCGGGCGTGATCGTCACCGGGACCCGGACCGGCTTGGGCCCGCGCCCGCTCCAGTCGGAGAAGGTCTCGCGGACCAGCGCCTCCAGCGCCTCGACCGACCGGTCGCCGACCACGGTGACCACGGCGTGCTCGGGCCGGTACCAGGCGTCGTAGAACTTCTTGAGGCTGACGGGCGTGGCCGCGTCCAGCGTCTTGCGCGTGCCGATCGGCATGCGCTGCACCGAGCGCGACTCCGGGGCCTGGAAGCGCGAGATCGCCTGCTGCGCGTCCATCTGCGGCCCGCCGCGCGTCTCCATCTCGGCCAGCACCACGCCGCGCTCGCGGGTCACGCCGTCGGTGGTGAAGATCACGCCGTCCGCCACGTCGCGCAGCCAGCCCAGACCCGTCTTCAGCTGGGCGTCGTCCGGCTTGGGCATGTCGAGCATGTAGGAGGTTGAGAAGTAGTCGGTGACCGCGTTCTGGTCGCGGCCGAACACCACGCCCCACGGCGCGAACACCCGATCGGGACCGCCTTCCGGATAGCGGCGGGTCGAACGGAAGGCCATGTGCTCGACGAAGTGGGCCGTGCCGCGCTCGGCGTCGCTCTCTTCCAGGCTGCCGACGTCGACGGCCAGGCGCAGCGACACCGCCCCGCTCGGCACGGCGTTGCGCATGACCAGGTAGCGCAGGCCGTTGGGCAGCACGCCCTGGCGGACGGCGGGATCGGGCGCGATGGTCGGATCGACCGCCTTCTGCGCCGACTTGGCTTTGCTGGCTTCAGCCTTGTTCGCGTCCGCCTGGACGACCTGAGCCTTGGCCGGTTCCTCGCCGATGGCCGGACCGCCCAGCAGGGCAGCCCCCATCACCAACGCCGCCCCCGCGACGCCTCCGTATCTCGACACTTTCACGCCCCCAAGACGCCCCGAAACGCTCACGAGAGCATACACGCTCACGCAACTCTGCGTGCTTATCGGTTGTGGGAGGTTTCGGCTAGCCGCCTCTTGCGTGACGGGTCTCGCGCCGCTCAGGCCGCCTGGGAAGCGACCTCGGCCGAGAGCAAGGGCCGGGCTTGCGGCTGCAGAACCGGCAGGATCAGGGCGAGGAACCGCCAGGCGGCCTCGTCGTGGTCGAGATGGTGGGTCAGCAGCCCGATCGGTTCGTTCCAGGCGCGCTTGCGACGGCGCTCGGCCAGCAGGCGGCGGGCGCGATCCAGGAACCGGCGCGCGCCCCTGAACCGGGCCGTCGGCTTCCAGCGCATGATGTCCAGGTGGGCGTCGATACGCGGCGGCAGCGCCTCGGGCGCCAGCATCCCGTCATAGCCCGACAGGCCGACGCCACGGACGGCCAGGGCCGTCTCCAGGGTGCGGTGGACGTTGTTCCAGGGCGGCACGAACAGCGAGGGCCTGACCCCGGCGCGCGCGAAGGCGGCCAGCGCTGTATCGAGCGACGCTAGCACATCGGCGAGGCTGTCGCCGTCGATCACCTCGCCCGAAGGGCGTCCCGGCGGGGCGCGGTTCTCGTGCCGGAAGCCGTGGATGGCCAGCTCGACGCCCGGGGTCACGCCGCAGGCGCCGGCCAGGGCCGGAAGGTCGCCGTCGGGGATCGCGGCCACGGTCAGGGGCGCCGAGTAGCGGGCCGACATGCCCAGCAGCAGCGTCAGCGCCGGCCCGGTATGGCGAGCGTCGTCGTCGCGCCACCAGACCACGGGCCGGCGTCCGGCGCGGCGCCACAGCGCCAGCTCCGGTCCGAGCATGGCCAGGATGAGCAGGCGATCGATCATCCGGCTGATCATCCGGCCTGGCCGAGAACCAGTTCGGACGCCGAGGCGCTGGTCGGTTCGGCGCTGATCACCACGGTGCGACGCGAAGCCATCAGTTCGCGCGCCTTCAGGTTCGACAGCAGCGGATAGAGGCCGGCCATCACGGCGATCGCGAAGCCGTAGTCGCCTTCCTTGTAGCCCTGGCGCGAGACGTAGCACTTGAAGAACCGGCGCACGCCGCGGAAGGCGTCGTCGGCCAGCCCCTTGACCTTGCCCTTGTCGGCCAGGTCCTGGGCGCGCAGGTCGGTGTAACGGTTCAGGCGCTGGATCATGTCGGGAAGATCGTCGTCGACCTTGTGGACGATGGCGGCGTGCAAGCGACCGCCGCATTCGCCGGTGAACACGGTGCCCGGGTGTACGCGGTCGTTCTTCCAGGTCTTGACGCCGTTGCGGAACAGGCGGGCCACCGAAGAGGCGCCGAACGAGCCGCCCCAGCCACGGCGCACCAGACGCTCGCCGATGTAGTTGTCGACCGGCACCTGGTACCAGTCAGCGCTGTCGGCGGCATTGACCAGGGTGCGGATCTCGCGGGCCAATTCAGGCGGCACGCCCTCGTCGGCGTCCAGCTCGAACACCCATTGACCACGGCAAGCCGCAACGCCGGCCGTCTTTCGCACGCCTTCCACCGGGAAGATGCCAGAAACGACCCGCGCGCCCATGCGGCGGGCGATGGCTTCGGTGCGGTCCGAGCAGCGGTCCGCGACCACGACGATCTCGTCGCAGAACGACAAGGCGGCCAGGCAGTCGGCCAGACGCGCTTCCTCGTTGTGAGCGCAGACCAGGCCCGAGAGTATGGTCATCGGTAGTTCCCCCGAGGACCTGCGTGTCGCAGATCCGTCATGGGTCAGACGGCGCCGGAAAGGCGCCCCCTCAAGGAAAACGCACGATAACCATGCACAACGTCAGAAGGCCTTGGCGAGTTCCACGGTCCATGTGCGCGGACGCAGCGGCGTGACCTGGCGCACCTGGCCAAAATAGAAGGGATTGCCGTAGGCGAAGGTGTCGCCCGAAGTGTTGGCCGGGTTGGTGACCGCCAGGCCCAGGCTCCAGTCGTCGCCGCGCAGCTGGCCGCTCAGCCGGCCGGTGACGTAGCCGCCCATCTCCGGCGAATAGCGCGGATCGAAGGTCATGCGCGAGCGGCCGACATAGTTTACGTCGCTGGTCAGCACGATCCGCCGCGTTCCCCACGGACGCTCGTAGCGAAGCGTCGCGCCCGCCGACAGGTCGGGCACACCCGGCAAGGCCGCGTCATTGACCGAGGCGAAGCTGGTGGCGATCCGCACCATCCGCGGCCGATTGAGCAGGGCGTTGCCCTGCAGCTGCCAGCGCGGGCCCAGCCGCACGAGACCTTCCAGCTCCAGGCCGGTGTTGCGGGCGTCGCCGACATTGGCGGTGTAGGACAGGCCCGAGCTCAGGTACTGGTCGGTCTGGATGTCGCGCCAGACGTCGTGGAACAGGGCCGCGCGCAAGGTCATCCGGCCGGCCAGGGGGCGCAGGCTGGCGCCGATCTCGTAGTTGCGCAGGTGATCGGGCGAGAAGTGGTCGAGGCTCGACGACGGCGGGGTCAGGCCGCCGGAGTTGAACCCGCCCGAGCGATAGCCCTCGGAGGTCAGGGCATAGATCATCCCTCCCCCGCTGAGGGTCTTCTGGATCGAGAGCTTGGTCGAGACGCCCGAGAAGCTGGTTTCCTTGTCGAAATCGCGCGATCGCCCCGGCGACGGCGCGATGATCGACGAGACGGTCCGCACGCGGCTGTCGGAAGCCCGCGCGCCGGCGCTGGCCGACCAGCCCGCGCCGATGGCCCAGGTCGTCTCGCCGTAGAGCGCGCCTTCGCGGCGGCGATCGACGCGGGTCTCGTCGTAGTACAGCCGCAGGCTCTGGCGCGAGGTGCTGCCGCGCAGTTCGCCCCGGCTGCGCTCCTCGCCGACCAAGCCGTAGATGCCCAGCAGCCAGGTCAGCCGCCGGTCGGACGGCGAGGTCCAGGTCATGTCCTCGACCCACAGGCGCACGTCGCTGCCCTCGTCGAACAGGCCCAGGTCCACGGCCGTGTCGCTCATCTGCTCGACGGCGGCGGTGGCGTCGTAGCGGCTGGCGTAGCGGTGGCGCACGAAGCCGGTCGACGACTCGAACTGCCCCCAGGCGCCCGATCCCGTCACCGTGGCGGCGGCTTCGCGGAAGCGGTTGCCGTGCGTCTCGCGCACCTGGTTGGCGCGGCGATGGCCGCCCAGGTCCGGGGTCGTGTACTGGGTGTCGTTCGAGGCCAGGTCCTGGGCGGCGGTCGACAGGTCGAGCGTCCAGTTGTCGCTGAGCCGGGTCGCCAGCGCCAGGCGTCCGCCCTTGCGGGTGGTCCGGTCGACGTTCGACAGACGCAGATTGACGTCATCGACATAACCGCCGTCGACATCGTCGAAGAGCGCCAGGCGCATGGCGGCGCGGTCGGCGACCAGGGGGACGTTGAGCACGCCCTCGATCTTGCCGCTGGCCGAGCCGGATTCGGTCGAGGCTCCGACCGCCCGCGCTTCCAGCGACCACTGGTTCAGCTCGGGCCGGCGCGTGACGATGCGGTAGATGCCGCTCAGCGAACCGCCGCCGTAGAGCGCGCCCTGCGGCCCGCGCAGCACCTCGACCCGCTCGACGTCGATCAGCCGCAGGTCGGGGTCCGGCGCGTTGTAGGTCAGGGGGACGTCGTCGAGATAGGTGCCCACCGTCTGCTGGGTGCGCCCGGTGAAGGCGCCGTCCGACAGGCCGCGCAGCATGATCTTGTTGCGGGCCGCGCCGAGATTGGTGGTCAGGAAGCCGGCCGTGCGCAGGGAGACGCCGGTGGTGTCGACGGCGTCGAGCTCCCGCAGGCGCTCGCCTTGCACGACGCTGACCCCGCCGGGCGCGGCGTTCAGCGGCGCGCCGCGCTTGGTGGCGCTGACGACGACGCTGTCGACCTGGGTCGAGGCTTCGGGCGGCGTCGGGGCCCGCGGCGCTGCAACGGGCAGCGGCACGGCGCGGGCCACGATCTTGACCGTGACCGCGTCGATGATCTGGAAATCGCAGCCGCCGCCGGCCGTCAGGCTTTCGAGCGCCTTGCGCAGCGACATGCGGCCGTCGAGGGCCGGCGCGCGGCCGCCGCAGTTGGAAGCGCCGCCCAGGCTGACCCCGGCCTGGACGCCCAGGTCGATCAACGCGTCCTTGCGGCTCTTGGCGGGGATGTGGAGCGTAATGTCGGCGGCCGCGGCGGAACCGGCGGCCAGGCCAGAGACAGCGGCCGACGCCAGCAGGACGCGAGCGAGTCGCGACGGCCAGGGCGGCCGCGCCATTCGTCTCCCTGCCCGCTGCATGGCCCCCGCCGCACCCCTGGCCCGCAATGGACCCGCCTAGAAAATTCTGGCGGCGCTAGCGCGCGCGGAGTTCGATCGCGTCGTCCGCGACCGCCACTTCCAGCGGCATGAGCTTAGCCAAGCGCGAGACCATCGCATCCTGGCCATCAACGATCAACACGCCGGAAAGTCGCATCCCCCCGGCTTTCCCGTCCACGATGCGCACGGGCTTGTCGAACAGGCGGTTCAGATCCCCCGCCACCTCGGTCAAAGGCCTGTCGCGATAGATCAATCGCCCGTTCCGCCAGGCCGTGGCCTCGCCCGGCGCCAGATCGGCGAGCTTGGCGTCATTGGCGCCTTCGACATGCGTCAGCCCACGGCCCGGAGGCAGGCGATAGGTCTTCGAGTCGCCCGGAGACACCTCGACCAGGCCACGTTCGACGCCCACCGAGACCCGTCCGTCGCGATGACGCACGTCGAATCGGGTGCCGACCACGCGCACCCGCGTGTCGCCGGCGGCGATGACGAAGGGGCGCGACGGATCCTTGGTGACGTCGAAGATCGCCTGGGCGTCGCCCAGGTCGACGTGGCGCTCGCCGTGCGTGAACCGCACGACCATGCGCGAGCCCGGCGCGAGATCGACATGCGAGCCGTCTTCGAGCGCGATCGTCCGGCGCTCGCCCTTGCCCGTGGCGTAGATCGTCTCGGCCGGCGAATTCAGCAGGCCCGGACCCAGCACCGCCGCCGCGACGAAGGCGGCGGCCAGCGCCGCGCCACCGCTCCACAGCCACGCACGGCGCGACGGCCGCGGACGAAGCGGGGTGACCACGGCCGACGGCGAGACGGCCGACAGACGCTTGAGTTCCTCATCCTGGGCGGCAACGACGTCATAGGCCTCGCCGTGCTCCGGCGCGGCGTTCAACCAGGCGTCGAAGGCAAGCCAGTCGTCGGCGGTGACCGTTTCGCCTTGCAGGCGAACCAGCCAATCGACGGCTTCATCCATGTTCCTTCGCGAAAGGCTCATGCCACCCTGTCCCCGCGCCCATCGACGCTCGCCCATACAGTAGACGTCGCCGACGAACGATCCCCTCCAGAAAGTTCGTCAAAAAACCCGCAGGCCGCGTCACGACTCCTCATGCAGCCTCCTGGCGACGGCTTTCAAGGCCGAGCTTACGTACTTTTCCACCGAACTGCGGCTCACGCCCATGGCCGTGGCGGTTTCCGAATGACTGAGGCCCTCCAGCTTGTGCAGGCGGAAGGCGCGCGCGACCGGCGGCGACAGTTCTTCGAGCACGCTCAGCACAATGGCCAGCCGCTGGCGGCTCTCGACCACGGCCTCGGCCGAGGGCGCGTCGGCGGGCTGGTCGCCATCGACCAGGCCTTCGCCGCCCTGGGTGCGCCGCCAGTGTTCGTCGCGCGCCTGGCCGCGCTGGGCGCTGCGCAGGCGATCCAGCATCAGGTTTTCGGCCATGCGGTAAAGCAGGGCCGCGCCGCCGCCGACCGACGCGGCGTCGCCCTCGATGGCCGTGACCTTGAAATAGAGTTCCTGGACGAGATCTTCGGCCTCGGCGCGCGAACGCAGCCGCGCGGTGAACAGGCGTACGAGGCTCAGGCGCTTTTCTTCATAAAGCGCCAGCAAAGACGGCGCTTGCTGGACCCCCGACAGCCTCGACCTCCCCTACGCATTACCGGACGCGCCCGACTGGCGCTGATCCGCTGGACTTGGCCGGCGGACCTGCTTTGTCACCACCATATCCCGGCGACGGACGCAAATACGATATTGCCGGCAGGCGCCAGGAACCTGGGGAATTTCGCCTGACACGCGCGTATCTCGCGTCTGAGCCCTACCCCAGGTCGGCCGGATCGAGCACCAGGGACGTGCGCTCGGCCAGGTCGCCGATTCTCGCCAGATAGGCCGCGAAGTGCGGACTGGCCCGGTGAGCCGCCACCGCTGCGTTGTCGACATAGAGTTCGTCGAGCACGAACCGCGTCGGGTCGGCCTGGTCGCGCCAGACGTCCCAGCGCAGATTGCCCGGCTCGGCCCGGCAGGCCCCGGCCATGCCCAGCAGCAGCGCCTCCAACGCCGCGCCCTTGCCCTCGCGGGCGGCCAGCACGGCCACGATCTTGACGCCCGCGCTCATGACCTCACGCCGCTCCCTTTGCCGCGCCGAGCACGGCGCCGCGCCCCCTGCCCGCTCGCGAGCGCGCGGCCTTGGCGTAGGCCACGCCGAACGCGGCGGCCAGGATGTAGGCCATCGTGTCCTCGTCCATGCCCTTGAGCCAGACCAGCGTGACGCCCGAGGCGCGCGGCCGCTTCGGCTCGATCGCCACCGCATCGCTCATCGCCAGGGCCGCGGCCTGATCCTTCAGGCTGAGTTTGACCACGGCCCAGCCGGCTTCCGGCCAGCCCAGGGTCGCGAACGCGCGGCCGCCCACCCGGAACTGGACGGTGTCGAGCACGGGCCGCACCTGCACCGCCGCGCCCAGACGGGCGGCCAGGGTCGAAAAGGCCTCAGGGGTCATGATGAATCCTCGCGCGATGCGACGCCCTACAGATCGCGAGTCGCCGCTCGGTGGCAAAGATGCCGTCGATCGACGTCAGAGTCGGTCGTACTGCAGGCGGCCGCCGCGCGGCGTCGCTAATGCAGCAGAGCCACCGTCGCGGGTAGCGGCGGACAGCCTTCGCCCGGGCAGCCCGCCCCCTGGGTTTCCAGCTTGAGCTCGGGATCCCAGTCCAGGGTGAAGTCCGGCGAGGCGTTGAGATGCTTGAGCGTCGTCGAGGCGTTCTGCTCGGCGGGCGGCAGCGGATCGATCGTGAACACCGCGCCCGTGAAGGTCAGGTCGTAGTTGGCCGACAGGCCCAGGGTTCCGCGCGTGATCGCATAGGCGCCGGCCGTCTCGCCGGCGTCGCGGACCAGACCGCCCGTGAAGGCGTCGCCCGCCACCAGGTCGCCCACCGTGATGCGATAGGTCAGGGTCGGGTCGAAATGGCCCTGAACCTTGAACGTATCGTCCGCGGACACCGTCACCGACCGGCGCAGGATGTCGGCCAGGCCGGCGCTGACGCCGCTCAGGCTGTAGTTGGCCGCGTCGAGCCCGGCCAGGGTCGCGCCCGACACCGTCACGGTCTTGCCCGCGCCCGCGTTCTTGTCGGCGAAGGCGTAGACGCCGGCGGCCGATACGGTGTCGCCGGTCACGACGCCGGTCAGGCCGATCGTCCCGCTGGCGGTCGTCGCGCCGTCATAGGTCTTGTTGCTGGCGGTCAGGGCGCCGGTGATGGTTTTCTTGAAGATGTCGGCCGTGTCGGACGACACCGCGCCCAGGCTGTAGTTGCCGGCGTCGCCGCCCGACAGGGTGACGCCCGAGGCGGTGACGGTCTTGCCGGTTCCAGCGTTCCAGTCGCCGAACGCATAGGTCCCGCCGGCGCCGATCGTGTCGCCCGAGATCACGCCGGCCAGGGTCACCACGCCGGTGGCGGCGGTGCTGCGGTCATAGGTCTTGTCGTTCGCCGTCAGGGCGCCGGTGATCGCCTTCTTGAAGATGTCGGCCGTGTCGGACGACACCACGCCCAGGCTGTAGTTGCCGGCGTCGCCGCCCGACAGGGTCACGCCCGAGGCGGTGACGGTCTTGCCGCTGGCGGCGTTCCAGTCGCCAAACGCGTAGGTCCCTGCGGCCCCGACCGTGTCGCCCGAGATCACCCCCGCCAGGGTCACCACGCCGGTGGCGGCGGTGCTGCGGTCATAGGTCTTGTCGTTGGCCGCGAGGGCCCCGGTGATCGCCTTCTGGAAGATGTCGGCCGTGTCGGACGACACCGCGCCCAGGCTGTAGTTGCCGGCGTCGCCGCCTGACAGGGTCACGCCCGAGGCGGTGACGGTCTTGCCCGTTCCGGCGTTCCAGTCGTCGAACGCATAGGTTCCGGCGGCCCCGACCGTGTCGCCCGAGATCACTCCGGACAGGGTCACCACGCCGGTGGCGCTGGTGCTGCGGTCATAGGTCTTGTCGTTCGCCGTCAGGACGCCGGTCAGAACCTTGGGATCAATGCGCAGCGAACCGGTCCCGTAGGCGAAGGCGTAGTTGAGGTCGGAGGCCAGGGTCCCTGCCCCGGCGCTCAGGACGTAGGTCCCGACGTTCCTGCTGGTCGCGCCCGAAACCGTGGCCGCGCCCGACCAGGCGTCGGCCGCCAGGTCGCCGTTGACCAGGCCGGTGATCGTCGCCGAGGTGCTCGGAACGCTGCCGTCATAGGTCACGGTCTGGCTGACCGGCGTCACCGTCAGGGTCGGCTGGTAGGCGTAGACGAAGCGGTTGCCGGCGTTGGGGGCGACGGCGAGGGTCTCGTTGGAGAAGTCGTAGGCCGAGCCGTAGAAGCTCTTGCCCGCCAGGCCATTGAAGCTGTTGGCCGCTGTCGAGCCGGATGCGTCGCCGACCGCCTGGGTGTAGATCAGCCAGCGGCCGGCGGCGTTGCTTGCGGTCACCGCGTCGGCGCCGCGCGCATTGGTGAAGGTTCCGTCCGAAGCCAGCACGATCGCGTCGCCCGCCCCGTCGGCCGTCACCTTGCCGGTGCTGGCGAAGGCCATGCCGGCATGCGAGGTCAGGGCCAGCGTCCCCGTGCTCAGCACGGTCCCGGTGATGGTCAGCGAGCGGCCGTCGACCAGCTTCAGCAGGCCGCCGGTATTGGTGAAGTCGCCCAGCTGCGCCACCTGGTTGGCGGCGCCGAAGTTCGCTCCGCCGACCGACGACCCGGTCAGGGTCTGGGCGGTGATGATCCCGGTCGAGACCTGGCCGATGGCGTGGGCAGAACGCAGGTCCACCGTCTGGCCGGTCGCGGTGATCGGACCGTAGAGGTCGAAGGCCAGGGTGTCGTTGAAGGCGAAGCCGCCGGCCGTGACGCTGACCGCGTCCAGATAGGAGACCTCGTTGGCGCCCAGCAGGACGACGCCCGTTCCCGAGGTCACGCCCAGCGAGTTGGCCTTCAGCACGCCCTGCTGGGCGATATCGGTCGCCGCATCCAGGGTCAGGGCGCCGCTGACTTCGATCACGCGGCCCGGGACGGCGTCGCCGAACCGCAGGGCGCCGGTGGCCGAGGTCACCGTCAGGTCGCCATCGACGAGGGCCGAGACCAGCCGCGTGTCGCCGCCGCCGTTCACCTGAGAGTCCGCGTTCGCGGTCAGTCCGTCGATCGTCAAGGCGCCGCTGGGGCCGTCGATGTTCACGGCTCCGGTGATCGACCGCGCGGCGATGATCCGCTGCGAACCGTTGAGGACCGTGATGTTGACCGCGTTCAGCGCGTCGATCGTGGTCAGGTCGGCCGTGGTCGTATGGTCCAGATTGACATCGACCGAGCCCGTGGTGGTCGAGGCCTCGACGATCGTGCTCGAACCCGCCGAGGTGACGATGTTGGCCGCGGTGATCACGCCGGGCGTGGCCGCGCCCAGCACCACGTCGCCGTTCGTGGCGGTGACCAGCAGGCTGTTGGTTCCCGTCCCCGTCAGCATCGCCGAGCCCAGCTTGGCGTCACCCAGATTGGCGGTGACGATGATCTGGTCGCCGGCCGTGGCCGAGCCGATCAGGGCGTCGCCGAAATAGCCGTGTGCAGTGACCTGGCCGTTCGCCGCGCTAAGGGTTTCGACCTGGACGTTGTTGGCCTCGAGATAGACATCGCCTGTATCGCTGGTGACGTCGCCGCCAGTGACGTCGCCATTGACCATCTCGACGCCGATCCCGCCCACATAGTGCAGGTCGTGCCCCGTGAAGTCGAAGTCGTAGCCGCTCAGAACCTTGATGAACCAGCTGCCGGCCTGGGTCCCCGTCGGCGACAGGGCGTTGGCCGAGAAGCTGGCGCCCGTCAGATGATAGTTGTAGCCGGCCGTGACGCTGGTCCCCACGGTCACCGCGCCGGTTCCGGCGTTCAGGTCCACGTCGTAGTCGGCCTCGGCCGTATCCAGCGAGATGCCCTGGCCGGTCACGCGGACCTCGCCGTCGCCCACGCCCGTACCGGCCAGCAACTGCGCCGAACCCAGCACCGCGCCGGCCTGGCTGGTGACGGTCAGCTTGCGGCCGGCGTAGAGCGACAGGCTTCCCAGGTCCAGGTCGCCCAGGGTGTCGGTGATGGTGACGTCGCGGATGTCGCCGTTGAACAGATAGGGCGTCAGGCTGTCGCCCACGAAATCCTGGGCGGTGACCGTGTAGTCCCCGCCGCTGCTGATGGCGCTGACGTCCAGCGTGCCGGCCATGGCCTCGATCGTGATGTCGTAGGCCGCCAGTTCGCCGATCACGAGGTCGCCGGTCTTCTGGACGACGGTCGCGCTGCCGTCGATCGCCGCCCCGACCAGGGTGATCCCGTTGCTGGCCGAGTTGATGTTGACCACGACGTCGCCGTCGTAGGACAGGATCTGCAGGCCGTCCGTGCCGCAACCGCAGCTGGGATTGGTGATCGCGTAGTTGGCGGCGGTGATCGAGGCCTTGTCGTCGGCCCCAAAGGTCGCCTTGTTCATGGCCAGCACCGTGACGCCGTCCGGCCCCTCGGCGCCGCGCAGCGTCGCGTCGCCATTGATCGCGGCCACCACGACGGTCTCGCCGGCCACGGCCTTCTGGACGACGATGTTTCCGGTCGCGGCGGTGGCGTCCAGCGCCAGAGCGGCCGTCACCTCGCCGACATCGACGCTGCCGCCGATCAGGGTCAGGTCGTCGTCGCTGGAGATCAGCGTCGCCGCCGTCCCGTCCAGCAGCCCGTCGGTCTCCAGATGGGTGGCGCCGCCGCCGTGGACCGAGCCGGTGATCGTCAGGTCGCCGCCGGCGACATAGAGGTCCAGCGTGCCGCTGCTGGCCGTGGCCGAACCGACGGTCAGGCCGCCATCGTAGGTCTCGGCGTAGAGGTTGCCCGTCAGGGCGGTGATCGTGCCGAAGCTCGCCAGACCGCTGGCGACGGTTACGTCGACATCGGCGCCCTCCAGGGTGTCGATCAGGGCGCTGGTGTCGAGGTGGACCATGGCGACGCCGCCCGTCGACTTGACGCTGGCCGTGCCGGTGTTGCCGCCCGTGCGGCTGAAGAGGTTGGCCGTCGTGATCGCCGTATAGTCCGGATCGCCCAGCACCGCGTTGCCGATCGCCGTGATCGACAGGTCGTGGCCGGAGCCTGACCCCGTCAGCGTCGCGGCGCGCAGGATCGCCTGGCCGCCATTGGAGGTGATGGTGATGTCCCGGTCGGACGTGGCCGAAGTCACGTCGATATCGCCCGCCGCGACCGCCTTGGCGTCCCGCGTCGCCTGAGCCGAGCCCGCGGTGATCGTGTCGCCCGCGTCGAAGGTGACATCGCCCGCCGCCACACCCGTACCCTGGGTGATCGCCGTGCCGACATTGACCGCGCCGTTGGTCGATTTCGCCAGCACGTGGGCGTCGTCGGTGGCGCCGACGCCGGTCGACTTCAGCGTCGCGGCGCTGGCCAGGATGTCGCTGGTGGCCGTGATCTCGACATCGTCTCCGGCCGTGGCCGCCGTCGTGACGGTCGCCGTGCCGCTGGTGGCGGTGATGGTGATATCGCGCGCCGCCGAGCCGTTGCTCAGGCTGGCGGAGGTTCCGCTGACCTTGATGTCGCGGGTGGAACTGGCCGTGCCCAGGCTCGCGGTCGTCGCCGCCTGGATGGTGATATCGCCGGCCTGCGCGCCGGTTCCCTGGGTCAGCAGGGTGTTGCCGGCGTTGACCGAGCCGGTGTCGGAGCGCAGCAGGATGTGAGCGTCGTCGCTGGCGCCCAGGCCTGTCGATTTCAGATAGGCGCCGCCGGCCGAGACGTCGCCGGCGGAGGCGGTGATCTCGATGTCGTCGCCGGCGAAGATGCGGTTGGTCACATAGGCGGCCGTCGAACCGGTCACGAACACGTCGCGCGCCGCGTCGATCGTGCTCACGAAGACCTGCGGAGCGCTGATGGTGACGTCGCGCGCCGAATTGCCCAGGGTCAGCGACGCCGAGCCGTTGCTGGTGAGCAGGATGTCGCCCGAGGTCGTGGTCGTGGCCGCGCCGACCGAGGTGTTGGCGCTCGACGAGACCGTGACGCCGGTGTCGCCGGTGATCTGGGTGACGGTCGCGCCGGGGCCGCCGGCGGCGACGCTGGCCGCGCCGCTGGTGGCGACGACTTCGCTGGCGGTGATCGAGCCCGAGGTGGTGGAGATGTCCACCGTGGCGCCCACCGCGGTGGAGACGTTGAGGGCGCCGCTGGAGGCGCTGAGCACGACGTCGCCGCTGCTGTTGATCGAGGCGCTGGTCGCCGAGCTGATCGTGGTCATCTGGATCAGAGCGTCGGCGGTCGAGCGCAGGAAGGTCAGCGGCGCGGCGGAATCGACGAAGCTGGCGTCGACCAGCCCCGAGCCCTTGCTGAACAGGAAGCCGCCGGCGGTCATGGTCGCGCCCGGCGAAATGATCACGCCCTGGGGCGAATAGAACCAGACATTGCCGGCCGTCGCCGCCCCGACCTTGCCGGTCACCACGCTGCCGTTGTCGAACCGGATCTGGCTGGTGGTCTTGTTCAGGACGATGTCGCTGGCGGAGTCGAACAGGAAGTTCATCGCGTCGCCGCTGCTGAGGTGCAGGTCGGTCCAGTTGATCACCGTCCGGGGCGCGTTCAGCTCGATCTGCAGCGTGATGGCGTCGGGAAAGCTGATCACCGGCTGCGAGCCGCCGGTCGAGACCGTGATGTTGGCGGCGCTGGGAATGCCCGGCAGGGTTCCCGACACCGCCGGCTGAGCCAGCATCGCCGCCACGCCACCCATCAGGGAGCTGACGAGGGCGGAAGCCGCCAGCAACTTGGTGCGGTGCGCCGGGCGCGGGGCGTTGCGAGAGAAGGTCGGGCGGATCGGCGACGAGGTCATGATGGACGCTCCGGAACTTCGACGGTCTAGAACAGGGCGGCGGACAGCGAGATCAGGACCCGCGAGGGCGGCTCGTCGCCGACCCCGAACGGGCTGTCGAAGGGCTTGGCCCAGGTCACGTCCAGCGCCACGCGCGAGGTGATCTGGGCGCGCAGGCCCACCCCGGCCGAGGTCAGGTCCAGCTTGCCGCCGCCCAGGCCCAGATTGGTCAGCTCGGCGACGTCATAGAAGGCGTAGGGCCGCCAGGCCGCCCTTCCCCCGCCCTTCAGGGCGAACGGCAGGGCCAGCGGCGTGGTGCTGATCTCGAGCGAGCCCGAGATCGCGCGGTCGCCGGACGCCACCGACGGGTCGTAGCCGCGGCCGATGGTCAGGTTTCCGACCCCGTACTCCTCGTAGGACAACAGGGGATCGTCCGTATGCTGCCAGGCGACGTTCAGCTTGCCGATCAGCGGTCCGGCCAGCCGGCCGCCGAACTCGCCCTCGGCCCGCACGACCGTGGCCTCGGGCTTGCCCAGGAAGCGCGAGGCCGAAAGGTCGCCGTACTTGCTGGCGCCCAGGCCGCGGCTGCCCTGGCGCAGCTCGACCAGGCCGGTCATGGCCACCGAATGCGAGGCCAGGCTGGCCGGGGCGTAGTGGCCGTCCAGCCGCAGGAAGAACACCCGCAGCTTGTCTTCGGTCAGCACGGCCGCGCCGCCGCCGAACTCGACCTTCTGGTCCACCCAGTCCAGCCCGACCCCGATGTTGAGGTTGTGGCGGCGGTGACGGACCAGCGGGTAGGTCAGGCGGAGGCCGCCGGCGAAGGACTCGCCCTCCAGGTCCAGCGGCTTGAGCACGTCGCCCGGCCGGGTCCATCCCCACGCGCCGGAAAGATCGGCCACCAGGCCGTCGCCGCCGATGTAGAAGCGCTCGGCAACCTGGATCACCCGCTGCTCGTCGCTGGACAACGTGCCGTAGCCAAGGATCGAGGTGCGTTCGCCCAGTGGCGTGAAGCTGTTGAGGTCCACGCGCGCCAGGGTCAGGTCCCGGCCCACGGTCTTGGAGCCGTAGTTCTGGGCCACCACCGAGCCGTCGACGGCGTCGCGGGTGATGGCGATCTCGAGATCCAGCGCCCCCTGCCCCTGTGGCGAGGCCTTCAGCACCGACTGGATGCGCGCGCCGGGCACGTCGGAGGCCAGCAGCAGGTAGCGCTGGGCGACGTCCAGGTCGAACGGGGTCAGGCCGCGCAGGTGATCCAGGAAGCGGACGACCTGCTTCTGGGCCGGGCCGGCGTCGCCGTGATAGTTCACCGCCGCGATCCGCGCCTCGACGACCGTCAGGACCAGCTTGCCCTCGACGATCCGCTGTTCGGGAATGAGCACGCTGGCCAGCACGCCGCGCCGCAGATAGAGCGTCGCGGCACGGTCGCGGATGTCGCAGACCACGCTGATCGGCGCCTCGCGGCCGATGAACTCGGCATAGGTCGAGGCCAGGGCCTGGTCCGAGAGCGCCAGCGGTCCGGACCTCGCGCCCTGGAACTCCACCGCCTTCAGGGTGACCCTGACGGGGCTGTCGCGGAAGGCGCAGGGACCGGCCTCCACGCCCTTGAACAGGTCGCCCCGCGGCGCGGCCGCGATCGGGGCGGCGTTGGCGGGGTCCAGTTCCTGGCGCGACGGCAGGGTCACCTGCGCGGCGGCCGGCGCGGCGAAGGAAACGGCGGCGGCCAGGACCGCGCCCATGCACGCCGGCGCACCGGCGCCCACGATGGCGCGACGCATCCTCATCAGCACTTGCAAGCCCCCTTGCCACCAAACGCGGCATTGTCACAACGCTGTTACGTCATGACTCGCGCCGGTTTAGTATAACACGGTTCTGCAACGAGCAATCGTGAGCCGCCCCCTCGCCGCCGATCAGAACCTCCAGCTGAGCTGGGCGCGAGCCCCGTGGTCGGTCGAGCGGTCGCCATAGTCCCCGGAGTAGCTGACGCCCAGCACGGCGCTCCGGCCGAGGTCGGCTTCCAGGCCCAGATTGACGGCGAGGCTGTCCTTGTCGATCGGGGCGCCGACGATCCTGAACGACGGCGAACCGCTGAAGGCCAGGTCGATGGTCGGCACGCGATCGCCGAACGCATGGCGCAGCGCGGCCGAACCGGCGAGACGCAGGTGAAGCTCCCCGGCGGTCAGGTCGCTCTTCAGGCGCACGCCGACTGAACCATAGGTCAGGTGTTCATCGCCGCCGCCCTGCAGCGCGGCGGCGCCGCCCTGCTCGCTGACATCGGAGTCGGTCAGCCCGACATAGGCCAGGCCCGCGAACGGCTGCAGCGTCGTGCCAGCCAACTCACGCTTCAAGGCGACTTCGCCGAACGCCTGATAGGTGTGGGCCGAATAGTCGCTCGACAGGGTCTCGCCGAACGTCCCGAACGCGACCCGGCGCGAGGCCTCGACCTCATGCCACGCATAGGCGCCGCCGAGCTGGAACGACACCCCGCCGCGCTCAGCCAGGACATAGCCGCCGAGGTGATAGGTCTCGACGTCGTGCTTGGCGCGCGAGGTCTTCAGGTCGCTGGCGCTGTAGCCCACAGCGACGCCGGCGCGGATATCGCGGCCCAGCGAGCCGTCGTAACCGGTCAGCAGCCCCTGGATGTCGCGGTCGTAGCTCTGCGCGTTGCCGTCGCCCTTCATGGAGCCCCAGCCGCCGAAGATCTGCCCCCACGCCGAGGTTCCGTCGACGCCGGCCAGGTCGCCGCGCGCCAGGATCGCGTCGCGCACGAAGCGGCTGTCCTGGATCAGCGAGCCGCGCAGGCTGGCGTGGTCCGAACCGGCCAACTGGTCGAAGGCGTCGCGCGCCTGATCGGCCGAGAGGTTGACCACGGCGTCGAAGACCGGGTTGTCCCAGCCCAGGCTCTCGGCGCCCGCCCCCGCCGCGATCTGGTTCGGGGTCACGCCGATGTCGGTGAAGCTGATGTCGTTGCGCCGCAGCCGCAGATAGACGTTCGAGCCGTCATAGCTGAGCGAGGGGTCAAGGAAGGCCAGGTTCGAGGTGACGCCGTCGAACTTGCCGCCGGCCGCGATGCCGCCGTCGGCGTGCAGGACCAGGTAGCTGGTCTGCGGCTTGTAGGTTCCCGCGCCCGCCAGGACCTTTACGGTCCCGCCCTGGATCGTGGCCGCGCCGGAGGCGAGGATCTTGTCCGACTGACCGGCCGCGTTGGCCTCGACCTCGAAGATCGAGCCCGGCTTGAAGGTGACGCCGCCGGCGATGTTCAGCGTGCCGATCGAATTGCCGGGCGCGATCGTGCCCGACACGACGGTGGTCCCCACCGTGCCGACGCCTTGCAGGCGAGCGCCGGACCAGACGTCCAGCGTGCCGCCGAGCAGGCCGTTCACCGCCAGCGTGCCCTGCTCGACCGTGGTCGAACCGGTGAAGCCGCTGGAGGCGCCGGTCAGCTCCGTCTTGCCCGCGCCGACCTGGCGGAGGGCGCCCGAGCCGGTGACGACGCCGGCGAAGGTCAGGCTGTCGGAACGGTCGAACACCAGCGCGCCATTGGCGACGACGTCGCCGCCGATGGAGCCCGTCGTGCCGCCAGCGCCCAGCTTCAGCTGCGCGCCCGAGACGATGGTCGTGCCGCCCGCATAGCTGTTGTTGGCGGTGAAGGTCACGCCGCCGTCCAGGATGCGCACCGCGCCCGAACCCGAGATCAGCCCGCCAAAGGTGATGGCGTCCGACCGGTCAAAGGCCAGCACGCCGCTGTTGGCGACGTCGCCGACGATCGAACCCGAAGTCCCGCCATCACCGATCTGGAGCGTCCCCGCCTGGATGGAGGTGCCGCCGGCATAGGTGTTGGTCCCGGTCAGCACCAGCGTGCCGGCCTCGGTCTTGACGATCTTGCCCACGCCGGTGATCGCCGCGCCGATCTTGGCGACGTCGGCCAGCACGCGGATCTCGCTGCCCGTCGCGACGGTGGTCAGTTGGCCGGTTCCGTTCAGTTCATAGCCTTCGTCGACGAATTGCAGGCCCAGGAAGCTCTGCGCGCCCTGCACCGTGATCTCGCCGCCGACAAACGCGCCGGCGTCCTTGAAGACGGCGTAGTTGCCCGCCCAGGCGGCCGGGGTGTTGCCGCCCTGGTTCAGCCATTGGGCGCTGGCGGCGCTCCAGACGCCGTCGCCGCCCTGCCAGTGCTGCAGGGTGTCGTCGCCAGGAATGAGCGTGCTGCTGATCAGCAGGTCGACCCGGCCGCCGCCCGCCTCCAGCGTGTAGTCCACATTGCTCAGCGACAGCATGGAGTTGATCGTCGCCGTATTGGCGGTCAGGGCGCCGCCATAGGTGATCAGACGATAGTATCCCAGGCCCGCCGCCATGGCGGGGCTCTGCGAGAGATTGACCACGCCGTTCAGCGCCAGGTCGCCGCTGACGACCAGACGGTCGCTGACGCCGGGCGAGGCCGACGACGCGCCCGGCGCGACCAGCTCGATGTCCAGGTTCGAGCCGGACGCCAGGGTCAGGTCGCCCGCGATCGACAGGGTTGCGACAGCTCCGACAGATCCGCCGGAGCCGGGAGCCAGATGACCGCCGCTCTGGATGATGGTGTCGCCCACCGTGCCCTTGCCGCCCAGCGTCGCACCGGAAGCGACGGTGACCGTCGAACCGGCCAGGGAGCCGTTGACCGTCAGGGTTCCCGCCTCGACGGACGTCGCGCCGGTGAACGCCGAAGAGTCGCCGGTCAGGACCAGCTTGCCCGAACTGACCTGGCGGACCACGCCCGAGCCGCTGATCAGGCCGTCGAAGTCGAAGCTGTCGGAGCGATCGAACAGCAAGGCGCCGTTGGCGACCACGTCGCCGATCAAGCCGCTCGTGCCGCCGGCGCCGAGGTTCAGCTGCGCGCCCGAGGCGATGGTCGTGCCGCCGGCATAGATGTTGTCGGCGGTGAAGGTCACGCCGCCGTCCAGGATGCGCACCGCGCCCGAGCCGGAGATCCGACCGGCGAAGGTGATGGCGTCGGAACGGTTGAAGACCAGCACGCCGCGGTTGCCGACATTGCCGACGATCGAGCCCGAAGTCCCGCCGTCGCCGATCTGCAGCGTGCCCGCATCGATCAACGTCCCGCCGGTGTAGGTGTTGACGCCCGTCAGGATCAGCGTACCGGCCTGGGTCTTGGTGACGAGGCCGGCGCCGGTGATCGCCACGCCGATCTTGGCGACGTCGGCCAGCACGCGGATCTCGCTTCCGCCCGAGACGGTGGCCAACTGGCCAGTCCCTGTCAGCTCATAACCCTCGTCGACGAACTGTAGGCCGATGAAGCTCTGCGCGCCGTCCACCGTGACCGTGCCGCCCGTGAAGGCGCCGGCGTCCTTGAAGATGGCGTACTTGCTCGCCCAGGCCGCCGGGGTGTTGCCGCCGTCGTTCAGCCATTGGGTGCTCGTCGCACTCCAGACGCCGTCGCCGCCCTGCCAGTGCTGCAGGGTGTTGTCGCCGGGAACGAGGGCGTTGCTGATGTAGAGATCGACCCGGCCGCTGCCGGCCTGCAGCGCGTAGTTCACATTGCTCAGTGAGAGCGTGGAGTTGATCGTCGCCGTATTGGCGGTCAGGGCGCCGGCATAGGTGATCAGGCGATAGTAGCCGATGCCGGCGACGCCGTCGGCCGAGGCCACGCTCTGCGAGAGATTGACCACGCCGTTCAGCGCCAGGTCGCCGCTGACGACCAAGCGGTCGCTGACGCCGGGCGAGGCCGAAGACGCGCCCGGCGCGCCCAGTTCGATGTCGAGGCTGGAGCCCGAGGCCAAGGTCAGGTCGCCGGCGATCGATAGCGTACCGACCGAGTTGCCGGCCGCCAGATGGCCGCCGCTCTGGACCAGGGTGTCGCCCACCGTCCCCGTGCCGCCCAGCGTCGCGCCAGAGGCGACGGTGACCGTCGAACCTGCCAGGGAGCCGTTGACTGACAGGGTCCCGGCGCCGACCGTGGTCGCGCCGGTGAAGGCCGAAGAGTCTTCGGTCAGGACCAGCTTGCCCGAGCCGGCCTTGCGGAACTCGCCAGCGCCCGAAAGCACGAAGCCATAGGTTCCGTCCGTGCTCTGATCGAGGGTCAGGAATGCGCCGGCGTCGATCGTCGCATCGTTGCCGAACAGACCGGCCAGGGCGATCACCCCGCCGCCCGAGATCGTCCAGTTCGAGGCGGACTCGCCGGTCAGCGTCAGGGTTCCGGCGCCCGTCTTGGTCACCGCGCCGCCGCTGGACATCTGGCCGCGGTAGACCCCGTCGAACGCCTGGTCGAAGACGACGCCGCGGCTGCCGGCGCCGCTGCCGAAGACTACGCTGCCGGCCAGGCTGTTGCTGTCGCCCTTCAGCACGCCTTCCAGCAGCGACCAGGTCTGGGCGCCCGTGCCGGTCAGGGTCCAGGTGCTGGCGCCCAGCTTCTCGAAGGTGTCGAAGCCCAAGTAGCCGTAGCCGTCATAGGACCCGTCCGACCCGATATGCGTGGCGTCGAACGTGTCGTCGTCGGCGCCGCCCAGGGCCAGCACGTTGTTGGAGCCACCGCCGGTCACCGCCGCGATGTCACGGATCCACGAGCCGGCGTGAAGCTCCAGGCGGTTGTCGCTGCCGAACAGCTCGATCGCATAGGCGCGCTGGGAGCTTACGCTGACGCCGCCGATGATCGTGCCCGAATTGATGATGGTGGTGGAGCCGGTGCTGGCGCCGACCACGCCCCTGCCGCCGGCGCCCCGCCGGATCGCGTTGGAGGCCGCGCCGCCCGCTCCGCCCTGGATCGTTCCGGCGTTGACCAGCAGCCCCGGCTGGCCGCCGGTGAAGACGATGCCCGCCCCGCCGGCGCCGGAATACATCCCGCTGAAGTTGCCGTTCCCTTGCCCGCCGACGCCGCCGGCAATGACGCCGGTCGCGCTGTTCTCGATCGTGCCGCCCCAGGCGATCACGCCGATGCCGGCCGCACCGCCGTTCGAGTAGCCGTAGCCGCCCTCGCCGCCGGTGATCGTCCCCGCGTTGACGATGGTTCCAAGATTGCTGAGCACGCCGGCCGCGCCGGCCCCGCCCCAACTGGCGAAAGTGCCCCCGGCCCCGCCTGTGATCGTGCCGCTTTGGACGTTCAGCGAACCGCCGTTGTAGAGGAAGAGGCCTGCGCCGCCGTTGCCGAGCGAGCTGCCCGTACCGCCCGTGATGGCGCTGGCCGCACCGCCCGCGCCGCCGTCCACGGTCACCGAGCCGCCGTTCAGCAGCACCAGCCCGACGCCGCCGCCGCCACCGCCGCCGCCGCCGCCAGCGTTGCCCTCGCCGCCGTCGCCCCCCGTGATGTCATAGCCCGCGGTCGACAGCCGCACGTTCGCGCCCGTCAGCACGAGCCCGCCGCCGCCGCCGCCGCCGGCCGCATTGGCGCCACCGTTGGCGCCGTCCGTCCCGGCGAAGTCGACGACCAGCGAGATGGTTCCGGTCGAAGCGACCTGCCAGCCCAGGCCGCCGTCGCCGCCAAGGCCGGTGGAGCCGCCGCCGCCGCCGCCGGCCGAGAGATCGTTCAGCGCCCCGGGCTGCCCTCCGGCCTGGCTGCCGTTGGCCCCGGCCTCGGCCGAGCCGGTCGGCGTGGCGGCCGCCGCCCCGCCATAGCTTCCAGAGCCGGAGGCGCCGCCGGCGCCGCCGGCGATGCCGCCTTGGGGCGTATAGGAGCCGAAGCCGGCGCCATCGCCGCCGCCCCGGGTGATCTGCCGGGCCTGGGCCATCGGGGCTGCAAGGCTGACCGCCAGCGCCAGCACCGTGAGCGAGACCGAATTGCGGATAGCCCGCGTGTTGTTGAACGCCCGAACCGTGTTGATCGACTGCCGCACTTTGACACCTGCCAGGCCCGTCTTGGCGGGCCGTTCTTGAACCGCAGGGACGTCAGATCGCGTCACGCGACGCGCTGGCCTGGGCGCAGGCCCGATCCCCCTGAAACGCACGTGCAAACAGGGATCGACGGCGACGCTTCAGGCCGGCCAGGTCGAGGATCCGCATGACGCGTGTCCGCCCGTCCCTGCCAGCGAGGCGGGCGCCGGACTATGCGATCCCGGCATGAACGGCGGAGTTTGGAGAAAGGTCAGTGCGCGTTGCGGCGCAGGGTGTCCGAAGGACGCTCGCCGAAGCGAAGGCGGTAGGCCTGGGCGAAGCGGCCCAGTTCCCAGAAGCCGTGGTCCATGGCGACCTTGGTCACCAGAGTGGTGGCGGGATCTGACGCCCGCAGCCTGGCGTGGACCAGGTCCAGCCGCCGATTGCGGGCGTAGCGCACCGCGCCTTCCCCAAGAAATTCCTGGCAGGCCAGATTGAGCGTCCGCTCGGCCGCGCCCACGACCCGGCAGATGTCGCCCAGCGACAGCATCTCCTCCGGACGCTCCTCCAGGGCGCGCTCGAAACGGGCGACGATCTGGCGGTGGCGACCCAGGGCGGCCCTGTCCGGCTTGACCAGCCCCTCCGAGAGACAGGCCATCAGCCTGTCCACGACCGCGCCCGCCAGGGCCTTTGACGGCTGCGGCTCCGCCAGGACTTCGGGCGTGCTCTGGATCACGCCTGAGATGTCGCTCATCAGTGCGATGAGTTCATTCATCGCCGCCGATGGCGCAACGAACATGCGATCATCGTCCAGCGGCGTCGCATGGCCCGCGCCCATCAGGTTGGGCGCATGCTCGGTGAGCCGCTCGAACGGCATGGTCACGATGCCGAAGGCCCACGGCATTTCGGGCGGAGAGCCGGTGACGGTCCGCTCGTTGGGCCGGAAGTGGAAGATGTGCCGGCCGAAAAGCTTGCGCCCGGAGACGCGCCGCATGATCCCCGGCTCGGTGGCGAACATGAAGGTGTGGACGCCGGGGATGGCCGCGGTCTGGGCGATGCCCTGGGCGAAGCGGCCCATGCCCAGGTTCAGTCCGCCGAAGCTCGCCCGCGCCAGCATGCCGTCGAAGCGCCGGTTAGTCCGTTCGAGAGGAAGAGGCTTGGCGCCCGAATTGATGTCGCCGATCGCCAGCGCCATCGTCTCGGCGTCGGTGAACCTGGCGAAGGCGCTCGAGGCGGAAGGTACGCTGGACGGGTCGGGTGTCATCGTGATGCGGAGAGGTCGCGAACTGTGTCGGCTTAGCGACAATCTCCAACCGGTATGCCAAGACTCGGCAAAGGACAACCGAAGCCCGCTGGAACCTAGATGGACCTGATCAGTCTTCCCGTGTCGCCGTTCGCGGCGCGCGTCCGCATCGCGATCTACGCCAAGGGCCTGCCCATCGACCTGATCCCGCCGCCCGCGGGCTGGCGCGACAACCGCCACTTTCGCGACCTGAGCCCGACCGGCCGCATCCCCGTCCTGCTTGAGGATCGCGGCCCCCTCTGGGAATCGGCTGTCCTGCTCGAATATCTGGAAGAGCGGTTTCCGGAGGCGCCGTCCCTGATGCCGGTCGACGTCTTCGACCGGGCGATGGCGCGGATCCTCGTGCGGCACGTGGATCTCTATCTGATGCCGTCGATGGTTGCTCTGGCCCAACCGCGCACAGACGCCGCCAGCGCCCGCCGGGCGGTCGAGGAACTGCTGACCGGCGTTGCGATGCTCGAGGACCTCTTGCAGGGACCGGGCTACGCCCTGTGCGACCGTCTCACGATCGCCGACTGCGCCCTGGCCCCCGCCCTCTTCGCGATCGGCGTGACGGCGCAACGCCTCGGCATGGACCTGATCGCGCCCGCCTCGATCACCGAGGCCTACGCCCAATTCCTGCGGCGGGACCCGCACGTCGAACGCGTGATCGGCGAGATGGAAGAGGGCCTGCGCCACCTCGTGCAGGTCGGCTAGCGAGGGCCCTGGGGGACAGCCTCACTGCTCGCGGAAGCTCCTGAAAAGCCGCTGTTGCAACGGCTCCAGCAGGTACTGCAGCGCCGTGCGCTTGCGCAGCGGCGCCACGACCTCGACCGGCAAGCCCGCCTTCAGCGCCGGCGGCTCCCGCCCCGGCTGCCTGAGCGCGGCCAGTTCTTCGGGCGGCACCGCGACCTCGGCCCGGAAGTAGCGCGCGCCGGTCTTGTCGTCGGTGAAGCCGTCGGCCGAGAGCTTGGTCACCGTGCCTTGCAGCAACGGCAGGTGGCGGTCGTGGAACGCCGTCAGCCGCACGTCGGCGGCCTGGCCGACATGGACGTCGTCGGCGTCGTTCGGCGACACCCGGGCCTCGATGACCAGCGGCGCGCGCTGGGGCACGATCTCCATCAGGACATCACCCGGCGCGGCCACGCCGCCGACCGTGAACACCTTGAGACCGACCACCTGGCCGGAGGCCGGCGCCCGGACCATGCCGCGCGACAGCTGATCGCGGGCCGCGGCGAGCCTGGGCTTGAGGTCATTGAGCTCGATCTCCGACTGGCGCAGGTCGGTGATCACCTCGTCCATGTGCTCGCGGTCGCCTTGCAGGGCCTGCATGCGGGTTTCGCCGATGCCCTCGCGGGCGCTGGCGGCCTGGGCGCGATAGGCGCCGTCGGTTCCGACGAGGTCGGCCGCGGCCCGTTCGAGCGCCCTCACCCGCGTCAGCGGCGCATAGCCCTGGGCGGCCAGCTTGCGCATGCCGTCCAGCTCCTCGCCGATCAGCCGCTGCTGCTCGCGGTTCGCGGCGAGCTGGCGGTTGTAGCCGTTGATCTGCTCGGCCAGCTGACTGGCCCGCTCGCCCAGCACGCCGCGCCGAGAAGCCAGGGCCGCGCGCTGGGCGGCGAGCTGGCGGCGCTCCAGGCCCATGGCCTCGTCGGCCAGCGTCCGGTCCTCGGCGGGCAGGCCGGCGAAGGCGACCGGCATGACCGGCTCGGCGAGGCTGTCGCGCTCGGCGACCAGCCGGGCCCGGCGCGCCTCGACCGCGAACACCCGGGCGGCCAGCGCCCGTTCCTGGGCTCGGACCTCCTGGACGTTCAGCTCCAGCAGCACCTGGCCCTGGCTGACCTTGTCGCCCTCCTGCACCCGCAGGGCCGAGATCACCCCGCCTTCGCGATGCTGCACCGCCTGGCGGCTGCCCGAGACAACGACGACGCCTTGCGCATAGGCCCCCGCGTCGAGCGGCGCGAAGGCGGCCCAGCCCATGAAGCCGACGAAGAACAGGCCGGCGGCGGCGAGGCCGACGCGGAGCTCCCAATGGGGTCCGTCGGTTGGGCCGTCCTCCTTGTAGGCGTCGACCGTGGTCAGGGCCCCGGTCCTTCTGACGGCGAGCGAGGCGGTCATGGCGCGCCCCCGGTGACCCGCAGGTCGGGCGGCGCGTTGGCCGGCCGGGGCAGCCCGGCGACCCGGGCCTCAAGGGCCTGCAGCACCTCGCGGCGTGGGCCGTAGAGGTCCATGGCGCCCTCGCGCAGCACCAGCAGCTTGTCGGCCACGCCCAGGATGTTGAGGCGATGGGCGATGACCACCAGGGCCGCCCCCCTCGCCTTCTGGGCCGCGATCGCGTGCTCCAGCGCCGTTTCGCCCTCGAAGTCGAGATTGGAGTTGGGCTCGTCGAGGACGAACACCTGGGGTCCGCCGTAGAGGGCCCGGGCCAGGGCCAGGCGCTGGGCCTGGCCGGCCGACACCCCCGCCCCGCCCGGCCCCAGCGGCGTGTCGTAGGCCTGGGGCAGGCGCAGGATCATCTCGTGCGCGCCGGCCGCGGTCGCCGCCGCCACCGCCCGCTCGTCGATCTCACGCGGGTCGCTCTCGGTGATACTGGCGAAGCGGGCGATGTTCTCCTTCACCGTGCCGGCGAACAGGCCGCAGTTCTGCGGCAGGTAGCCGATGTGGGCGGCCAGGCGCTCGGACTGCCAGTCGGAAAGGTCCGCGCCGTCGATGCGCACGCAGCCCTGATCGGGCGTCAGGGCGCCGACCAGCACCCTGGCCAGGGTGGTCTTGCCCGCGCCGCTGGGACCAACGACGCCGATGATCTCGCCGGGATTGAGGTCGAAGGAGACGCCGCGCAGGATCATGCCCGCGCCATCGGCGGCGCGGACGCCGGCCTGCTCGGCCCGCAGCCGGCCCTTGGGCTCGGGCAGGCGCGTGCGGACCGGCGCGGCCGGGCAGCGCTCGAACAGGTCGACCAGGGTGCGCAGGCCGTCGCGCGCCTGGATCACGCTCTTCCAGGCCCCGACGATCTGCTCGACGGGCGCCAGGCTGCGGCTCAGCAGGATCGAGGCGGCGATCACGCCGCCGGCCGAGATCTCGTGGCGCACGGCCAGCCAGGCGCCGGTGCCCAGCGCCAGGGATTGCAGCGTCAGCCTCAGGAAGCGGATCAGGCCGGTATAGACCCCGCCGGTGAACTGGGCGTCGGCCTGCAGGCCGACGGCGGCGCGGCGGTCGAGCAGCTGGCGCACGATCAGAGGCTCGCGCATGCCCAGGGCCTTCACCAGCCCGCCCTGGCTGGCGATCGCCTCCTGCGTGGCGTAGGCCTCGGCCGAGGCCTGGTTCAAGGCCTCGAGCTTGGTGCGCGTGGCCTGCTCGTTGAGGATGGCGAGGATCAGCAGGATCCCCGCCCCGATCACCGAGATGACGCCCAGCAGCGGGTGCAGGATGAAGCAGAGCGCCAGGTAGATCGGGGTCCAGGGGGCGTCGAGCATCGCCGTGGCCGCGGGACCCGAGACGACATTGCGGAAGGCGTCGAACTCGCGCATGGCCTGGCGCAGCCGCGGCCCGGAGTCGGGACCAAGGCCGCCAGTCAGTCGGGTCAACACTTCGGGAGCCAGTTGGCGGTCGAGGCGCAGTCCGAGGCGCACCAGGATGCGCTGGCGAAGGCTGTCGAGCAGGGCCAGGGTGGCCAGGGCGAAGACGACCGCCACGGTCAGAAACGCCAACGACAGGAGCCCGCCGGTGGGCAGGACCCTGTCGTAGATCTGCAGCATGTAGAGGGTCGGCGCCAGGTAGAGGATGTTGACCAGGGCGCTGAAGCCGGCGGCGATCAGCAGGTGCCGCCGGCAGGTTTTCAAGGCGCCGGCCAGCGGCTCGGGAAGGGCGCGCCGCCCCGAGCCTCTCGCCCTGCCCGCGCCGCCCCGGCCGCTCATGCGAGGACGTCCTCGGCGTGGTAGCGGGTCAGCATGGTCACGAACAGATGGTCGTCGGCGCTGCAGGAATAGGCCACGCCGTTGATCGTGCCGTAGTTGTTGTACTCGTCGAGCGCCGTGTGCAACCCCGAGCCGGAGCCCTGCCAGGCCGCGCTGCTCTGCTTGATCGCCGGACCGTTGAAGTCGGCCACGCCGTCATGGTTGGCGTCGGCGTATTGCTGCAACCAGTCGATGGCCTGGTTCATCTTGTAGGTCGGGCTGTTGGGATCGAGCGCCCCGCCAGCCCCGTTGCCGGCCTCGAAGTTCAGCCAGGTGGCGATGACGTCGCGACCAAGGACGTAGCGCGCGTCCTGCGACGGCTTCTGCGAGGCGTCGATGACCTTGAGAGCCATCGCCAGGGACATCTTCAGGGTGTCCTCGCCGGCGTCGGTGACGCCGTTGCCGTTGTAGTCGCCCAGCAGGATGTAGCGCTCTTCCTTGTTGCTGCTGCCCGGGTCGGGGCCGTCGGTGATGCCGTTGTTGAAGGCCAGCAGTTCGCCGTTCGGGAAGTCAGGACCGGACTTGGTTTCGTTGCCCACCGTGCCGTCCCAGAAGGTCAGGCCGTTGGGCGACAGCCAGAAGCCCGGGGTCCGCGTGCCGACGCAGTCGATCAGGCCGTAGTAGTAGGCCAGGTCATGGTCGCTGACCGGACCGCCGGAATAGCTGCCCGACGCGGTGGCGTCGTTGACGTGCTGGCCGGCGGTCCAGGGCGCGGAGATCTGGAACTCCGTGCTGGCGCCGACCCCCAAGGTTCCCAGATCGCGCGCCGTGCCCGCCGCCGCGCCGTTCAGATCGAACACGGAGTCGGTCACCGAGGCGTTGGTCAGGGTGACGTTGCCGGTGTTGGCCACCACGAACTTGAACATGATGTTGGCGCCGGAGGTGGCGATCGGCCCCATCGGGTCGTCCGCGTCGTTCCAGGTCGCGCCGCCATCGATCGAGACGTACTTCTCGATGTCGATGCTCGCCCTCTGCAGCACGGGCACGGTGGCGTCGTCGGTGTCGGGCCCGGTCTGGTTGGAGTCGGCCGTGGCCGTGTTCTCCAGTTGCCCGTCTCCGCCGCCGTTGGAGTCCAGCTCAGCCTGGGTGACGGTGTGCTTGGCCGTGTAGCCCCAGGTTTCGCCGACCTCCAGGAGGCCGTCATTGTCGCCCGAGACGTCGGCGCCGCGGACCAGCGATCCGACATCGGCGTAGGGGTCCGTCACCGTCACGCCGTCGAGCGTCGTGTTGCCGGTGTTGGCGACGGTGATGACGTAGCTGATCTGCTCGCCGGCCGCATCGGCCGTGCCGCCGGGGACGGTGGCGTCCTTGACGATGTTGAGACTCGGCCGGCGATCGACAGGCACGGTGGCGTCGTCGGTGTCAGGCCCGGTCTGGTTGGAGTCGGCGGTCGCCGTATTCTCCAGCTGTCCGTCGCCGCCGCCGTTGGAGTCGATCTCGGCCTGGGTCACGGTGTGCTTGGCCGTGTAGCCCCAGGTTTCACCGACCTCCAGGAGGCCGTCGTTGTCGCCCACGACATCAGCGCCGCGGACCAGGGATCCGACATCGGCGTAGGGGTCGGTGACCGTCACCCCATCCAGCGTGGTGTTGCCGGTGTTGGCGACGGTGATGACGTAGCTGATCTGCTCGCCAGCCGCGTCGGCGGTGCCTCCAGGCACCGTCGCGTCCTTGACGATGTTGAGGCTAGGCCGGCGATCGACGGGCACGCTGGCGTCGTCGGTGTCGGGACCGGTCTGGTTGGAGTCGGCCGTGGCCGTGTTCTCCAGCGCGCCGTCGCCGCCGCCATTGGAGTCGATCTCCGCTTGGGTGACGGTATGCTTGGCGGTGTAGCCCCAGGTTTCACCGACCTCCAGCAGGCCGTCATTGTCGCCCGAGACGTCGGCGCCGCGGATGATGGATCCGGCGTCGGCATAGGGATCAGTGACGGTGACGCCGTCCAGCGTGGTGTTGCCGGTGTTGGCCACGGTGATGACGTAGCTGATCTGCTCACCGGCCGCGTCGGCCGTGCCTCCAGGCACCGTCGCATCCTTGGTGATGTTCAGGCTCGGTCGGGGGGCGACTGGGACACTGGCGTCGTCGGTGTCGGGGCCGGTCTGGTTGGAGTCGGCCGTGGCCGTGTTCTCCAGCTGTCCGTCTCCGCCGCCGTTGGAGTCCAGCTCAGCCTGGGTCACGGTGTGCTTGGCCGTGTAGCCCCAGGTTTCGCCGACTTCCAGGAGGCCGTCGTTGTCGCCAACCACGTCGGCGCCGCGGATGATGGATCCGGCGTCGGCGTAGGGATCGGTGACGGTGACGCCATCCAGCGTGGTGTTGCCGGTGTTGGCCACGGTGATGACATAGCTGATCTGTTCACCGGCCGCGTCAGCCGTGCCGCCGGGGACGGTGGCGTCCTTGGTGATGTTCAGGCTGGGTCGGCGATCGACAGGCACGCTGGCGTCGTCGGTGTCCGGGCCCGTTTGATTGGAATCGCCGGTCGCCGTGTTCTCCAGGGCGCCGTCTCCGCCGCCGTTGGAGTCGATCTCGGCCTGGGTCACGGTGTGCTTGGCCGTGTAGCCCCAGGTTTCACCGACCTCCAGCAGGCCGTCATTGTCGCCAACCACGTCGGCGCCGCGCACGATCGAGCCGGCGTCGGCATAGGGGTCGGTGACGGTCACGCCGTCCAGCGTGGTGTTGCCGGTGTTGGCCACCGTGATGACGTAGCTAATCTGCTCACCGGCCGCGTCGGCCGTGCCGCCAGGGACGGTGGCGTCCTTGACGATGTTGAGACTGGGTCGGCGATCGACGGGCACGCTGGCGTCGTCGGTGTCGGGGCCGGTCTGATTGGAGTCGGCCGTGGCCGTGTTCTCCAGCTGTCCGTCGCCGCCGCCGTTGGAGTCGATCTCGGCCTGGGTGACCGTGTGCTTGGCCGTGTAGCCCCAGGTTTCACCGACCTCCAGCAGGCCGTCGTTGTCGCCGACGACATCGACGCCACGCACGATCGAGCCGGCGTCGGCATAGGGGTCGGTGACCGTGACGCCGTCGAGCATCACGTTGCCGGTGTTGGCGACGGTGATGACGTAGCTGATCTGTTCACCAGCCGCGTCGGCCGTACCGCCGGGGACGCTGGCGTCCTTGGTGATGTTGAGGGCTGGATTGCGGGTCAGGGCCACGGTCTCGGGGTCGGTGTCCGACGCCGTCAGGCCGCTGGCCGAAACACCCGTGGCCGTGCCGGTGTTGGTATAGCCGGCGGCCTCGATCTCGGCCTGGCTGAACACGTGGAGCAGGCTGCCCGTGGCCGCCGCTCCGGGCGCGAGGTCGTCGGCCTGGCCGTCGCCGTCGCGGTCTGTGAGGCCCGTCAGGGTCACGGGGATGTCGTCGGCCGTGTTTCCGGGGGTGCCGTTGTCATCCATCAGGGTGACGTTCAGCAGATTGATCGTGCCGGTGTTCGTGACCGTGAAATTGAAGAGCTGGGTGTCGCCCGCGTCGTCGCCATTGGCGTCGCCGTCGGTCCGGGTTCCAGCCGTCTTGACCACGTCGATATGCGGCGGGATCGGCTGGTTGCCGATCTCGACATTGTAGGTGGTGGCGGCGCTGAGGGTGACGGTCTCGAAGGCGCCGGTGGTCTGGGTCCAGCCGTCCTTCAGCACCTCGTCGACCTGGACCGTGCCCAGCGATATCGGCAGGCCGCCGAACTGGAACGAGCCGTCGGCGCCGGTGACCGTCGAGCGTTCGCCCGCGTCCAGCACGCCGTTCTTGTTGTCGTCGATGAAGATCGTCCAGCCCGCCAGGCCCGCCTCGCCGGCGTCCTTGACCCCGTCGCCGTCGGCGTCGAGGAACTTGACGCCGCTGATGATGGCGGCCTGCTCGGTGTTGAATTCCTCGAAGCCGTCGTCGGCGCCGTAGGCAGTGCCCGGCCGGCCGAACTCGGCGTACATGGTGATGTAGGCCGTGCTCAGGTCGGCGCCGCCGAACAGCGAGACCGGCACGTAGAAGACGTAGTCGTCATTGCCGCTGCCCGAGGAGTGGGCGTTCATCAGCAGCGTCTTGTCGCCGCCGGCGTCGAGGTCGAAGATCTTGGTGAAGTCGGCGTCGAGCTCCTGCGTGCCGGCGACATAGTCCGCGCCCGTGGCCGGGGCGGACGAATAGTAGATCTTCATCGCGTTGAGCGCGGTCAGCGGATTGGCGTTGGTCTCGTTGAGATCGAGCCGGAATTCCAGGTACTGCACGCCGTCGATCACCCGGATGGGGATCTGGTTGAAGGTCAGGCTGCTGGTCTTGGCGGCGTTGGTGTTCAGCACGCCGCTGGCGTCGGTGTTGAAGCCGTTCTCGTTACCGTCGTTGTCGCCGATGGCGAGGAACGGGGCGTAGAGGCCGGTGCCCGATCCGATTGGGCTCCCGTAGGTGACGATCACGCCGTTGATCGTGGTCGTACTGCCTGGTGCGGTGATGTCTATGTCGGCCATGACTGGCTCCCGAACGCTTCGCGCGAGAGCCGGAAGGGCCCGTCCGCGCGATCCAAAGGAAGGCCTCGATCACAACGTCGACGGGGGAGACGATTGACGGGTCCGGGGTCGGCGCAGGAAGCGTTCGCGCGGATACCTGAAGTTCACGACGGCTTTCCGAGATGCGGTCCTCCGCCTCCCTCGTCGTCGATTGAGACCTTCATGAAACGCGGGACGCCTACGCGAAGCGAAACAGCGGCTACCGATCTGCCTAGTTCAGCTCCGCGTCAATAGCTCGACCGTAGCAATGAAAAGACGTCATGTAGAATGCATTACGGAGAAAGCCTCAGATTTCGCCTCAATTGCGCATTCAGAAATCAGTGATTGAAATGCACTAGACTTTCGCCAGAGTGGAGCCGTCCGGAAAATCGCCAAATCGGAGGCAAAAAAGAAGGCGCCCGAAGGCGCCTTCCTTGATCACTCCCACTCGATCGTGCCGGGCGGCTTGCTGGTCACGTCGTAGACGACGCGGTTGACGCCTCGGACCTCGTTGATGATCCGGGTGGCGGTCTTGCCGAGGATTTCCCAGGGGAATTCGAAGAAGTCGGCGGTCATGCCGTCGGTCGAGGTGACCGCGCGCAGGGCCAGGACGTTTTCGTAGGTGCGGGCGTCGCCCATGACACCGACGGTCTTGACGGGAAGCAGCACGGCGAAGGCCTGCCAGATCTTGTCGTAGAGGCCGGCGTTGCGGATCTCTTCGAGGTAGATGGCGTCGGCGTCCTGCAGGACCTTGACCTTCTCGGGGGTGATCTCGCCGGGGATGCGGATGGCCAGGCCCGGGCCGGGGAACGGATGGCGGCCGACGAAGGCCGGAGCCAGGCCCAGCTCGACGCCCAGGGCGCGAACCTCGTCCTTGAAGAGCTCGCGCAGCGGCTCGACCAGCTTCAGCTTCATGTAGTCCGGCAGGCCGCCCACGTTGTGGTGGCTCTTGATCACCGCCGACGGACCGCCGCGGGCCGAGACGCTCTCGACGACGTCGGGATAGAGGGTCCCTTGCGCCAGGAACTGCGCGCCGTCGATCTTGGCGGCTTCCTTGTCAAAGACCTCGATGAACAGGCGGCCGATGGTCTTGCGCTTGGTCTCGGGGTCGGAAACGCCGGCCAGCTCGCCCAGGAACAGGTCGCCGGCGTCCACGTGGACCAGCGGGATGTTGTAGTGGTCGCGGAACAGGGTGACGACCTGGTCGGCCTCGTTCTTACGAAGAAGACCGGTGTCGACGAAGACGCAGGTCAGCTGATCGCCGATGGCCTCGTGGATCAGCACGGCGGCCACCGAGCTGTCGACGCCGCCGGACAGGCCGCAGATCACCTTGCCGTCGCCGACCTGGTCGCGGATCTTCTGGACCATCTCCTGGCGGAAGGCCGCCATGGTCCAGTCGCCCTTCAGGCCGGCCAGGGCCAGGAAGTTCTTGTAGATCTGGGGGCCGTTGACCGTGTGGTAGACCTCGGGGTGGAACTGCAGCGCGTAGATCTTCTTGGCGTCATTGGCGATGGCGGCGAAGGGCGCGCCGTTCGACGTGCCCACCACCTCGAAGCCCTCGGGAATGGCGGTGACGCGGTCGCCGTGGCTCATCCAGACGGTTTCCAGCTCGCCCACGCCGGCCAGGCCCTGGAACAGCGGGCTGGTCTTGCCGATGGTCAGTTCGGCGCGGCCGAACTCGCCGGCGTGGCCGCCCTCGACCTTGCCGCCCAGCACGTCGCACAGCAGTTGCTGGCCGTAGCAGATGGCCAGCAGCGGCAGGCCCAGGTCGAACAGCTTGCGACCGATGCGGGGGCTGTCGGCCTCCAGCACGCTGGCCGGGCCGCCCGACAGGATGATGGCCGAGGGCTTGTACTCGTCGACCAGCGCTTCGGCCTTGTCGAACGGATGGATCTCGCAATAGACGCCGGCCTCGCGCACCCGGCGCGCGATCAGCTGGGTCACCTGGCTGCCGAAGTCGACGATCAGGACGCGCTGGTGGTGGGTTTCGGTGGTCATCGGGCGGGTCTCCAGCGGTCGTATGCGTCGATCAGGGGGCGTAGGTGGAGCGCTGCAGAACGGCGGCGAAGAAGCCGTCCGTACCGGCGCGGTGCGGGGTGAGGCGCAGATAGCCTTCCGGGGTCACGTGGGTGACACCGTCCAGGGCGATCGGCTTGACGGTGAATTCGGGGTGGCGCTCGAGGAAGGCCGCGACGCGGTCCTCGTTCTCCTCGGTCAGCAGCGAGCAGGTGACGTAGACCATGCGGCCGCCAGCCTTCACGAAGGTCGAGGCGTCCTCGATGACGCTGTCCTGCTCGATCTGGCGCTTGGCCAGCTGGTCGGGCGACAGACGCCACTTGGCGTCGGGATGGCGGCGCCAGGTGCCGGCGCCGGTGCAGGGCGCGTCGACGAAGACGACATCGATCTTGCCTTCCAGGCCCTTCAGCGGCTGGGCCTCGATCGGCGAGCGGATCTGCAGGTTGCGGACCCCTGCCCTCTGGCCGCGACGGATGGTGTCGGCCAGGCGGCGGGCGTCGCTGTCATGGGCGAAGATCTGGCCGCTGTTGCCCATGGCGGCGGCGAGCGCGAGCGTCTTGCCCCCGCCGCCGGCGCAGAAGTCGAGCACCTGCTTGCCCTTCACATCGCCGGCCACGGCCGCGGCGATCTGCGAGCCCAGGTCCTGGACCTCGAACCAGCCCTTGGAGAAGGCCGGGACGGCTTCGACGGACGGGGTGCGATCGGCGGCGGCGGGCGCGGGGATGCGGAAGGCCGTGGGCAGGATCCCCGCCGGAGCGGCGTTGATCGGGGTCAGGGCCTTGGCGCCGCGCTCGGCGTCGGTCTTCAGGGTGTTGATGCGCAGATCGACCGGGGCGCGTTCGGACAGAGCCGACATCTCGGCGACCTGGTCGGCGCCCAGCGCGCGGGCCAGATGCGGTTCGAGCCAGTCGGGATAGTCGCCGGCCACCGGCGCGGGCGCGCCGTCCAGCGAGACGGGATCCTTCAGCCGGGCCTGTTCGGTCTCGGAGAGCGCGCCGAAGCCGTGCTCTTCGGAGGCGGCTTCTGCGATGCGCTCGGCCGGCCACTTCCAGACGAAGGCCAGCACGCCGAGCACGACGCCGCGCGCGGCGGGATCGCCCATCACCCAGCCCAGCGAGCGCTTGCGGCGCAGGGCGTCGAGCACCAGGCCCGAGACGAAGGCCCGGTCCTTGGAGCCGGCGTAGCGCGCGGCCTCGCCCCAGCGCTTGAGCGCCATCTTCACCGGAAAATGCCGCGTCTCGATCTCGGTCAGAACCTCGATCGCCGCGGAAACCCGTCCTCCGTCACGCATGTGAGCTATATCACCAAGGCCAGGAGAACGAGGCCCAGGCCCGCCATCGAGGCGACCCAGACCAGGCTGCGAACGACCGGCACGCCGAACGCATAGAGAAAGACATAGACCGCCCGGGCGCCGACATAGAGCGCGGTTCCGGCGACGGTCAGCGCGCCGAGCCGGCCGCCCAGATAGGCGACCAGCACGGCGGCGACGAAGAACGCGAAGGTCTCGCGGAAGTTGGCGAAAGCCCTTTCGAGCCGTCCGGCCATGCCGGTCAGCACGACCGGCGTCTCCCGCGAGCCGACGTTCCACTTCAAGCCGCGCTGGGGCTGGGCCGCCGCGCTGGCCCACAGAAGGTGGACCAGCCCGATGACGACCGCCGCCGCCAGCATCTGCAGCTCGAAGGCCATCTGCATGGCCTAGACCGCGCTCGGATAGTTCGGGGCTTCGCGCGTGATCATCACGTCGTGGACGTGGCTTTCACGCAGGCCAGCGCCCGTGATCCGCACGAAGCGCGCGCGCTCCTGCAGTTCCGCGATCGTGGGAGCGCCGACATAGCCCATGGCCGCCCGCAGGCCGCCGACCAGCTGGTGCAGCACCGGGGCGATCGGACCCTTGAACGGGGTCTGGCCCTCGATGCCTTCCGGCACCAGCTTGAAGCTGTCGGTCACTTCCTTCTGGAAGTAGCGGTCGGCCGAGCCGCGGGCCATGGCGCCCACCGAGCCCATGCCGCGATAGCTCTTGTACGAGCGCCCCTGGTACAGGAACACCTCGCCCGGCGCCTCTTCGGTGCCGGCGAACATAGAGCCCATCATGGCGGTCGAAGCGCCCGCGGCGATGGCCTTGGCCAGGTCGCCCGAGAACTTGATGCCGCCGTCGGCGATCACCGGCACGCCGCTCTCGCGACCGGCGCGGACGGCTTCCATGATCGCGGTCAGTTGCGGCACGCCCACGCCCGCGACGATGCGGGTGGTGCAGATCGAGCCCGGGCCGATACCCACCTTCACCGCGTCAGCGCCGGCGTCGATAAGAGCGCGAGCGGCGTCGTAGGTGGCGATGTTGCCGGCCACGATCTGGACGCGGTTGGCTTCGCGCTTCAGGCGCGAGACCGCCGCGGCGACCTGGCTGGAGTGGCCGTGGGCGGTGTCGATGACGACGACGTCGACGCCGGCGTCCACCAGGCCCATGGAGCGCTCGAAGCCGGCGTCGCCGACGGTCGAGGCCGCGCCGACCAGCAGGCGGCCCTTGTCGTCCTTGGCGGCCAGGGGGTGAGCCTGGGCCTTCTCGATGTCCTTCACCGTGATCAGGCCAACGGCGCGGTAGGCGTCGTCGACGACGATCAGGCGTTCGATCTTGTGCTTGCGCAGCAGCTCGCGGGCTTCGCGGCTGTCGACGCCCTCGCCCACCGTGATCAGGTTCTCGCGGGTCATCAGCGCCGAGGCCGGGACGCTGGCGTCGCCCTCGAAGCGCATGTCGCGGTTGGTCAGGATGCCGACCAGCTTGCCCGTCTCGCGCTCGACCACGGGGAAGCCCGAGATCTTGCGGCGGGCCGTGATCTCGCGGACCTCGGCCAGGGTGGTGTCGGGATTGATGGTCAGCGGGTTGATGACCATGCCGCTTTCGTAGCGCTTCACTTCGCGCACGTGGTCTGCCTGCTCCTCGTTGGTGAGGTTGCGGTGCAGGACGCCCAGGCCGCCGGCCTGCGCCATGGCGATGGCGAGGCGGCTTTCAGTGACCGTGTCCATGGCGGCGGACACGAGCGGGATGTTCAGACTGATTTCACGCGTGAACTTGGTCTCGGTCGTCACTTGCGTCGGCATGACGTCGGACGGACCAGGTTCGAGCAAAACGTCGTCGAAGGTAAGCCCTTCGCGAATCTCCATCGGATTCTCCATTTTGCGGCGCGGGTATAGTCGCGAGGCGGGCGTTTGTCGACCCGCCCGGAGCCGGAAATGGAGATGATTTTCCGGAATGGAAGCCGGGAAGGAGCGGCTCGCCCCTCCCCGGCCGCCGGGTCACTTCACCGGCTTGGCGCCCGGCGTGCCGCACTTGGCGAACTTGCCCTTGGCGTCCTTGCACTTGACCGGCTTGGCCGGCGCGGCGGCGGCCGGGCACTTGATGAACTTGCCCTTCGCATCCTTGCAGGGAGCGGCCATGGCGCCGCCGGCCGCGGAAACGGCGAAGGCGACGGCGAGCGCGGTGACGAGCGAACGGGTCATTGGGAGATATCCAGTCTGGCGAGCGCGGGGGATACGCTCACGCCGAGATCACACCCGCGCGAAAGCCAGAGCAAGATCACCCAAGGCTGCAAGCTACAGTATTTTCGAAGCAAACCTCGAAAACACAACCCAAGGATAAGCCCCGATAAATATTCCCGAAAGCCGCGTCATCGACATCGCCGCGGCGCAATACTCCAGTTCACTCGCCGGAACGTTCTCACCGATCGACGCAAAGTGCGGCGCGAGATTCGATTGAAGCAGACACTCGGTCAGGCGGCGGGACGACTCAGCTGATCAGCGTCCCTTGAAGCCCGTCGCCACGAGGAAGACCTCGGAGCTGTCCTGGCGGCTGGCCTTGGGCTTGAAGTGCTGGACCTTCTCGAAGTTCTTCTTCAGCCGGGCGATGACCTCGGAGGTCTCGCCGCCCTGGAAGGCCTTGGCGACGAAGGCGCCGCCGGGACGCAGGGTCTCGATGGCGAACTCCGCGCCGATCTCGATCAGGCCGACGATGCGCAGGTGGTCGGTCTCGCGGTGGCCGACGGTGTTCGGAGCCATGTCCGACATGACGAGGTCCGGCGCGCCGCCCAGCAGCTCGAGCAGCTTGGGCGGACAGGCAGGATCCGTGAAGTCCATCTCGATGATGTGAGCCGGCTCGACCGGATCGACGTGCAGCAGGTCGACGCCGACCAGTTGGGTCACGCCGCGCTCGACCGCGATCTGCAGCCAGCCGCCGGGGGCGCAGCCGAGGTCGATGACGCGCGCACCCTTCTTGAAGAAGCGGAACTTCTCGTCGATCTCGCTGATCTTGAAGGCCGCGCGGCTGCGATAGCCGAGCGCCCGGGCCTTGGCCGAGAACGGATCGTTGATCTGGCGCTCCAGCCAGGCCTGCTGGCTGGGCGTGCGGCCATCGGCGGTCTTCAGGCGCGCGGGCTTGGCGCGACCGTCGGCGTTGCCGCCCGTGGGCGGCTTGACCATCCGGCGTCTGGGGGGCTCGTCGTTCATGCGTTCACCGTTCGGGCCGAACCGGCCCCGCCGCGCCGCCGACGGCGGGGGCGCTTCTGCCGATCCGACATCAGAGACATCAGGAGCCCCTCTCTAAGCCCTCGATCGGCGACTCGCACGCGCGAACATGGCCAAAGCTCTTGAACGGCTTGAAGAATGGCCGCGCCGGCCAGGACGAGGTCGGCCCGGTCGGCGCCGATGCAGGGCTCCAGCGCCCGCTCCTTGGCGGTCAGTTGCAGCAGACGGTCGGCGGCGGCCTCGCAGTCGGTGCGCTGCATCCACAGCCCGTCGACGACGTTGCGGTCGTAGCGCGGCAGGCCAAGGTGCAGCCCGGCCAGGCTGGTGATCGCGCCGGAGGTGCCGACCAGATGGGCCCGGCCGGCGTCGAAGGTCTTGCGCATCGGGGCGGCGTGCGGAAAGGCCGCGATCTTGGACTTCACTTCCTCGACCATGGCCCGGAACCAGCCGTCGTCGGCCCGCTCGCCCTCGGGGAAGCGCTCGGCCAGGGTGACGACGCCGATCGGGATCGACAGCCAGGCGCGGATCGGCAGCTTCCAGGCCTCGAACTGGCGCGGCTTGGCGTCGAGCCCGCCGGCCTTGAGATCGACCCAGGACAGCTCGGTCGAGCCCCCGCCGACATCGACCACCAGGGCCGCGTCGGCCTGCCGGTCGAACAGGCTCATGCAGCCGGCGACCGACAGCTGCGCCTCTTCGCGCGGAGTGATGATCTGCAGCCGCAGGCCGGTCTCCTCGGCCACGCGGCGGACGAACTCGGTGCCGTTGGTAGCGCCCCGACAAGCCTGGGTGGCCACGGCCTTGACCCGGATGGCCTTACGGCGGCGGATCTTCTCGGCGCAGACCTTGAGGGCGGCCATAGACCGCTCCATCGCCGCGTCGGACAGCTGGCCTGTCTGGGAAAGCCCCTCGCCCAGCCGGACGATGCGGGAATAGGCCTCGACGACGCGGAAACCGCGCGGCGAAGGCGTCGCCACCAGCAGGCGGCAGTTGTTGGTTCCGAGATCGAGCGCCGCGTAGCACGGCTGCTCGCCCGGAGGCCGGCGTCGTTCCCGGCCGTCCTGGGCCTGGGATGCGCCGGGCGCTCTCGGCGCCTCCGACATGGTCTTTCCACCTTGTCTCGCAGGCGATTCGTGACGAACCGCCTCACTTCGTCTCCGACCATAGCAATCGAGTTCGCCTCTCGGAAGCATGGCGTTGCGCGACAATGGGCGTCGTTTACGTTCAGGATTCAGTCAGGAGACTCGTCGTAATCTCTTCATCATGAACGAGAGACTCGCCAAATTCGCGATCGGCCAGATCGTCAAGCACCGCATCTTCCCTTTCCGGGGTGTGGTGTTCGACGTCGACCCCGTATTCGCCAATACGGACGAGTGGTGGGAGTCGATCCCCGAGGACATCCGGCCGTCCAAGGACCAGCCGTTCTACCACCTGCTGGCCGAGAACGACGACAACACCTACGTGGCCTACGTCTCCGAGCAGAACCTGCTGGCCGACGAGACCGGCGAGCCCGTGCAGCATCCGCAAGCCGCGCTGATCTTCGAGTCCTTCGATCACGGCGCCTACAAACTTCGCCCCCGGATCTCGCACTGACGGGCATGCCCATCCGTCCGAATGGCGGTTGCGCGCAAAAATCGAACGAAACTTGCCGCTAGGCGGGCGTAACGTCGTTTCATGAGCGCAGACGGTTTCAGCGGCGGGCCGCCCCCAGGGGCGCGGCCCGATTGGACGATCGACCAGGGCTGGGAAAGCTACGGCCAGGCCGAGCACGACGTCTGGATCACCCTCTACGAGCGTCAGGCCAAGGTGCTGCAAGGCCGCGCCTGCGACGAGTTCCTGCGCGGGCTCGACGCGCTGGACCTGCACCGCACCGGCATTCCGGACTTCAACCGCATCAACGAGGAGCTCCAGCGCCTGACCGGCTGGAGCGTGGTGGCCGTGCCTGGCCTGGTTCCCGACGACGTGTTCTTCGACCACCTGGCCAATCGCCGCTTCCCGGCCGGCCAGTTCATCCGCAAGCCGCACGAGCTGGACTACCTGCAGGAGCCGGACGTCTTCCACGACGTGTTCGGCCACGTGCCGATGCTGACCGATCCGGTCTTCGCCGACTACATGCAGGCCTATGGCCAGGGCGGGCAGCGGGCGCTGGGCCTGGGGCGGCTGGCCAATCTGGCGCGGCTCTACTGGTACACCGTCGAGTTCGGACTGATGGCCACGCCGGCGGGGCTGCGCATCTACGGGGCGGGCATCGTCTCGTCGCGCACGGAGTCGATCTTCGCCCTCGAAGACCCCTCCCCTAACCGCATCGGCTTCGACCTGGAGCGGGTGATGCGCACGCCCTACCGCATCGACGACTTCCAGCAGGTCTATTTCGTCATCCCGTCGATCCAGACGCTGCAGGAAGTGACCCTGCGCGACTTCGGCGCACTGTACGAGCGGCTGGCCGGCGCGCGCGACATCGGCATCGCCGAGATCGTGGGCGGCGATCAGGTGCTGACGCGGGGCAGCCAGGCCTATGCGACGGCCGGCGGAAGACTGGCTTCGGCTTAGGGCAGTTCTTCTTCAGAACTCCAATTTCATCGTCCTCCCGGCCGCAGCGAAGCGGAGAGCCGGGACCCAGGGGCCGGCGCAGTGCAGTTGCCCCTGGGTCCCGGGTCTGCGGCGCTAAGCGCCTCCGCCCGGGATGACGACCTTGGGTGCATACGAGGCCTAGCGCTTCACCGCCCAGAGCAGCTTCTCGACCTGCCCCTCGCCGCCGGCGATCGGGCTGTCGGCATGCTCGCGGACCGTCCAGCCCGAAGCCTCCAGGAAAGCCGACACGCGATCGACGCAGGCGGCGATGACCTCGGAGTCCTTGACCAGACCGCCCTTGCCGACGTTCTCGCGGCCGGCCTCGAACTGCGGCTTGACCAGGGCCACGAGGTCCGCGCCGGGTTTCGCCAAGGCCAGCGCCGCCGGCAGCGCCTTTTCCAGCGAGATGAAGCTGACGTCGGTGACGACGAGGCCGACGCCGTCCGGCGCGTGCTCGGCGGTCAGGGCGCGGGCGTCGAGCGGCGACAGGTCCTCGACACGGGGATCGGCCTTGAGGCTGGCATGCAGCTGGTCGCGGCCGACATCGACGGCCAGGACGCAAACTGCGCCCCTCGACAGCAGGACTTCGGTGAAGCCGCCGGTCGAGGCGCCGACATCGATGGCGATCCGGCCTTCGACGGCGACGGGCCATAGCTCCAAAGCGCGGACCAGCTTGAGCGCGCCGCGACCGACCCAGGGATGGGCGGCCTCGGCGACGATGTCGGCGGCCTCGTCGATGGCTTCCGAGGCCTTGGCGACGACCTTGCCGTCGGCCGTGACGCGACCGGCCTCAATGGCGGCGCGCGCCTTGGCGCGGCTGTCGAACAGGCCTTTCTCGACCAGCAGGATGTCGGCGCGTTTGCGGCTCATGCGCGCCTGATAGCAGACTCGCGCCCCCGCTTCTCTATCAGGCCGCCTCGGCGTCGTTGGCCGCGAGACCCAGGCGCGCCGTGACAGCCTCCATCGGCGCGCCACGCGGGACGACGACCCATTCGCGAGGCCTCGAAGCGTTGACCGCGACGACAGCGTCCTTGGGACAGACGTCGAAGCAATCGACCTCGATCACCGCCAGCGGCGCCTTGCGGTCCTTGCCCTTGCCGCCGCCGGAGGCCTTGCGCAGGGCCTTGGCGAAGCTCTGCTCGCCGCCCTTGCCGAAACCGCCGTCCAGCTTGCGCGAGCACTTGCGGCAGACGAGGACCACTTCGTTCCAGTCGGCGCGCACGCGCTTGATCGGCCTATCTTTGCTCACCTGAGCCTCGTTGCGTTCGGACTGCCCAGCCCGAGGCTTGGACATGGGAAGTCGCCTCGCGAAGTGCTAGAGACGCCCGCTTCAACGCTTCGGAGGCCGTCATGGTCCGCAATCTCAAGGGCAAGCTCGCGCCGCCCGTCGCCGACCCGACCGCCGCCGAGGACCTCGCCTGGTTCGCCGCCAAGGCCGACCGCGCCTTCCGCCTGCGCGACCCGGCGCCGCTGGAGTTCGGCCCGCTGGGCGATCCGGGCGACGGCTTCAGCTGGCGCGTGCTGGTGGCCCGCCTGCCCGACGGCGGCCGCCTGCGCCTGCCGATCTCCCTGGCCTGGGACCTGCACAACGACCATGCCAAGGACCAGCACCTGTCGATGCTGTTCGACCAGGTCGCCCCGGCCGAGGCCAAGGCCCTGCTGAAGAAGAAGGCCAACTAGGCGATGCGGTCGCTGCTGATCGCCTTCGGCCTCGCGGCGCTGGCGCCGGCTCAGGCCTCGGCGGCCGACTTCTATCTGACGGACAGCGGCGGCGGCCGCATTCGGGTCATCGACGTCGAGGCCCTGGTCGGCGACGGCGAAGGCGCCCGCCTGGGCGAGGTGCGCGGCTTCAGCCCAGCGGGAACGACGACGGAGAAGGTCCGCTTCGACTGTCGCGCCGGGCTTTACGAGATCGTCTGGCGCCTGTCCGGACCGGCGGGCGGCCAAACGACGACGACGGGCTTTCCCGCAGGACGGCCCAAGGCCGGTTCGCCCCAGGCCCTGGAGATGAGGATCGCCTGCGAGGGCGCTCGCCCCGCCGACCGCCGGCTGGGCGACACGTCCGTTCAAGACCTGATCGCCCGCGCGGCTTCGGCCAACTGAGCGTCAGCCCTTCCGCATCCACGCCGCGACCGCCCAGGAATGGGCGTCGTGGCGCAGGGCGACGACGGCGTCGCGGGGGTCGAGCCAGACCAGCTTGTGGTCGTCCTCGACCTTGAGTTCGGGCCGCTCGCCGATCGCCTTCACGGCGTAGATGCCGCCGTAGTTGCGCACCGGCTGGCCGTCGGACTTCAGGAACGGCTGCGAGACGTCGACCACGCGCGCGCCGACCTCGACGACGAGGCCCGTCTCCTCGCCGAACTCGCGAACCAGGGCCTCGCCTTCGCTCTCGTCACCATCGACGGCGCCGCCCGGCAGATCGAAATAGGGCGCCTTGCCGGGCTTGGTCACTTCGACCAGGGCGATCCGCCCCTGCGTGTCCTCGGCGACGCCGAAGGCGGCGTGACGGTCCTTGTAGGCCAGGGACGCGTCGGGGGCGTAAAACGCGATCAAGGATGTCAGTCCTTGCCGAACAGGTCGTTCCACGGATCGGCCTTGCCGGACTCGACGTCGGCGACGCTGATCTCCGGACGGTAGCCGATCTTGCCGTTGGCGCTGGCCTTCCAGGCCATGGTCACGACGTCGCGCAGTTCGGCGGCGCCGGCGGCCAGGCGGGCGTCGACGAAGGCCTTGGCGCGCGGATCAGTCTCGACCATGCCGCCGGCCTTTTCCAGCTGGTACAGCGGCTCGGTCTGCTTCCAGGTCGTGGTCAGGTAGCCGACCATGCGGGCCTCGATGCTGCACTGGCAGTCGACCGGGGCCGGCATCAGCGCCTTGACCTCGTCGTCCTTGGCCACGGCCTTGACCAGCGGGCCTTCGAAGGCGCCGTGGGTGCCTTTGCTCTGGGTGTAGTTGTTGGGGTTGGGATAGTCGCCCCAGCCGTTGTAGTGCACGCTGAGATGCAGCGGCTGGCTGCCGTCGCCGACATAGTGGGCCCATACGCCCAGGTCGCGCAGCAGCAGTTCCTCGCGGCGCTTGAGGTCGGCGGCGTACCAGGCCTTCTTCTGGGCGTCGGTGGTCGCCTTCTCGGCCGCCACCAGGATGCGCCAGTAAGTGAAGTCCTTCACCAGCTGCTGATAGCCGTCGATGATGGCGTAGGGCAGGTAGCCGGCCTTCCAGCTGTCCTGGCCGGCGGCGCGCAGGGCGGTCTCGTAGTCGGCGCGGGTGGCCGGCAAGGTCTCGACCGTGAACTTCGGCCCGCCGAACATCCGGCCCTCGTCATCGAGATCCAGGAAGTGGGCGGCGTCGCGGTCGGTGTCGTGCACCTTGCCCGAGCCCTTCCAGCGGTCTGGCTCGCGGGCGTACTCGCCGATGGCGGCCACGCCGTAGGGGCTGCGCACGAAGGCAGGCACGTCGTCCGGCAGGGTCGAGGCGCCGAGCACGCCGACCATGCGGTGGCCCGAGGCGCCCCAGGCCAGGGCCGACTGGGCGGGCGCGACCAGGGCGGCGGCGAGGACGAGAATCTTGACGGTGGAAGACGGCGACGTCATGCGCGCTCCGGAAGAGACTTAAGCGATGCCAAGGGCCGTCTCGACCCGGCCGACCCAGGCCTTGACGGCCGGATAGCGCGACAGATCGAAACCGCCCTCGTGGGCGACACGGGTGTAGGCCACCAGCGCGATGTCCGCCAGGGTCAGGCGGTCGCCGACCAGGAAACCGCTGCCGGAAAGGCCGTTTTCCAGGCGCGCCAGCGCCGCGTGGCCGCGCTCGACGATCTTTCCGTCCAGCGACTCGACCGGCTTGCCCATGTAGGCGACCTGGAATCTGGCCACCGCGACATAGGGCTCGTGGCTGTACTGCTCCCAGAACAGCCACTCGTACATCTTGGCCTTGAGGTAGGAATCGGCCGGGATCAGCACCGAGCCCTCGGCCAGGTGCAGCATGATGGCGTTGGACTGGGCCAGGAAACGACCGTCCTCCAGCACCACGGCGGGCACCTGTCCGGCCGGATTCATGGCCAGGAAGTCCTCGGTGCGCGACTCGCCCTTGAGGATGTCGACCTCGATCCATTCGTAGGGAAGACGCAGGCGCTCGGCGGTCCACTTCACCTTCAGGCAGTTGCCCGACTTGCCGTCGCCGAAGATCCGCAGCGTCATTCCGTCGCCCTCCCTCACTTTTCAAACGGCGCGCTAAACGATTGAATTTTCAACCGAGTTCCGAGCTTGACCAGAAGTTTTCATCCGATTCCGGCCCATTTGGGCGGTTTTAAGCGGGTTGTCACGGAGCCGTGATCGGCTTAAGGAGACCGCCGAACCGACAGATACGCCGATAAGAGGACAACCTCGATGCGACGCACGCTCGCCGGAATTTTGGCCTTCATGGCCATGTTCGCCGCCCTTCCCGCCGCCGCGGGTCCTGACTCCGAGCGCAAGGACCCTCTGGGCGAACTGATCGCCGGCGCCCTCACCGGCAGCCTGCCCGGCTCCATCGAATACAAGATGAAGGCGACGCTCTACCACGCCGGCGCCCGGGGCATCCGCGCCCTCGACAGCCTCGGCTGCAAGGTCGTGGCCATGCGCACCCTGGCGGTCGACACCAAGGTGATCCCGCGCCGCACCGTGGTCTTCATCAAGGAAACCGTCGGCCTGCCGATGCCCAACGGCGAAAAGCACGACGGCTATTGGTACGCCTCCGACATCGGCGGGGCGATCAAGGGCAACAAGATCGACATGTTCAGCGGCCAGGGCGCCGGCTCGATGAAGCCGCTGGCGGATCTGAACCTCGCCAACCTCTCGGTGACCAAGGTCGGCGAGTTCAAGGGCTGCCCGCCCGAATAGGCTTCGGTCTTCCCCCGACAATTCCTCGATGACGCCGGCGCCTTGCGCGCCGGCTTTCGCTTGCGCGCCTAGCGTGCAACGCCGCCCCGGTTAACCAAACACGCGATGTTCGCGCTGGCCTCGCGCGCGGTTCTGAACCACTCTGGATAGGTGCTCTTCGACTCCCCTATAGCTAAGCTTGCAGGCATGGCATGGCATCGAGGCGATCCGACAGTAACCAAGCGTCCTCGCCTTCGGTCCTGATAGCGGACGACGACGCCCTGCTCCGGGAGATCCTGGAGCACAAGCTCAGCATGGCCGGCTACGAGGTGAGCGTCTTCGAGGACGGCCGCGCCGTGCTGGAGGCGGCCAGGACCGCGCGGCCGCAAGTCGTGGTGCTGGACGGCATGATGCCGATCATCGACGGCTTCGAGGTGCTGCGGCGCATGAAGGGCGACAACGCCCTGCGCGACATCCCCGTGGTCATGCTGACGGCCCTCAAGGGTCGCAACGACATCGTCACCGCCCTCAACCTCGGCGCCGCCGACTACCTGCCCAAGCCGTTCGATCCGGACGAGTTGCTGGCGCGGCTGTTCCGCATCGCCCCGGTGGCTGCGTGATCGAGGCGGCGATCCAGGAAACCCAGGCGGCCGACCCGGCCTACGCAGCGGCGGTGGCGGCGCGCCAGGCCGGACGCACGGGCGAAGCGATCGCCGCCTTCGACCTGCTGTCCAAGCAGCGCCCCAAGGATCCCGACGTCTGGCTGAACCTCGGCCTCTCGCGGATGGCCGCTCAGCGCTACGGCGAAGCCGACCAGGCCTTCGAGACCACCCTCGCCCTGGCTCCCGACTATCGCGACGCCCGCATCGCCTATGCCCGCTCGGCCCTGTTCGCCGGACGCCCCGAACTGGCCAGGCGCCGGCTCGCGCCCCTGCTGGCCGGCGGATCCGACGATGCGGAGGCCCGCGGGCTCGACCAGCAGATCTCGGCCACCCTGGCCATGCCGCGCGAGCCGAGCTGGCGGCTGGACGTCGCCTACGCCCGAAGCGAGCTCAGCCAGGACCTGGGCCACTGGAGCTCGGCCACCCTCGCCCTCTCCCGCCGCATCGATCCACGCACGACGATCGGCGGCTCCATCGAGCACACCGAGCGGTTCGGCATCTCGGACACCTATGGCGAGGTGCTGGCGGCGCGAACCTTTTCACCGCGCTGGGACGGCTTCATCGCCGTTGGCGGCGCGCCGGACGCCGACTATCGGCCGGAACTGACCGTGCGGGCCGGCGGCTCGGTTGGGCTGCGGACGACCGGAACCTTCCGGGCGCGGCTGGGCCTGGACGGCGTCTGGTCGCGCTACGCGGTCGGCGAGGTCAAGAGCCTGCAGCCCTATCTGGTGCTGGCCGCTGGACCAGTGTCGCTGACGGCCCGCTCGATCAACACCGAGGACGAACGCGGCAAGCATCAATCCGGCTACACCCTGAACGGCGAATGGGCGGCGACCGAGCGCCTGCGTCTGCGGCTGGGCTGGGCCGACGCGCCGGAGAGCGCCGACGGGGCCACCGTGCCCGTCGAGGCGGTGTCGGCGGGGGTCGCCTTCGACCTTGCGCCGCGCTGGACGGTGCAGATCGCCGGCGCCCACGAAAAGCGCACGGCCTACGACCGCGACGAGATCGGCGTCGCCGTCACCCGACGGTTCTAGATGTCGTCGCTGACGCTGATCTGGGTCATCGCTCTCGTCCTGATCGCCGGGGCGCTGACCTGGATGAGCGCGCTGATCGTCGCGCGCCTGTTCAAGGAGGCCGGCGCGGCCGATCGCGCCAGCGAGCGCCGGATCATCATCCAGGCCCTGTCCGGCCTGCTGCGCGGCCAGGCCGAGGCGGCGGACGACCTGGGTCGTTTCCTGAGGCGGCCCGAGGTGCTGGCCGAGGCCATACTCGATTTTCAGGGCATGATCCGCGGTGCCGACCAGGATCGCGCCATGGCCGCCCTCAAGCGGCTGGGCCTCGTCGCCGCCCTGGAAAAACGCGCGACCCGCGGATCGCGCGACGAGCGCCTGACCAGCGTCGAGGCCCTGGCCGCCCTGGGCGGCGAGGAGGCCAAGGCCGCCCTTCGCCGCGCCATCGGCTCCAAGGACCCGAACGTGCGCATGGCCGCCGTGAAGGGCCTCGCGGCGGTTGGAGCCCCGCCATCGGCCTCGCGCCTGCTCGACTATGCCGGCTCGGGCGAGCTGACCCCGTCACGGGTCTATGCCGAACTGATGCGCCAGGCGGTGGCGGCGCGGCCGGCCGACGGCCTGCTGGCGCTCGACCGCCAGGGCCTGACGCCGCTGATGCGGGCGCTGCTGCTCGACGCCCTGGGCCGCTCTGGCGCCTACGAGGCTGTGCCGGCGCTGTCGGCGGCGGCGAGCGATCCCGATCTGGACGTGCGAACGGCGGCGGTGCGGGGCCTTGGCCGGCTGCAACATCCCGCCGCCGCGGCGCCCCTGACCGCCGCGCTCACCGACGTGGCCTGGACCGTACGCTCGGCCGCCGCCGAGGCCGTCGGCGCCGCGGGGCTGGCCAAGCTCGCCGCCCCGATGGCCGCGCTGCTGGACGATCCGGAATGGTGGGTGCGCTTCCGGGCCGGCGACGCCCTGGGAAAGCTGGGCAAGACCGGCCGGGCCCTGCTGGAAGCCGCCGCCGGCGACGACACCCGTCCCGTGGCCCAACGCGCGGCCGAGCGCGCCCTGGCGGAGGGCGCCTGACCATGTTGCCGGAACTGGAGGTCCTGGCCCTCGTGGTCGTCCGCTTCGCCGAGACCATCGCCTGGGCGGTGATCGCCACCGGCCTGCTGCAGAACGCGCTCTATCTCTACCAGCTGATCCTGGCGGCCCGCGCGCTGTCTCAGGCCCCGCCGGTCAACCAGGCCGCCCTGCTCTGGCGACGCTACGCAGAGGCCGCCCCGCCGATCACTCTGATGGCGCCGGCCTATAACGAGGCCCTGACCATCGTCGAGAGCGTGCGCTCGCTGCTGGCCCTGCAATACCCCCACTTCGAGGTCGTGGTGGTCAACGACGGCTCCAAGGACGAGACGCTTCAGGTGCTGATCGACGCCTTCGAGCTGCATCCCGTCGAGCGCCACTATGACCTGGCCGCTTCGTGCCAGCGCATCCGCGGCCTCTACGCCGGCGCCAATCAGCCGCGGCTGCTGGTGGTCGACAAGGACAACGGCGGCAAGGCCGACGCCCTGAACGCGGCCATCAACCTGTCGCGCTCGCCGATCGTCTGCTCGATGGACGCCGACTCGCTGCTGGAGGTGGACGCCCTGCTGCGGGCGGTGGCGCCGTTCGTCGAGGATCCCGATCGCACGGTGGCCGTGGGCGGCACGATCCGCATCGCCAACGGCTGCAAGATCTCGTTCGGACGGGTGGTCGAGGTGGGCGTGCCGAAGAACCTGCTGGCCCGCTTGCAGACCGTCGAGTATCTGCGCGCCTTCCTGATGGCCCGCCTGGCCTGGAGCCGCATCTCGGCCCTGACCATCATCTCCGGCGCCTTCGGCCTTTTCAGGCGCCAGGCCGTGCTCGACGTCGGCGGCTACAGCCACGGCACGGTCGGCGAGGACATGGAGCTGGTGGTCAAGCTGCACAAGCACTACCGCCGCCTGGGCAAGCCCTATCGCGTGGCCTTCACGCCCGAGCCGGTGTGCTGGACCGAAGCGCCGGAGACCATGGCGGTGCTGTCCCGCCAGAGGGCGCGCTGGCATCGCGGGGCGCTGGAAACCTTCTTCCGGCACCGGGACATGATCCTGAACCCGCGCTACGGCCGGATCGGGCTGATCGGTTTCGGCCACATCCTGGTGGTCGACGTGCTGGGGCCGCTGATCGAGATCTTCGGCTACGTGCTGATCCCGGCCTTCTGGCTGCTGGGCGTGCTGGACGTCGACTATCTGTGGGCGCTGCTGGCGGTGACCTTCGGGTTCGGCATCGTCATCAGCGTCGGCGCCCTGGCGCTGGAGGAGACCGAGCTGCGGCGCTTCCCCAACGCCCGCAGTCTCGCCGTGCTGATGGGCGCGGCGATCCTGGAGAATTTCGGCTACCGCCAGATCAACAACTTCTGGCGGCTGCGCGGCACCTGGCAGTTCCTGACCGGCGCCCAGGGCTGGGGCAAGATGACCCGCAAGGGCTTCTCGTCGCAGACCTGAGCCTCAGATGTCGCCGCCGACGTTGGGGGCGACGCCCGGGGCGCGGGCGACGTGGATGCCGCACTCGGTCTTGTCCTGGCCCTGCCAGCGGCCCGCGCGGACGTCGGCGTTGGGGTCGTCCACCGGCTTGGTGCACGGCCAGCAGCCGATCGAGGGAAAGCCCTGGGCGACCAGCGGGTGGGTCGGCAGCTGGTGCTCGGCGACATAGGCGTCGAGCTCGGCCTTGCTCCAGTTGGCCAGCGGATTGAACTTCAGCTTTCCGTCGGCGTCCTCGACCACGGCCAGGCGCAGGCGATCGCCGCCGTGGAAGCGCTTGCGGCCAGTGCACCAGGCCGAGAAGCCCTCGATGGCGCGATCCAGCGGCAGCACCTTGCGGATATGGCAGCAGGCGTCGGTGTCGGTGCGCCAGAGGTCCGACTTGGGATCGGTCACCGCGAGATCCGCGAAGGCCGGGCGCAGGTCGCGCACGTCGGTCAGGCCGAGCTTGGCGGCCAGGCTCTTGCGATAGTCCAGGGTCTGGCCGAACAGCATGCCGGTGTCGAGGAACAGCACCGGGATGTCTTTCGAGACCTGCGAGGCCAGGTGCAGCAGCACCGCCGACTCCGCGCCGAACGAGCTGACCAGGGCCAGCTTGTCGCCGAAGGTCTCGTAGGCCTTACGCAGGATGGTCAGCGGATGGGCGTCGCGCAGTTCGGCGTCCAGCCGCGCCGCCAGGGTCGGCGCGGCGTCGGTCTGGTCGTAGGCCATCAGAGGGCGCCTTCCTTGGCTTGGGCCCGCTCGTCCGCCGCGATCGGGCGGGCGTCGACGGCGCGCTGGTAGACGTGGCGGAAGCGGTTCGCGGCCTTGGTCCAGGCCTCCGGCGTGGCGCCGTCATTGGGCTCGAAGGCGTCGAAGCCGACGCGGACCATGAAGCCGGCCTGCTCCTGCAGCACGTCGCCCACGGCGCGGATCTCACCCTGGTACTTGAAGCGCTCGCGCAGCAGGCGGGCCGAGGTGTAGGCGCGGCCGTCGCGGTACTTCGGGAAGGCCAGGGCCACCACCGACAGGCGCGGCAGGTCGTAGGCCAGGGCCTCGACCTCTTCGGCCGGCTCGATGCGCACGCCGACGCGGCGGCTGTTGGACGACAGCAGCGCGTCGCCCTCGGCCTGGAAGCGGGTCAGCGACAGGATGACGTCGCCGGCGTCCGGGATGGCGTCCTCGTCGGCGACGTTGACGAAGGCGTTCTCAGCCGATTGGGCCGCGCCGTCGATCAGCTTAATCAGCTTGGGCATAGACCGCTTCCTTGAAGGGCTCGAGGCCGACGCGGCGATAGGTGTCGAGGAAGCGCTCCTCGCCCTGGCGCGCGGCCAGATAGGTGTCGACCAGGGTGTCGATGGCGGGGGCGACCTTGTCGGCCGGCAGGGCCGGGCCGAGGATCTTGCCGATCGTGGCGTCTTCCGCGCCCGAGCCGCCGAGCGAGAGCTGATAGAATTCCTCGCCTTTCTTGTCGACGCCCAGGATGCCGATGTGGGCCACGTGGTGGTGGCCGCAGGCGTTGATGCAGCCGCTGATCTTGATCTTCAGCTCGCCGATCGTCTCGGCCCGGTCGGGGTCGGCGAAGGTCTTGGCGATGTCCTGGGCGATCGGGATCGCGCGCGCATTGGCCAGAGCGCAGTAGTCGAGGCCCGGGCAGGCGATGATGTCGCTGACCAGGTCGATATTGGCCGTGGCCAGGCCATTGGCCTCGAGGATCGCGTGCACCGCCGGCAGGTCGTCGAGCTTGATGTGCGGCAGGACGAGGTTCTGGGCGTGGGTCACGCGCAGGTCGTCCAGGCCGTAGCGTTCGGCGAGATCCGCCACGACGTCCAGCTGGTCGGCGGTGGCGTCGCCCGGCGTCTGGCCGATGGCCTTCAGCGACACCTCGACGATGGCGTAGCCCGGCTTCTTGTGCGGCTTGACGTTGTTGCGCGCGAAGCGGGCCAGCGACGGGCTGGCGGCCTTGGCGGCCTCGAAGGCTTCCGAGCGGGCCGGGAGGGTCTCGAACGGGGTCTGGGCGAAGGCGCCGCGGATGCGGGCCAGTTCCAGGTCGCCGAGGTCGGCCCGGTCATGGTCGATCTTGGCCCACTCTTCCTCGACCTGGCGGCCGAACTCCTCGGCGCCGAGGGCGGCGACCAGGATCTTGATGCGGGCCTTGTAGATGTTGTCGCGGCGGCCGTGGCGGTTGTAGACGCGCAGCACGGCTTCCAGATAGCTCAGCAGGCTCGAGGCCGGCAGGTGCTGCTTGATGGTCGGACCGACATAGGGCGTACGCCCCTGCCCGCCGCCGACGATCACCTCGAAGCCCAGCGAACCGTCGCGGGCCCGGCGCAGGATCAGGCCGATGTCGTGCACCTTCACCGCCGCGCGGTCGGTCAGGGCGCCGGTGATGGCGATCTTGAACTTGCGCGGCAGGTACGAAAATTCCGGGTGCAGGGTCGACCACTGGCGGATCACTTCGGACCACACGCGCGGATCGTCGATCTCCTCGGCGGTGGCGCCGGCATAGGGATCGGCCGTGGTGTTGCGGATGCAGTTGCCGCTGGTCTGGATGGCGTGCAGGTCGACCTCGGCCAGGGCGTCCAGGATGTCCGGCGCGTCCTTCAGCTTGATCCAGTTGAACTGGACGTTCTGACGCGTGGTCATGTGCCCGTAGCCCTTGTCGTAGGTGCGGGCGATCCAGGCCAGGCGGCGGGCCTGGCGGGCGTTGAGCGAGCCGTACGGGATGGCGACCCGCAGCATGTAGGCGTGGAGCTGCAGGTAGAGGCCGTTCATCAGGCGCAGCGGCTTGAACTGGTCCTCGGTGAGGTCGCCGGCCAGGCGGCGGGCCACCTGGTGACGGAACTCGTTGGAGCGGTCCGTCAGAAATTCACGGTCGATGACGTCGTACTGATACATAGGGTCGGCCTACTTGCGGCGGATCAGGTCGACGCGGCCCGTCGAGCGGGCGGCGCCGGAAGCGTGGCGGATGGCCTCGACGACGGCGCCGCCTTCAGCCTGCTTGCCGTGGAGAAGTTCGTTGGTGGGCCCCAGGGCGCGGATGCGTTCGCGGTAGCTGACCGGAGCCAGGCCCAGGCCTTCGACGGTGATCAGGTCGATCGGATAGGGATCGACGATCACGGTCGGAGCGGCCTTGCCGGCGGCGACGGCGGCCTCGACCTGCTCGCCTTGCTCATCGTCGAACAGCTGGGCGTCGCCGAAGCCGTCCACCCACGCGCCCTCTTTCCAGAAGACGACCTCCCCGTCGATGAGGCGATTGGCGGTCACGGCTTTCATTGGCCCGAACTCACGTTTTGAACTTCGAAGACGGCGGCGGTTGCGACGCTGCCGGGAACTTGCCCCGATATGGTGGGGATTTCGGCCATGGCCATGGCCTCGCCGACCATCAGCAGGGCCGGCCCCTTCAGCCCCTCGGTCGCGGTCGCCAGACCGGCCAGGGTGGTGAGGATGCGGCGCTCGTCGGCGCGGCTGGCGTTCTCGACGACCAGGGCCGGCGTCGAACCGGCGCGACCGGCGGCGGTCAGGCGCTCGGCGATGAAGCCCGCGGTCGAGACGCCCATATAGACGACGACGGTCTGGTTCGGACGCGCCAGGGCGGTCCAGTCCAGGTCAGGCTCGCCGTGGGCGGCGTGGCCGGTGACGAAGGTGACGGCCTGGGCGCTGCCGCGATGGGTCAGGGGCGCGCCGGCGCCGGCGCTGGCGGCCAGGGCGGCCGTGACGCCGGGCACCACGGTGCAGTCGACGCCGGCCTCGCGGCAGGCGGAAAGCTCCTCGCCGCCGCGGCCGAACAGGAAGGGATCGCCGCCCTTCAGGCGCACGACCTCCAGGCCTTCACGGGCCAGGGCGACCAGCAGTTGGTTGATGTCGTCCTGCGGCAGGGTGTGGCGCGACTTGCGCTTGGCCACGTCGATGCGGCGGGCCTGGGGCGCGAGGTCGAGGATTTCGCCCGAGACCAGGCCGTCGTGCACCAGCACGTCGGCGGCCTGCAGGGCCTTCAGCGCCTTGATCGTCAGCAGGTCGGGATCGCCGGGACCAGCGCCGACCAGCGTCACCCGTCCCGGAGCCGGCCGCACGCCCTCGCCGCCGCGAAGCGCGACCAGACGGGGTTCAGCCTTGCCATCCGAGGGCGACGCCATGCGCGATCCCAGGTCCTCTAAAAGCGTCCATGGACGCGCGAAAGCGGCGCGAGCCGATCGACCCTCGCCGTCCAAACCCAATGAAATACGGGGCGAACCCGAAAGCTCGCCCCGCTCTTGCCCGCCGACGAAAAGGGCCAATCCGTCAGCGAACGCTTGCAAACTGGGCGCGGGCAGGCCAATTCGCAAACAAGGACTTCTGCCGGGGCGTTCAGTAAAACTCATGGAACGACAGAACGAACGGCGCCGCCTTCCGCCTCTCAACGCCCTGCGGGCTTTCGAGGCCGCGGCGCGCCATCTGAACTTCAGCCGCGCGGCCGACGAACTGTCGGTGACGCCCGGCGCCGTGAGCCAGCAGATCCAGAACCTGGAAGACTATGTCGGCGCGGCCCTGTTCAAGCGCACGCCCAAGGGCCTGCTGCTGACCGACGCGGCCCAGACCGCCCTGCCCGCCCTGCGCGAGGCCTTCGACCGCCTGGCCGAAGCCGCGTCCCTGCTGACCGCCGCCGTCGACGGCCGCCGCCTGACGCTGACGGCCGCCCCGTCCTTCGCCGCCAAGTGGCTGGTGCCGCGTCTGGGCAAGTTCGAGCAGGCCCAGCCGCAGGTCGACGTCTGGCTGTCGGCCGGCATGGAAGTGGTCGACTTCGCCGCCGGCGAGGTGGACTTGGCCATCCGCTACGGCTCGGGCCGGTATCCAGGCCTGGAAGTCATCCGCCTGCTCAACGAGACGGTCGTGCCGGTCGCCAGCCCCGAGCTGCTGGCCGAGACGCCGCTGGAGAGCCCCGAAGACCTGTCGCGCCACATCCTGCTGCACGACGGCTCGCCCGACGCCGACGATTCGTGCCCGGACTGGGCCATGTGGCTGGCGGCGCGCGGCATCAAGGGCGTCGACGGCGCCCGCGGCCCGCGCTTCAACCAGTCGAGCCTGGTGATCGAAGCCGCCGCCAACGGCCGCGGCATCGCCCTGGCCAAGCGCACCCTGGCCCAGGCCGATCTCGACGCCGGCCGCCTGGTGATCCCGTTCGACATCGCGACCTCGGTCGACTTCGCCTATTACGTGGTCCACCCCAAGGCCAAGGGCCGCCTGCCGCAGGTGAAGGCCTTCGTCGGCTGGCTGAAGGACGAAGCCGCCGCCCACGAAGCGGCCCTGCTGACCATCGACAACGGGGCGGGCATCTAGGCTGGAACAGCCCCGCCAAACCGGCTTAAAGGGGCGCATGATCAAGACGACTCTCAACGTCGACGAGCGCCTCGCCCCCGCCGACTGCCAGACCATGGTCGACGTGCGCCAAGGCGTCGACGCCCTGGACCGGGCCCTGGTGGACCTGCTCGCCGAGCGCCAGGGCTATATGGACGCCGCCGCCCGCATCAAGACCGATCGCAGCAAGGTGTTCGACCGCGCCCGCATCGAGGACGTGGTCGATAAGGTCAAGGCCGCCGCGCGCGACGCCGGCCTTTCGGAAGCCATCGCCGAGCCGGTCTGGCGCACCCTAATCGACCGCTGCATCGCCTACGAGCACGACAGCTGGGACCGGACCAAGGGCGCCGCGTGACCAAGGAAGAGATCGACCAGCAGTTGGACGAGATGGCCTCCGAAGCGCTCGCCAAGGGCGACGACGACCTGCGTCCCGGCCTGATCTATCTGAGCGACCGGGCGTACGGCACGGAGATCCGCACCGAGACCGTCTCGGCCAAGCGCGGCCAGCGCTATCGCGGCGTGCGGGTGTTCGTCTCGCGCAGCTACGACACCAAGATCATCACCCGCAAGGAGACGGCCGGCCTGGAGGTCGGTGAGTTCGAGGACCTGACGGACTCGATTCCGAACCCGGTCTAGGACGGATCCTTCTCCACGGGCTCGCGCTGATTATTCACCGAGCATCCCCGCGAAGGCGGGGACCCAAGCCGAATCCGCGAATGGACCACGGCCGCGCCTCCTCCTGAACGTCAGCCTGGATCCCCGCCTTTCGCGGGGAAAGACGGGTCTTGGGGGCAACCAGCGGATGAATGTCGATCCGACCTGGGACGAGGCTTCCGCCCCGGCGTCGTTCGGCGGCGTCGTCGGTGCGCGCATCCAGCATCACGCCGACCGCGATTATCTGTAGGCACGTACCTACAGTGACAACGTTGTCCAAAACCTGTTGCCAGCCGAGTTTTGGCGTTGTTAGCGTTCCCTCCAGGGATGAAACGCGACCGCTTGCAAGCGGCGAAAATCACAGGGGGACGCCGTGACGCCGGCTGAATTGAGCGTAGCCTTTTTCCTGCAGATGTTCGTCATCGTGGCGGCTTGCCGCGCGAGCGGCTGGGTCATGAAGCGGTTCTTCGACCAGCCCCAGGTGATCGGCGAGATGATCGCCGGCATCATACTGGGCCCGTCGCTGTTCGGCCTGTTGGCCCCCGACGTCCAGCACATGATCTTCCCCAAGGAGACCAAGTCGGTCCTGTTCGTCGGCGCGCAGCTGGGCGTGGGCCTCTACATGTTCCTGGTCGGCGTCGGCTTCCGCGCCGATCACTTCAAGGCCAACGCCAAGAGCGCGGTGACGGTGTCGCTGTCGGGCATGATCGCGCCGTTTCTGGTGGCGATCGCCCTGACGCCGTGGCTGATGAGCCTGAACCTGTTCGGCAAGGGCGTGCAATCGTTCCAGGCCATGCTGTTCATGGGCGCGGCCATCTCGATCACCGCCTTCCCGGTGCTGGCCCGCATCATCCAGGAGCGCGGCCTGACCAAGACCCGGCTGGGCTCGCTGGCCCTGTCGTCGGGCGCCATCGACGACGCCGGCGCCTGGACGGTTCTGGCCATCGTCCTAGCCAGCTTCGGCGGCGGCCCGGCCGTGGCGATGAAGGCGGCGATCGGCGGCGGCGCCTTCGCCCTGTTCATGCTGACCCTGGGACCCAAGCTGCTGGCGCCGCTTGGCCGCTGGGCCGAGCGCGAGGGCAAGATCACGCCGCCTCTGCTGGGCGTGGTCATCATGCTGTTCATGCTCAGCGCCTGGGCCATGGACGCGGCCGGCCTGCACTCGGTGTTCGGCGGCTTCCTGCTGGGCACGGCCATGCCGCGCGGCGTGCTGACCCGCGAGCTGAAGAAGTCGCTGGAGCCGCTGACGGTCGCCCTGCTGGTGCCGATGTTCTTCACCTTCTCGGGCCTCAACACCCAGATGAACCTGCTGAACAGCTGGTCGCTGGCGGCGGTGGCCATGGTCATCCTGGTCGGCTCGATCCTGGCCAAGGGCGGCGCCTGCTGGGCCGCCGCGCGCCTCACCGGCCAGGACAACGCCACGGCCATGGGCATCGGCGCGCTGATGAACGCCCGCGGCCTGATGGAGCTGATCATCATCAACATCGGCCTGCAGAAGGGCATCATCGGGCCGGCGCTGTTCTCGATGCTGGTGGTCATGGCCCTGGTCACCACGCTGATGACCTCGCCGCTGTTCGAGCAGGTCTACGGCAAGAAGGCCCGCGAGCGGGGCGAGCTGGGGGCGCTGAACGAGGACGAGGACGAGGAAGACGACCTCGCCCCGGCCGGCGCGCCGGCCCGCTGATCCGGACGCCAGGGACGGGGGCCGCCGAAATGACCGCTCACGCAGCGCTGGCCGCTTCCGTCCAGGACTCCGGGGCCGTCGGCGCCGACTTCAAGGAGGTGCTGGCCCACCTGGCCAGCGGCGTCGCCATCGTTTCCTGCTGGGATGGCGACACGCCGCGCGGCCTGCTGGTCAGTTCGATCACCGGACTTTCCGTGGAGCCGCCGCGCTTCCTGTTCTGCGTGCGGAAGGAAGCCGGCTGTCACGAGGTGTTCCTGCGCCGCCCGACCCTGTCGATCGCCCTGCTGAGCGCGGCCGACAAGGACGAGGCCCTGCGGTTCGGCGGCCCGGGCCTGGCCCACGAACGCTTCGCGCCCGAACGCTGGCGACTGACGCCGGACACGCCGCCGACCTATCAACGGGGCCTGGCCAGCGCCGTCTGCGAGATCGACAGCATCGTCGAGGCCCAGACCCATTCTGTGTTCATCGTGACCGCCACGCAGCACCAGCTCACACCGGCCTCGCCGCTGATCGCCTGGAACCGGTCGCTGATCGCGGTCGGCTGAGGGGTCGCTACCCCTTCAGCGACCGCAGCGCCTGCTCGTGGACATAGGCGGCGATGTCCAGCAGCACCGCATCAAGGGCGGTGATCACTTCGTCCAAGCCGGCCTCGCCGGCCTCGGCGCGCTGGCAGACGTCGCCCAGCGCATTGGCCCCGACGCCGCGCGCCGCGCCCTTGACCGTATGGACCGCGTCGCGCCAGCCGGGATGGTCGGGCGACAGCATCGGAGTCCACAGCGCGGCCTGTTCGCGGAACAGGGCCAGCACCTCCTCTATCACCGTGGCGTCGCCGGCCGCGAACCCTTCCAGATAGGCGAAATCCACGGCTCCGCTGATATCTCGCCTGGCCATCGAAAAAGTCCTTGCGCTCTCAAATTCATTGCGTATGTTCCGCGCCTCGCCGCCGGGACGCTTCAGCGCTTCGGAATCGCGAATGGGTGTATAGCTCAGTTGGTAGAGCAGCTGACTCTTAATCAGCGGGTCGTAGGTTCGAATCCTACTACACCCACCATTCTCCGCAAAACTTGATCCAGTAAAGAATTCCCCCTCCGGGGTCCCCTTGCTGCGCCCGTACGTCTGGCTTCAGATGCGACGAATATATCCACACCTAATGTTCTGAAGTGGATTGCACTTACCGCGCCTTGGCGTATGTATCGCGCCTCGCCGTCGAGGACGCGAAAGCGACTTCGAAACGCGAACGGGTGTATAGCTCAGTTGGTAGAGCAGCTGACTCTTAATCAGCGGGTCGTAGGTTCGAATCCTACTACACCCACCATTCTCTCTCAGAACTAGTGATCTGAAACCGGATGGCCGCGCCAGACGGCCGCGAAAGCGGCTGGCGCCGAGGCTTCGCGCAGCCGCACGCTGTTTTGACCTGCCAGTGTCCGACAGTCGGGCGCCGGCTCTCGCGCCCCCTTGAACCGTCTTTTCGCGCCTAGCGTCGCCGATCCCTATCATCGGATCCGCGCCATGACCGCCGCCAAGCCGCCCTCGCCCCGCCTGCCCCTGCTTGTCCACGCCGGCTACGGCGCGGGCCAGATCGCCGGCCAGGTGTTCCGCGACGCCCCCTCGCTGCTGCTGCTGTTCTTCATGACCAACGCGCTGGGGGTCGAGCCGGCGCTGGCCGGGGCGGCGATCTTCTTTCCCAAACTGTTCTGGGGCCTGATCTCGGACCTGACCGTCGGCCTGGTTTCCGACCGCTGGAAGGCCCGGGTTCCGCGCCGGCTGTGGCTGCTGGTCGGGGCGCTGCTGGCGCCGGCCGCACTGATCCTGCTGTTCCATGTGCCGGAAGGGAGCCCTGCGCTGAAGGCCGGCTACGTGGCCGCCGCCTTCAGCGTCTACATGATCGTGTTCGGCGCTTTCTCGGTGCCCTACCTGGCGATCGGCACGGAACTGTCCGACGATCCCAAGGAGCGGACGGTGGTCATGGCCTGGCGGATGGGCTTCTCGGCGATCGGCCTGCTGGTCGGCAACGCCCTGGCCCCCGTGCTGGTGCAGACCTGGGGCGGCGGACGGCCGGCCTATTCGCAGATGTCGCTGGTGCTGGCGGCGGTGTGCTCGGTCAGCCTGCTGATCGCCTTCCTGGCCTCGCCGCGCCCCGTGGTGCAGGCGGCCGGGGCCCCGGCCATGCGGCTGAAGGCGATTCTCAGCGCCGTGGCCGATCCGACCTTCCGCCCGCTGCTGGGCGCCTATGTGCTGCAGTTGGTCGGCTCGGGCCTGGGCTACGCGGCCATGGTCTACTTCCTCAGCTACAACATGGGTCGCGCGGACGCCCTGACCCAGATCGGCATGGTCGTGCTGGTGATGAGCGCCGTGGTCATCGCCGCCCAGCCGCTGTGGATCAGGCTGTCGACCGCCTTCGGCCGCAAGCGCGTCTACATCGCCGCCGCCTTGGGCCATGCCGTGGTCCAGGCCGCCTGGGGCGTGATGGCCGGCGCGCCTCTGCCGGCGATCTACGCCGTGGTGGTGCTGTTCGCCCTGTTCAATTCGGGCTGGAGCCTGATGGGCTACAGCCTGCTGTCGGACGTCATCGCCAAGGACGAGGCCGAGCATGGCGAGAGCCGGGCCGGCGTGTTCTCGGCCCTGTGGACCGGGGCCGACAAGATCGGCTTCGCCTTGGGCGGCACCCTGCTGACGGGCCTCATCCTGTCGGCCTTCGGCTTCTCCAGCGCCCTGGCGGTGACCGGCGCGGCCCAGCCGGGCTCGGCGCTGATCGGCGTGGCCGTGGCCTTCGCCTACGCCCCGGCGGCGTTCAACCTGGCGGCGGCGGCGCTCTATGCGCGGTTCGGGAGGGCCTAGGCTCTCCCAACTTCGTCATCCCGGCCGGAGCGAAGCGCAGAGCCGGGACCCAGGCGACTGGGTGCGGCGGCGCTAGGGCTCGCAAACGAACAGGGGCCGACGCAGTGCGCCGGCCCCTGGGTCCCGGATAAGCCCTGCGGGCTTTCCGGGATGACGACTGTTTGAAGCGTTGGCGGAAGGTCGGCCTCAGCCCACCTTCACCAACGTCTTGCCGGTGTTGGCGCCCTTCATCAGGCGCTCGAACTGAGCCGGGGCCGACTCGATGCCCTCGCCCAGGTCCTCGACCTGCACCAGGCGGCCTTCCTTGAGCCAGGGCTCGGCGGTCTTCACCCACTCGTTCCAGCGCGAATAGAAGTCGTAGACCACCAGGCCCATGACGGCGGCGCGCTTGCCGACGATGGGGCCCAGGCCGAACTGCGGCGGCGGACCGTCGGCGTGGTAGTGGGCCGTCAGGCCGCAGATCACCACGCGGCCGTAGGTCTTCAGCAGGCCGAACACCGGATTGAGGATCGGCAGGCCGACGTTCTCGAAGTGGACGGTTGGGCCGCCGTCGGTCAGGGCCTTCAGCTCGTCCACCCAGCCTTCGTTGCGGTAGTCGACGGCGCCGTCGAAACCGTAGCGCTCGACCACCTGGGCGACCTTGTCGGCCCCGCCGGCGATGCCGACGGCCTTGGCGCCGAGGATCTTGGCGATCTGGCCGGCCGTGCCGCCGACGCTGCCGGCGGCCGCGTCCACCGTGAAGACGTCGCCCGCGCCGACCTTGGCCAGCTGGGTGACGCCGGCCCAGGCGGTCAGGCCCGGCATGCCCAGCACGCCCAGATGGTTGGAGACACCCAGCGAGGCGTCGACCTTGCGGGCGAACTTGGCGTCCATCAGGCCGATCTGCGCCCAGCCGGCGTCGCCGACCACGTGGTCGCCCGGCGCGAAGTCCGGATGGCCCGAGGCGATGACCTGCGCGACCGACGAGCCCGGCAGGGTCTCGCCCGGCGCCGGGCGCGGCTCGCCCATGTGCCGGCCGCGGAAGCGCGAGCCGAGATAGGGGTCGAGCGACAGGTAGAGCACCCGCACCAGCAGCTGGCCGGCCGGGGCTTCGGTCGGGGCGGCGCGCTCGATCACCTCGAAATCGGCGGCGACGGGCACGTCCTCGATCGTGCGCTTGAGGACGACTTCCAGGGTCTTGCTCATGGTCGGCTTTCGCTCCGGCGGGCGCCGCCTGTCGGAGAGAGCCTGCGCCCCCTGCCCGGCCGCCCCGCGGTTGGGACTATCGATGGGGCGACCCTAGCTTTCCGGACCTGCCCGTGGCCGCCGCCAAATCCGATCCATCCGCCAGCCGAACTTCCGCGCTCGCCGCCCTGCGGGAGATCGTCGGCGAAACCGGCGTCCGCGACGACGAGGCCGCCCGCGTCCTCTACAGCCAGGACATCTTCGCCATCGCCGACGAGACCGTGCTGGCCGTGGTCGCGCCGACCAGCGTGGAGCAGCTGGCGGCCGTGGCCGCCCTGGCCGCGCGCGAAGGGCTGGCCCTGGCCCCGCGCGGCGGCGGCATGAGCTACACCAAGGGCTATATCCCCGCCCGCGCCGGGACGCTGAGCCTGGATCTCTCCAAGCTCGACCAGATCGTGCGCATCGACGCGGCCGACATGGTCGCCACCGTCCAGGCCGGCTGCACCTGGAAGACGCTGGACGACGCCCTGGCGCCGCTGGGCCTGCGCGCCCCGTTCTGGGGGCCAATGTCGGGCCTGACCTCGACCATCGGCGGCGGCCTGTCGCAGCAGAACGCCTTCTTCGGCGCCGGCCACTACGGCACGACCAGCGAGAGCGTCGTGGCCCTGACCGTGGTGACGGGCGAGGGCCGCATCCTGCGCACCGGCGCGCGCGGCAAGGACGGCGAGCATCCGTTCTGGCGGTTCTACGGCCCCGACCTGACGGGGCTGTTCGGCGGCGACTGCGGGGCGCTGGGCATCAAGGCCGAGGTCACGCTGCGCCTGATCCGCCGGCCGGCGCACGAGGCCTACGCCTCCTTCGCCTTCACTGACGCCGCCTCGATCATCGAGGCGATGGCCGAGATGACCCGAGCCGGGATCGCCAGCGAGCTGTGCGGCTTCGATCCGAACCTGACCAAGGTGCGCCTGCGCCGCTCGTCGCTGCTGAGCGACGTCAAGGTGCTAAAGGACGTGGCGGCCAAGCAAGGCTCATTGCTGAAGGGCGCCGTCGCCGCCGCCAAGGTGGCCCTGGCCGGCCGCGATTTCGTCGGCGCCGACGACTATCCGCTGCACGTGATCTGCGAAGGCCGCAGCAAGGCCGGCGTCGAGGCCGATCTCGCCGAAGCGAAAGCGATCGCTAAACGCTTCGCTGGCCGCGAGATCGAAAACAGCATCCCGCGCATCATCCGCGCCCAGCCGTTCCCGGCGGCCAATTCGATCCTCGGCCCCGGCGGCGAGCGGTGGGCGACGCTGCAGTGCGTGGCGCCGCTGTCGCGCGCCGTCGCGATCCACGCGGCGATCGAGGCGGTCTATGCCGAGATGGCGCCCGCCTTCGCCGAGCATGGCATCGACACGGCCTTCATGTTCACGGCGCTGTCGACCAACGCCTTCGTCATCGAGCCGACCTTCTACTGGCCCGGCGCGCGCCACGCCCTGCACGAGGCGACGATCGAGCCGCACCTGCTGGCCAAGCTGCCCGCCCTGCCGCACGACCCGGCCGCCTTCGCCGTGGTCAGCCAGGCCCGCGCGCGGGTGATGGCGATCTTCCAGGCCGAAGGCGCCGGTCACCTGCAGATCGGCCGCGTCTATCCCTATGCCGACAGCCTCGACGAAGCCTCCCGGGCGCTGCTGGAGGCGGTGAAAGCCGCGCTCGACCCGCAGGGCCTGATCAATCCCGGCGTCCTCGGCCTCGGAGCCCCGAAATGAGCACCTACCGCGCCCTCGAACTGCGCCGCTTCGCCCGCACCCTGCGCGAGGCCGCCGACGTGGTGGAGATCCCGATGCGCGCGCCCGGTCCCGGCGAGGTGGCGGTGCGCAACGCCTGGTGCGGGATCAACGGCCTGTTCGACGTGCAGATCGCCCGCAACGCCGTCAGCTACGTCAAGGTCTCCCCGCCCATGCCGATGGGCGTCGAGGCGGTCGGGATCGTGGAAGCCGTGGGCGACGGCGTCACCGAGCTGGCGGTCGGCGACGCGGTGGCCAGCGTCCGCTTCGGCGGCGGCTATCGCGAGATGAACATCGCGGCGGCCAGCACCTTCGTGAAGGTCCCGGCGGCCGACCAGGAATCGCTGATCCTGGCCTCGACCGGCGTCTCGGCCCATGTCGCCTTCCACCAGATCGGCCAGGCCAGGCCCGGCGAGACCGTGGCGATCTCGGCGGCGGCCGGCGGCCTGGGCCACATCCTGGTGCAGATCGCCAAGGCCCACGGCTGCAAGGTGATCGCCGTCTGCGGCGGCCCGAGGAAGGCTGACTTCGTGAGGAGCCTGGGCGCCGACGCGGTGATCGACTACCGCGCCGAACCGGTCGCCGAGGCCCTGGCCCGCGACTTCCCCGAGGCCCTGGACGTGGCCATCGACACCGTGGGCGGCGAGATCTTCGACGCCTTCGCCGACAACCTGGCCCGCCATGGCCGCCTGGTGGTGGCCGGCGTCGCCCAGGACATGGACGGCGGCGCCGAGATCGTCAGCGCGCCGCGTATCGCCCACAAGCTCTACTACAAGGCCGCTTCCATCCGCGGCTTCATGAACGGCCTGCTGACCGAACACTGGCCGGCAGCCCGGGCGGACCTCGCGGCGCTGAAGGCGGCCGGCAAGCTGAAGGCCGTCGCCGACGACACGGCCTTCGAAGGTGTCGAGGCGATATACGACGCGGTGAACTGGCTGAACTCGGGCAAGTCGATGGGCAAGGTGACGGTGAAGCTGTAGCGCGCCCGGCATTGCCAGCCCCGCCGTTCCGCTCCTTGATGCCCAGGGGAGTGAACCATGCCGACCATCTGGGGCCGCCGCAACTCGTTCAACGTGCAGAAGGTGCTGTGGCTGGCCGACGAGTTGGGGCTGGCCTACGAGCATGTTCCGGCCGGCGGCGGCTTCGGCGGGCTGGATGATGCCGACTTCAGGGCGCGCAATCCGCACGGCCGGGTGCCGGTGATCGACGACGACGGGACCGTGGTCTGGGAGTCGCACGCCATCCTGCGCTATCTCGCGGCCCGTCATGGCGGCGAGCGCTGGTGGCCGGCCGATCCGGCGGCGCGGTCGCTGCAGGATCGCTGGATGGACTGGTCGCAGGCCAGCCTGCAGCCGGACTTCCTCAACGGCGTGTTCTGGGGCTTCTATCGCACGCCGCCGGCGCAGCGGGACCTGCCACGCGTCGAGGCGGCGATCGCGCGGTGCGCGGATATTTCCGGCTGTTGGACCAGGTGCTGGCTGAGCAGCCCTGGCTCGGCGGCGAGACGATCGGCCTGGCCGACATCCCCGCGGGGACGGCGCTCTATCGCTATTTCGAGCTGGAGATCGCACGGCCGGAGGTTCCGAACGTCGTCGCCTGGTACGAGCGGCTACAGGCGCGGTCGGGGTATCGGGCGAACGTAATGGTTCCGTTCGGAGAGCTCGAAGGGCGGCTGGCGTATTGAGAGCCGTCAGTCGGCGGCAGGGTTTCCGTTTGCCCGCGACCCCACCCCGTAAAATCCCCGCGAAGCGGGGACCCAGGTGTTTTATCGTCGAGCGCCGCGCGTTTCAGAAAAGCCTGGGTCCCCGCTTTCGCGGGGATTTTACGGATGAAGGCGCAAGCCCCTCAGTGCGGCTCCTCACCGCCCGAGACGTTCAGGCTCTCGGCGGTGATGTACTTGGCGTCGTCGGAGCACAGGAAGGCCACCGCGTCGGCGGTGTCTTCAGCCTTGCCGGGGCGGCCGAGCGGGATGCGGGCGGCCATGGCGGCGAGGTAGGCCTCGACCGAGGCGGCGCCGGTGACCTTGGCGAAGTATTCGTTCTGCCAGGCGCCCAGCCCCGTGGTCACGTGGTTGGGGCAGACGTTGTTGACGGTGATCTGGTGCGCGCCCAGCTCGATCGCGGCCGAGCGGGTCAGGCCCACCAGGCCGTGCTTGGAGGCGGTGTAGGCCTGGGCGTGCGGGAAGCCCGACTTGGCCGCCTGGCTGGCGATGTTGACGATGCGCCCGCCCTTGCCCTGGCCGATCATTACTTCCGCAGCGGCCTTGAGGCCGAAGAAGGCGCCGGTCAGGTTGACGTCGATGACCGCCGACCAGTCCTCCGGCCTCACATCCATCAGCGGCTTCATGATGTAGCCGATGCCGGCGTTGTTGACCCAGATGTCGAGCGAGCCGTGGGTTTCCTTGGCATGGTCGGCCAGCGCCCGGACCTCCTCCCAGCGACGCACGTCGCAGGGCTGGGTGCTGGCCGCCCCGCCGTACTGGCGCAGATCGGCGGCGATCGCCTCCATCTCCTCGGTCCCGCCGATCATGCCGGCTGGCGTGGAAGGATCGACGGGGCGACCAAGATCGGAGACGACAACCGCCGCTCCCTCCTGCGCCAGGCGTCGTGCGATGGCCTCCCCCAGGCCTCCGCGCCGACCGGACCCGGTGACGACCGCCGTCTTGCCCGCGAAACGTCCCGTCATGCTCAGCCCACCTTGTCGGTGACGATGAAGATCGGGTCGGCCAGGGCCTGGAATTCGGCGGCGATCGCCTGCATCGTTTCGCTCGCCACTTCGGCCCCGAAGGCGTCCATGTCGGCGACGTCGATGATCTCGACATATTGGTAGGGCGGCGGCGCCTCGGTCCCCAGAAGGGCGGCCGAGCGGAAGACCTCGAACTTGTCGATCGACGCCAGGCCGTTGACGGTCGGCAGGTCACGTTCCTTGGCCCAGGCCTCGTAGTCGGCGGCCGAGACGCCGGGCTTCAGGTTGAACAGGGCGACAATCCGCGTGACGGCCATCGGGCGCTCCCTCCGTTGCGGCTCCAGCGCCGCCGTGAAGATTGAGCCCACATGCTGGATCGCCGCCCCGATGGGCGCGAGCGCCGCGCTCAGACTGTTCGCCTCTTGGAGAAAGCCCCCATGTCCGCTCCCGCAGATTTCCGCTGGCCGGACGGCTCGCGCCTGGCCCTGTCGATCGTCGTCAATGTCGAGGAAGGCGCCGAGCACAACATCCGCGACGGCGACAAGGGCCCCGAGCCGGTCGACGAACTGGGCGCTGTTCCCAAGAAGCCGATGCGCATGCACGGCAGCGAGAGCAACTATCTCTACGGCATCAAGGCCGGCGCGCCGCGCATCCTGCGTATCCTCGACCAGCACGGCATCGAGGCCACCTGGACCGCCGCCGCACTGGCCCTGGAGCGCGCCCCGGACCTGGCCGCCGCCATCCGCGCCCGCGGCGACGAGGTGGCCGCCCACGGCTATCGCTGGACCCACCAGTTCTGGATGGACGAAGCCAAGGAGCGCGAGTTCATCACCAAGGCCGCCGCCTCGATCGAACAGACGATCGGGACCCCTCCCTCCGGCTGGCTGTCGCGCTACCTGCACACCGACCACACCCGCCGGCTGCTCGCCGAGGCCGGGTTCAGCTATCACATGGACGACTATTCCGACGACTTCCCCTTCTGGGACCGCGTCGAGACCTCGGACGGCCAGAGCAAGCCGATGGTCATCCTGCCCTACGCCATGGACTCCAACGACATGAAGTTCTGGCTGGCCCCGTCGCTGACCGCCAAGGACTGGCTGGACTACGCCGTGGCCACCTTCGACGAGCTGCACGCCGAGAGCCAGGAGGTCGGGGCGCGGATGATGAGTCTCGGGCTGCACCTGCGGATCATCGGCCGTCCGGGCCGCATCGGCGCCTTCCGCAAGTTCCTGGATCACGTCGCCGCCCACGACGGCGTTTGGATCGCCTGTCGGAGAAAGATCGCCGAGGCGTTCGCGCAAGGGGTCCCGATCGGCGATTGACGGCCAGGGCGATTGTCCTGACATTTCAACGACACGGGCGGCCCAGCCGATCATGACCTATCGCTCGCTGCTCTTCGTGCCCGGCACGCGTCCGGACCGCTTCGGCAAGGCGCTGGACGCCGGCGCCGACGCGGTCTGCATCGACCTGGAAGACGCCGTGCCGCCGGCCGGCAAGGCCGAGGCGCGCGCCGCCGCCCTCGCCTTCCTGGGCCAGCCGCGCACCGCCGTGGTCGGCCTGCGGATCAACGGCGTGCGTACGCTGGAGGGCCTGAAGGACCTCGTGGCCCTGGCCGACAGCGGCGCCCGCCCCGACTTCCTGATGATCCCCAAGGTCGCAGCCCCCGAAGACCTGCTGACCGCCGGCGAGATCCTGCCGGGCCTACCGCTGTGGCCTGTGGTCGAGTCGGCCGAGGGCCTGCGCCGCGTCTTCGAGATCTGCGCCGCTCCGGGCGTGGCCGGCGCCCTGTTCGGCGGGGCGGACCTGTCGGCCGACCTCGGCTCGACCATGGACTGGGACGCCCTGCTGCTGGGGCGCGGCACGCTGATCGCCGCCTGCGGCCGCGCCGGCGTCGCCTCGCTGGACGTGCCGCACCTGAACCTTTCCGATCCGGACGACCTGGCCGCCTCGACCCTACGGGCCAAGGCTCTCGGCTTCACCGGCCGGTCCTGCATCCACCCGGCCCAGGTGGCCGCGGTGAACGCCGCCTACACCCCCTCGCCCGCCGAGATCGAGCGCGCCCGGCGCATCGTCGAGGCCTTCGACGCCGCCGGCGGGGCCGCCGCCCTGCTGGACGGCAAGCTGATCGAACTGCCGGTCATCCGCGCCGCCCGGCGCGTGCTCGACCGCATCTGAATTCGTAGGAGAATGCCCGTGTCGCAGAACTGGAAAGAGGTCGGTCCGCAGCGCTACCGCGAGACCTTCGGCCGCTATTTCGAGGACTTCATCGTCGGCGACGTCTACGAGCACCGCCCCGGCAAAACGGTGACCGAGTACGACAACCACCTGTTCACGCTGCTGACGCTGAACACCCACCCGATGCACTTCGACGCCGAGTTCGCCAAGGCCTCGGAGTTCAAGAAGAACCTGGTGGTCAGCCCCTACACCCTGGCCCTGCTGATCGGCATGAGCGTGACCGACGTCTCGCAGAAGGCCATCGCGAACCTCGGCATGGACGAGGTGAAGTTCAGCGCTCCGGTGTTCGCCGGCGACACGATCTATGGCGAGAGCGAGGTGCTGGCCAAGCGCGAGAGCAAGTCGCGCCCCGGCCAGGGCATCGTCACGATCCTGACGACGGGCATCAACCAGGACGGCACGGTCGTCTGCACCTTCAAGCGCAACATGCTGATCCCGGCGCGCGGCCACGCCGTCGAGGACAAGGTCGGGAACTACTAGGATGAGCGAGATCTCGGAAGCCGACGAACGCGCCATCCTCGACGCCATCGACAAGTGGCTGGAGAAGAAGGTCGCCCCCGTGGCGATGCAGCTCGAGCACGACGACGAGTATCCCCATGCCCTGGTCGAGGACATGAAGGAACTGGGTCTGTTCGGGGCCCTGATCGACCCGGAATACGGCGGCCTGGGGCTGTCGGCCCTGACCTATTCGCGGATCGTCACCAAGATCAGCGCCGAGTGGATGAGCCTGACGGGCGTGTTCAACTCGCACCTGATGATGGCCATGGTCGTCCAGAAGTTCGGCACGCAGAAGCAGAAGGACTTCTGGTTGCCCCGTTTCGCCAGCGGCGAGATGCGCGGCTGTCTGGGCCTCACCGAGCCGGACGCCGGCACCGACCTGCAGGGCATCCGCACCGTCGCCAGGCGCGACGGCGGCGACTACGTGGTCAACGGGACCAAGACCTGGATCACCAACGCCATCGAGGGCCACGTCTCGGCCCTGCTGGTGAAGACCGATCCGGAAGCCCAGCCGCGCCACAAGGGGATGAGCATGCTTATCACCCCGAAGATCGATCCGGAGACCCGCGCCCCCATCGCCGGCGTCACGAACGGCCGCAAGCTGGAGAAGCTCGGCTACAAGGGCATCGACAGCGGCGAGTTCATCTTCGAGGACTATCGCTGCGACGCCGAGCTGTGCCTGGTCGGCGGCGAAGAAGGCCAGGGCTTCGTGATGGCCACCGGGGGCCTCGAGATCGGCCGCATCAACGTCGCGGCCCGCTCGGTCGGCATCGCCAAGCGCGCGCTGATGGAAAGCGTCAAGTACGCCCAGCTGCGCAAGACCATGGGCAAGCCGATCGCCCAGCACCAGGCCATCCAGCTGAAGCTCGGCGAGATGGGGGCCAAGACCCGCGCCTCCGAACTGCTCGTGGAAGACGCTGCCAAAGCCTATGACCGCGGCGAGCGCGTCGACATGGAAGCCGGCATGGCCAAGTACTTCGCCTCGGAGACGGCGCTGGAGGTGGCCACCGAGGCCATGCGCATCCACGGCGCCTACGGCTATTCCAAGGAATATCCGATCGAGCGGCTGTTCCGCGACGCCCCGCTGATGTGCATCGGCGAAGGCACCAACGAGATGCAGCGGATCATCATCGCCCGCCAGCTCGTGGCCCGGAACCCGGTCTGATGGGGAAAGACGTTCGCCGCCCGCTCGCCGGGATCAAGGTGCTGGCCGTCGAGCAGTACGGCGCCGGCCCCTACGCCACCCAGCTGATGGCCGAACTGGGGGCCGAGGTCGTCAAGATCGAGGCCCCGGCCATGGGCGGCGACGTCAGCCGCGCCACCGGGCCGTTCTTTCTGGGAACGGCCGACAGCCAGTTCTTCCAGACCTTCTCGCGGTCGAAGAAGTCCATCGCCGTGGACATCAAGACCCCCGAGGGCCGCGCGGCCTTCGAGCGTCTGGTGGCGGCCGCCGACATGGTGGTCGACAACCTGCGGGGCGACCAGCCGGGCAAGATGCGGCTGACCTATGACGACCTGAAGGGCGTCAATCCGGCCATCGTCTGCGGCCACCTTTCCGCTTACGGGCGCGGCAACAGCCGGGCCGGCTGGCCGGGCTACGACTATCTGATGCAGGCAGAGGCCGGGCTGATGAGCCTGACCGGCGAGCCCGACGCCCCGCCGGCGCGGCTGGGCGTGTCGATGGTCGACTTCATGACCGGGACCATGCTGGCTTTCGGCGTGGTCAGCGCCCTGCTGTCGGCGCGGACGACGGGCGAAGGCTGCGACGTCGATGTCTCGCTGTTCGACGTGGCTTTGCACCAGCTGTCCTACCCGGCCGTCTGGGCCATGAACGAGGGCTACAAGGTCCAGCGGCTGCCGCGCGGCGCCCACCCGTCGATCGCCCCGTCGCAGGCGGTGAAGACGGCCGACGGCTGGGGCCTGGTCATGTGCCAGACCCCGAAGTTCTGGGAGGCGCTGTGCGACCTGGCCGGCGCCGCCGAACTGAAGGCCGACCCGCGCTTTTCCGACATCCCCAGCCGCCACGCCAATCGCCCGGCCCTGAGCGAGGCGATGGACGTGCTGTTCGGAACGCGCACGACCGCCGAATGGACCGCCCTGCTCGGCGGCAAGGTGCCGTTCGCGCCGATCCTCGAAATGATGGACGCGCTGGACAATCCGTTCGTGACCGAGGTCGGCATGCGCGACGTCGTCGCCCATCCTGACCGAGCGGAAGGCTTGGCCATGCTCGCCTGCCCAGTGAAGATCGACGGCGAGCGGATGCCCGGCGTCCGCGCGCCTAAGCTCGGCGAACATACTGACGAAGTGCTGGGAGCGATCTCGTGAAGCTGGAAGGCGTCCGCGTCCTCGACCTGTCGTTCTTCCTGCCAGGGCCGATGCTGACCCTGATGATGGCAGACCACGGCGCGGACGTGCTGAAGATCGAGCCGCCCGGCGAAGGCGATCCGGCCCGCGAGATCGGCTATCGCAAGAACGGAACGAGCGTCTGGTTCCGCAACACCAGCCGCGGCAAGCGCAGCCTCCAGGTCGATCTGAAGTCCGCCGAGGGCCGCGCCCTGCTGCTCGATCTGGCCGCCGAGGCCGACGTGGTGGTCGAGGCCTTCCGGCCCGGCGTGATCCAGCGTCTCGGCTTCGACTACAAGGCCGTGAAAGCGCGCAATCCGGGCATCGTCTATGTGGCGATCTCGGCTTTCGGCCAGACCGGCCCCTATCGCGACAAGCCGGCCCACGACATCGCGGTGCAGGCCCTGGCCGGCATGGTGTCGTTGAGCGAAGGCTTCGACGGCAAGCCGACGCCGCCGAACATGCCGGCCGCCGACGCCCTGGCCAGCCTCACCGCGCTCTCGGGCGTGCTGATGGCCCTGCTGCGGCGGGAGAAGACGGGCCTCGGCGACTATGTCGACGTGGCCATGTACGACAGCGTGCTGGCCTGGACGCCCAACGTCACCGGCAAGATCTTCGCCACGGGCGAGGCCCATGTTCCCAAGGACGAACGCTCGTGGGGCGGCAACGCCATGTACGGCCTCTACGAATGCGCCGACGGCCAGTGGATCTGCCTGGGCGGCTCGGAAGTGAAGTTCGCCCGCAACCTGCTGGCGGGCCTGGAGCGCCTGGACCTGCTGCCCTATGCCGAGCTTCAGCCCGGCCCCGGCCAGGAGCCCCTGCGGGCCTTCCTGCGCGAGGCCTTCGTCACCAAGACCCGGGCCGAGTGGGAAGCCTGGTTCGAAGGTCGCGACGTCTGCTTCGCGCCGGTGCGCACCTTGAAGGAGACCTTCGAGGACCCTGCCCTGGAAGCGCGGGGCATGCTGTCGCGCGACGCCGACGGCAACGAGATCGTCGGCACGCCGATCCTGTTCAGCAATGAGCCGGCGGTGATCGACCCGGTCCCGCCCGCGCTGGGCGCGGGCCCTGCGGGCTGGCTGGCGCGCTAGCCTCCCCCTTCCAAAAGCCCGCCGTCCCGACCAGAGCGCCGGGATGACGAGCAAGTTGGAAGAGGAAGACGTCAGGAGCCCGTCCGCTCGCGTTCCATCTGGTCGAGCAGCATCGGTCCGGCTTCCATCAGCAGAAACGCGCTGGTCAGCAGCAACAGAACACGCATCAGCATGGCGGCTTTCCCGGCTTGCGGACGATCCCCCGATAGTCCGCAGAAGGAAGGCTGAACCCGTCCCGGCCGCGCGGGACGGGGATTTCGCGTTTGGCCGACTGGCGGACAGCCGCGCCGTTGTCCGCTGTGCGCGCAAACCCGAACGCCGCGTCCGAAGGCGACCGGCGCCGCTGCTAGCGTCGCCGCATGATCGCCGCCGAAGCTCTCGTCGACCACGCCCTTTCCCTGCGCTGGGACGCCCTGCCGGACGCCGTCCAGGCCGACGCCCGCCGGCTGCTGCACGACGCTGTCGCCGTCTGCGCGGCCGGCGCGGGCGCTGCCTATTCCGACGCCATACTGGCGGCCGCGAAGGGCTGGGGCGGAGAAGGCGATGGCCTGGTGCTGGGCCGCCCCGGCGTGCGCCTACCGCCGGCCCAGGCCGCCTTCGTCAACGCCTTCCAGCTGCACGGCCAGGAGTACGACTCCGTCCACGAAAAGGCCGTGCTGCATCCGCTGCCGACCATCGTGCCCGCCCTGATCGCCGAGCTGGACCGTTCGGATCCCTACAGCGGCGAGGACGTGCTGGCGGCCATGGTCGCCGGGGTCGACGTCGCCATCGCCCTGGGCGTGGCCGCCACGACCGCCCTGCGTTTCTTCCGGCCGGCGACGGCGGGGGTGTTCGGGGCGACGGCGGCGCTGGCGCGGCTGAAGCGCCTGCCGCGCGAGACGGCGATGGACGCCATGGGCTACGCCCTGGCCTTCAGCAGCGGCACCATGCAGGCCCACACCGAGGGCAAGCCCGCCCTGCCCGTCCAGATCGCCGCCGCCGCCCGCTCGGCCCTGCAGGCGATCGATATCGCGCAGGCCGGCCTGCCCGGTCCGCGCGACTGGCTGGAGGGGCCGTTCGGCTACCTGCCGCTGTTCGAGGCTGGCTTCGACGTGGGGCCCGTGCTGGCAGACCTTCCCAGCCGCCGCCGCATCGCCGAGGTGTCCTGCAAGCCTTTCCCCACCGGCCGCGCCTGCCACGGCGGGCTGGTGGCCGTGCGCAAGCTGGCGACCGAGCACGGCGTCGGGCCAGGCGACCTTGAGAGCCTGACCTATTCGGCCCCGCCGCTGATCCGCCACCTGGTGGGCCGTGTCGCCAAGCCGGAGATGGACACCGCCTACGCCCGCCTCTGCCTGCCCTATCTGGCCGCCGTCATGCTGACCCGCGGCCGGGTGGGCCTGGACGACTACACGCCGCAGCGCCTGAACGAGCCCGAGGTGCTGGCCTTGGCCGCCCGCATCGTCGTGGACAGTGACGGCAATCCCGATCCCGCCGCCTTTGTGCCGGCCCGCGCGGTGGCCCGCCTGAAGGACGGCCGCGAGATCGTGCTCGACGTCACCGCCCAGCTCGGTTCGCCCGACTTCCCGATGAGCCGCGACGAGCACCTGGAAAAGGCCCGCTCATGCCTGGCCTTCGTCGGCATGGAAGCCGTCCACGGCCCGCTGACCGACCTCTTCGACCGCTTCGACACCCTGGCCGACGCCCGCGAGGTCTTCCTCCTCGCCAGCGGCGGCTAGCTTTCTCCCCCAAGGTACGCATGTCTCACCAGACCTACTGGCAGTCGCTCGACTACCCCGCCCTCGTCGCCGACCACCCGATCGGCGAGGCCTTCACCCAGTTCGCCACCACCACCAGCCGCGACGAGCTGCGCTGGCGGCAGAACCGCCTGTTCCTGCGTTGCGTCGATCGCGCCTGGAAGACGCCCTTCTACCAGCGCCTGTGGGGCGCGGCGGGCGTCCAGCCCGGCGACATCCGCTCGCTGGACGACCTGCCGGGCCTGCCCAGCTTCGACAAGTCCGACATCATGGACTCGCTGGAGCGCCAGCCCCCGTTCGGCGACTTCGCCGGCTTCGAGGGCTATCCGGAAGGCCAACGGCCGCCAGTGATGCTGCACACCACCTCGGGCACCACCGGATCACCACAAGTGCTGCTGTTCGGCCCCAAGAGCCGCGAGGTGCAGAACCTGCTGCTGGCCCGCAACTACCAGTTCCAGGGCCTGCGGCCGGACGACGTGATCCACTCGGTCTACGGCCACGGCATGATCAACGGCGGCCACTATGTGCGCGAGGCCGTCACCCGCTGGACCAGCGCGACCTTCCTGTCGGCCGGCACCGGGGTCGAGACCCGCTCGGCCCAGCAGGTCGAGGTGATGAAGCGCTTCGGGGCCACCGTGCTGGTCGGCTTCGGCGACTATCTGAAGAAGCTGGCCGACACGGCGCTGGAGATGGGCATCGAGCCGGGTCGCGACATCCCCGTGCGGCTGATCTCGGCGCACCTGGGCCGCGAGGACCGGGCGGCGATGGAGAAGGCCTGGGGCGGCGCCAAGTGCTTCGACTGGTACGGCGTGGGCGACACCGGCCTGATCGCCGGCGAAGGCCCTGACCGCGACGGGCTCTACGTCCATGAGGACGCCCACTATCTGGAGATCTGCGACATCGACACCGGCGCGGCCGTGGCCCCGGGCGAGCTGGGCGACATGGTCGTCACCTGCCTCTTCAAGGACGACCTCTATCCGCTGATCCGCTTCAACACCCACGACGTGACCCGGGCGATCCCGAAACCGTCGTCGATCGACGTGGTGTTCCAGCGCATCGAGGGGTTCCTGGGTCGCTCGGACAACATGGTCAAGATCCGCGGGATCAACATCTTCCCGCAGGGCGTGGGGGCGATGCTGGAGCACGCGCCGGCCTTCGCGGGCGAGTTCATCTGCCGCGCCCGCCGCGACGCCACCGGCCGCGACAGCTTCGCCGTGACCGCCGAGACCACGGCCGACACGTCCGAATGGCGAGATATCGCAAGCTTCTACGGCGAGATCCTCAAGCGCAAGATCGGCATCGAGGTCGAGATCGAGCTGGCTCCCAAGGGCGCCACGGCCGGCCTGACCCAGATCGACGTGCGCCAGAAGCCGATCCGCCTGATCGACGAGCGCTACTGAGGTGGCGAGCTTCTCCGACCCCATCGTCACGGCCGGCGTCGCCGGCCTGCCGGCGCTCTACGCCGCCGGCGTCAGCCCCGTGGACGTGACCGAGGCGTATCTGGCGCGGATCGAGCGGCTGAACCCGGCGATCAAGCCCGTGGTCGAGCTGGACGCGGAAAGCGCGCGCACCGAGGCCCGGGCCAGCGCTCAGCGCTGGGCCGACGGCAAACCGCTGTCGCCGATCGACGGCGCGCCGATCGCCGTGAAGGCCAATATCGCCGTCGAGGGCCTGATCCACAGCGCCGGCATCAAGGCCTACGCCCGCAACGTCGCGTCGGCCGACGCGGCCTGCGTGGCTCGGCTGCGGGCGGCAGGGGCGGTGATCCTCGGCACGCTGAACATGCACGAGGCCGCGCTGGGCGCGACCAACGACAACCTCTTCCTGGGCCGCTGCGAGAACCCACATCGCGCCGGCTTCACCCCAGGCGGCTCGTCGGGCGGCTCGGCGGCCGCCGTGGCGGCCGGGCTGTGCGCGGCGGCCCTGGGCACCGACACCATGGGCAGCGTGCGCCTGCCGTCGTCCTATTGCGGCGTGGTGGGCTACAAGCCGGCCCTGGGCGCGATCGCCACCGACGGGGTCACCGCCCTGTCCTGGACGCTGGACCACGTGGGCGTCCACGCCCGCTCGGCGGCGGACGCGGCCCTGGTCGCCCAGGCTTCCGGCGTGGCGACCACGACCGCGCCGGACGAGCGGCCGTTGGCGGTGCTCGACCTCGACGGCCTGGTGCAACTGGAACCGGCGGTGGCGGAGAATTTCGCCCGCACGCTGGAAGCCCTGACGGCCGCCGGCTGGCGGTTGGAGAAGCTGCGGATCGACGATCTGGACCTGGGCGCTCTGCGCCGCGCCGGCCTGCTGATCAGCGAGGTCGAGGGCGGCGTCGAGCATCGTCGCGCCCTGGCGCTGGATCCGGAAGGCTTCACGCCGGAGCTGCGCTCGCTGCTGGCCTGGGGCGCGCGCCAGACGCCGGCCAAGCTGGCCGAGGCCTACCGACTGCTGACTGAAAGCAGACGGAAAATCATCGCCTTCACAGCGCCCTATGCCGGACTTCTCACGCCGACTACGCCGCAGCAGGCTTTCGCCTTCGGCGGCGCGGTTCCGGCCAACCAGGCCGACCTGACGGCGCTGGGCAACGTACTGGGCGCCCCGGCATTCGCCCTGCCGACCGGCGAGGCCGACGGCCTGCCGCTGTCGCTGCAGGTGATCGGTATGACCGACGGCGCTACCCAGGCGCTGGCCGCACGGCTCTCCGAAGCCCTGCCCTCAGCCGCCGTTCCGGAGGCCTTCCGATGACCGCTTTCGCCGACCGGGCGCTGACCCTGACCATTGAGGGCGACGTCGCGACCCTGGCCTTCGACCGGCCGGCCAAGCGCAACGCCATCGCCCTGGCCATGTGGCGCGCCCTGCCCGACGCCTGCGCGGCCTTCGCCGCCTCGGACGCCAAGGTGCTGGTCGTGACCGGCCGTGGCGGGCATTTCGCGGCCGGGGCCGACATCGGCGAGTTCGAGGCGGTCTATGCGACACCGCAGAGCGCCGCCGACTACAACGCCGCCATCGCGGCCGGGATCGGGGCGATCGCTGGCTTGGAAAAGCCGGTGCTGGCCGCCATCGAAGGCGCCTGCGTCGGCGGCGGCCTGGCCGTGGCCCTGGCCTGTGACCTGCGGATCGCCGCCTCGGACGCGCGCCTAGCCATCACGCCGGCCAAGCTCGGCCTGACCTACAGCCTGGAAGACACCAAGCGTCTGGTCGACGCCGTCGGGGCGTCGGCGGCCAGGGACATCCTGTTCACCGGACGCCTGCTCGGGGCCGAGGAGGCGCTGCGGCTGGGCCTGATCGACGCGATCGAGACGGATGTCCCGGCCGCCGTCGCGACCAAGGCCGCAGAGATCGCGGCGGCGTCGCAGCGCTCGGTGCGGGCGATCAAGGCGACGATCCGGGCGATCCTCGCCGGCGCCGTCGAGGACGACGCGGCGACCCGCGCGGCCTTCGTGGCTTCGGTGTCGGGGGCGGATTTCATCGAGGGCCGGACCGCGTTCCTAGAGAAGCGCAAGCCGGTGTTTCCGGAGCGGTGAAAACCGCTTAGCGCCGTAAGTTCAGAATAGATCGCCTTCCTGGGCCTTGTGCCCAGGATCCATCGTTCAGCCGCTCAAACCTCGGCCGAAAGTCCAAGGTCTGAGCGGTCGCAGGCATGGGCCCTCGCCACAAGGGCGAGGGAAGCAAACTGTTATCGGCTCGGGCAGGCGCGCGAACGCCCTACCGCTCCAACTCCACCAGTTCGTACCAAGTCTGCATGTACCCCCCGACGCCGCCTTTCACGAACAGCGAGTCCTCGTCGGCCGTGACCCACATGTCGTAGGTCGGGTGCTCGCCGTCCTTGCTGACCATGCCGCCGTCCTCGCCGAGGAAGCGGAAGTGGCGGCAGGCGAAGGTTCCGGCGGGCGTGGTGGCCTCTTCGTCGCCGACATATTCCAGGGTGATGCCGCTCTCGACGATCTGCGGCGGGGTGGCGCCGCGGTGATCGACCGAGGGCAGGAAGACGCGCAGCTTGCGCTTGTGCGGCCCCTTGGCGACATCCATCACCTTGCACATATAGGCGTCGCCGATGATCGGGTGGGTGCCGAAGCCGTCGAAATGGCCGTTCATCGGCACGCGCTGCGACAGGCGGCCGATCGACGGGCCGTAGCTCTCGCACTCGATGAAGTCCTCGCCGAAGCGGAACCAGCCCGAGCCCATGAACTTGTCGCCGACCGTCAGGCGCAGGTGAAAGTCCATCGGCCGGTTGTGCTCGTCGAGGGAGTAGACGGCGTCGCGCAGGACGGTGGGGTCCGGCTCCTCGATCTCGCACTGGGCGCGGATGGTGACCTTGCCGTCGGTGTGACGGGTCATGGAGAAGTGCTCGCGGCCCCGCTCCTGGCCTTCGCGGCCCGGCTTGCGCGAGGTGTAGAGGATCTTGCCGCGGATGGTCTGGTGCTTCATCGCCCCGCTCCTCAGAACGCCGCCAGGCCGGTGATCGCCCGGCCCAGGATCAGGGCGTGGACGTCGGCCGCGCCTTCGTAGGTGTTGACCGTCTCGAGGTTGGCGGCGTGACGCATCACGTGGCTGGCGCCCGAGATGCCGGCCCCGCCGTGGATGTCGCGGGCCTCGCGGGCGATGATCAGGGCCTTGCCGCAGTTGTTGCGCTTCAGCAGGCTGATGGCTTCCGGCACCCAGTCGCCGGCGTCGAGGCGACGGCCCAGGGCCAGCGCGCCTTCAAAGCCGAGAGCGATCTCGGTCTGCATGTCGGCCAGCTTCTTCTGGATCAGCTGGCGGGCGGCCAGCGGACGGCCGAACACGACGCGGTCGGCGACGTAGGCCGCGCTGGTCTCCAGGCAGAACCGCGCCGCGCCCATCGCGCCCCAGGCGATACCGTAGCGGGCCTTGTTCAGGCACGAGAACGGACCGCGCAGGCCCTTGACGTTCGGCAGGATGGCGTCGGCCGGCACCAGCACGTCCTGCAGCACGATCTCGCCGGTGATCGAGGCGCGCAAAGACAGCTTGTCGTCGATCTTGGGGGTGGTGAAGCCCTCGGTCCCGCGCTCGACCAGGAAACCGCGGATCTCGCCGTCGAGCTTGGCCCAGACCAGGGCGACGTCGGAGATCGGGCTGTTGGTGATCCACATCTTGGCGCCGTTCAGCACGTAGCCGCCATCGACCTCGCGGGCCACGGTGCGCATCGAGCCGGGATCGGAACCGCCGTCGGCTTCGGTCAGGCCGAAACAGCCGATCAGCTCGCCGCGCGCCATGCCCGGCAGCCACTTGCGCTTCTGCTCTTCCGAACCGAAGGCGTAGATCGGGTACATGACCAGCGAGGACTGCACGCTCATGGCCGAGCGATAGCCGCTGTCGACGGCTTCGATCTCGGCGGCGGCCAGGCCGTAGGCCACGTGGCTGACGCCGGCGCCGCCATATTCTTCCGGCAGGGTCGAGCCGAGCAGGCCAAGTTCGCCCATCTCGGTCATGATCTGGCGATCGAAGCGGCCGTCGGCATAGGCCGAGACTACGCGCGGCAGCAGTTGTTCCTGGGCGTAGGCGCGGGCGGCGTCGCGGATCAGGCGCTCGTCCTCGGTCAGGCGGGCGTCGAGGGCGAGCGGGTCTTTCCAGTCAAAACCGGCAGTTTGGGGAGCGGCGTCGAGGGGCATGGAAGGCAAGTCCTCCGGCGGCCGGAAATGACCGCACAGCAATTGATCTGAACTTCCGCCTTTCTAGCCGGGGGCCCCGCGCCTACCCCGGTCGCCGCTGGATTTGACCGGGAGGCGATTAGGTTGGTTGGACGAACGCTCGTCGAGAAGGTGATCGCCAAGGCCGCGGGCCTGCCGAGCGTGCGCGCCGGCGACCTCGTCACGGCCAAGGTGGATCTGGCCTTCGCGCACGACAGCAGCGGCCCGCGCCGCTGGCGTCCGCTGCTAGAAGAACTGGGCGTGGGCCTGTGGGACCCGTCCAAGGTGGCCATCGTCTCCGACCACTACGTGCCGGCCGTCGATGCGGAATCGGCGGCGATCCTGAAGGGCACGCGCGACTTCGCCCGCGACTATGGCGTCTCGGCCTTCTTCGACATGGTCGGCATCTGCCACCTCGTCTTGCCCGAGCACGGCCTGATCCGTCCGGGCGCGTTCATCGCCGGCGGCGACAGCCATACGCCCACGGCCGGAGCCTTCGGGGCCTATGCGGCCGGCTACGGCGCCACCGACATGGCCGCCATCGCCGCCACCGGCGAGACCTGGCTGGCAGTGCCCGAGACGATCCGCGTCGAGTGGACCGGCGCCTTCCAGCCGGGCGTGACGGCCAAGGACGTCATGCTGTTCCTGTGCCGGGAACTGGGCATGGACAACGCCTTCAAGGCGGTGGAATTCGCCGGCCCGCTGGTCGAGGCCATGCCGATGGCCGAGCGCATGGTGCTGGCCAACATGGCCGCCGAGCTGGGCGCTGAGACCGGGGTCGTGGCGCCGGACGCGACGACCTTCACCTATCTGGCCGCGCGCGGCGCGCCGGTGACGGACGAGGCCGCGGCCCTGGCCCTGCACTCGGATCCCGACGCGACCTATGCCGCCGTCCATCGCTTCGGCGCCTCGAACCTTCCGCCGCAGATCGCCGCTCCGCACTCGCCGGCCAACACCCGCGACGCGAGCGAGTTCGCGCAGGTCCGCATCGACCAGGCCTATATCGGCGCCTGCGTCGGGGCCAAGATCGAGGACCTGCGGATGGCCGCCGCCGTGCTGCGGGGTCGCCGCGTGGCGCCGGGCGTGCGGCTGCTGGTGGCCCCGGGCTCGGCCCGCACGGCGGAACTGGCCGCCCGCGAAGGCGTGATGGAGACCCTGCTGGCGGCCGGCGCCGTGCTGATGCCGTCGGGCTGCGGCGCCTGCGCCGGCATGGGCGCGGGGATCCTCGCCGAGGGCGAAACCTGCATCTCCTCGACCAACCGCAACTTCCAGGGCCGCATGGGCCATGCCGGGGCGAACGTCTATCTGGGCTCGCCCTACGCCGTGGCGGCCGCCGCGACGGCCGGCCGCATCGTCGATCCCCGCCCCTATCTGACGGGAGCCGCCTGATGTCCCGCGCCTTCGTCTTCGGCGACGCCATCGACACCGACCTGCTCGCCCCGGGCAACCTGATGAAGCTGCCGCCGGCCGAGCTGGCGCAGCATTGCCTGCGCGCCATCGCCCCGGACTTCGCCAGCACGGTGCGTCCCGGCGACGTGGTGTTCGCCGGCGCGAATTTCGGCCTCGGCTCGTCGCGCGAGCAGGCGGCTGTCTCCCTACGCCTTTTGGGTGTTTCGGCGGTGCTGGCGACCTCGTTCGCCCGCATCTTCTACCGCAACGCCATCAACCTCGGCTTGCCGGCCTTCGTGTTTCCCCAGGTCGGCGAGATGACGGACGGCGATCGGATCCTTCTGGATCCGGTCGCTGGACGCCTCGAGAACATCACCACGGGCAAGACCTACGCCCTGACGCCGATCCCGCCGCACCTGATGGCGATGATCGACGACGGCGGCCTGATCCCCCACCTGAAACGACGCCTGAAGGGAGCCGCCGCATGAGCCTGCGCGACCGCCTCGCCCAAGACACGCCGCTGCTGGCCCCCGGCGCCTATGACGCCCTGTCGGCCCTGCTGATCGAGCAGGCCGGGTTCGAGGCCATCTACCTCTCGGGCGCCTCGATCGCCTATACGCAGCTGGGCCGGCCCGACATCGGCCTGGTGTCGTTCGACCATGTCGCCGACGTGGTCGGCCGGGTGTCCGAGCGGGTGAACCTGCCCCTGATCGTCGACGGCGATACCGGCTTCGGCAACGCCGTCAATGTGCAGCGCACGGTGCGGATCTTCGAACGCATGGGGGCCTCGGCCATCCAGCTGGAGGACCAGACCTTCCCCAAGAAGTGCGGCCACCTGGCGGACAAGGGCCTGGTCTCGACCCAGGAGATGTCGGGCAAGATCCGCGCGGCGCTCGACGCCCGCGCCAGCGACCAGACCCTGATCATCGCCCGCACCGATGCGATCGGCGTCGAGGGCTTCGAAGCCGCGCTCGACCGCGCCCACGCCTATGTCGAGGCCGGCGCCGACGTGCTGTTCGTCGAGGCCCCTCGGTCTCTGGGCGAGATGAGCGCCATCGCCCATGCCTTCGCAGGCCGGGTTCCGCTGCTGGCCAACATGGTCGAGGGCGGCAAGACGCCCCTGCTCGACGTCACGGAGCTGGGCAATATCGGCTTCAAGCTGGTGATCTCGCCTGGGGCTCTGGTGCGCGCCCTGGTGCCGACGGCCGAGGCTTTCCTCGCCAGCCTGAAGGCCAACGGCGCGACCCGTCCGTTCGCAGAGCGGATGATCGACATGGGCGGGGTGAACGACCGCATCGGCCTTGCTGAAATGGTCACGACCGGCGCGGCCTACGCCGCCGGCTGAGTGGAGCGTCAGATGCAGGCCGATCCCAACCTCTACGACCATTGGCCCTATCGCGACCGGCCCAAGATCGTCTGGCCGGACGGCAAGAAGCTGGCCTTCTGGATCGCGCCCAACATCGAATATTACGAGTTCGATCCGCCGAAGAACCCGCAGCGTCCCGGCTGGCCCAAGCCTTCGCCGGACGTCGTCGGCTATTCGCAGCGCGACTGGGGCAACCGGGTCGGCCACTGGCGGCTGATGGAGCTGCTCGACAAGTACGGCATGCGCGGCTCAATCTCGCTGTCGGTGGGCCTGCTCGACCATCACCCTGAGATCATCGAGGCCTGCGTGGCGCGGAACTGGGAGTTCTTCAGCCACGGCATCTACAACACCCGCTTCTCCTACGGCATGGACGAGGCCCAGGAGCGGGCGGTGATCGAGGACTCGATCCGCTCGGTCGAAGCCGCCACCGGCCAGCGGATCCGCGGCTATCTGGCCCCGGCCCTGACCCACACCGAAAAGACCTTCGACCTCTTGGCCGAAAACGACTTCTGGTACACCTGCGACCTCTTCCAGGACGACCAGCCCCAGCCGGTGAAGACCAAGAGCGGCAAGCTGATCTCGATGCCCTATTCGCTCGAGGTCAACGACGTCATCACCTATGGCGCGCTGTCGATGAGCCCCTGGCGCTACGCCGACGTGCTCAAGCGGCACTTCGACCAGCTGCTGGAAGAGGGCGAGAAGTCGGGCACGGTGATGTGCATTCCGCTGCACGCCTATCTGGTCAGCCAGCCGCACCGCATCCGGCCGTTCGAGGAGGCCCTGCGCCACATCGCCGGCCACGACGAGGTGTGGATCACCACGGCTCGCGAGATCGCGCAGCACTATCGCGAGCACTACTTCGACCAGACCGTGGCCGACATCGCCGCGCGCGGCCTGGCCACGCCCGGAACGGGGTTTGACCATGCCGCTGCCTGACGAGCACCTGATCTATCCGCATCGCTCCTACGGCATGGACCAGGACCGCTACGGCTGGCGTCCCGCCACCGAACGCCCGCCGATCGCCTGGCCCGGTGGCTCGGTCGTCGCGGCGATGATCGTCGTGCCGATCGAGCACCATCCGCTCAATCCGCCGGGCAAGCCGTTCAAGCACCCCGGCGCCATGGTCACGCCCTATCCGGACCTGCGCCACTACACGACGCGCGACTATGGCAACCGGGTCGGCGTCTATCGCATCCTCGACGCCCTGAAGGCGGCGGGGCTGAAGGCGACCTTCCCGATCAACGCCCACCAGCTGGAACGGCTGAAGCCGCTGGTCGAGGCTATCCTGGCCGACGGCCACGAGATCGCCGCCTATGGCCTGTCGACCACCCACATCCACTGGGGCGGGCTGGATCGCGAGACGGAAGCCGCCTGGGTGGCCGAGGTGCGGGCGCGGTTCGACGCGGCGGGCTTGAAGCCGCGCGCCTGGCTCAGCCCAGCGCGGCAGCAGTCGTTCGCGACGCTGGACCTGATCCGCGCGGCAGGCTTCGACATCTGCCTCGACTGGGAGCAGGACGAGGTTCCGGTGGCGATGACCACCGACGCCGGCGAGGTGATCGGCCTGCCGCTATCCAACGAACTCGACGACCGATCGCTGATGATCGACCGCCGCCAGACCGAGGACGAGTGGGCGGGCCAGGTGCTGGAGGCGGCCAGCTATCTGGCCGACGGCGCCGAGCGGTTCGGCGGGCGGGTGCTGGGCTTCACCCTGACGCCGTACGTCACGGGTCAGCCGTTCCGGATCTCGGCCCTGCGGCGGTTGCTGGCGGGGCTTGGGGAGATCGGCGTCAAGGCGATGACGGCGAGCGAAATCGCTTCCTGATCCTTCTCCCCTTGCGGGAGAAGGTGTCGACGAAGTCGACGGATGAGGGGTCTCTCAGAAGTCAGAAGCTGCATCCAATCGTACGGCTGGCGCGGCGGACGGTTCTGAGAGACCCCTCACCCGACCTCGCTCCGCGAGGCCACCCTCTCCCGCAAGGGGAGAGGGATCAGAGAATGAGCCCCATGGCGATGTCGTCCTCGAACGTCCCGTCCGGGAACCGCCCGCGTTTCTCCAGCCGACCCTCGATGCGAAACCCCAGTCGCTCATAGAGCCGGATCGCCCCCGCATTCCCGGCCCCGGTTCCCAGTTCCACCCGCACGATCGGCGGATCCATCGCCCGCGCCGCCGCGAACAACGCCTGGAACAGGGCCGAGCCGACGCCCCTGCCCCGCCAGTCCGGATGCACCGCCACGGTCAGGTCCGACAGCACGTGCGAGAACAGCTTCACCGGGATGCGCACGGCGTGGATCTCGCCGATGACCACGCCGCCCTCGTCCACCGCCACCAGGCCCACGCCGTCGGCCAGGGCTTCGTGCAGAATCCGGTCGATATAGCCGTCGGTGATCTCCTCCGGCTGGCGCGCGATGCCGCCTGGCATGGCGGCCGTGGCGCGATGAACGGCGGCGACCGGGATCGCGTCGTAAGCGCGGGTCGGGCGGATCGAGAAGCTCATGCGTCTCTCTGGAAGGGATAGAAGCCGCCGCCGAGATCGAGGATCGCGGTCAGCTCGTCCAGGGCCTCGCGGCTCTCGACCAGCAGGGCCGGATCGGCGAGATCGGCCGGCGCCAGGCGGTCGCGATAGCGTCGAGCGCCCCAGTCGGCCAGGCGCGCGTGTAGGGCCGCGTCGAAGCGCTGGGCGGGATTGGCGGCGGCCAGCTCGTCGTCGGTCAGCACCACCCGCAGCCGCAGGCAGGCCGGGCCGCCGCCATTGCGCATGCTCTGGCGGACGTCGGCGTATTCGACGCGACCGATCGGGCCGTTGGAGGCCACCAGCCCCTCGGCGACCGCGCGGGCGCGGGGATTGTCGCGGGTCTCGCCGGGTGCCAGCAGCACCAGGCGGTCCTCACCGGGCAGGACCAGGAGTTGGGAGTTGAAGAGATAGCTCTTCACCAGGTCCTCGATGGGCAGGTCGGCCTCGGAGACCTCGACGAACACCGGCTCGAACAGGCCCTCGGCGGCGCGGCGGACCTGCGCTTCCATGGCGGCGCGGTCCTCGAAGGCGGCCTCGTGGAAGAACAGGGTCTCGCGCGTGCCGACACAGACGACGTCGTTGTGGAAGGCCCCGCCGGCGATGGCGCGGCGGCCCTGGCGAGGGAAGACGGCGCGGGCGGCGGCGTGGCGACGCTGGATCGCCTCGAAGGCCTCGCGGGTCTGGCGGGCCGGATAGGCGCCGCTCCAGTGCTCCCAGGCTTCACGGCCCCAAACGAACAGGTTCACCCCGGGCTCGCCGTGCTCGGCGCAGAGCCGCACGTGGTTGGCCGCGCCCTCGTCGGCGAAGTGCGGCTGGCCCGGCAGCGGGTCGTGGACGGCGAAGCGGGTCTCGTCCGGGAACAGCCGGCGCAAGGACCGGGTGGTCTGCGGCCCTTCCAGGCTGCGGTGCAGGTTGGTCAGCAGGTTGGCGGGCGTAAAGTGCACACGGCCGTCGGCCGTATCGGCGCTGGGCGTCACCGTGGCGGCGTTGGCGGCCCACATCGGCGAGGCCGAGCAGGCGGCGGCGGCCAGGGCCGGGGCGGTCTTCCAGGCGGCCTCGATGACGGCGGCGTCGGAGCCCGTGAACCCGATCGACTTCAGGAACCCCACGTCCGGACGCTCGTGCGGCGGCAGCACGAACTGCGGCACGCCCCAGTCGGCCAGGCGGCGCATCTTGTCGAGGCCCTCCAGAACCGCCGCGCGCGGGTCGGACACCTGGCCGGCGTTGACCTGGCTGGCGATGTTGCCGGGCGACAGGCCGACATAGGAGTGGGTCGGCCCCACGAGGCCGTCGCAATTGGCCTCGGCGGCCGTCACCGGCGAAGGCCCTTGATGTCGCCCGTCGTGTCGAGCACCGCGCCGGCCTCGAAGCTAGCCACGGGATAGGCGCAGTAGTCGGCGGCGTAATAGGCGCTGGGCCGGTGGTTGCCCGAGGCTCCCAGGCCGCCGAACGGCATGGTCCCGGCCGCGCCCGTGGTCGGGCGGTTGAGGTTGACGACCCCGGCCCGGATCCGCGCCAGGAAGCGGTCCCAGAGAGCTGGGTTCTCGGTCACGAGCCCGGCCGACAGGCCGTAGCGTGTGGCGTTGGCCGCGACGAGCGCCTCGTCGAATGAAGCCACGCGGCGCACCTGCAGGACAGGAGCGAAGATCTCGTCGTCGGGCACATCGACGCCGGTAACGTCGATCAGGCCCGGCGAGACGAAGGCGCCCGACAGGCCCTCGACACGTCCCGGTTCCAGCAGACGCTTGCCCTCGATGCGGCCGGCGGCGGCCAGGGCGTGGCCGGCGGCGCGTTCGGAGATCAGCGGCCCCATGAAGGGCTCCTCGCCGTTCCAGGGACCGATCGACAGCTTTGGAACCAGGGCCAGCACGGCCTCGACGATCGCCTCTCCCTCCGAACCGTCCGGCACAATCAGGCGGCGGGCGCACGAGCAGCGCTGGCCGGTGGTGATGAAGGCCGACTGCGCCACCAGGGCCGCGACGGCGGCCGGATCGCCGGCCTGCCAGGCGACCAGCGGATTGTTGCCGCCCAACTCCAGGGCCAGGATCACGTCGGGTCGATCGGCGAAGTGGCGGCGGAAGAAGGTCCCAGCCTGGGCCGAGCCGGTGAACAGCAGGCCGTCGATCTCCTGATCGATCAGCGCCTGGCCGACCTCGCGTCCGCCCTGCACCAGGTTCACGACGCCGGCCGGGATGCCCGCCGCCTCCAGGGCCTCGACCAGCAGTTGGCCGGCCAGGGGCGTCTCTTCCGACGGCTTGAAGACCACGGTGTCGCCGGCCAGCAGGGCCGGCACGATGTGGCCGTTGGGCAGGTGGCCCGGGAAGTTGAACGGCCCCAGCACCGCCATGACGCCATGCGGGCGATGGCGCAGCACGGCGCGGCCGAAGGGCATGGCGTTTTCGGCCACGCCCGTCCGCTCGTCATAGGCCTTGATCGAAGCGTCGACCTTGCCGGCCATCGAGCCGATCTCGGCCTTGGTCTCCCACAGCGCCTTGCCGGTCTCGCGGCTCAGGGCCTCGGCATAGGCGGTCGAGCGCTCGACCAGCACCTCCTTGTAGCGGCGTAGGATGGCGATCCGCTCCTCGCGCGGCAGGTCGGCCCAGGGATAGAAGGCCTTGCGGGCCGCGGCGACGGCGGCCTTGACATCGACAGACGAGGCCGTCGCCGCGCGCCAGACCACCTCGCCGGTCGCCGGGTCGGTGGAGACGGCCTCGGACCCCTGCCCGCTCTTCCAGACGCCGTCGATAAACACGCCGCTCATGCCTTCACCCGCACATGGTCGCCTTCACTGACCCCTAGAGCGTCGGCCGCCTCGCGATCCAGGATCGCCGCCTCGCCGTCGATCAGCACGGCGGCCCGCACGGCCCGGAACCGGGCGACGTCGGTGGTCGAGATCAGCGCCTCCTCGCCGAATGCATCCTCGCCGATCTTCACCCGCAGGCGCCTGGCGTCCCGCACCGTGCGGATGTCGTCACGCGGCGCGGCGACGGTAGGGCCAGCGTCGAACAGGTCCACGAGCCCCTGGTAACGGAAGCCCTCGCGCTCCAGCATGGCCCGCGCGGCCTCGCCGTCGCGGTGCACCTTGCCGATCACGTCGCGGGCGGCGGGGGCCAGCAACTCGGTATAGATCGGGTGGCGCGGCGCCAGGTCGAGGATGAACTGGCCATTGGTCGAGGCGCTCATGAGATCGGCCTGGTCGAAATCCAGCCGGAAGAACTTGCTGGCCGCGTGCTCCCAGAACGGACACGAGCCGTCCTCGTCGAACCAGCCGCGCAGTTCGGCCAGCACCATCTCGGCGAAGCGCTGCGGCTCGATGCCGATCAGCATGTAGCGCGACTGGGCCAGCAACCGCCCGGCCCCGCCCTTGCGCTTTTCGGGCCGCAGGAACAGCGAGCCGACCTCCGACCAGCCGGCGCATTCGTTCACCAGCACCAGGGCCTTGTGGTCGAAGCGCATCTCCAACACCGGCGACGACTGGGCCAGGGTGACGACGCGGAACGAGAAGAACGGCCGCTTGAGGCCGACGCTGGCCTTGACGCCGGCGACGCCGTCGATGACCCCGCTCTCCAGGTCCTCCAGCATCAGGGTGTACCAAGCCTCGGGCGGGGCGACCCCGGCCTGGAAGCTGGCTTCCGAAAGCGCCAGGCGTTCGCGCAGGGTCGGCTCGTCCTCGGGCAGGCTGGTGAAGCCCCGCCCCGACAGCACGGCCAACTCCATCAGGGAGTCGAAATCCGCCGAACCGGCGGGACGGACGACGAGCATTCAGAGGGTCTCCGGTACGGCGGCCATGGCCGCGCGAATCGCGTGGGCGTCGATATCGCCGTTCGCGAGCTTGATCAGGGTGAGGGCCGAGAGCTGGGCGCGCTCGACGAAGCTGGCCGGCCAGGCGTGCTCGGCCTCGCTGTGGATGTCGCCGCCGCGCACGCCCAGGCTGTCGATGTTGGGCAGGCCCGAGGCGAAGAGGTTGTTGCCCTCGCACACCCCGCCGGACGGCTTCCAGGCGATGTCCTGGCCCAGCAGCGCGCCTACCTCCTTCACCGCGCCGAACAGCCGTTCCTGGGCGGCGTTGAACGGCTTGGCGCCGCGGGTGATGCGGCCATGCAGATGGGCGTGCAGGCCCTCGGCCTTGGTGGAAGCGACGATGTCGGCGATCTCGCCCTCCAGCCAGGCGGCGTCGGCGGCCGAGGGGAAGCGGACGTTGAAACGCAGCACGGCGATGTCGGGCACCATGTTCAGCGGCGAGCCGCCGTCGATCTTGGCGATGTTGAGCGTGACCCCCTCGCGGCGGCTGTTGAGGGCGTGCAGCGCCTGGGCCAGGCGCGCGGCCTCCATCACCGCGTTGCGGCCCGAGGCGAAGTCGCGGCCGGCGTGGGCGGCGCGGCCTTGGACCACGACGTGGAAGTTGCCCGAGCCCTTGCGCACGCTGGCCAGCGCCCCGTCGGCCAGGGCCGGCTCGTAGGTCAGGCCCACATGGCCCAGCCGCGCGAAGTCGGCCAGGACCGGAGCCGAGGCGATCGAGCCGATCTCCTCGTCGGGCGACAGCAGCACGCGGTAGCCCAGATTGGCTGCGTTGGGATGGCGCTCGAAGGCCTCCAGAGCCGCCAGCATCACCGAGATCCCGCCCTTCATGTCGGCGATGCCGGGCCCGTGCAGGGCGCCGTCGGGACGGGTGGAGACTCTCTGGAAAGCCGAGGTCTCGGGATAGACGGTGTCGTAGTGGCCGGTCAGCACGACCTGGACCGCCGCCTCGGGACGCACCACGACGGCGATGGCCGGCGGGTGGGTCTGCGTGACCTCGCGACCGTCGGCGGCGATCTCGGGCGAGGCGGTCAGCGGGATCTCGGTCGGGGCGGCGGGCAACACCGAGAAGGCTTCGGCAAGAACCTGCCGCTGCCGCTCCAGGCCCGCGATGTGACGGCTGCCCGAGTTAATGGCGCACCAGGCCACGGCCCGGTCGATGATCCGGGGGCCGTCGGCCGCCAAACTCCCCAGGACAGCCCGATCTTCGTCGTCGATCCGCATGGATTCGCTGTCTCCCTTGACCAGAGCCTAGTCCAAGGGCCGCGGGCAAAACGTTGTTTCCTTTGGCGAGGAAACCGCAGGCCCGCGCAACAGCCTTGCGCTACCTATAGTTCTTTCGCCATTTCACCGAAAGCTTGGCGTCGCCGTCGCCGCCCAGGCGCGAGACCAGCGACAGCGCCCGGCGGATGCGCCATTCGACCTGCGCCGCCGGCCCTTCGCGGCCGCCGCCGATGATCTCCACATAGACGTCGTCGGTGACGTACTTGCCGCCCGACACGGTCATGCCCGTCGTGCCCTCGGCGAAGGCTAGGCGGTCGAGGCGGGCGAAGCTGCGCAGGTTGCCGATGACGTCGAAGCCGCCGCCGCCGGCCAGCGACGCCAGGGCCGAGGCCAGCTGGGCGGCCTCGATCGGCGACAGCTGGGCGGCCGACGATCCGAACAGCACCTGCGACAGCACCTCGTCCTGCGGCAGTTCCGGCGTCGAGGTCAGGGTGATCTCGGGCTTGGCGGCCGTGCCCGAGATCTTGATGACGGCGGTCAAGGCGTCGTCCTCGCGGGTGGCGGTCAGGTCTAGCCGGATCCGCTCCAGCTGGGTGGCCAGGCGCACCACGCCGTCGTCGTCGAACTCGAAGCGCTTGCCGGCGAAGTCGTACTCGCCGCGCACCACGCGGGCGACGCCGTCGAGGCTGGGGCTGGCCGTGGTGCCGCCGACATGGGCGTCCAGCGACAGTTCGACGTCCAGGCCCCTGCCCTTCACGAAGATCCGCCGCGGCGCCTTCAGGGTGACGTCCAGCGCCATGCCGGAATCGGCCCGGCGTTGGCGGACCTCGACGCCCTGGACCAGGTCCTGCGGGCGATTGCGCTCGATGACGTCCATCGAGACCACGCCGGCCGGGGTCTTGGACTGGGCCGAGACGTCGGCGCGGTCGATGGTCAGGGCCCCGGTCAGCTTCACCTTGCCGGCGGAGTCGCGGTTGATCGTCGTCTGGCCGGTGGCCGACGCTTTCGCCAGCTCGTTGTCGATGACCTGGAAGTTCTTCATGTCGAGGCGGAAGCTGCCGACGCCGTCGCGCGCCAGGCTGATCCGTCCCGCGCCAGACACCGTGCCGCCGCGGCCGTCCGCGCCCTGGGCCTGGCTGACGTCGATGGCGTTGTCGGCCAGGGCCAGGGTGATGGCGACGTCCTGCAGGCGCAGGCCCGACTGGCCGTCCTCGAACTTGCCACCGGTCAGGGCGGCGCGACCGATCAGGCGCGGGTCGGCCAGGGTGCCGGCCAGCGAGCCCTCGGCGTCGATCTTGCCCGACAGGCCGCGTTCGGGGCCGATCAGCAGGTCCCACAGCGGCTTGATCTCGCCCTGGGCCAGGAACCGGCCCTGCACCGCCCGGCGGCGATCGATGGCCAGGCGGAACGGCTTGGCCGAGGCTTCGGTCGGCAGGGTCAGGTCGGCCTCGGCCTTGAGGCCCTGGGGGTTGGAGCCGCTGGCCTTGATGGTCATCACCCGGTCGCGCAGGTCGCCGTGGATGGTGGCGTCCAGCGACTGATTTTCCTTGGCCCCGCGCTCTCGAGCGCCCGACAGGTTGGCGTCGAGCTCGCCGTCCAGCGCCTCGCCCTGGCCCCGCATAGAGACCCGGGCGTCGATGCGGCCGGCCAGATCGGGATTGAGGGCTGTCAGACTGACGCCCACCAGGTCGGCGCGCAGATTGGCCAGCTCGCCGCCAACGTCGAGATCGAGGTCGGCGCGGCCGTCGCCGAGGTTCAGGCGCAGGCTGCTGGTTGTGCGCGCACCGCCGAAGCGGATCTGGGCGGACTCGCGGGTGGAGATGTCGGTGCGGGCCATCCGGCCCTTGGCGTCGAGGGTCAGCAGGTAGTCGTCGGTCTGCTGGGCCAGCACCCCGGTTCCGGCCAGGTTCCAGCGACCGGCCGGCGCCTCGCCGCGAGCGTCCAGGGTCAGCGGCAGGCGGCTCATCGGGCCGTTGGCCTTGATCGTGGCGGTGCGCAGCTTCCAGGCGCCGCCGGCGACGTCCTGGGCGACGAGATCCAGCGTGGCGTTCGGACCGCCGGGCGCATCGACCAGCTTAACCGCGCCCTTGACCAAGCCCTGGGCCAGGAAGGCGCCGTGGCCGACGGCCACGGTCAGGTCGGCGGTCGCGGGGCGGCCGTCGCGCAGGGAGGCGCCGCCCTGGGCCTTGAGGCCGCCGGCGTCGATGTCGAGATCGGAAAGCTCCAGCCCGCCCGGCGCGAACCGGAAGCCGGTCTTGCCGCGCGCCGGCCCGTACTGGCTGGTCGCCTGCAGCGACGCCGTGCCGTCGCCGCCGTCGGGCAGCTTGGCGAAGGTCAGGGCCAGCTTGGCGTCCTTCAGCGGCAGGCGCGGCAGGTCGATGCTGTCGAAGGCGGCCTTGAGGTCGGCGCGGGGGGCGGTCAGCGTCCCGGTGATCGCGCCGTCGCCCGAGGCCTTGCCGCTGACCTCCACCGGCCCGGCGCCGAACGGCCCTTCGGCCGACCACTCGAGTTTGAAGACCAGGTTGTTGCCGGGCGTCATGACGCCCGAAGCCTTGGCGCGGGCCGAGGCGCCGTCGAGCTTGGCGTCGGCGACCGACAGCGTGCCGTTGTCCCAGGCCGCCCGGGCGCTGAGCTTGGGCGCCGCGCCGAGCAGGCGGTCGAGTTCGGAAAGACCCGTGGCGAAGCCGGCGCCCTTGGCGTCGGCGGTGAAGTTCCAGGGCTTGTTGCGGGCCTGGCTGGCCGACCACTTGATGTCGGCCGCGCCCTTCATGCCCGGGCGGATCGGGGCCAGGGAGGCGACCTTGGCCGAGCCGTCGAACGACAGTCCGCCGAGCAGGCCGCGCTCGCCCTTGCCATCGACGACGATGTTGGGGGCGACGATCTTGGCGTGCTTGATCAGGAAGCGGCCGTCCTTCAGGCGCGCGCCCTCGAACTCGGCCTTGGGCGAGCGGCCCAGCGGCGCCAGCAGACCCTCGCCCGCCCCGCCCTCGGTGGTGGCCGAGGCGCGGATGGTCAGTTCGCCCTTCTTCCAGCCGACGAAGGCCGGGCCGCGAGCCCGCGCCAGGCGGTAGCCTAGCAGCTCCAGATTGGCGACGTCCGCAGGCCCCTCGACCGAGAAGCCGTCGGCGCCGAGCTTGAAGACGCCCTGCGCCTTGGCCGCGCCCATCTTGGGGATCGGGGTGATCTTGGAGAGGTCGCGAACAGAGGCCGAGAAGGTCACGCCTTCCGGCGCGGTGCGGCGCTGGCTGATGTCGGCCAGGCCCTGGGCGTCCAGGCTGAGGTTCGGCGCACGCAGCTTCAGGGACAGATCGGTCGAGGACCCGGCCTTGCGGCCGACGAGATCGACGTCCACGGCCGCGCCGAACATCCGCTCGTACAGGTCGGTGTGGCTGGAGGCCGAAAGGTCGACATGGCCGCTGGCCGAACCGCCCTGGGCGGTCCAGGCGCCGCCGGCCCGCAGGGGAACGGTGTCGCCGGTCTGGGCGCGGATGGTGAAGGCGCCGGCCTGGGTGGTGCCGTTGGCCTTGGCGTCGAGCTGGAACGGGCGGTCCGCGGGCAGGCCGAGGCTGCCGGCCAGGGCGCCGCCCTTGGCCTCGCGTCCCGTGGCGGTCAGCAGCAGGGCCTGGTCGCGGCCCAGGTCGAAGACGAGATCGAGGTGATCGCCCGGATGCAGCCGGCTGGCGGCCGACAGCCGGCCGGCCTGGCCTCCCAGGCGCGCCATCTCGAAGGCGCCGGAGACGTCGAAATCGCCGGCCACGTTGCTGAACGCCGGCCGCGAAACCAGGCGTAGCTTGAAGGCGTCGAGATCGACCGACACCGGCGCGGCGCTCGACTTGCCCTTGGGACCCAGCGTCGGGCGGCGAACCAGCGTCACCTGCCGCGCCTCGATGTTGTCGGCGTGGAAACGCCGCCACCACAGCTCGCGCGGCCGCCAGACGACGTGCAGGTCGGCGCCCTCCAGCCAGACGCCCTTTTCGTCGGAGATGGTCAGCCGGCGCACGCCGAAGTCACGCCAGATGTCGCCCGACAGGCCCTCGATCTTCAATGTGCCGATGCGGCCAAGCTTCAGGCCGCTGGTGCGGGCTTCGAGGAACGCCCGCCCCTGCGGCGTGATCACGCCGTAGCGCACCACGCCCAGGAACAGGGCGACGATCGCCACCAGGGTCACCGAGACGATGATCAACCAGCCGGGCCCGCCGATGCGGCGCGCGACCTTGACCGCTGCTTCTGCGACCTGCTCGACGGGTTCTGGCGGCGGTGCGGCGTCGGTCAAAAGCTCTGCCCGATGCTGAGATAGATCTGGAAGGCCGGGTCGCCCTTGCGCTTTTCGAGCGGCACGGCGAAGTCGGCGCGGATCGGGCCAAAGCCCAGGTCGTAGCGGACGCCGAAGCCGACGCCGGCGCTGAAGTCGTCGGCGCTGGGCGTGGGCTCGACGCCCACGGCGCCGGCGTCGAGGAAGAACACCCCGCCCCAGCGCTCGGTGAAGCGATGGCGTACTTCGAGGGAGGCCTCGAACAGCGACAAGCCGCCTTGCGGGGTGTTGTCCGACAGGCGCGGGCCGATGGCCTGGTAGGAATAGCCGCGCACCGAGCCGCCGCCGCCGGAATAGAAGCGCCGCGAGGCCGGCACTTCGGGCATGGTGCCGCCCAGCATGGCGCCCAGCTTCAGCCGGCCGGCCAGCACCGTCTTGGCGTTCTCGCCGAACGGGATGTAGGCCGCGCCCTGAGCCTGGGTGCGGATGTAGACGAGGCTGGTGTCGCCGGTGATCGCCGTCGGCTCGGCCCGGGCCTCGATCCGCCAGCCCTGCTTGGGATCGAGGATGTTGTCAGAGTGATCCCAGGCGTAGGCGGCCAGGGTGGTGAAGGTCGCCAGGTTCAGTCGCTGACCCACCGTACCGCCGCTGGCCGATGTCAGTTCGGTGGTCTGCGACAGGTCCAGCGACACGCCGTAGGTCTGGTAGCGCGTAGCCTGCAGCCGGCGCGTCAGGTCGGCGCTGATGGTGGCGCCGGTTTCGTCATAGGCGTCGGTCGTCTCGCCGAACACCTTGCTGGTCAGCTTCAGGGTCTGCTGCGGCCGGCCCCAGTGCGGCAGGGCGACCGAACCTTCCAGGCTCTTTTCCAGCTTGGCGACCTGGGTAGTGATGGTCGTGGTGTCGGCCCGGCGCAGGCGGTTGTAGCGGATCCATTTGACGTCGACGCCGGGGCCTTCGCTGGTCGAATAGCCGGCGCCGAGTTCCAGCGTGCGCGAGGCCCGGTCGGCCAGGGTCACCTGGATCGGACGCAGGCCGTTCTCCAGCGCCTTGTCCTTGGGGGCCAGGGCCACCGAGACGGTGTCGTAGACGCCGGTGTCGCGCAGCCGGCGCTCCAGCTCGGCGACGTCCTCGGGATCGTAGACGTCGCCCTCTTTCCAGGGCGCGAGGCGACGCAGCCAGACGATGTTGGTGCGGCCCTTGGTCGAGAGCTCGACGCCGTCGACCTTCACCAACTCGCCCGAAGCGATGACGAAGGTCGGGCGCACTGTGTGGTCGGCGTGGTCGACGATCACCTGGCGCGGATCGGCCATGGCGTCGGCGTAGCCCAGCTTCTGGACCTGGGCGACGGCCCGGCCTTCGGCCCCCAGCACCTCGGCGGCGCGGCCGGCCGAGCCCTCGGTCAGGCCCAGCACCGAGAAGGCGCGCTCGCGCACGCCCTCGTCCGGCGGCTCGCCCGACCAGTCGATGCGGGGATCGGCGAAGACGAACAGCGGACCGGGCGTGACCTTGACCACGCCGCGCGGCGGATCGGCCTCGGTGACGTCCGGCTCGACGACATAGGCGTAGTAGCCTTCGGCGCGCAGCACGGCCACGGCGTCGTCGGCGGCGTCGCGGGCGCGGCGGCGGGCTTCTGAACGGCTGCCGGGCGGACCGTCGGATTCGGTCAAGGCGCGCTGAATCGCCTCGCGCAGGGCGCGATCCTCGACGCCCGTAATGGTCGCCGATGGTTCGTCCGCATGCGCCTGGGCCGCGAAGGCCGCCATGACGGCGGCCAGGCCCAGGACTATCGTCTTACGCACCAAGCTTCGTCCCCGCGCGGAGCGCCCCCTGGCCTCGTGTAGTCGGGCGCTTCACGCCTGTCACGCCGCGAAATGCTGCGAGGGCGAACGATGGCGCCTTCTCAGGCCCGGCAATTGGCGCCCAAATGATGAGCAGTCGTGCGCATTGGCGCGGCGGAGCGCGAAATCCGCCGCGAACCTTTTCGAGGCGTTCTAGGTTTCCATCGACCAGCGCCGCTTCGGCGCGGGTCCAAGAGACGGACAACCAAGGTGGACACAGGCGTGGCGGCGAAAATACAGAGCCTGGACGAAGCCCCCAACCTGCCGATGACGGGGGCGGCCTATCTGCCCGGCGTGGCTTACGACGAAATGTTCGCTCCGGGCGGCGAAGTGCGCGGCCACTACGCCCCGCTGCAGTCGCGGATGGCGACCCTGGGCGCCTCGGCCCTGGCCGATCGCCAGAAGACCCTGGAACGCTCGTTCCTGCTGCAGGGCATCACCTTCACCGTCTACGGCGCGGGCAGCGCGACCGAGCGGATCATTCCCACCGACCTCTTTCCGCGAATCATCCCGGCGGCCGAATGGGCCAAGATCGAGTCGGGCCTGACCCAGCGCCTGCTGGCGCTGAACATGTTCCTCGCCGACATCTACGGCGAACAGAAGATCCTGATGGACGGGGTGGTGCCCCGCGACCTGGTGCTGGGCGCGCCCTCGTACCGGCGCGAGATGCAGAACCTCTACGTGCCGCACAAGTCGTACGCCAATGTCTGCGGCAGCGACCTGATCCGCGGCCAGGACGGCCAGTTCGCCGTGCTGGAGGACAATCTGCGCGTCCCGTCGGGCGTCTCCTACATGCTGGCCAACCGCGACGCGGCCAAGCGCACCTTCCCGGGCACCTATCGCGAGGCCGGGGTGCGTCCCGTCGAGCGCTATCCCGACCTGCTGCTGGCCACGCTGAAGAGCATGAGCGCCGACTGGCGGTCGGACCCGCAGGTCGTGGTGCTGACCCCCGGAGTCTACAACAGCGCCTACTACGAGCACGCCTATCTGGCCCGCCTGATGGGCGTGCCGCTGGTCGAGGGCCGCGACCTCGTGGTTCACGACAACATGGTCTACATGCGCACCACCACGGGCCTGCGCCGGGTGGACGTGATCTACCGCCGGGTCGACGACGACTTCATCGACCCCCTCACCTTCCGCCGGGATTCGTCGCTGGGGGCCGCGGGCCTGTTCAACGCCTATCGCGCCGGCAACGTGGTGATCTGCAACGCCCCGGGCACGGGCGTGGCCGACGACAAGGCCGTCTACGCCTTCGTGCCGGACATCATCCGCTACTACCTGGGCGAAGACCCGATCCTGCCCAACATCGAGACCTATCTCTGCCGCGAGAAGAGCCAGCTCAGCCACGTGCTGGCCAATCTCGACAAGCTGGTGGTCAAGGCCGTGGGGGCCTCGGGCGGCTACGGCATGCTGGTGGGGCCGCACGCCAGCGCCCAGGAGCGCGCCGAGTTCGCCGAAGCCCTGAAGGCCGACCCCGGCAACTACATCGCCCAGCCGACCATCCAGCTGTCGACCGCGCCGTGCCTCGTGGACGGCCGCATCGAGCCGCGCCACGTCGACCTGCGGCCCTTCATCCTGTCGGGCGAAAAGACCATCGTGACCCCCGGCGCCCTCACCCGCGTGGCGCTGAAGCGCGGCTCGCTGGTGGTCAATTCCAGCCAGGGCGGCGGCAGCAAGGACACCTGGGTGCTGGCCGAGGAGAACGGCCACTCCAACGGCAACGGCAATGGCCACTCCAACGGTCACAAGGGGAACGGCCAATGATGCTGGCTCGGGTTGCAGACAGCCTCTACTGGCTGGGCCGCTATATCGAGCGCGCCGAACACCTGTCGCGGCTGTCCAGCGTGATGCTGAACGCCACGCTCGACCAGACCGATTCCGGGGTTCAGGCGGTGTGGATCGCCCTCTCGGCCGTCGGCGACAGCGAGACCGGCAAGGTCTCGCCCTATGACGCCGCTCTAGCCCTGGTGCTCGACCGGTCGGACCCCAATTCGGTGGTCTCGTCCCTGACCATGGCCCGCGAGAACGCCCGCCAGGTGCGCGACCAGATCACCACAGAGACCTGGGAGCGGCTGAACGTCCTCTATCTGCGGGTCACCGATCCCAACGCCGAGGCCGAGTTCGCCGACAACTCGGTGGCCTTCCTGCACGACGTCATCGCTGACGTGCACCTGTTCAAGGGCGCGGCCGACGCCACCATGAGCCACGGCGAAAGCTGGCGGTTCATGATGCTGGGCATGTACCTGGAGCGGGCGCAACTGGTCTCCAGCCTGCTGGAGGTGTGCTTCGCCCCCTCGCCCGGCCGCGAGATCAACGACCACCTGGCGCTGGTCAGCCTGCTGCGCATGGCCTGCGCGCTGGAGCCGTACCTTAGGGTCTACACCGCCGAGATCGAGCCCAGGCACATTCTGGAGTTCCTGGTCTTTGACGAGGACTTCCCGCGCTCGATCCGGTTCGCCACCTCGCGCATCGAGGAGCACCTGGCGACGCTGGCCCGCCACGTCGAAGCCGCCGGCCGCGCCGCGCCCGAGCGCCTGGCCGGCAAGCTGAAGGCCCGCCTGCAGTTCGCCGACGTCGATGAGCTCGAGGCCGGCGGGGCCGGTTCGCTGCTGACCGCCGTGGTCAACGAGTGCGCCCGCATCCACGAAGCCATCTACGAAACCTTCGTCTCCTATCCCCTCGAACTGCGACTGCCGGCCTGATCCCATGCTGCTCGAAATCCGCCACGTCACCCAGTACCACTACGAGCGGCCGGTCCGCGAAAGCCTGATGGAGCTGTGGATGCAGCCCCAGAAGGGCGCGCGCCAGCGGCTGGTCAGCTTCGAGCTGGACATCGATCCGGCCGGCCAGCTGTTCTCCTACGCCGACAGCTTCGGCAACGCGGTCTATCACTTCGACGTGCCCCAGCCGCACGACCGCCTGACCATCATCGCCCGCTCGGCGGTGGAGACCGAACGCGCCGCCGACCTGCCCGACAGGCTCGACACCGGCGAGTGGGACCGCCTGCGCAGCGAGTTCGTGCGCGGCGAGTGCTTCGACTTCCTGCGGCCGCACGGCTTCGTGCAGACCACCGAGGCGCTGCTGGCGTTCATCGCCAAGCACGACCTGGAAGACCTGCGCCGGCAGGATCCCCTGACGGCCCTGAAGCGGCTGAACGAGACCCTCTACCAGTCGTTCGGCTACCAACCCGGCGTCACCGACGCCGACAGCCCGATCGACCTGGCCCTGGAGGCCGGCAGCGGCGTCTGCCAGGACTTCGCCCACATCATGCTGGCCATCTGCCGCAGCTGGGGCCTGCCGGCGCGCTATGTCTCGGGCTACCTGTTCACCGACCGCGACGCCGGCGACCGCTCCGATCCCGACGCGACCCACGCCTGGATCGAGGTCTTCCTGCCCAGCCTGCGCTGGGTGGGCTTCGATCCGACCAACAACTGCCTGACGGGCGAGCGGCACGTGGCCGTGGCCGTCGGCCGCGACTATGCCGACGTCACCCCCTCGCGCGGGGTCTACAAGGGCGACGCCGAGAGCCACCTGGCGGTGGGCGTGACGGTGCGCCGGGCCCGCGCGGCCCTGGCCGAGCCGGAGTTCCTGCGCCTGGCCAAGCCCGCCGCCTTCGGCGGCCGCCGCCGCGGCGACGCCGCCGCGGTCCATCAGGACCAGCAGCGTCAGCAGCAACAACAACAGCAGCAGTAGGTCGGTTCGTAGAGCCTCCCCCCTCAGGGGGAGGCGGCCCAGAGGGCCGGAGGGGGCCGGCGCCGGCGCCAGACCCCCTCAGTCGCTTCGCGACAGCTCCCCCAAAGGGGGAGCATCTGGTGACTTAAGCCGCGTAGACGTGGCTCTTGGCCGCCGCGACCTTCACCGAGCCGACGAAGCGGTCGGCGTCGGCGCGCGAGGCGGCGATCTCGATCCGCCCGCCGCCGGCCAGAACAGCGTCGACGCGCACCAGGGCGCCCTGGACGTTGACGCGCTCGACCTTGGCCTCGACGCCGTCGTCGGCCAGCACGAAATCATGCGGACGGACAAAGCCCACGGCCGCGCCATCGGCGACGCCGGGAGCCGGCAGGACCAGCGGGCCGGCCGTGAAGCGACCGCCCGAGACCTGGCCCTCGAAGCGGCTGGCCTCGCCGACGAAGCCGCAGACGAAGGCCGAGACCGGATTGTCGTGCACCTCGCGCGGGGTGCCGATCTGCTCGATCTTGCCCTTGTTGAGGATGGCGACGCGGTCGGCCAGCTCCAGGGCCTCTTCCTGGTCGTGGGTGACGAAGATGGTGGTGACGCCGGTGGCGTCGTGCACGCGGCGCAGTTCCTTGCGCAGCGACTTGCGGACCGTGGCGTCGAGCGCCCCGAACGGCTCGTCGAGCAGCAGCACGCTAGGCTGCACCGCGAGCGCCCGCGACAGGGCCACGCGCTGGCGCTGGCCGCCCGACAGCTGCGAGGGATAGCGGCCGCCCAGGCCGTCCAGCTCGACCAGCTTCAGCAGTTCTTCGACACGTCGGGCGATCTCGGCCTTCGGCGGCTTGTCCTTGCCCTTCCGCACATCAAGGCCGAACGCGATGTTCTTGGCCACGGTCATATGCTTGAACAGCGCGTACTGCTGGAAAACGAAGCCCACCCGGCGCGCCGCGGCCGAGGCGTAGGTCACGTCGTTGTCGTGGAACAGCACCTGGCCGCTGTCGGGGAATTCCAGACCGGCGATGGCGCGCAGCAGCGTAGTCTTGCCCGAGCCCGACGGACCCAGCAGCGCCAGCAGTTCGCCGTCGGCGATCTCCAGATCGACATTGTTCAGCGCCGGGTAGCGGCCGAACTGCTTCTGGACGGAACGGATGGAGATGGTCATGGCGGCGTTCCGTTAGTGGCCGCCCCGGCGCACGGCCGGCTGGGCGACTTCGAGGGCGGTCTTGAGCACGAGGGTGACGATGGCCAGCAGGCAGAGCAGCGCGGCGACCGCGAAGGCCCCGACGAAGTCGTACTCGTTGTAGAGGATCTCGACGTGCAGCGGCATGGTGTTGGTCAGGCCGCGGATGTGGCCGCTGACCACCGACACGGCGCCGAACTCGCCCATGGCCCGGGCGTTGCACAGCAGCACGCCGTACAGCAGGCCCCAGCGCACGTTGGGCGTGGTGATCCGCCAGAAGGTGTAGAGGCCCGAGGCGCCCATCGAGATGGCGGCCTCCTCCTCGCTGACGCCCTGCTCCTGCATCAGCGGGATCAGCTCGCGGGCGACGAACGGGAAGGTCACGAAGATCGTGGCCAGCACGATGCCGGGCACCGCGAAGATCACCTTCATGTCGTGGTCCAGCAGCCATTCGCCGAACCACCCCTGCAGGCCGAACACCAGCACGTAGATCAGGCCGGCCACGACCGGCGACACCGAGAACGGCAGGTCGATCAGGGTGATCAGGAACGCCTTGCCCGGGAAGTCGTGCTTGGCCACGGCCCAGGCGGCGCAGAGGCCGAAGACGACGTTGAACGGCACGGTGATCGCCGCCGTGATCAGCGTCAGCTTGACCGCCGCCAGGGCGTCCGCGTGGGCGATGGCTTCGATGGCCACGGCCAGGCCCTTGCGCAGGGCCTCGGCGAACACCGCGGCCAGCGGCAGGATCAGGACGAGCGCCAGGAAGGCCGCGACAACAGCCAGGACCAGCGCCTTGACCCAGGTCGGATCCTCGGTGGGGTGACGGGCGCGGGCCATCAGACGAACCTCCGCGAGTAGGCCTGGATGGCGTTGATCACCAGCAGCATCAGGAACGAGACCACCAGCATGACCACGGCGATGGTGGCGGCTTGGGCGTACTGGAACTGCTCCAGCTGGATGATGATCAACAGCGGCGCGATCTCGGACTTGTAGGGCATGTTGCCGGCGATGAAGATCACCGAGCCGTACTCGCCCACGCCCCGTGCAAAGGCCATGGCGAAGCCGGTCAGCCAGGCCGGACCGAGAGCCGGCAGGATCACCCGCCAGATGGTGGCCAGGCGGCCGGCGCCCAGGCTGGCGGCGGCTTCCTCGACGTCGGCCGACAGGTCGCGCATCACCGGCTCGATGGTGCGCACCACGAACGGCAGGCCGATGAACACCAGGGCGATGGTCACGCCGATCGGGTTGTAGGCGGCCTTGATGCCCAGCGGCGTCAGGAACTGCCCGACCCAGCCGTTGGGGGCGTAGAGGGTGGCGAGCGCGATGCCGGCCACGGCGGTCGGCAGGGCGAACGGCAGGTCGACCAGGGCGTTGAGGATGGTCTTGCCCGGAAACTCGTAGCGCACCATCGCCCAGGCGGTCAGCACGCCGAACACGCCGTTGACGACGGCCGCGACCAGGGCCGCGCCGAAGGTCAGGCGATAGGCGGCCAGCGCCCGCTGCGAGAAGGCGGCGGCCAGGAACTCGCTCGGCGACAGCTCGGCGGCCTTCAAGGCCACGGCCGACAGCGGAATCAGCACGATCAGCGACAGCACCGACAGGGTCACGCCCAGGGTCAGGCCGAAACCGGGAATGGCCGAACGACGGCGGAACAAGGGACGGCGCGCCGCGACGGGGCGTTGCGCGGCGGGGGAATCGGCGGTCATCGTCTGATCGTCGTCCTGGATCCGTCTGCGGCCGAAGGCCTTGGAAGATAAGAATGCGCCAGCCATCCTCCCGGCGCCGGCGCGGCGTCAAGCTGGACCGCTTAAATCCCCACCACCTCTGTGGGGTCAATTGAGATTTAGCGGGCGAACCCCGCAGAAAATCTGTCTCGCCGTCACCCTGCCCCCGCCGCGCGAAACCAAGAAGCGAAATCAGGAAACGCTCAACTCGATTCCTTGAATTTCCATTATATGGAATGAATGTGCATTTTATGGGAAATGTGTTGCGCGTTCTGATCGTCGTGCGAAGATCGTTTCAACAAATTTCGAGATCCCTTGGGGGGAAATCCATGCCTCGCCGCTTCCGCAAGGCCGCCATGCTGGCCTCCGCCGCCGCCTCGTTGCTGGCGATTCCCGCCCTCGCCGCGCCCCGTCAGGCCGAATACCTCGACCGCGGCCTGGTCGCCGCACCCGCCATCGACGGCGGGGTGCTGGTGTCCTGGCGGCTCAGCGGCGACGACGCCCTGGGCCTGGCCTTCAACCTCTATCGCGACGGCAGGAAGCTGAACGCCAAGCCGCTCGCCTTCGCCACCAACTTCGTCGACAAGAGCGGCGTCGCCGGCTCGCGCTACAGCCTCAAGACCGTGATCAAGGGCAAGGAAGTCGCCCTGGCCGGCGAGACCGCCGCCCTGAAGGACGGCTTTCTGACGATTCCGCTCCAGAAACCGCCCGGCGGCGTCACCCCGGACGGGCAGGCCTACGAGTACACCGCCAACGACGCCAGCGTCGGCGACCTGGACGGCGACGGCCGCTACGAGATCGTCCTCAAGTGGGACCCGACCAACTCCAAGGACAACGCTTTCGCCGGCTACACCGGCCCGGTGCTGCTGGACGCCTACACCCTGGACGGCAAGCGCCTGTGGCGCATCGATCTTGGCCGCAACATCCGCGCCGGCGCGCACTACACCCAGTTCCAGGTCTTCGACTATGATGGCGACGGCCGGGCCGAGATCGCCGTGCGCACCTCCGACGGCACGGTGGACGGGACCGGCAAGGTGCTGGGCGACCCGAACGCCGATTGGCGCGAAGGCCCCGAGGAGCGGCCGACCAACGACCGCACCGGCGCCGAGATCAAGCCTGACGGCACGAAGGTGGCCAGGCTCACCGGGCGCATCCTGAAGGGTCCCGAGTTCCTGACCGTGTTCGACGGCCGCACGGGCGCAGCACTGGATTCGGTGCGGTTCGCCGCCCCGCGCGATCCGACCACCGACCAGCCGACCGCCGAGCAGATGACCAAGCTCTGGGGCGACGGCTACGCCAACCGCTCCGACCGCTTCCTGGCCGGCACCGCCTATCTCGACGGCCAGCGGCCCAGCATCGTCATGGGTCGCGGCTACTACGCCCGCACCACGGTCAGCGCCTGGGACTTCCGCGACGGCAAGATCGTCCAGCGCTGGCTGTTCGACAGCGCCGCCCCCGGCGTGCCGGAAGGCTTCGGCGGCCAGGGCAACCACCAGCTGGCGGTGGCCGACGTCGACGGCGACGGTCGCGACGAGGTCGTCTACGGCTCGATGGCGATCGACGACGACGGCAAGCCGCTGTGGACCGCCAAGCTCTATCACGGCGACACCCTGCACCTGGGCGACCTGGATCCCACGCGTCCGGGCCTGGAGCGCTTCGGCGTCAACGAAAGCCCCAAGGCCAATGGCGGCATCGGCTCGGCCATGGTCGACGCCAGGACCGGCGAAGTGCTGTGGACCACGCCGACGCAGAGCGACACCGGCCGGGGCGTGGCCTTCGACATCGATCCGCGCTTTCCCGGCGCCGAGGTCTGGGCCAGCAATTCCAGCACGCTCTACACGGTGAAGGGCAAGCCGATCGAAGGCGTCAAGCACCCGCGCCAGACCAATTTCGGCATCTGGTGGGACGGCGACGAACTGCGCGAACTGCTCGACCGCAACCAGATCTCCAAGTGGGACTGGACCAAGGGCGAGACCAAGGTCCTGCTGACCGCGCAAGGCATGCTGTCGAACAACGGCACCAAGGCCACCCCGACCCTGTCGGCCGATATCCTGGGCGACTGGCGCGAGGAGCTGATCCTGCGCTCGGAGGACAACACCTTCCTGCGGATCTACGTCACGCCCTACCCGACCGACCGCCGTCTGGTGACCCTGATGCACGACCCGGTCTATCGCGCCGGGATCGCCTGGCAGAACACCGCCTACAACCAGCCGCCGCACACCAGCTTCTTCCTGGGCGACGGCATGAAGAACCCGGAACGTCCGGACATCGCCATCGTGAAGGTGAAGCCGTGAAGAACGCCCTGATCGGCCTGGCGACCGCCTTCGCCATCGCCCTGCCCGCCTTCGCCCCCTCCGCGCTGGCCCAAACGCCGGCCGCCGAGCCGCCGCGCGAATGGATCGACAAGGACACCGGCCACCGCGTCGTGCGCCTGTCGGACGAGCCGGGCTCTTCCAGCCTCTACTTCAACTTCAACGGCTACACGCCCCAGGGCGACAAGCTGGTGATCTCCACGCCCAAGGGCCTCAGCACGGTCGATCTAGCCACCCGCAAGCTGGCGCCGCTGGTCGAGGAGAACGGCAAGTTCCTGTTCGTCGGCCGCAAGACGCGCTCGGCCTATTTCATCGTCACCGAGGGCGAGACCCGCGTGGTCAAGGCCGTCGATATCGACAGCAGGAAGGTCCGGATCGTCGCCACGTTCGACCGCGGCGACATCCAGACGATCAACGCCGACGAGACCCTGCTGGGCGGGGTGGTGGTGAGCGATCCCAAGATCGAGACCCGCCCCGACGGCGTGCTCAAGCGCGACAACCGCTATGATCAGGCCGCCTACGCCGCCAACGGTCCGGACGGCAAGCCCCTGCCCTTCGCCGAGGCCAAGGAGGTGCGGCTGAACGAGCGGCTCGACTCGAAGATCCCGATGGAGATGTTCGTCATCGACCTGCGCACCGGACAGAAGCGCGTGGTGCACGCGGCGACCGACTGGCTGAACCACCTGCAGTTCTCGCCGACCGACCCGAACCTGCTGATGTTCTGCCACGAGGGTCCCTGGCACAAGGTCGACCGCCTGTGGCTGCTGCGCACCGACCAGGCGAACGCCAAGCCGGTGAAGATCCACACCCGCACCATGAACATGGAGATCGCCGGGCACGAATGGTTCAGCGCCGACGGCAAGACCGTCTGGTACGACCTGCAGACCCCGCGCGGCGAAGACTTCTGGGTCGCCGGCTACGACATCGCCACCGGCAAGCGCACCTGGTACCACGTCGAGCGCAACGCCTGGTCGGTGCACTTCAACTCCAGCCCCGACGGCAAGCTGTTCGCCGGCGACGGCGGCGACGCCGAGATGGTCGCCCACGCGCCGGACGGAAAGTGGCTGTACCTGATGCATCCGCGCGGCATCCCGGACGTCGCCGGCATCCACGCCCCCGACTCCGAGCACCTGATCCGCCCGGGCGTCATCGACGCCGAGCGCCTGGTGAACATGAGCGGCCACGACTACCGCCTGGAGCCCAACGTCAACTTCACGCCCGACGGCAAGTGGCTGGTGTTCCGCTCCAACATGCACGGCGGCCAGCAGGTCTACGCGGTGGAGCTGGCGAAGGCGAAGTAACGTCCTTCTCCGCACCCGGACGGATCAGATACCCGTAAAATCCCCGCGAAAGCGGGGACCCAGGTGTTTTATCGTCGAGCACGGCGGGTTGCAGAAAAAGCCCGGGTCCCCGCTTTCGCGGGGATTTTACGGATGGTTGTCGGCGGTCGCCTTCTCCTCCCGCGCCCGCCACCGGGCCTTAAGCGTATGCGAGGTCTCGCGCGACCCGTCCGGGCTCCACCCCGGCGGGCCGAACAGATAGCCCGCCACCTCGCGCGGCGAACGCGCCCCCGCCAGATCCTTGCCGATGCCGATCCACTCGTGGAAGACGTTGGTGAAGAGGTTGAAGTTCGGCAGGTTCCGCACGATCCCATACCGGCAGGGCTCGGCGTCGTCCTCGGGGATGAAGGTGCCGAACAGGCGGTCCCAGATGATCAGGATCCCGGCGTAGTTGGCGTCGAGATAGCGGGCGTTGCGGGCGTGGTGCACCCGGTGGTGCGAGGGCGTGTTGAACACCGCCTCGAACCAGGCCGGCATGCGGCGCACGGCCTCGGTATGGATCCAGAACTGGTAGACGAGGCTGATCCCCTTCTGGATCGCCACCATGGCCGGCGGAAAGCCCAGGAACGACAGCGGCAGCCAAAGCAGCCAGGTGCCGGCCACCCCGCCGGTCCAGGTCTGCCGCAGGGCTGTGGTCAGATTGTAGTGCGTCGAGCTGTGGTGATTGACGTGGCTCGCCCACCAGAACCGCCGCTCGTGGCTCAGGCGATGGAACCAGTAGTAGGTCAGGTCCTCGGCGAAGAAGAGCACCACCCAGGCCCAGATGGCGTTCATCGGGATCGTGAAGATCCGATGCTCGTAGACCCACAGGCTGGCGGCGAAGACCGCGCCGCCGGTCAGCAGGCCGACGATGCTGTTGCCCAGGCCCATCATCAGCGAGGTGGCCGCGTCGCGGGGCTCGTAATTGGCCTTGGCCTTGCCGAAGCGGGCCAGCAGAACCTCCAGCACGATGGCGACCACGAAGAACGGGATGGCCAGCTGGACGGGATCGAAGGCCGGCTTCACGCGGCCGTCTCCACCGGCGGCCAGGGCCGGTCGCCCAGAACGAGGCGCGGCGCGCCGTCGACGCCGGGCAGCCTGATCTGGCCGTCCTTGGCCCCGCTGGCGACAACCCCGGCCCAGGGCGCGCTGCGGGCGACATAGCCGTCGCCGCGTCGCCACAGCACCAGCGCCTCGGCGCCCGAGCGGGCGACCAGTCCGGCGCCGTCGCCCGCCAGCCAGACGCTGTCGATGCGGTGATCCGGAAACTCCTCGGCCAGCAGGCGCATGGCCGCGTCGACGTCGAGCGGCGGCGTCGGCCGGGCGAGTCGCGCCCAAGCGGCCAGCGCCACCAAGGCGGCGACGGCCACGGCCGAACCGGCCAGCTGGATGACCATGATCAAGCTCAATGTTCCCCCCGATGCTCTTGTTTTCCAAGAACGTTCGGACGCGGGAACCGCCGGGTCAAGCCTCGGCGGCGAAGGCCGCTTTACGGCGAGGCTTGCAACCCCCTAGACTTGACGAAACCGAACCATGCGCGTTCCGCGCGAAATCCTGGACCTTTTCGATGCAGATGCTGGAGCCCTTGCGTAAGTACGCCGAGTTCGAGGGTCGGGCCACGCGCTCGGAATACTGGCTGTTCTTCCTGTTCCGCGTCCTGGTGTACCTGGCCCTGACGGTGGCGAGCGTCGTCGCCATCTTGCTCACCGGCCTGGGCGCCAACGGGTCGACGCAGCCGGACGCCGCCGCCGGCATCACCGCCGTGCTGCTGATCAGCCTCTTCGGCCTCGTCACTCTCGCCCTGTTCATTCCGAACCTAGCCGTCAGCGTGCGCCGCCTGCACGACAGCGACAAGTCGGGCTTCTGGCTGCTGCTGGGCTTCATCCCGTTCGGCGGCTTCGTGGTCTTCATCTTCGACCTGCTCGACGGCACGCCCGGTCCGAACCGCTACGGGCCGGATCCGAAGGGTCGCGACGGCTTCAGCGGACCCGGGACCGTTCACCACCACTATCACTACGCCTCGGCCGACCAGGCTCCGCCCGCGGTCTGACCCGGCCCCTCGACGCTGAACACGAAAAGGCGCGCCGCCCGCGAGGGCGACGCGCCTTTCTTCGTTTCAGGCCTCGAGCTTAGAACTTCCGGGCGTAGCCGACCGAGACGACGTTGGCGTCGTCGGCGTCGTTGTCGCGGAACTGCTGGCGCGTGTAGTCGACGCGCACGCCGTTCTTGTCGTCGAACTTGTACTGGGCGCCGACGCCATAGTTGACGCTGTCGGCGTCGTACTTGCTCTGCACGCCGGCCGTGGTCTGCTTGAACTGGGTGTTGCCGTAGCCGATGCGGCCGATCAGATCGATGTTCGGGGTCACCGGCAGGAAGCCGACGCCATAGACGGCGGCCGAGTGGGTCTGCTCGATGTTGGAGCGGACGCCGGCGCGGTCGATGTTGTCGTCCTTCACGCCGCCGGACAGTTCGCCCTCGACGCCGAAGTGCGGGGTCAGCTTCGCGCCCAGGCGGCCTTGGATGGCGCCGGTGTCGGCGCCTTCGGCGCGCGAGCTGTTGTAACCAAGGTTGCCGTAGATCTCCGGCGACGTCGATTGAGCATGGGCCAGAACCGGAACAGCAGCGACCGACGCGGCGGCCAGGGCCGCAGACATGAGAACCTTCATTTTTTTACTCCATGGTACTGGGATTTCTTGTGCTCCCTCAGCCTCCTCTGGGTATGGGGCCAACGCGGCCCGTATTTGACCGTCCGCGGACTTGTTTGGGGCCATTGCGTGTCGTTTCCGACATTTGCACCCGGGATTGTGGCCAGCCCCGGAAGGTTCCCCGACGGCAGGGCGAATAGCCGCGGCCGATGCTCCGGGGACACGGTCGCCAGTAGGTGACGCGGGCGCGGGGCGTGCTATTGATCCCGACCAAACAGTGATCAGATCGGCGCGCCCATGTCGCGCGCCGGCCATCGGGACAGTCGCCTTGCATCAAGCCGTCATCGCCGCCACGGGACTCTTCACCCCGCCGTTCAGCATCTCGAACACCGAACTGGTCGACGCCTTCAACGCCTATGTCGAGCGCTTCAACGCCGCCAACGCCGAGGCGATCGAAGTCGGCGAAGTGGTCGCCCTGGCCCCCTCCTCGCCCGAATTCATCGAGAAGGCCTCGGGCATCAAGTCGCGCTTCGTGATGAACAAGGACGGCATCATCGACCCCGAGGTCATGCGGCCCGTCCTGCCCGAGCGTCCGAACGACCAGATCTCGATCCTGGCCGAGATGGCGGTCAAGGCGGCCGAGCAGGCGATCGCCGCCTGGGGCAAGCCGGTTTCGGAGATCGGCGCGGTGATCTGCGCGGCCTCGAACATGCAGCGCGCCTATCCGGCCATGGCCATCGAGGTGCAGCAGGCCCTGGGCATCGAGGGCTTCGCCTTCGACATGAACGTCGCCTGCTCGTCGGCCACCTTCGGCATCAAGACCGCCGCCGACTTCATCGCCACCGGCAGCGCCAAGGCCGTGCTGATGGTCAATCCCGAGATCTGCTCGGGCCACCTGAACTTCAAGGACCGCGACAGCCACTTCATCTTCGGCGACGTGGCCACGGCCGTGATCATCGAAGAGGCTTCGCAGGCGACGGGCGGCTGGGAGATCCTGGGCACGCGCCTGAAGACCCAATTCTCCAACAACATCCGCAACAACTTCGGCTTCCTCAACAACGCCGCCCCGGAAGGGATCGGCGCCAAGGACAAGCTGTTCGTGCAGGAAGGCCGCAAGGTGTTCCGCGAGGTGGTGCCGATGGTCAGCGAGATGATCGTCGAGCACGCTGGCGACATCGGCCTGGACGCCACGGCCCTGAAGCGCCTGTGGCTGCACCAGGCCAACATCAACATGAACGACCTGATCGCCCGCAAGGTGCTGGGCCGCGATCCCGAGGCCGGCGAGAACGTCATCATCCTCGACGAATACGCCAACACCTCCTCGGCCGGCTCGATCATCGCCTTCCACACCGCCAACGACGACTTCGCCGTCGGCGACACGGGCCTGATCTGCAGCTTCGGCGCCGGCTATTCGGCCGGCACGGTGTTCGTCAGGAAGCGTTGACGCCTCTGCCTGACCTCCGTCAGGCGACCGGCTCCAGCGTCACCGAAACCGGCGCTCCGCCCTCGGCGGCCAGGGTCCAGCCCTGGCCGCTACGGCCGATCGCGTAGCAGGTGCGCGCGCCCTTCTCGGACGTCAGGCACAGCCTGCCGCCGTCGATCGCATAGCGCCCCTGCTCCACACCGAAGTCGTGTCGCTGAAACCACGAACCGTCGGCGTTCAGAACGACGCCACCCGTCCCCACGGGCATGGGCGGCGGGAACGTCACCGTACGGCCGACAAAGGCCGCCCTGGCCGCCGCGTCCAGCGCCGCGGTCGGCGAAGCCTTCGGATGCGCGGCCTTCCACTCCATCGCCCGCTGGATGCGACGGCCGACGGCGGGGTGGTCGTAGAAGATGACCTCCTCCAGCCGGCCCGGCGTGGCGGCGCGGTATTCGATGGTCTTGACCAGGGCCTTGGCCAGGCCGTCCGGCTCGTTGAAATGCACCAGGCTGAAGCGGTCGGCGTCGCTTTCGGCGATGCGGATCAGGCTGCTGGTCACCGGCGTCGCCAGCAGGAACAGCACGGTCAGCACGGCGCTCAGCACCGGCAGGCCGGCCGGATCGGCCACGCCCCTGACCTGGTCGGCGCCCAGCAGACGCGCGGCCGGCGCGAACAGGCGATCAACCAGAAAGAAGGCGGCGATCGCCAGCAGGCTCATCACCCCGGCGATCCAGATCGCGTGCTGGTGGGCGTAGTGGCCCATCTCGTGGCCGACCACGCCGCGCACCTCGGCGATGTCCGCGCCCTTCTTGAACATGGTGTCGCTCATCGCCACCCGGGCCGAGCCGAACAGGCCCGAGACGTTGGCGGTATAGGCGTTGGACTGCTTGGAGCCGTCATAGACGAAGATCTTGTCGGATGGCACGCCGACGGTCTTGGCCATGGCCGCGACCTCGTCGCGCACCGGACCGGCGGGCGCGGGCGTGTAGTGGTTGAAGATCGGCTCGATATAGAGCGGCGCCAGCAAGAGGCTGGCGGCGATGAACACCGCCGTCAGGCCGCCGCTCCACACCCACCAGGTGCGCGGTGCCTTGCGGATCAGGGCGTAGAGCAGCGTGAAGAACAGGCCGCCGATCACGGCGGTGATCGCCAGGGAGATCGCGCCCTCGATCAGCCAGCCGCTGAAGGCCTGGCTGGTCAGGCCGTACTGTCTCTGCCGCCACCACTGGCTGTAGACCGCCCACGGCAGCGACAGCACGCTGTCGACGACCAGATAGACCACCCCGACAACGAAGCTGGCCAGCACGGGCCGCGTGCGCCGCCCCTCAACCCTGCGCCGCAGCCCGGTCAGCAGGCCGCTGCGCACGATCAGGAATGAGACGAGCACGGCGACCAGCGCGCCCCACAACAGCAGCCAGTGGCCGCCCTGGGTGTAGGCCGTCGCCTTGGCGTGGGCCTCGGGCGGCAGCTGCGCCAGATAGGCGGCGGTGGCCGCGGCCGGATCGAAGGTGTGGGCCATCTTTCAAGTCCCCCAACTGAAACTGGCGGCAGCAAGCCAGAGCCGATGCTCCGCGTCAGGTTAAATCGCCGTCAGGTCGCGCATCGACGGTCACACAAGCGTCTTCCCCCTGGCGGCGGCCAAGCCTCGGTATAGAACTGCGCTGATGACCTTTGCTTCGAGGCCCGCCATGCGATTCCTTGCCCGTCGTGACGTCCTGCTGGGCCTGGGCGCCGGAAGCGCCCTCACCTTTGCCGGCTGCGGCGGCAAGGACGCCGGCGCGGGCCAGAGCGGCGCGGCGCGGGTCGAGGCGACCAAGACCCTCCGTATCGGCCTCGAAGGCACCTATCCGCCGTTCAACTTCCAGGGCGCCGACGGCCAGCTGACCGGCTTCGACGTCGACTTCGCCAGGGCCCTGGCCGAGCAGATGAAGGTGAAACCCGAGTTCTTCCCCGCGCCGTTCGCCGGCCTGCTGGGCGCGCTCGAGTCGGGCCGCACCGACGTCGTCATCAACCAGATCACCATCACGCCCGAGCGCGAGGCCAAGTACGACTTCTCAAAGCCCTATACGGTCTCGGGCATCCTGATCATCGTTCCCAAGGGCAAGGGGGGCGTCGTCGGCCCCGCCGACCTGGCCGGCAAGAAGGTCGGCGTGGGCCTGGGCACCCACTACGAGCAGTGGCTGCGCGACAACCAGCCGAAAGCGCAGATCCGCACCTATGACGACGATCCGACCAAGTACCAGGACCTGCGGGCCGGTCGCATCGACGCGGTGCTGAACGACCGTCTGGTCGCCGCCGACTTCCTGAAGACCGCCCCCGACCTCGTCGCCGCCGGCCCGCCCTTCGCCCCGCAGAGCCAGGGCGTGGTCATGAAGCGCGATCCCGCCCTGAAGGTGCTGATCGACCAGGCCATCGACGCCCTGCGCGCCGACGGCCGCCTGGCCGCCATCTCGCAGAAATGGTTCGCTCAGGACGTGACGCTCTAGCCGATGACCGCCGCCGAGCTCATCGCCCAGTCGGCCCCGCTGCTGCTGAAAGGCGCGGTCTACACCGTGGCGCTCAGCCTGATCGGCATGGGCCTGGGCCTGGTGCTCGGCTTCGGCCTTGCCTTGATGCGGCTGTCGCGATCGCCGCTGCTGCGCTGGCCGGCGGCGATCTATGTCTCGGCCTTCCGGGGCACGCCGCTGCTGGTGCAGCTGTTCCTGATCTATTACGGCCTGCCGCAGCTGGGGCTGGAGCTGCCGCCGCTGGTCGCGGCCGGCATCGGCTTTTCGCTGAACGTCGCCGCCTACGCCGGCGAGATCCTGCGCAGCGCCATCGCCGCCGTCGACAAGGGCCAACGGGAAGCGGCCGCAGTCCTCGGGCTGTCGCCGAGCCAGGCCATGCGCCGCATCATCCTGCCCCAGGCCGCCCGCACCGCCGTGGCCCCGCTGTCCAACAGCTTCATCAGCCTGGTCAAGGACACCTCGCTGGCCGCCACCATCCAGGTGCCCGAACTGTTCCGCCAGGCCCAGCTGATCACCGCCCGCACCTACGAGATCTTCGCCATGTATCTCAGCGCCGCGGCCATCTACTGGATCGTCTCCAGCCTGCTCGCCCTGGGCCAGGGCTGGCTGGAACGCCGCGCGGAGGCCCGCCGATGAGCGCCATCCTGGCCCAGGGCCTCGTCAAGCGGTTCGGCGACACCACGGTGCTGGACGGCGTCGACCTCGACGTAGCCCCCGGCGAGGTGGTGGCCGTCATCGGTCCCAGCGGCTCGGGCAAGAGCACCCTGCTGCGGTGCCTGGCCGGACTGGAGGCGCTGGACGGCGGGACGCTGTCGATCGCCGGCGTCGCGGCCGGCGGCAAGGTTCCGCTGGCCCGGGCGCTGAAGGGCCGGGTCGGCTTCGTGTTCCAGAGCTTCAACCTCTTCCCGCACCGCACGGCGGCGCAGAACGTCGCCGAGGCGCCGATGGTGGTGCGCGGCGATCCGCCCGCCAAGGCCCGCGAGAAGGCCATGGCCCTGCTGACCAAGGTCGGCCTCGCCCATCGCGCCGACGCCTATCCCCGCGCCCTCTCCGGCGGCCAGCAGCAGCGCTGCGCCATCGCCCGCGCCCTGGCCATGGACCCCGAGGTCATCCTGTTCGACGAGCCGACCTCGGCCCTCGATCCGGAGCTGGTGGGCGAGGTCCTGGCGGTGATCCGCGACCTCGCCGCCGAGAAGCGAACCATGGTCATCGTCACCCACCAGATGGAGTTCGCGCGCGAGGTCGCCGACCGCACGATCTTCATGGACGAGGGCCGTATTCTCGAAGCGGGACCGTCGGCGGAGCTTTTCGCATCACCCCGTCAGGAACGTACCCAAAGGTTTCTCAGTAAATTGCGAAGCTTGCAGCCATAATTTGGCCTCTGGCGCCCGGCACGCCTCCGGGCTACGCCGTGTGTCTAGAGGCGAGGATTCGTGAAACCCTATATCGACCTGAAAGGCGCCTCCGGCGCCGTCTATCGCTACAAGCTGGCCGAGGATCGCGACCCGCGGACCACGATCGCTGGCAATTACCTGTATCTCAACGCCGAAGGCGACGTGGTGTTCGCTGGTGAAGCCAACAATCTGCATGACTCCACGCGCGGCTTTTCCGAAGCCGCCGAGAAGCATGCGGCTGAATATCTCTACGTGCGCCTGAACGTCTCGGGCGCCGCCCGTGCCGACGAACTGGCCGATCTGCTGGCGGCGCTGTCGCCGGTCGGCAACCCCGAACCATCCCCCGAAACGCCTAAAGACTAACCTCGAGCCTCGGCGAAGAACTCGCCGAGCCGCTCGACCACGTCAGAGGCCGGCGTAATGATCGCCCCCAGGTGATCGCCGGCCGTCGACACGAACGGCAGGCCGTTCTCAGCCGCGAAGGTTTGGGACGGCCCGTGATAGGGATCGGCGATCCCGTCCCACAACAGCACCGGAACGCCCGCCCCGAGCACCGCCTCGGGCGCGCCGTCCAATTGGCCCAGCGCTTCGAAGCAGGCCTGCATCGCTGGCACGATCTCCGGCGTGACCCAGGCCACCAGCGTCGGCGCGACTTGCTGGGAGAAGCCCCAGAAGATGTCGAAGCGGATCGGTCCGGCCGGTCCCTTGGGCACGCCGCCCACCAGATCCCAGCCGCCGACGGTCAGCGAGGCAAGGCGTTCGGGGTGATGCTTGGCCACCCCCACCGCCATCCAGGCGCCCATCGAATAGCCGACCAGATGGGCCTTCTCCGCGCCCAGGGCGTCGAGCACCGCGATGATGTCGCCCGCTCGTTGTTCCTGGCCGTAGAGCGAGGGATCCGACGGCTTGTCGCTGAGGCCATGGCCCAGGGAGTCGATACAGGCCACCGTGAAGCGCCTCGCCAGGGCGGCGACAAAGCCGTTGGCCCGCCAGCTGGCGGCGTCCATGAACAGGCCGTGCTGCAGCACCACGAGCGGCCCATGCCCCTCGACCGTGTAGTGGATCTTCTGGCCGCGATGGGTGGCGAAGGGCATGCACGACTCTCGGTGAAATGAGGCGCCAGTCGAGCCGATCCACAAATTCGCGCAAGGCGAACGGGACGGGAACAGCGCGGCTTGGCTATCCTGCCGCCGATGCGCCCCGAGTCGCTCTTTCCGCTGTACGCCGCGATCTCGACCCTGAAGGGGGTGGGGCCTCGCGTTGCGCCCCTGGTCGAGAGGCTGGCCGGGCCGCTGGTGCGCGACGTGCTGTTCAGCCTGCCCCAGGCCCTGATCCGCCGCACGCCGACCACGGCCGCCCTGGCCCAGGACGGTCAGGTGGCGACCTTCGTCGTCACCATCGACGCCCACCTGCCGCCGCAGCGCGCCGGCCAGCCCTGGCGGATCCGCGGCTGGGACGACACCGGCTTCGTCACCCTGACCTGGTTCAAGGGCCATGGCCCGCACCTGGAGCGCCAGCATCCGGTCGGGGCGCGGCGCGCGGTCAGCGGCAAGGTCGAGCGCTACGGCTCGGAAATCCAGGTCGCCCATCCAGACTACATGCTCGAGGCCGAGCGGGTCGACGAGATCCCGCCGGTGGAGCCGGTCTATCCCGCCACGGCCGGCCTGCCCTCGCGCACCTTCCGCAAGTTCGCCCTGGAGGCCCTGTCGCGCGCGCCGCAACTGCCCGAGTGGCAGGACCCCGCCTGGCTGGAACGCGAGGGCCTGCCGCCCTGGCGCGAGGCCTTCGAGCGGCTGCATGGCCCCGAAAGCGAAGCCGACCTCTCGCCCCTGTCGCGCTCCCGCCGGCGCCTGGCCTATGACGAACTGCTGGCCCACCAGCTGGCCCTGGCCCAGCGCAAGGCCGGCAAGCGCGCCCAGCCGGGGCCGCGCATCGTCTCCGGCGACCTCGCCGAAGCAGCGGAAAAGGCCCTGCCCTTCCGCCTGACCGGCGCCCAGGTGCGGGCGCTGGCCGAAGTGCGCGGCGACCTGGCCCATGGCGAGCGGATGAGCCGGCTGCTGCAGGGCGACGTCGGCTCGGGCAAGACGGTGGTGGCCATGCTGGCCATGGCCGACGCGGCCGGCGCCGGCTTCCAGTCGGCCCTGATGGCCCCGACCGAGATCCTGGCCCGCCAGCATTACGAGACCCTGGCCCCGCCGCTGGAGGCGCAGGGCCTGGCCGTGGTGCTGCTCACCGGCCGCGACAAGGGCGCCGCCCGCGCCGCCAAGCTGCAAAAGCTGGCCGACGGCTCCGCCGCTGTGGCGGTGGGCACCCACGCCCTTTTCCAGGACGACGTGGCCTTCAAGAGCCTGGCTCTGACCATCATCGACGAGCAGCACCGCTTCGGCGTCAACGAGCGCCGGCGGCTTCAGGAAAAGGGCGACGGCGTCCACCTGCTGGCGATGTCGGCGACGCCCATCCCCCGGACGCTGGAACTGACCGTCTTCGGCGACCTCGACGTCTCGCGCATCGACGAAAAGCCGCCAGGCCGCACGCCGGTCGCCACCCGCGCAGCGCCGACGCCGCGCGTGCCCGAGATCGTCGATCGCCTGCGGGTCGCCATCGAGGGCGGCGCCCAGGCCTTCTGGATCTGCCCGCTGGTCTCGGAATCCGAGAAGGTCGACCTGCGGGCGGCCGAGGACCGCGCGGCGGACCTCAAGAAGATCCTAGGCTCGCGCGTCGGCCTCGTGCACGGCCAGATGCCGGCGGCCGAGAAGGACGCGGTGATGCAGGCCTTCGTCGACGGCGAGGTCGGGGTGCTGGTCGCCACCACCGTGGTCGAGGTCGGCGTCAACGTGCCCAACGCCAGCATCATGGTCATCGAACACGCCGACCGCTTTGGCCTGGCGCAACTGCACCAGCTTCGCGGGCGGGTGGGTCGCGGGATGCGCGAAAGCTCCTGCGTGCTGCTCTACGACCCGCCGCTGTCGGAGGTCGCCCAGCAGCGGCTCGACATCCTGCGCCGCTCCGACGACGGCTTCGAGATCGCCGAGAAGGACCTGGAACTGCGCGGCGGCGGCGATCCGCTGGGCCTCAAGCAGAGCGGCTTCCCCGCCTATCGCCTGGCCGACCCCGTCGCCCACCGCGACCTGATCGCCGTCGCCGCCGACGACGCCCGCCTCATCCTTGCCCGAGACCCCGGTCTCACCTCGCCGCGCGGCGAGGCGGTGCGCATGCTGCAGGCCCTGTTCGACTGGAAGCCGGCGTCGGGGCTCAACGACGCGGGGTAGCCCTACGGCGGCCCCACTCCCGTCAGCCCCCCCGTAAAATCCCCGCGAAAGCGGGGACCCAGGTGTTTTATCGTCGAGCACCGCGCGTTTCAGAAAAAGCCTGGGTCCCCGCTTTCGCGGGGATTTTACGGAAGGAGAGGTCACTTAGGACCGAAGCCCGCTCACCGCTTCCCCAGCGCCGCCACCCGCGCGGCCGCATCCGCCTCGATATCCGCCCAGAACAGATTGTAGCCGTCCACCTTGCGGCGATCCGTCCACGAGCCGGTATCCCGCAGGGACGGCGACTTGGGCCTCCCGGTGTGCAGCAGGCCGTTCTCGCACTGGGCCCAGACCTGGCGCTTGAGGAAGGCCGGGCGGGCGCCCCATTCCAGGCCCGTGGCGTTGACGGCGCCCAGGTTCAGGCGGGCCGGGGCGCGCTCGTCGGTGCGCGCCCCGAACACCGGGTTGACGCACAGCGGCTGGCGGCCGTTGAGGTTCTCCAACTGGTCACCGCCGATCCAGGTCAGGGAGCGGGCGAGCAGCTCCTGGGCCTTCTGGAAGTCGCCGTCGGTCAGCGAGGCCCAGGCGACCGCGCAGCCGGCCTCGTCGCGGCGCACGCAGGCCGGCACCGGCGAGGTCGAGACGTATTCGTCGGCCGGCACGGCGGTCTCGATCAGATAGACGCCGGCCAGGCGGGCCTTCATCGCCGGATCGGGCGCGATCTCGTCAGCGACTAGGCGGGCGGCAAGGCTCCCGCCCTGCTCCACCCCGACGATCACCAGCGGCCGACCCTTGTCGTAGCGGTCGCGCCAGGCGCGGAAGGCCTCGCGCACGTCGCCATAGGCGAAGCGGCGGGCCTCGCGGGCGTCGTCGCGCAAGGTCAGGAAGGTGTAGAGGCTGGCCTGCCGGTAGTGCGGCGCGAAGATCCGCCCCACCCGCGCGAACGGCGCGGCGTAGTTGGGCAGCACCACGCGGTTCAGATAGCGGCTGGCCTTGGGCTGGTCGTAGGGCGCGTTCCAGTCGCGACCGCCGTCGAAGGTGGTCGGGTGCACGAAGAAGACGTCGGCGGCGCGGTCCATGCCGGTCGCCCCCCGCGGCAGCAGCGCCCAGGCGGCCGGATCGGCGTAGTTGGGGGCCGGCGGCGGATCGTAGGTCTGGAACGGCACCTTCGGATCGAGGGTGGTGCGCAGGATGTCGTAGCGCCAATAGAACGCCGCCGTCAGGACGGTCCCCAGGAAGAGGACGCATCCGACGAAGATCCAGCGCTTGAAACCCTTGAAGCGTCCCGCCATGCCCCTCGACTACACCAGAGCGCGGCGGCGCACTACGCCCCTTCCCGTCCGATGATGGCCACCGAGCAGACATTGCTGGCCGGCGCGCCGCCGAGGTTGTGGGTCATGCCGATTATGGGATCACGCAGCTGGCGCTCGCCGGCCCGCCCCTGAAGCTGCAGGTACATCTCGTAGAGCATGCGCAGGCCAGACGCGCCGATCGGATGGCCGAAGCACTTGAGGCCGCCGTCGATCTGGCACGGCACCCCGCCGTCGGCGTCGTAGAAGCCGTCCAGCACGTCGCGCCAGCCCCGGCCCTCGGCCGAGATGAAGAGGTCCTCCATCGTGACCAGCTCGGTCACCGAGAAGCAGTCGTGCACCTCCATCATCGAGATCTGCTCGCGCGGGCGCTCGATGCCGGCCTCCTTGTAGGCCTTGCCGGCGGCGATACGGGCGGTGTGGAAGTGGCTGCCGTCCCAGCCGTTGTACTGGCTCTCGTAGCCGTTGGAGACCGACAGCTGCAGCGCCTTGACCGTGACCAGGTCGTGCTTGCCCAGGGCGCGGGCGATCTCCGGCGTGGTGACGATCGCCGCGGCCGCGCCATCCGAGACGCCGCAGCAGTCGAACAGGCCCAGCGGCTCGGCGATGATCGGCGCGTTCAGGGCCTGTTCGGCGGTGATGGCTTTGCGCAGATGGGCCTTGGGGTTCTTGGCGCCGTTGGCGTGGCTCTTGACCGAGACATGGGCGATAGCCCGCTTGAGATCCTCCTTCGAGACCCCGTGCTTGGCGCGATAGGCGCTGGCCAGTTGGGCGAAGTTGCCGGGGGCCGAGCCGTTGGGCATGACCTGCGGCGTCAGCGTGCCCGGCGCGCCGAACGGCAGGCCGCCATAGCCGGTGTCCTTCAGCTTCTCGACCCCGACGGCCAGCGCGATGTCGGCCGCCCCGGCCGCCACGGCGTAGACCGCCCCACGGAAGGCCTCCGAGCCAGAGGCGCAGAAGTTCTCAACCCGGGTGACGGCGATGTTGGGCAGGCGCAGCGCGATCGACAGCGGCGTGCCGCCCTTGCCCGTACCGATCTCGTCGATGTGGGTCGAGAACCAGGCCGCGTCGAGCTGGCTGGCCTCGATCCCCGCATCGCTCATCGCCTCGACATAGGCCTCGACCATCAGGTCGTCGGGCCCGGCGTCCCAGCGCTCGCCGAACTTGCTGCAGCCCATGCCGAGAATGGCGACCTTGTCGCGGATGCCGCTGGCCATCGTGGGTCTCCCTTAGCTCGCCTTCTCGGGCGTATTGATCGGGTGTATCGTCGCGCCCATGGGCATGGTGATCCACGACGAGGAAACGCTGCGCTTGGCGCAGGAACTGGCGGATCGTAAGGGCGTGAGCCTGAGCGACGTGTTCGCCCACGCCGTGCGCGCCGAACGCGATCGCATGCCGCCTACGCAGCAGGCCAAGACACGCGAGGAAAAGCTGGCTTTCATGGCCGAGCTGCAGAAGCGTTCGGCCGCGCTTCCGATCCTCGATCCCCGAGCGCCAGAAGAGATGCTGTACGACGAAGACGGCCTGCCGAAGTGATCATCCTCGACACGTCCGCGGTTCTGGCCATCCTCTGGGATGAGCCCGAGGCGGACGCGTTCATGAAGATCGTCGCCGACGCGGATGCTCTTCTGATGTCGACCGCGACCCGCCTCGAACTGCAGGTCGTCTGCCTGCGGCGAAAAGGCGAGCCCGAGGCCGAGAACATCAGCCGTTTCATCGACGAATTCGACGTCGGCCTGGCGCCGTTCGACGAGCCGCAGTTGGCGCTCGCGGAGCAGGCCTTCGCCAAATACGGCTCCGGCCGCCACGGCCTGAACTTCGGCGACTGCTTCGCCTACGCCCTGGCCAAGGCGCGCGACCTGCCCCTGCTGTTCAAGGGCGAGGACTTCGCCGCCACCGACGTGAAGCGCGCGCTCTGACACCGCCCTACTCCGCAGCCTGGGCCGAGGTCGCCGCCACCGCCGCCCGGTCCGGGGCGGCCTTCCAGAAGTAGCGGACGAAACCGCGCTTCTCGTCGCGGTCCTTGATGCGGAAGACCATCTTCACCGGCAGGCCGGTCTCGACCTCGCCCGGCGCCACGTCGGTGATGTCGAGCATGATCCGCCCGCCGCCCTCGAAGACGATCATGCCGTAGTGATTGGGCGGGCTCATCGAGAAGGTCAGGTAGTCGGCCGAATAGGTCAGCACCTGGGCCCGCCGCTCGGCGAAGCGGTGCGGTTCCTGGGTGTCGACGGCGGGATTGTTGGGGGCCACCGAGATGCGGGTGCGCGGGAACTGGACGACGCCGGTCTCCCGACAGCGGCCGCCGACCAGGCCCAGGATCTGGTCGCGATTGCGATAGAGCGTGGTCAGGGCCGTCTTGTTGTCCTTCTCGGCCCGCATGCCCCGGTCCCATTCGACGAGGTCGTTGAAGACGAGGAACTTCAGGTAGTTGGTCTCTTCCTGGCGGTCGGCGAGCGCGCCGGTCACGCCGCGGGCCGGCGCACTGTTTCCAGGCCCGTCGCCGGCGCGGAAGACCAGCGCCTCGGCGCCCTGGCCGAACTGGGCGACCAGGATGATCTCGCCCGGCTTGGCCTGCTCCAGCGCATGGGCCAGCAGCAGCGGGCCGTGAGCCGCGCCGGCCTCGCCCAGTTGAGCGGCCAGGGTGTCGCGGACAGCTTCGGGGCGAACGCCCAGCGTCTTGGCCAGGGTCGCGCCCATGCCGGAAAAGACCGACGGGAAGCATAAATGGTCCACCTCGCCCGCCGAGACGCCCGCCGCGTCCAGCGCCGCGCGGATGGCGGGCGGGACCAGCTTGACGATCCCCTCGTCGCGGATCCAGCGCTCCTCCCAGGCATAGTCGAACTCCGCGTCCGAGCCTCGGAAGTGATCGACGAAATCGTCGGTGACCGTGCCCCGGCCAAGGAACGTCGCCGCAGCGCCGTCGGGCGAGACGACGAAAGCGGCGGCGGCGTCGCCGAAGTCCAACTCCTGAGGCGAAGCGGCGCGGGCCCGGCGGTGCTCGCCGGCCGCGACCAGCACCCGCTTGCCGGCGGCGGCCGCGTCCAGGGCTTGGCCCAGGGCCGTCAGGCCGCAGCGCTGCGAGCCGGTGACGTCGGCCGAGGCGATCGAGGACTCCAGGGTCAGGGCGGCGGCCAGGATCCCGGCGTTCTGGCGATCGGCGAAGGGCGCGGTCGTCGAGGCGAAGATGGCCGCATCGATCGCGGCGCGGCCCTCGTCTTCAGGCCCCAGGGCGTCGCGGGCGGCCTCGACGGCCATGGTCAGGGCGTCTTCGTCCCAGTTGGCCATGGCGCGCTCGCCCTTGGCCTTGCCGGCCAGGCCCGGCGCGATCCAGGCGTTGGCGGCGACCACCGCCTTGCGGCTGAGGCGAAGGCGCGGCGCATAGGCGCCCCAGGCGGCGATGCCGACCATGTTCCACTCCCTGACGCACGCCTGTCCCGGCGACTTATCAGGGTTCAGGTTACGCGCGCGGCAAGGCTCCGCAAGCGTGCCCCTTGGTCAACCGGGAAAGGCGTTCTTCGACCTCACCCGCTCCAGGCGAAAGCTGAGGCCCAGCACCCGAGCCGGGATCCGGCGCAGGCGCGGAAAACGCTCGAAGAGCCGCATCACCGCCGGCGGCTTCAGGGGCCTGCCGCTGAGCGCGGCGCTGACCAGGCGGTTCTGGATCAGCAGCTGCAGCGACTGCATGGCCCGGGTCGGCGGCAGGCGGCGACGCTGGACGGCCTGGGCGCGCTCATCCAGCGCAGCGTCGTCGAGCGCGAAGGCGTCGTGCAGGAGGTTGGCGGCGGCGATCGCGTCCTGGACCGCCAGATTGATCCCCACCCCGCCAACCGGCGACATGGCGTGGGCGGCGTCGCCGATGCACAGCAAGCCAGGCTTGGACCAGCGCGTCAGGCGATCGACGGTGACCGTCAGCAGGTGAACGTCGTCGAAGCTGGTCAGCTCGTCCACGCGGTCGGCCAAAGCCGGCGCGGCCTGCGCCACCTGCCGACGGAAGGCCTCGATCCCGGCCGCCTTGATCGCGTCGAACCCGCCCTTCGCGGCGACGTATCCGCACTGGTAGTAGCCCTCGCGCGGGATGGTGACGAACAGCCGGCCGGCGCTGGCCCGGCCCAGCGGCGCCTCCGGGTCGTCGGTCGGCTTGCGGGAAAGCCGCATCCACAGCACGTCCATCGGCGCGCCCAGGTCCTCGACCGGCAGGGCGGCCGCGTCGCGCAGCAGCGAACGGCGGCCGTCGGCGGCGATCACCAGCCGGGCGCGAACCTCCAGCGGCCCGTCGGGCGTGTGCGCCTGCACGCCAACGATGCGGCCGCCAAGCTCGATCGCCCCCAGGGCCTCCGCCTTCATGCGCAGGTCGAAGATCGGATAGCGCCGCCCCTGGCCGGCCAAGAAGTCGAGGAAATCCCACTGCGGCATCAGGGCGACGAACGGCGCGGCGGTCTTCAGGCCATGGAAGTCGGCCAGATGGATCGTCTCGTCGCCGATCTGCGCCGACAGGCTGCGGACCTCGGTGTGAGGCAGCTTGAGAAAGTCGTCCAGCCAGCCCAGATCGGCCATGGCCTGCAAGGTCGAGGGATGGACGGTGTCGCCCCGAAAATCGCGCAGGAAGTCGCCGTGCTTCTCCAGCACCGCGACCTTCACCCCGGCCCGGGCCAGCAGCAGGCCGACCATCATCCCCGCCGGACCGCCCCCGACCACGCAGCAATCGACTTCGAGAACGGCGGGATCGGCGGTCATGACGGGCCTCTCGTCAGCGGTAGGGGTCGTCCGTGTTCAGGAAGCCGGCGACGTAGTCGGCGACGCCGTCCTCCAGCGAGGTCATCGGCGCGTTGTAGCCGGCCGCGCGCAGGCGGCCCATGTCGGCCTGGGTGAAGTACTGGTACTTGCCGCGCAGCACCTCGGGCATGTCGAAATAGGTGATCTCGGGCTCGCGGGCGACGGCGCTGAAGGTGGCCTCGGCCAGGTCCTTGAACGAGCGGGCCTTGCCCGAGCCGAGATTGTAGACGCCGTTGACGTGCGGGCTCTTGGCCAGCCAGGCGATGACGTCGGCGACGTCGCGCACATAGACGAAGTCGCGCAGCTGGCCGCCGTCCTCGTAGTCGGGATGGTGCGACTTGAAGAGACGCACACCCTCGCCCGCCTGGATCTTCGGCCAGATCTGGCAGACCACCGACTTCATGCCGCCTTTGTGGTCCTCGTTGGGGCCATAGACGTTGAAGAACTTCAGGCCCACCCATTGCGGCGGGGCGTGACCGCGGGCGGCCTCGCGCACGGCGAAGACGTCGAACAGCGCCTTGGACCAGCCGTAGGCGTTCAGCGGTCGCAGGGCCATCAGGCTGTCGATGTCGTCCTTGCCGTCGAAGCCCTGATCGCCGTCGCCATAGGTGGCGGCCGACGAGGCGTAGATCAGCCGCGTGCCGTTCCTGGCGCACCACCGCCACAGGTCGCGCGACAGCACGAAGTTGGACTGCACGATCAGGTCGGCGTCCGGCTCGGTGGTCGAGGAGACCGCGCCCATGTGGATCACCAGCTCGACCTCGTCGCCGCGCACGGCCAGCCAGTCGAACAATTGCTCGGGCGCGACGAAGTCGGCGATCGGGTGCTTGGCGATGTTGCGCCACTTGCCTTCGGCGGCCTGGCCCAGCCAGTCGCAGACCACGACGTCGAGCGCCGGATCCTCGCAGAGCTTGGCGACGATGTTGGAGCCGATGAACCCGGCGCCGCCGGTGACGAGAACGATGCGTCTGGACATGGGCGGGTTATGGCACAGGGGAATGGAGGGGCAATAGCGAGGGCTTCCGATGAGCAGCCCCTTATCCCACCTCCAACCCAATCTCGCCTTCCTGGGCCTTGTGCCCAGGACCCATCGTTCCGCCGCTCAGACCTCAACAAGACGATCAAGGTTTGAGCGGTCGCCGGCATGGGCCCTCGCCACAAGGGCGAGGGAAGCGAACCTATTGAGGCCAAATCTCCTTTGGCCCCCTGCCTCAAGCCGCCAGCTTGCGCTTGGCCAGCGCGTCGAACTCCAGCAGTTCGGCCACGAGGCCTTCGAACTGGCTCAGCGGCACCATGTTGGGGCCGTCCGACGGGGCGTGGTCGGGGTCGGGGTGGGTTTCCATGAACACCATGGCCACGCCGATCGAGACGGCGGCGCGGGCCAGCACCGGCACGAACTCGCGCTGGCCGCCCGACGAGGTGCCCTGCCCGCCTGGCTGCTGCACGCTATGGGTGGCGTCGAACACCACCGGGCAGCCGATCTCCTTCATGATCGGCAGGCTGCGCATGTCGGAAACCAGCGTGTTGTAGCCGAACGAAGCGCCGCGCTCGCAGGCCAGGACATTGGGATTGCCCGCGCCGGTGACCTTGGCGATGACGTTCTTCATGTCCCAGGGCGCCAGGAACTGGCCCTTCTTGATGTTGATCGCCCGGCCGGTGGCGGCCGCGGCCAGCAGCAGGTCGGTCTGGCGGCACAGGAAGGCCGGGATCTGGATGACGTCGACGGCCTCGGCCACCGGGGCGCAGTGGCTGATCTCGTGCACGTCGGTCAGGGTCGGCAGGCCGGTGACCTCGCGAATCTCCTGGAAGATCGGCAGGCTGTCATAGAGGCCGATGCCGCGCGCCGCAGTCGCCGAGGTGCGGTTGGCCTTGTCGTAGCTGGTCTTGTAGATCAGGCCGACGCCCAGGCGCTCGCCGATCTCCTTGAGGGCGTGGGCCGTTTCCAGCGCGTGCTGGCGGCTTTCCATCTGGCACGGACCGGCGATGAAGGTCAGGCGCTCGGCGTTGCCGATGCGGACGGCCTTGCCGGTCTCGGTCTTCACTTCCACAACGGCGTTGGGGGCGACGGGCTGACTCAAGGCGGGACTTCCGAATAAAGGTTAGGCCGACAGACGTAGGCGCTGAATTTGGCCCACAGGTGGCCTCAACGGCGGAAAGGTGCAAGTGCGGATCGATCCAGGCGTTCCCGGACCCGTCATCGTGTGGCTGCGCAACGACCTGCGCCTGGCCGACAATCCCGCCCTGAAGGCCGCCGCCGACACGGGCCGGCCGGTGATCCCGCTCTACATCCTCGACGAGACGCCGGGCGTGCGGCCGATGGGCGCGGCTTCGCTGTGGTGGCTCGACAAGTCGCTGCGGGCGCTCTCCGAAAGCCTGAAGGCGATCGGCTCGAAACTGGTGCTGCGGCGCGGCCCGGCGCAGCAGGTGCTGAAGGACGTGATCGTCCACGCCCAGGCCGCTGGCGTGGTCTGGAATCGCCTGTACGAACCGGCCGCCATCGCCCGCGACGCCGAGATCAAGACAGCGCTGAAGGCCGACGGCGTCGTGGTGGAAAGCTGTATCGCCGGCCTGCTCAACGAGCCCTGGACCGTGCAGAACGGCTCCAAGCAGCCCTACAAGGTCTTCACCCCCTATTGGCGGGCCGCCCGGGCGCTCCTGACCCATGTCGAGGTCGAGCGCCCCCCCAAGCGTCTGGAAGCGCCCGAGCACTGGCCCCACAGCGACGCCCTCGACGGCTGGGGCCTGCATCCGCGCAAGCCCGACTGGTCGAAGGGCTTTTCCATCTGGACGCCCGGCGAGGCCGGCGCCCTGCAGCGGCTGGACGACTTTCTGTCGGGCGCCGTCGACGGCTATGGCGAGGGTCGCGACGTGCCGGGCCTGGAGGCGACCTCGCGCCTGTCGCCGCACCTACACTTTGGCGAGATCGGTCCGCGCCAGGTCTGGGCCGCCGCCCGCACCGCCGCCGAGGCCGGCGACGCGCCCCACGGCGAGATCGAGAAGTTCCTGTCCGAGGTGGGCTGGCGCGAATTCAACCACTCCATCCTGTTCAACTGGCCGCAACTGCCGGAGCGCAACTTCCGACCCGAGTTCGACGCCTTTCCGTGGGCGGAGAACCCCAAGGGTCTGGAGGCCTGGATCGAAGGCCGCACCGGCTATCCGCTGGTCGATGCGGGCATGCGCGAGCTGTGGGCCACCGGCTTCATGCACAACCGGGTGCGGATGATCACCGCCTCGTTCCTGATCAAGCACCTGCTGGTCGACTGGCGCGACGGCGAGTCCTGGTTCTGGGACACCCTGGTGGACGCCGATCTCGCCAACAATGTCGGCAACTGGCAGTGGGTGGCCGGCAGCGGCGCCGACGCCTCGCCCTACTTCCGGATCTTCAATCCCATCGGCCAGGGCGAGAAGTTCGACCCCAAGGGCGCCTATGTCCGCAAGTGGGTTCCGGAGCTGGCCAACCTGCCCGACAGCGTCATCCATCAACCTTGGACGGCGCCCGCGCATCTTTCGGTCGAGGCCAAGCGTAGCTACGCCAGACCCATCGTCGATCACGGACAGGCGCGGGCGCGGGCTCTCGAGGCTTATCGCCAATTGCGCGGTGACGCTTCCGGGGAGTGATCCCCTGGCGGACAGCCGCGCACGTTCCCATCTGAAGACTCGGTTTTTTGGGGGTCTGATTTTGTCCCAGGTACGGGACGGGAGCGCCGATGACCGACACCCTGCACGCCCGCTGGCGTAACGACCACCTCCGCGCCGCCCCGGCGGCTTTCCGCGCGGCCATCCGGGTCGCCTGCGAGAACTGGGCGATCGGGTCCCTGACCTTCGTCCTGCCTACGGGCCAGCCCATCCGCATCGACGGCCGTACGCCCGGCCCCGAGGCCGTGGTGCGAGTGCGCGACTACCGCTTCATCCGGCGGGCTTTCGCCTCGGGCGACATCGGCTTCGCCGAGGGCTACATGGCCGGCGAGTGGGACACTCCCGACCTTCCGGCCGTGCTGACCGCCTTCGCCCTGAACTTCGACAAGCTGGCCGCCCTCGTGGAGGGCAATCCGCTGACGCGGCTGATGAACCTGCTGTTCCATCGCTCGCGGCGCAACGACCGCGAGGGTTCCAAGCGCAACATCCACGCCCACTACGACCTGGGCAACGCCTTCTATGCCCAGTGGCTGGACCCGACGATGACCTATTCGTCGGCCCTCTGGGACCAGGACCGCCATGCCTCGCTGGAGGCCGGCCAGACCCGCAAGTACGAGGCCCTGGCCCAGTCGATCGCCCTGACGCCCGACAAGCACGTGCTGGAGATCGGCTGCGGCTGGGGCGGCTTCGCCGAGTACGCGGCCAGGGAGGTCGGCGCCAAGGTGACGGCGATCACCATCTCGCCGGCCCAGCACGAGTTCGCCCGCAAGCGCCTCTTCGCCCAGGGCCTGGCGGACAAGGTCGACATCCAGCTGGTGGACTATCGCGACGTCCAGGGCCGCTTCGACGGCGTGGTCTCGGTCGAGATGTTCGAGGCCGTCGGCGAGGAATACTGGCCGACCTATTTTGGCAGGATCCACGACCTGCTGGCGCCCGGCGGCCTGGCGGGCCTGCAGATCATCACCATCCGCGACGAGCTCTTCGCCCACTACCGTCGGCAGACCGACTTCATCCAGCGCTACGTCTTTCCCGGCGGCATGCTGCCCAGCGAGCAGCGCCTGAAGCAGGAGACCGACAGAGCAGGCCTTGCCTGGGAAAACGTCCGGCGCTTTGGCCAGGACTACGCCGACACCCTGTCGCAATGGAGCAAGCGGTTCGAAGCGGCCTGGGACGACATCCGCCCGCTCGGCTTCGACGAACGCTTCCGCCGGCTCTGGAAGTTCTACCTGGCCTATTGCGAAGCGGGCTTCCGCACGGAGCGCACCAATGTCATTCAATTGGGCCTAAGTCGCAGCTAGGAGACGTGCAGTGTCGCTCTTCACCCTGGTCCTGGACTATCACGGCGGCACCTACCTCTCGCAGTTCGACGCCGAGACGCCGACCGAGGCGGTCGGCGCCTGGTGCCGCGAGCTGCACGACAACCAGCTGCTGGGCGAGCCCTCCTCTCTGGTGGCCGAGGGCATCATGGCCGACGCCGTCGAGAACAGCCTCGTCGGCATAGAAGGGCTGTGCGGGGCCTGGTGCGCGGCGACGGCCACGGCCGGGGGCCTCGCCCTGCTCAACGTCATCCAGACCCAGCCGACGACGCACTGATGCTGAGCCCGGAGCGCGCCAGGGTTAGGTGCGCGCGGCTAACCCGCCCGGGCGCGCTCCAAATCTTTGAAACTGGAGCCTGCCAATTTTGGATGCTTCATCCAAAATTGGCAGGCTCTGGACCGGCGCTTTCAGGAAATCTGGATTGATCCGGGCGGCCGCATCGCGATCTACCCTGGCCCTAACGGCGCTTTCCCGCGCGAAGACGTAAGATTTCGACCATGCCCGTCACGCCCAACGTTCTCGAAGCCATCGGCAACACGCCGCTGATCCGCCTGAACCGCGCCAGCGAGGCCACCGGCTGTGAGATCCTGGGCAAGGCCGAGTTCATGAACCCCGGCCAGTCGGTGAAGGACCGCGCCGCGCTCAGCATCATCCGCGACGCCGAAGCCAAAGGACTGCTGCGTCCGGGCGGCCGGGTGGTCGAGGGCACGGCCGGCAACACCGGCATCGGCCTGGCCATGGTCGCCTCGGCCCTGGGTTACAAGACGACGATCGTCATCCCGCGCACCCAGAGCCAGGAGAAGAAGGACGCCATCCGCCTGCTCGGCGCCGAACTGGTCGAGGTGGACGCCGTCCCCTACTCCAACCCCGACAACTACGTCCGCTATTCCGGTCGCCTGGCCGAGGAACTGGCCAAGACCGAGCCCAACGGCGCGATCTGGGCCAACCAGTTCGATAACGTCGCCAACCGGCAGGCCCACTACCAGACGACCGGTCCGGAGATCTGGGAACAGACCGACGGCAAGGTCGACGGCTTCATCTGCGCCGTCGGCTCGGGCGGCACCCTGGCCGGCGTGGCCCAGGCCCTGCGCGAGCGCAAGCCGGGCGTGAAGATCGGCCTGGCCGACCCGGGCGGCGCCTCGCTCTACAGCTGGTACGCCGAGGGCGAACTGAAGGCCGAAGGCAACTCGATCAGCGAGGGCATCGGCCAGGGCCGTATCACCGCCAACCTCGAAGGCCTGGCCATCGACCACCCCTACCGCGTCTCCGACGAGGAGATGATGGAGCAGATCTTCGACCTGGTGCAGCACGAGGGCCTGTGCCTGGGCGGCTCCACGGGGATCAACGTCGCCGGCGCCGTGCGCCTGGCCAGGGACCTGGGCCCCGGCCACACCATCGTGACCATCCTCTGCGACCACGGCTCGCGCTACCAGAGCAAGCTCTTCAACCCCGCCTTCCTGGCCGAAAAGGGCCTGCCGACGCCGCCCTGGCTGTAAGGGCGCGCTTGCGTGGGCGAGCGACGCACGTGAAGTTGCCGCCCTCGCATTCCCAAGCCCGCAAGAGGCCCGTCATGTCCGCCACGCTCATCGATCCGCTCGTCTCGACCGCCTGGCTGGCCGACCACCTCGACGCCCCGGACGTGCGCATCGTCGACGCCTCGTGGTTCATGCCCGGCACGCCGCGCGACCCGAAAGAGGAATTCGAGGCCGGCCACATTCCCGGCGCGGTGTTCTTCGACATCGACGAGATTTCCGACGAGACCTCGCCCCTGCCGCACATGCTGGCCAGCGGCGTGAAGTTCGCTTCTCGGGTGCGCAAGCTGGGCCTCGGCGACGGCGCGCGGATCGTCATCTACGACAGCACCGGCATCCTGCCGGCCGCCCGGGTGTGGTGGAACTTTCGCGTCATGGGCCACGAGGACGTCGTGGTGCTGGACGGCGGCCTGCCCAAGTGGGTCGCCGAGGGCCGTCCGCTGGAGGACGGTCCAGCCGCCCCGCAGGAGCGCCACTTCACCCCGCGCCTGCAGGCCGATCTCGTGCGCAACTTCGACCAGATCAAGCGCAACCTGGAAACCGGCCGCGAACAGGTGATCGACGCCCGCGCCGCGCCGCGCTTCAACGGCGAGGTTCCCGAGCCCCGCGCCGGCCTCAAGAGCGGCCACATCCCCGGCTCGCGCAACATCCCGCTGGCGGCGATCCTGGCGGCCGACGCGACCATGCTGCCCGCCGAGCAGCTGAAGACCGTCTTCGCCGACGCCGGCGTCGACATCGAAAAGCCGATCGCCACCACCTGCGGCTCGGGCATCACCGCCTCGGTGGTCTCGCTGGCCCTGCACCGCCTCGGCAAGCCGCGCGCGGCGGTCTACGACGGCTCGTGGACCGAATGGGGCGGCCGCGACGACGCGCCGGTGGAAACCGGCCCGGCTGTGTAAAAACACCCAAGATTACACATTCCATATATACAATCTTAAATTGACATTCCGTAGCGACTGGCTGACCCTCGAAGCGTTGGGGGTCGGCCTTGCGCCGCATCGGACCGCGGCCAAGTCGCGTGCCGCTCCCCACAAGTGCCCGTCAGCTTAAGGACCATCGGCGCTTCAATCGCGCCGAGCACACAACCGCGCGACCGGCGGACCGACCGGCGCGCCCGTGGGGAGAAAACGTCATGTCGTCCTTCCGACCGCTCTACGCCGTCACCATCACCGACGCCATCGCCTCCGGCGAGATCGAGCAGCTCAAGAAGCTGGCCGCCGAGGCCGAGGCCCACGTCCAGCAGTATGGCGACGTGCAGACCCTGCTGGCGGCCCTGAAGATCGAAATCGCCAAGCTGGAGGCCTGACGCACCATGAGCATCAAACCCTACGGCGTCGCCGTGACCGACGCCATCGCCTCGGGCGAGCTGTCCCGCCTGAAGGAAGCCGAAACCGCGGCCCAGGCCCACCTCGACGAATACGGCGACATCCCCACCCTGCTGGCGCTGCTCAAGCTCGAGATCGCCAAGCTGGAAGGCAAGAAGAGCTACTGACGGGGCGGCGCTTCCGCCGCTCTTCGATGGGCCGGCGGAAGCGCCCGCATCCCCGCGTCTCAGGGCGTTTCGGGGAAGGAACGCGCATGACCGACACTCTTCCATCCTTGCACGGGGCGTCCGTACAAGAGGCCTCCGCAGAAGGAGCATCCACGCATGGAGCGCTCCTGCGGGATTCCTACGCGCCGCCGGAAGGCAAGTCGGTGCGCTACCGGACGGATCGCGACCATGTCGATCTGGTGCCGGTGCACGTGGTCTGGGAAGTCACCCTGGCCTGCAATCTCAAGTGCCAGCACTGCGGCTCGCGGGCCGGGCGGCCCCGGCCGGACGAGCTGAACACGCAGGAAGCCCTCGACCTGATCGATCACCTGGCGGCCCTGGGCACGCGCGAGATCACCCTGATCGGCGGCGAGGCCTATCTGCGACGCGACTGGATCGAGCTGATCCGCCGGAGCCGCCAGAACGGCATCCGCACCGCCATCCAGACCGGCGCCCGCAATCTCACCGACAAGCGGCTGGACGAGGCGGCCGACGCGGGCCTGCAAGGCGTCGGCGTCTCGATCGACGGCCTGCCCGAACTGCACGACCGGGTGCGCGGCGTGCCCGGCTCCTACGACCAGGCGATCAGCGCCCTGCAACGGGCCAAGGCCCGGGGTCTGGCCGTCTCGGTCAACACCCAGATCGGCGCCGAAACCGCCCAGCACCTGCCCGAACTGATGGAGCGGATCATCGCGGCCGGCGCCACCCACTGGCAGATCCAGCTGACCGTCGCCATGGGCAACGCCGTCGACAATCCCGGCCTGCTGCTCCAGCCCTACCAGCTGCTCGACGTCATGCCCCTGCTGGCCCGTCTCTATCGCGAGGGGCTGGAGCGCGGCCTGCTGATGGTGGTCGGCAACAATGTCGGCTATTTCGGCCCCTACGAGCGGGTCTGGCGCGGCCTGGGCGACGACACCGACCACTGGACCGGCTGCGCCGCCGGCCAGGGCGGCATCGGCATCGAGGCCGACGGCACGATCAAGGGCTGCCCGTCCCTGGCCACCACGCTCTACGCCGCCGGCAATGTGCGCGAGATGAGCATCGAGGACATCTGGCGCTACGGCGAGAAGATGGCCTTCGGCCGCGTGCGCGACGTCGAGGAGCTCTACGGCTACTGCCGCACCTGCTACTACGCCGACGTCTGCCGGGCCGGCTGCACCTGGACCTCGGAGTCGCTGCTGGGCAAGCGCGGCGACAATCCCTACTGCCATCACCGGGTGCTCGACCTGGCCAAGCATGGCTGGCGCGAGCGGGTGACCAAGATCAAGGACGCCCCGCCCGACAGCTTCGCCGTTGGCGAGTTCGCCCTGGTGCGCGAACCCATCCCCGGCGCCCAGACCGTCCCCCTGCCCGTCCGCGACCCAGCCGCCGTGCACGTGCATCATCGAGAGCGCTCGGAAGCCGGCGGCGCCCTGCCGCCCAGGCTGACGGTCTGCCGTTCCTGCGACCAGTACGTCTGGCCCCACGAAACCGACTGCCCCCACTGCGCCGCCGACATCGCACTGGTCGAACGCCAGCACGCCGAAGCGGCCGAACGCCGCCAGGCCCTGATCGAGCAGGCGCAGCGGCTGCTGTCAGGGATCCGGGAAGGCGCCTGATCCCTCTCCCCTTGCGGGAGAGGTGCGCTGAACGCCACTCCTCCCGTAAAATCCCCGCGAAAGCGGGGACCCAGGCTTTTTCCGTTCCCTCTCCCCTTGCGGGAGAGGGTGGCCTGCGAAGCAGGTCGGGTGAGGGGTCTCTCAGAACTCAAAACCGCGTTCCGCGGTCAGGCCGGGCGAGGCGTCCCATGTTTGAGAAACCCCTCATCCGACGGCCTTCGGCCGCCACCTTCTCCCGCAAGGGGAGAAGGATCGCGGACGGGGATAGACGAAGCTCGATCCCCAGTGACCTCAAACCAAACCCCAACCAATCCAACCGCTTACAACTTTCTCACCGCTCTGGATCAGACGCGCTCAAACCACCTGCATAATAACCCCGTCTCGCCGCACCGAAGGGGCGCGCGGCCAGCGACCATGCGGCGGCGGGATGCGATCGAGCGGGACTGGGGCGGATTGGGAAGATCCGTCGCGTCCGGGGACCTGGCGCT
>PJTT01000079.1_pt1 | contig 175757 bp, 160 predicted proteins | sample 1512261 | NCBI WGS metagenome assembly PJTT01 (sample SAMN08177685, study PRJNA422409) | Soil metagenome, whole genome shotgun sequencing project. | isolation source: Soil (2) enriched on wood chips | place: USA: Madison | collected 2015-01-15 | reverse complement strand
GCGGCGCGAATACGCGCCGCGACGGAGGGGGTCGACGCCGTGCCGGCGGAACCCCCTCCACCGCTTCGCGGTCCCCCTCCCCCAGAGGGGGAGGATCTTGCTGATGATCCGCGAGGACTTCCGGGAAATCCTGCGCCTCGTGCGCCCTGGCGCGCGGGTGCTCGATGTCGGCTGCGGCGAGGGGGCGCTGCTGGAGCTGCTGACCCGGGACAAGGAGGTCGACGGCCGGGGGCTGGAGATCAGCGCCCATGGCGTGGCCGCCTGCATGGCGCGGGGGCTGTCGGTGGTGCAGGGCGACGCCGACCAGGATCTCGACCACTTCCCCGACAAGACCTTCGACTACGCCATCCTGTCCCAGACCCTGCAGGCCACGCGCAATCCGCGCCACGTGCTGGACGAGCTCTTGCGCATCGCGGACCGGGCGATCGTGTCGTTCCCCAATTTCGGCCACTGGAGCGTGCGCTGGTCGCTGCTCAGCCGGGGGCGGATGCCCGAGACCAAGGCCCTGCCGACGCCCTGGTGGGCGACGCCGAACATCCACCTGTGCACCCTGGCCGACTTCATGGCCCTGACGGAGGATCTCGGCGTTCGCGTGGATTCCAGCGCCGCCTTCGCCGGAAACGGTCCCGCGCGGCCCATCGACCCGACCAAGGCCCTGGAGAACTGGCGCTCGGAGAGCTGTCTTTTCCTGCTCAGCCGGGGGGCGCCCGCGCAGCGTGTGGAACCTCGCGCCGTTTCAGGCGATCTTCTGATCCCATGAAGCTGCGGCTGATGACCTACAACGTCCACCGTTGCGTGGGCGGCGACCGCAGGCTCGACGTGGAACGCGTGGCCGAGGTGATCTCGGCGCACGAGCCCGACGTCGTGGCCCTGCAGGAACTCGACGTCGGCCGGCTGCGCACCGGCAACGTCGATCAGGCCCACCGTCTGGCCGAATTGCTGAAGATGGGCTTTCACTTCCACCCGGCCATGACGGTGGAGGAGGAGCTCTACGGCGACGCCATCCTCACCCACCTGCCCGAAAAGCTGATCAAGTCCGGCCCGCTGCCGTTCTATCGCGCCGTGCCGGGGCTGGAGCCGCGCGGGGCGCTGTGGGTCGAGGTGATGGTCGGCGGCAAGCCGGTGCAGATCATCAACACCCATCTTGGTCTGGTGCCCCAGGAGCAGAAGCGCCAGGCCGCCGCCCTGGTCGGCGAGGCCTGGATGGCGTCCGACCGCTGGACCGCGCCGGGCGTGCTGCTGGGCGACTTCAACGCCACCCCCTATTCGGCCACCTACCGCCTGCTGAAGGCCGCCGCCCGCGACGCCCAGACCCTGGCCTCGGGCTGGGGCAAGGCCCCGACCGCGACCTTCCCCTCGAACTTCCCGTTCATGCGCATCGACCACGTGTTCCTGACCAAGGGCCTGCGCACGGTGAACGTCTTCTCGCCGTATGACGCCTTGGCGCGGGTGGCGTCGGACCACCTGCCGCTGGTGGTGGATCTGGAGATCGAGGACTGACCGGAATCCTTCTCCCCTTGCGGGAGAAGGTGGCGGCCGAAGGCCGACGGATGAGGGGTCGAAAGGCCTCTCCGCAAACTTCTGAGAGACCCCTCACCCGACCCCGCTCCGCGGGGCCACCCTCTCCCGCAAGGGGAGAGGGAACTCAGAGCTGCAAATGCTCCGGTGGTTCCGGCGGCGGGGCCGTCAGGCGCGCCAGGTCGTGCCGCAGTCGCTTGCGGCGGCCCCAGGGGCGCCAGGCGTCGTCGGGGGCGATGGCGTCGCCCAGGCTCCAGTCGGCGACGAACTTCTTGAGGCCCTTCAGCGGCACGACGCCCACCGGCTCCAGCCGGCGCGGGCCGGTCTTGCCGTCCAGGGCCTCGATGGCGGGGCCAAGGCCGCCATACTCCAGGAAGGCTTCCAGCAGCACCTCGGTCTCGACCCCCAGGAAGTGGCCGACCAGCCGGCCCAGGAAGGCGGCGATGGCCAGGCGCTCGTCCTCGTCGCGGGCCTCGAAGCCGATGTCGCACTCGGTGTCGAGCCCGATGGAGCGGTTGTTGAGATTGGCCGAGCCCAGCCGCAGCACCCGGTCGTCGGCCACCGCCACCTTCGAATGGACGATGATCGGCGCGCCCTTGGGCGTGCGGGCGCTGAAGGCGTAGAAGCGGCCGTGGACGTCGACCTCGCGCAGGCGATTGATCGCCGCGGTGCGGGCGCTGTCCATGGTCACCTGGTCGAAATAGCTCGGGCTGCGGGCCGGGCCGATGGTCACCACCTCGGGGCCGTCGGGCTCGGCCAGGCGCTCGGCCAGGGCTTCGACCACGATCGGCGAGGTCAGATACTGGTTCTCCACATAGATCAGCCATTGGGCCGTGCGGATGGTCTGCAGGTGCAGCTGCAGGCACTCGGTGATCTCGGGGTCGTGGCGCCAGGCCGGCTGGGTGCGGGCGATGGCCACGGGCACGCGGCGCAGCAGCGGCGTCAGGCCTTGGGGCCAGGGCGTGATCGCCGGACGCTGCGGCGGATCGACCGTTTCACCCGTCGCCTTGCGCCAGCGCTCGGCGAAGAGCTCGCCCAGGGCCTCGGCGGTGCGGCCGTCGACCAGGGCGGCGACCTCGTGGCGAGCCGGATAGTGATGCCCCGTGGGCAGGCGCCGGCGCGGATCGTTGTCGAGATGGGCGGTGGTGTCCCAGCGGTCGACGCCGATGTCGCCGCCGCTGAGCAGGGCCGTGACCCCGTCGACCACCACCACCTTCTGGTGATGGCAGGCGCTGGCCGGCAGGGTGTTGTCCAGCCGGTACTTGACCTTGGAGCCGGCGAAGAAGGCCGCGCCGCGCTGCGGTCCGAACAGCTGCGAGGCGGCGATCGGGAACGGCATGTCCCAGGCCAGCACCCGCACGTCCAGCGCCGGGTTCAGCGCCGCCTGTCGGCGCAGCAGAAGGCCGATGCGGTCGGCGTGCTCGGGATCGCGGCTCTTCTTGACCCGGTCGGGATCGAGCCGGGTGAGCGGATCGAACACCCAGGCCAGGATCCAGATCGAGTGCTTGGCCGACAGCAGCAGGGCCTTCAGCGCGTCGAAGGCCTCGTCATTGTCGATGAACAGCGCAAGCCGGTCGGCGGTCTCGACCCGCCAACAGGTCGAGCCCGGACAGAAGACGGATTCGGATTCTGCCATGACGCCCCTACGCCGCTACTCCGCTCGAAAACGTGCGGCGGCGAATATGGCTCCGCTTGCCGGAAAGATCAGCCGGCGATGGCGGCGGCGTCGCGCTCGCCGGTGCGGATGCGCAGGGCCTGTTCCAGGTCCATGACGAAGACCTTGCCGTCGCCGATCTTGCCGGTGTTGGCGGTGCGCTGCAGGGCCTCGATCACCGCGTCAGCCACGTCGGTGGGCACGGCGATCTCGAGCTTGACCTTCGGCAGCAGCTTCACCTCGTACTCGGCGCCGCGATAGACCTCGGTCTTGCCCTTCTGGCGGCCGTAGCCGCGCACTTCGGTCACCGTCAGGCCCGAAGCGCCGGCTTCTGTTACCGCTTCGAGCACGGCGTCCAGGCGGCTGGGCTTGATCACGGCGACGATCATCTTCATGGCGCGGCATCCCCTTCATACGCGGCCGGTTACGGCTGTGTCGGCGACTCCAGGCTAGGCCCTGCCGCCACAGCTTCCAATAGTATTCCGGTCCTTACGGTTCCCGGCGCCTTTCGAACAGGCGCCGCGCCCGCCGGAACGGGCGGCATGACCGGCGCGAACACCCGCGCCCGGGCCCGCGTGCCGCGCGGCTTGACCGCGAAGGTCTGCTTGACCGCCTCCATCAGGATCAGGCCGGCGAAGCGCGGCCACAGGCGCGCGCCGACCTGCTCGAAGCCCTCGGCCCAGCCGGCGGTGAAAGCCATCGGCGGCGCGTAGAGCGCCCGCGTCCAGCCGGCGGGCTCCAGGTCGGCCTCGCGCAGCAGGCTTTCCAGCTGGCTGCGGCTGAACGGGCGGCCGTGCCCGAAAGGCGTGCTCTCGGCCCCGGCCCAGACCCCGTCGCGCGAGGCCACGGCGACGATCAGCCGGCCGGACGGGGCCATGACCCGCCAGATCTCGCGCAGCACGGCGGCCGGGTCGTCGGCCTCCTCCAGGGCGTGGACGGCCAGGATCCGGTCGAACATGGCGTTGGGAAAGGGCAGGGCGGTCTCTTCGACGAGCGCGGCCTGGTTGCGCTCGCCGCCGGGCCAGACTTCCACGCCTTGGGTGGCGGGCATGGCGGCCACCACGCGGCGGGCCTTGGCGCGGGCCTCGTCGAGGAACGGCGTGGCGTAGCCCAGGCCCAGCACGTCCAGCCCGTTGGCGTCGCCCCAGGCCTCGGCCACCTTGCGGCCGAGCATCTCCCGCGCCACCCGGCCGAGCGGGGCGGCGTAGAAGGCCCTGAGGTCGAGCACGTCGCGGCGCATTGAATCTCCGTGGCCCAGGCGTCACTTATTTAGGCGGGCGAATCCTCCACGTCACGCCCGCCGACCCCCGTCCGTGACCGAGGCCGTTCGCATGTCGCTCGAAATCCACCAGTTTCCCTGCCTGTCCGACAATTACGGCTTTCTCGTGCGCGATGTCGCCACCGGCAAGACCGCCTGCATCGACACGCCGGACGCCGACGCCATCCTCGCCCAGCTGGAAAAGCTGGGCTGGGGTCTCGACATGATCCTCAACACCCACTGGCACCCCGACCACGCCGGCGGCAACGAGAAGGTTCATGCGGCCACCGGCGCGACCATCATCGGACCGCAGGAAGTGACTCGAATAGCGCCGTTGCACCATGAGGCGCGCCCCGGCGAGGTCGTGGTGCTGGGCGAGACGGAGTTCGCCGTGATCGACAGCGGCGGCCACACGCTGGGTCACGTGGCCTATCACAACGCCGCCGACGCCGTCGCCTTCGTCGGCGACACCCTGTTCGCCCTGGGCTGCGGACGGATGTTCGAGGGCGACCCCGAGCAGATGTGGGCCTCGCTGTCGCGGCTGGCCGATCTGCCCGACGACACCACCGTCTACTGCGCCCACGAATACACCGCCTCCAACGCCCGCTTCGCCCTGTCGGTCGACGCCGATCCGGCGCTGAAGGCGCGGGCGGACGAGGTGTTCGCCGCCCGCGAGCGCGGCGAGGCCACCGTGCCCACCACCATCGGCCTGGAGAAGGCCACCAATCCGTTCCTGCGCGCGCCGCTGCTGCGGCCCGGCCTGGCGCCGGCCCAGGCCTTCGCCGAGATCCGCGCGGCCAAGGACAGTTTCAAGGGATGAGTTCGATGACGATTGCCGGGATTTCGGGCGACCTGGGCGCCAATGAGATCGTGCGCCTGCTCGGCATGTCGCCGCATCCCGAGGGCGGCTGGTACGTGCGGGTGTTCGAGGACGCCCCCAACGCCGACGGCCGCCCGGCCTCGACGGCGATCTACTACCTGCTGGAAGCCGAGCAGATGTCGGCCTGGCACCGCATCGACGCGGTCGAGGTCTGGCACTGGTACGCCGGCGCCCCGATCTCACTCACCCTGTCGCCCCCCGACGGCGTCGGCATGACGCCCCATACGCTGGGTCCGGACCTGCGGGCCGGCTGCCGGCCGCAGGTGGTGGTGCCGGTCGGCTGGTGGCAGACGGCGGTGTCGTTGGGGGCCTGGACCCTGGTCGGCTGCACCGTGGCGCCGGGGTTCCGGTTCGAGGGGTTCGAGCTGGCGCCGGACGGGTGGCGGCCTAAAGCGTAGGTCTGGAGTCCGATGGCGTCACTCAAGGAACCTCCCCCTGTGGGGGAGGCGATCGCGCAGCGATCGGAGGGGGGAGTGTCGACAAAGCCGGCCTTATCAGCGGCAGTTGAAAACGTCCCCCCACCGGCCTTCGGCCGCCTCCCCCACAGGGGGAGGTTTCTCTAGGATGGCCTTCGCCGACACCTCTCCCTTCAGGGAGAGGGTCTCTGACGCCACTCCGCCCGCATCTGCCCCCAAACCTCGTTCGGAACCTCCGAATACGGCGCTGGCAACGGTTTGGGCCCCCGGTTCGTCGACCCCAACCGGATCGCCACCTGCTGTGAGGCGACGTTCTCCGGGTGGATGCAGTGGATCACTTCGTCCCAGCCCAGGTGGTCGAAGGCCCAGTCGATGGCGGCCGTGGCGGCCTCCACCGCATAGCCCTTGCCCCAGGCGCGGCGGATCAGGCTCCAGCCGACCTCCGTGCCCGGCCAGCCCTCGGGCCGCCAGGGGCCGATGCGGCCGACCCACTCGCCGGTCGTCTTCTCCAGCAGCGAGAACATGCCGAAACCGTTCATCGCCCACGACCCGGCCATGCTCGCCATGCCGCGCCAGGCGGTGTCGCGGTTCTGGTAGCCGCCGATATATTGGGCGGCCTGCGCGTCGCCCATCAGTTCAGCCCAGCCGTCGAGATCCTCGGCGGCGGTGGGGCGCAGGATCAGGCGGGCGGTCTCCAGCGTGGGACCGGGCGCTGTGGCCATCGAACTTCCTCCCTCTTTTTCTTGTTCAGATCACGCAGGCTTCCAGGCCGTCGCGGCGCACCGTGCCAGAGGCCGCGCCGATCCGGCGCGAGCGCTTCTGGACGTAGCGGCCGGGCTTGACGGCCTTCCACTTCAGCGGGCTGGGCAGGATCGCCGCCAGCCGCGCCGACTGGGCGGGCGTCAGGTTGGCGGCGCTGGTCTTGAAGTAGCGCTGGGCGGCGGCCTCGGCCCCATAGATGCCGGGGCCGAACTCGATGGAGTTCAGATAGACCTCCATGATCCGCTGCTTGCCCCAGCCCAGCTCGATCAGCACCGTGAACCAGGCCTCCAGCCCCTTGCGCAGGTAGGAGCGGTCCGGCCACAGGAAGACGTTCTTGGCGGTCTGCTGGCTGATGGTCGAGCCGCCGCGCACCTTCTTGCCCTTCTCGTTGTTCTCATAGGCCTTCTGCAGGGCCTCGACGTCGAAGCCGTGGTGCTCGCAGAAGCGGGCGTCCTCGGCGGCGATCAGGGCGCGGGGCAGGCTGGGCGAGACCTTGGACAGCGGCCGCCAGCGGTGGTCCCAGCCCCGGCCCTCGACCGCGCGGATGACCATCAGCGGCGTCGCCGGCACCGGCACGAAGCGATAGACCAGCACCGCCAGGATCGGGCCGACGACCAGCACGATGAACAGCGCCAGGAAGATGTTGCGCAGCAGAACCTTCAAACTCGACGCCCCTTGCCTTGACCTTGCGGCCGGATGCTAGCCAACGATCGAGACGCTCGATAGGGCGCGTTGGTTAGGGAGGCCTTGATGCCTGATGGCATGAGCGTGTCGGAAGCGGTCGCCGCGCGGTTTTCGGCGCGGGCCTTCAAGGCCGATCCGGTGCCGGGCGGGACGGTGCGGGCCATCCTCGAGGCCGCCGCCCGCGCGCCCTCGGGCGGAAATCTCCAGCCGTGGAAGGTCCACGCCGTCGCCGGCGAAGCGCTGGCCGACTTCAAGGCCCAGGTCGCCGCCCGGCTGGGCTCGCCCGACGAGGCGCAATACGCCGTCTATCCGGCCAATCTCTGGGAGCCCTTCCGCAGTCGCCGCTTCCAGGTGGGCGAAGACCTCTACGGCGCGCTCGAGATCCCCCGCGAGAACAAGATGGGCCGCCTGATGCAGTTCGCCCGCAACGCCGAGTTCTTCGGCGCGCCGGTGGGCCTGTTCTTCTCCATCGACCGCCAGCTTGGCCCTCCGCAGTGGTCGGACCTGGGCATGTACATGCAGACGGTGATGCTGCTGGCCACCGAACGGGGCCTGGCCACCTGCGCCCAGGAGTTCTGGTCGGCCTACGGCAAGCTGTCGGCCGATTTTCTGGGGCTGCCGGACGACCACATGGTGTTTTCGGGCATGGCGCTGGGCGTGGCCGACGAGGACGCGGCCGTGAACCAGTGGCGCTCGCGGCGGGAGCCGTTCGAGGTCTGGGGGGAACTGCGGGGGTTCTAGGCAAAGAACCTCCCCCTGTGGGGGAGGCGATCGCGTAGCGATCGGTGGGGGGCGTGTCTGCGAAACCGGCCACCTCTTCGGCAGCTGAAAACGGCCCCCTCCGGCCCTCTGGGCCACCTCCCCCAGAGGGGGAGGATCTTTGGCGCCAAAAGAAAAAGCCCCGGCCGTTGCCGGCCGGGGCTCTTCGTCAGTTCTGAACGCTCAGGCTCAGGCCGGTTGCTGGACGCCGGCTTCGGTCAGCCATTCCAGGATCTTGGCCTTGGGCATGGCGCCGACCTTCATCGAGGTCATCTGGCCGCCGCGGAACAGCATCATGGTCGGGATGCCGCGGACGCCGTAGCGCGACGGGGTGGTCGGGCTGTCCTCGATGTTGATCTTGGCGACGACCACGTGGTCGGCGAGCTCTTCGGAGATCTGCTCCAGGGCCGGGGCGATCTGCTTGCACGGGCCGCACCATTCGGCCCAGAAGTCGACGAGCACGGGGCCCTCGGCTTGCAGGACATCTTGTTCGAAGGTGGCGTCGGTCACCGTCACGGTGCTCATGGGTCAGGCTCCTTGCAGGCGTCGCGGGTCGGGGGCGGCCGCGACGCGGAATTGAGAACAGTGGCGGTTCCAGCCGCCTCTTGTCCGAAGATGTAGGCGTGGGAAAGCCGCCCGGCAATAACTCAGAAGAGGCGCGAAAGCGCCGCCGCCCGCACGTTTTCTGGAACGGCCATCAGTTTGGGACCATCCGTCCACACGATGGCGGCGTCGATCTCGCGCCCGGGGAAGATCTCGGCCAGCACCGCCGCATAGACCGCCATCTGGGCCAGATAAGCCGGGTCGGCGTCCTCGATGCGGTCGGGCGAGGGGCGGTTGGTCTTGTAGTCGACGACCAGCACGCGGTCGGGCGAGACCACCAGCCGGTCGACCCGGCCCGAGATCGCCATGCCCTGCGGCAGCCTAGAAGCGGCTCCAGCCAGGGCGGCCTCGGCGCGCGAGCCGGGGCCGAAGACGGCGGCGAAGCGGTCGTCTTCCAGCACCCCGAAGGCGGCGGCGGTCATCTCGGCCCGTTGCGGATCGGTCAGGTCGCGCTCGGCGGCCAGCAGGCGCGCGGCGGCGGTTCGGCGTTCGGCGGGCGCGATGTCGGGCAGGAGCTGCAGGAGCCGGTGGATCACCTCGCCCCGGCGATAGCGGCCCAGGCCCTCGATCCTGGCCAGCGGCGAAGGGGCGGAGCCGACGGCCTCCTCCTCGGCCTCCAGCGCCGAGGGCGCGGCCCAGCGGGCGCCGGCCGACACCGGGTCGGCCGCCTTGCGCGCCCAGGCGGGCAGGGCGTGCGGGACGGCCTCGACGACTTGCGCCGCCGGCGGGGCGGATAGGGGATCGGGGCCGTAGCGCAGCACCCCCGTCTCCGAGTCACTTTCCGCGTCGATCGTCCGGGTGTCGCCCTCGATCAGCGGGTGGGCGAAGGCGGCGCGGGCGGCGGCGTACCAGCCGCCGACGTTCTCGTCCTTGGTGCGGGCGTCGATGCGGCCGCACAGGATCAGGCGGTCGCGCGCCCGGGTCAGGCCAACATAGAGCAGGCGATAGGCCTCCTGCTGGGCCTTGTCCTCACGCAGTTTTCGGGCGCTCGCCGAGGCCTCGCAGTCGTACTTGCCCGAGGCGCACCAGACATAGCCCTTGTCCGCCGTAGCCAGCAGCGGCGAGCCGCGCGCCCCGCCCTTCATCGTCGTCTCGGGCAGGAAGACGATCGGCGCCTCCAGGCCCTTGGCGCCGTGGGCGGTCATCACCCGCACCTGCCGGCGCACGCCCTCCATCTCGCGTTTGACCACGATGTCCAGCGCGGCGAACTCGGCGACCAGGGTCTCCAGATCCCGCACGCCCCGGGCCTCGGCGTTGGTGATCTGGGCCAGGAACTCGTCCAGGGCGTCGGCGGCCTCTTCGCCCAGGCGGGTCAGGGCGCGGGCGCGGTTGCTGGTTCCGTTGATGTCCAGCTTGCCCAGGAACAGGGCGTAGAATTCGTAGGGCTGGCGGCGGCGACGGGCGTTCAGGGCCCAGTCGAGCAGGGCGTGGGCCTCGCGCCACAGCGGCCGCTCGTCGGCCCGCGCGGCCAGCACGGTCCACAGCGTGCCGCGCCGTCCCTTGGCCAGGGCGTAGAGATCATCGTCCGCCAGGCCGCAGAACGGGCTCTTCAGCAGCGCCGCCAGGGTCAGGTCGTCGTCCGGGAACAGGCAGAAGCGGCCCAAAGCCAGCAGGTCGTCGAAGACGATGTGGGCCGACAGCGACAGCCGGTCGGCGCCGGCCACCGGCACGCCGCGCCGCTTCAGCGCCCGAAGCACCTCCTCGAACAGCGCCTTGCGCCGCCGCACCAGCACCAGCACGTCGCCGTAGTGGGCCGGGCGCCAGGTCCGGGAGTCCTTGTCGAACACCGCATCGCCGCGCTCGACCAGGGCCTTGATCTCGGCGGCGATCTTCTCGGCTAGGCGGCGGTTGGCGCCCTGCTCGGTCTCGACGTCGAGCGGCGCGTCCCAAGCCTCGCGCTCGGCGGCGACCGGCTCGCGCTCCAGCGGCCACAGGTCCACGCACCCCGGATGGTCGCGGCGGAAGGCCTCGTGGCCGGGAATGTCCTCGCCGGTCGGGGCCAGGCCCAGCCGCGCGTCCGGCGCCTCGAACAGGGCGTCGACGAAGCTCAGGACCTGCTGGGTCGAGCGATAGGACATCGACAGCGGCACGGCCTTGCCGGTGCGGCCGACGGCCTCGATGCGGGCGATGTAGCCCTGCGTCTCGATCAGCAGCCGCTCGGGCTGGGCGCCTTGGAAGGAATAGATCGACTGCTTCTCGTCGCCGACGATGAACAGGGTGCGGCCGTCGGCGGCCTTGCCGTCGCGGCCCGGCGCCCCGGCCCCGGCGAAGAAGTCCTCGGTCAGGGCCGACAGGATCTCCCACTGCTCTGGCGCGGTGTCCTGGGCTTCGTCGAGCAGGATGTGACTGACCCCGCCGTCCAGCTTGTAGAGCACCCAGGCCGCATCGACCTTGCGGGTCAGCAGGTCGCGGGTCTTTTCGATCAGGTCGGAGAAGTCGAGCGCCCCGCGGGCCTGCTTTTCCTCGATGAACTTGGCGAGATACAGCGCCGCCAGCCGCAGGGCCGCGACGCTGTCCTCGGCCACCTTGGCGGCGCGGAGGTATTCGCGGGCCTCCTCCAGGCGCTCCTGCTCGGCCAGCAGCCGGTCGCGCAGGTCTTCCCGGCTCTTCAGGCCCGAGGTCTTGGCCGGCCAGGTCGCGGGCGTGCCGACGCCCTTCTCGGTGAAGAGGGCCGCCAGGGCGTCTTCCAGCGTCGCGCCGGGATCGACGGCGACGGCCCGCATCTGATCGCCGCACTTGATGTCGGTCTTGCCGCCGCCGGCCAGCACGTCGGCGATCGAGCGCCACAGCACCCGGTCGAGATCGGCCATGGCCTCGGCGGCGACCTCATCGGCGGTGGTCGGTTCGGGAAAGCCGCAGACGGTCCAGAGATCGGCGATGACGCCGTCGAGCCCGCCGCAGCGGTCGAGATAGGCGGCGATGCCGGAGCGCTGGTGCTCGAACGTGGCGAACATCGCCTCGAAGGAGGCAAAGTCCAGCGCGACGGAGAAGCGGGCGTAGGCGTCGGCAAAGACGTCGTCGCTGTGGGTGACGTGGTCGGCCAGCTTGTGCAGGGCCGCCTGGGCCACGGCGGACGAGGCGCCGTCGTCCATCACCTGGAAACCGGGCGACACCCCGGCCTCGATCGGGAAGCGCCGCAGCAGCTTCTCGCAGAAGGCGTGGATGGTCTGGATCTTCAGGCCGCCCGGCGTCTCGAGGGCTTTCGCGAACAGGCTGCGGGCCTTGGACAGGGCGGCCGCGTCGAACTCGTTGGCCGGGCGGTCCACGAGGTCGGCGATCTCGGCGCGCAGCGCGTCGTCGGGCGTGATGCACCACTTGCCCAGCCGGTCGAACAATCGGTGCTGCATCTCGGCGGCGGCGGCCTTGGTGTAGGTCACGCACAGGATCGCCGCCGGCTCGGCGCCGCCCAGCAGCAGGCGCGCGACCCGGTCGATCAGGGTCTTGGTCTTGCCCGAACCGGCGTTGGCCGTGACGAAGGCGGAGATCGCCGGGTCGGCGGCGATGCGCTGGGGGTCGAGGATGCTCACGAGGAACCTCCCCCTCTGGGGGAGGCGATCGCGAAGCGATCGGTGGGGGGAGTCTTTGCGAGACGGGCCAACACGGCGGCGGCTGAAAACGCCCCCCCACCGGCCTTCGGCCGCCTCCCCCAAAGGGGGAGGTTCCTTGAGCAGGCAGCCGCCCTCATTCCCCGTCCCCCTCGTCGCCGCTGGTGGACCACTCGAACACCCGCGCCAGGTGACCGTAGTCTCCCGCATGGTCGTGCACGAACTGCGGGGCGGTGCGCGAGAGATACGGCCGGGTCGGCTCGTCGTATTTGCGGATCAGCTCCACCAGGCCGTCGAAGGCCTTGCGGGCGGCGTCCTCGCTCTCGCCGCCGGCCTTGGCGCGGGTCTGCTCCTCGCCGGCCGGGCGGCGGCCGGTGACGCGGACATAGGTGAGATCCCCCGGCGCGCGGGCGCCGAGTTCGGGAAAGCCGCCGTTCTGCAGGATCGCCGCCGTCAGGGTCAGCTGCGGCGAGAAGCCGGTGTCCACCTGCTTCTGGCTGGGGGCGGCGCCGGTCTTGTAGTCGAGGATGTGGGCGGAAAGGCCGTCGCGGGTCGGCTCCAGACGGTCGGTCTTGGCCGTCAGGGTGAAGGGGCGGCCGTCGACCTGGAAGGTGATCTCGCCGGCGGCCTCGACCACGATCTTCTCGGCGTTCGCGCGGCGACGGGCCTCCAGGTCCATGACCCACAGGGCCGCCTCGCGGGCCAGGGCGCGTTCGCGGGCCAGGGCCGACGGCGGCATGCCGGCGGCGACCAGCTCGGCGATGTAGAGGCCCTCGAAGATCTCGGCGCCGTTGGGTGGCAGGTCCTGCGGATAGGTCTCGGCGAACACCTCGAAGGCGGCGTGGATGGCCGTGCCGCGCGCTCGGGCCTCCACCGGCTCGTCGGGACGGTCGAGGGGATAGAGCTTGAGGATGTCGCGCGCCCAGACGGCGTAGGGATCGCGCGTCAGGGCCTCGACGCGGGTGACGGCCATCTTGCGCGGGCGGTCCGCGACCGGCGGGCAGGGGGCGGGGCGCCTGACCGGGGCGTAGGGACCGGGGGCGTCGAGGGCCCGGGCCCAGTCCAGCACGTCGGGGCGCTCGGTCAGGGTCAGGTTGGCGCCGCGCGCCAGGGTCTTCATCCGCCACAGCCAGCGGCTCTCGACGGCCGGCGCGCCGCCTCGGCGCTGGCTGTGCACCAGGATGACGTCGGGGGCGCTGGCGGCTTGGGCGAAGTCGTGGGCGGTGAGGCCGATCTTGCGCTCGGGCGGCGGCAGGCCGAGCTTCTCGCGCATCGGCCGCGACAGGAACGGATCGATCGGGGCCGCCTGCGGCCAGACGCCCTCCTCCAGCCCCGCCAGGATCAGCCGGTCGGCGCGCACCAGACGGGCCTCGATGGCGCCCAGCATCCGCAGCTGAGGATGCGTGGCGCCGCCGACGCGCAGGGTCTCTTCGTCCACCAGCCGGCCGAGCAGGTCGAGGAAGCCGAGCGGATTGGTCGGCGGCAGGGCCTGGCCGTCGTCGATCAGGGCCGAGATCAGCGCCGCCAGGGCCTCGCCGCCGGAACCGGCCCACAGGGCCTGGGGCTCGGCCAGGCTCTCCAGCGCTTTCGCCAGCGCTTCGGCGGCCAGGTGCGGCGGGGCGACGGGGCCGGCGGCGTAAGGTTCGCTGGCGATCTCGACGGCGGCGTGGATGCGGCGGGCCAGGTCCACGGCCTCGGGATAGGCGGCGATGCGGCGCTCCAGGGCCGCCGCGTCGGCCGGGGCCGAGCCGCGCAGGCCCCGCAGCTCCAGCGTCCGCGCGGCCTCTTCGGCCTTGAGCAGCGGGTGCTTGGCCACGGCCAGCAGGCCGACGGGATCCAGCGGCGCCAAAACGAGCCCCGCCAGCTTGCGGGCCAGGACGGCGGGGGGCGAGGCGGCCAGGGGCGCGCCGGCCGAGCTGTCGGGCACGACGCCCCAGCGGGCCAGATAGAGCCCCGCGCGGCGGGCCAGCTGCTGGTCGGGGGTCACGAGGGCGGCGGTCTTGCCCGGCGTCTCCAGGGCCTCGCGCAGCAGCAGGGCGCAGGCCAGGGCGGCCTCTTCCTCGCCGGAGGCGTTGACCAGCGACAGGCCCGACAGGCCTTCGGCTATCGGGTCCAGCGTGGCGGACTCCGCGCGCAGCTTGGCGATCTGGGCCAGCCAGTCGGCGGTGGCCTCGGCGGGGCGCAGGGCCTCGTTGACCAGGCGGCGACGCCAGCGGCCCCGGCTGTCGGCCTCGGCGCGCCAGCGACGGACCGCGCCGCGATCCACTTCGGCCCGGTGCAGCAGCCGACGCATGGCGCCCTGCGGATGCTGTTCGCCGACCTTGTCCCAGGCGTCGTCGGCGAGATCCTCGTCCAGGCCCGGCAGCACGACGCAGCCCTGCGGCGCGCGCGAGACGGCGATCAGCAGGTCGGCGGTGGCGGGGGCGGTGCCGGTCGAGCCGGCGGCGACCAGCACGCCGGGCGGCGGATTGGCCGTCCACTGCTTGGCCAGCTCGCGCAGCAGGGCCACGCGGCGGGCGCTGACGTCCATCATCTGGAGATCGACAAGCCGCGCGGTCCAGCCCTCGACCATGGCCCGGATGAACCGCGCCGAGACCTGCCAGTGGGCGGCGAGATCCCCGTCGGCCAGGCCGTCGAGGCGCTCGATGATCGGGACCTCCTCGATCTGGCAGCTGTCGAGCAGGTCGGAGACGGCCTTGGCCATCTCCAGGGCCTGGCCGGCGCTGGGCGGACTGTCGAGCAGGCTGGCGTTGTCGTGCACCAGCCGCGCCAGCTCGAACCGCCGGCGGCGGCTGGAGACGGCCGGGGGCAAGTCCAGCGCCAGGTCGCCGGGCTCGAACGGCGGCTCGCCCTCGTCGAGGTCGCCCAGCGGCCGGATCTGCGGCAGCAGCACGGCCCGCCCGCCGCCGGCCGCCACGAAGGCGTCGGCCAGGGCGCGGGCGCCGCGGCGGGTCGGGGTCAGCAGGGTGGCGTGCGACAGGGCGTCGGGACCCAGGTGGGCCAGCCGCTCCAGGAGGCCGGCGGCCACGTCGTCGACGAACGGCCGGTGGGCCGGAATCGAGAACCAGCCGGATCCGGCCAAGCCGCTCATCCCGTTTGCGCTTCTGCGAGCTTCGCCTCGGCCTCGTCGCGCGCGCCGGGATCGCCGACGTGCATCCAGAAGCCGTCCATGACCACGCCGTGCACGCGGCCCTGGGGCGCGAGCTTGCGCCAGATCGTCGCCAGCGAGAACGCGCCCTCGGGGCCGTCATCGACCAGGCCCGGCTTGCAGATGTGCACGCCCATATAGGCGTAGGGTGCGCTGGGGGCCTCGCCCCGGAACGTGAGAGCCCCGTCGTCGGCCAGGAAGAAGTCGCCGGCCCCGTCGAAGCCCAGCGTGCGGTCCAGCCGCGCCAGCAGCAGGCAGACGTCCATCCGCTCCGGATCCCAGGCCTTGGCCAGGCTGTCGATCGCGGAGGCGCTGTCTTCGGTCCAGACGGAGTCGATATTGGCGACGAACACCGGCTCTTCGCCCAGCAGCGGCCGGGCCTTGCGCAGGCCGCCGCCGGTCTCCAGCAGTTCGCCGCGCTCGTCGGAGATGACGATCGCCGGCGCGCCGGTGCGGGTCTTCAGATGATCCTCCAGCCGGTCGGCGAAGGCGTGGACATTGACCACGGCTGTCTCGACCCCGGCGTCGGCCAGGCGGTCGAGCATGTGATCCACCAGGGTGCGGCCGGCGACTTCGACCAGGGCCTTCGGTCGGTCATTGGTCAGGGGGCGCATGCGGGTGCCGAGGCCCGCGGCCAGGACCATCGCGTTCTTCGGGGAAGCGCTCACGAGCGGGCCTCCGTCGGCACGTGGGCGTCGAACCAGGCTTTCAGGCCCGACAGGGCCGGATCGGCCAGGCAGCTGTCGAGATAGCGCCACAGGCGGGGCATGAAGTTCTCGTACTTCGGCTTGCCGTCGCGGGTGACCAGGCGGGCGAAGATGCCCAGGATCCGGGCGATGTTGAGCGCCCCCAGGGCGTGGTAGTCGGCCAGGAACTGGGTGCGGTCGAGGTCTGGCCGGGCGGCGAGGTAACGGTCGAGGCCGCGCTGCTCGATTTCCGGCGAGACGTCGCGGCGGGCGTCGTGCAGCAGCATCGAGAAGTCCCAGGCCGGATGGGCGACCACGGCGTCCTGGAAGTCGATCAGGCCCACGCGCGCCGGACCTTCGCGGTCGGGCAGCCACAGCAGGTTCTCGGCGTGATAGTCGCGGTGGCAGAACACCGAAGCGCCGGCCTCGGCCCGGGCGCGGATCGGGCTCCAAAGCGCCTGCCACGCTTCGAGGGCTGCGGCGTCGAAGGTCACGGGCTTCAGCTTCGGCAACCACTCGACGAACAGGTCCTGGGCCATCTGCAGGGCCAGGTCGTCATAGGTCAGCAGCGGCCAGGTCGAGCCGCCGGCTTCCAGCACGGCGGGCGGCGTGGCGGCGTGCAGGGCGACCAGGGCGTCGACGGCGGCGTCGTAGAGCAGCGGCTCGTCGCCGCCCTCGGCGATCACCTTGGCGTAGAGGTCGTCGCCCAGGTCTTCCAGCACGGCAAGGCCCAGGGCCGGCTCGGCTGCCAGCACCTCGGGGGCCGAGAGGCCTTGGCCGCGCAGCCAGCCGGCCACGGCGACGAAGGCGTCCACCCGGCCGGCGGCCAGGCGGTAGGCGGCGTTGAAGCCGAGGGCGCGGCGCTCGTCCGGTGTCGCGCCGGGCGGGCAGGGGGCGGTCTCCAGGGCCGGCGGCTGGTCCATGAAGATGAAGGTCTGCTCGCCGCGATGCAGGCGCTCGTACGAGCGGGTCGAGGCGTCGCCGCCTAGCGGCTGGCGGCGCACGTCGCCATAGCCGTGGCGCGCCAAAAAGTCGGCCTTCAGGGTTTCGCGATCAGAGCTCAAGCTTGCGTTCCTTGAAGGCGCCGTAGGACGTGATGCGGACGCGGCGGGCCTCGCCGGCGGCCCCATTCAGAGGCTCATCCAGAACCGGGGAAATCTCTACATCGAGTCGGTCGGGCGGCAGACGGCCCTGCAGGCGCTGGGGCCATTCGATCAGGGCCGCGCCGTCTTCCAGCGCCTCGATGAGGCCGATCTCATAGGCCTCGTCCGGATCCTCCAGCCGATAGAGGTCGAAATGGGCCAGCGGGAAGTCGGCCGCCTCGTAGAATTGCACCAGGGTGAAGGTCGGGCTGGGCACTTCTTCCTCGGGCGAGGTCAGGGCGCGCACAAGGGCGCGGGCCAGGGTCGACTTGCCGGCGCCGAGCGGACCGTAGAGGCACAGGGCCGCGCCCGGAAACAGCACGGCGGCCAGGCGTTCGCCGAGCGCCTTGGTGGCGGCCTCGTCGGGCAGGTCGATTTCTAGGGGGGCGGCGGTCGCGGGCGCCTGTGACATGGACATCGCGCCAATCTAGAGTCCCCGACGCGGGCCTCAAGCGGCTTTCAGGAATTTTGCCGTCGCCGAAGGGCGCGCGGCGTCCTATTCACCGGCTTCGGCAATTCCTAGGGGATCGGTAGAGATGAAGAAGTTCAAGCTGTGGGCCGGTCTGGCGGTCGTCGTGGCGGTGGTCGGGGCCGGCCTCTGGGCGTGGTGGAACTTCGACCTGCGCTGGCGGCCCAAGACCATCACCAAGAACCAGGCCGAGATCGCCAAGATCCTCGAAAGCTCCGGCTGGGTGTCGCCGGGCCTGAAGGGCGGCAAGCTCTACATGGTCAGCTTCCGCACCTGCCCCGACTGCATCCGCTTCAAGAAGGAAGAGTATCCCAAGCTGCACAAGGCGGGCGTCGATACCCGCCTGATCGAGATCGCCCGCGCCGACCGCAACGGCGTGCCGAAGTCGACGCCGGTGGAGCGGGCGACGGTGGCCGAACTGTGGATCAACCGCTCGTGGGAACTGGCCGAGAAGTGGGACGCCACCCCGGTCGAGGCCTGGAAGGCCCCGGGCATCAAGCCCGCCGACGGCGACATCGCCCGCACCGCCGTCATCGAGGCCGGCCGCAAGTCGGTCGAGGACCTGCGGCCGCTGCTCAAGGCCAACGGCGTGAACTTCGCCTATCCACTGCTGGTCTGGTGGACGCCGGACGGCCAGATGAAGGCCTGCGCGTGTGAGAAGCGCGAGACGTATCGGTTCGTGCGGAAGGATCTGGGGGTCTGATCCTCCCGCACTTTTTAGACCGTCATCCCGGCCGGAGCGCGTAGCGCGGAGAGCCGGGACCCAGGGGCCGCCGCAGTGCGCCGGCCCCTGGAAGGGCGGACGATCCATTCGCCGCGCCCAGTCCCCTGGGTCCCGGATAAGCGCTGCGCGCTTTCCGGGATGACGAGGCTTTAAAGGTTTAGGGGTGCGAAACCCTCGTCCTTCGACAAGCTCAGGATGAGGGTTTCTACTGCGAGCTCTGCATTGGTCCTCACCCTGAGCCTGTCGAAGGGCGAGGACCACGCAACGGTTTGACCTCAGAAGATCTCGAACAGACCCGCCGCGCCCATCCCGCCGCCGATGCACATGGTCACCACGCCGAGCTTGGCCTTGCGGCGCTTGCCTTCCAGCAGCAGGTGGCCGGCGCAGCGGGCGCCCGTCATCCCGAAGGGGTGGCCGATGGCGATGGAGCCGCCGTTGACGTTGTACTTCTCCGGATCGATGCCCAGGCGGTCGCGGCTGTAGAGGCACTGGCTGGCGAAGGCCTCGTTCAGTTCCCACAGGTCGATGTCGTCGACCTTCAGGCCGTGGCGTTCCAGCAGGCGCGGCACGGCGAAGACCGGGCCGATGCCCATCTCGTCGGGCTCGCAGCCGGCGATGGCGAAGCCCTTGAACAGGCCCAGCGGCTCGAGGTTGCGGCGGGCGGCCTCCTTGGCCTCCATCACCACCACGGCGGCGGCGCCGTCCGACAGCTGACTGGCGTTGCCGGCGGTGACGAAGTTGCCCGGGCCCTTCACCGGCTCCAGCTTGGCGAGGCCCTCCAGGGTGGTCTCCGGACGATTGCACTCGTCCTTGCTGACCACGTAGTCGACCAGGCTCTCTTCCTTGGTCTCCTTGTTGACCACCTTCATCTTGGTGGCCATCGGCACGATCTCGTCGTCGAACAGGCCGGCGGCCTGGGCGGCGGCGATCCGCTGCTGGCTGCGCAGCGAATATTCGTCCTGATACTCGCGGCTGACGTTGTAGCGCTTGGCCACGATGTCGGCGGTGTCGATCATCGCCATCCACAGCGCGGGCTTCTCACGCATCAGCTTTTCTTCGGTGATGTGGAAGCGGTTCATGTGGCCGCCGGCGTTGACCAGCGAGATCGACTCCACGCCGCCGCCGATGGCCGCCGGGGCGCCGTCGTTGCGGACGTAGTTGGCGGCGGTCGCGATGGCCTGCAGGCCCGACGAGCAGAAGCGGTTGACGGTCTGGCCCGAGGTGGTGACCGGCAGGCCGGCCCAGATGGCGGCGTTGCGGGCCACGTTCATGCCGGTGGCGCCTTCGGGGCCGCCGCAGCCCAGCACCACGTCCTCGATTTCCGGACCGTCGAGGCCGGCGCGGCTGACGGCGTGCTGGATGGCGTGGCCGGCCATGGCCGCGCCGTGGGTGTTGTTGAAGCCGCCGCGGACGGACTTGGCCAGACCGGTCCGAGCGTAAGAGACGATGACCGCTTCGCGCATGGCGCTTCTTCCCTGTTTAAACGTTAGTTTGAATTGCCTGCACCGTAGGCCGGAAATTTCGGTTGGGAAAGATCACGCGTGCGTAAGCCGGGAGGGGCGCCCAAGCCCCCGATCGCGACGTCCTGCCGCGGCGGGCTCTTAACCGGACTTTGAGAAAGGAGGGTCTTAGTTTCCTTCCATGATCCTGCTGGTCGCCTTCGCGTTCCTGGGAGCCCTGCTCGGGCTCTTCTGGCGCCCCCGCTTCGTGGGGGTGGTGATCGCGGTCGTGCTGGCCGGCGTGGTGCAGGGCGTGGCGGCCTGGTCGCTGCAGATCCTGTCGCACCAGGTCAATCGCGAGCACCTGCTGCTGCAGATGCACGCCGTGTTCGGCGAGACCCTGATCGACTTCGCCGGCCCCGTGGCGGCCGCCGCCGTCGGGGCGGTGTTCGCCGCCCTGCTGGGCGGTCTGACCGATGCTCGCCGCCCGCCGGTGCTGGTCACCGCCGACGGTCTGCGCCGCAAGGCCGGCAAGGACGGCCGCTACGCCCGCATGGAGGGCATGGTCGAGCAACGCGAGATCCACGCCCGGGCCGAAAGCCGGATCGACTCGATCCTCGGGCTCTGAAGTTTCGGCCTCGCGGCCAGAAACCTCCGTTTCGATAAAATATGCGCACGCGAACAAAAACGCGCTTGCGCTATTTCTGAACGCTGATATCTAAGCAGTGCTTAGTTCGGTTGCGCGGCGTCGGTGGGGATACCGACGCCAGTCTTTCGCCAGAGAAGTCTGGGCAAGAGACGTGTCCCTCGCATCCCGACGGCCAGTACAGCTTACGCGCCGATCATCGATCTTTCCATCATCCCCGAAGCTGGAGGGCTTTTCCCATGAAGCTCCGCGCCCTGGCGGCTGTCGCCGCCCTGTCCGTTTGCGCGCTCGCCGCCGCCCCCGCCCTGGCCGACGGCCGCCTGGCGGTCACTCTCGAAAAACCCGTCTCCGCCAAGACCAAGATCGTCGCCGGCGGCGCGGTCTTCGTCTGCGAAGACGCCGCCTGCGTCGCCGCCTCGGCGCCGTCGCGGGCCCTCAGCGTCGCCTCGTGCAAGGCGCTGGTGAAAGAAGCCGGCCGCGTCTCGGCCTTCGGCGGCGACGCCAAGGCCCTGGCCGCCGACGAACTGGAGCGCTGCAACGCTTCGGCCAAGGCCGCCTGAGGCCTCTCCAACACCGGAGGCTCGTCGCCTCCGGCTGTTTTCCTCGATCATCGCCTGACAGGGCGGCGGGCTTGTTCCGCCGCCTTTTTCTTTCGTCCGTCCGGGAGTTAAGTGTCGCCCATGACCCAGTCGATCGCCGCCCTGCTGGAAGACGCCCTCAAGGAAGCCGCCGGTTCCGACGCCGCGCCGGTGTCGCTGACCGTCGATTATGGCCAGGGACAAGGCGGCGACCTGGCCCTGCGCGGCTGGATCGAACGGGCCACTCGCAGTCTGGTGTTCGCCCAGGCCGAGGCCCGTACGCCGGGCGGCGCCCTGGCCGGCTCGGCCTCCGGCGTATTCCGCCGCGTCAACGTCTGACGGATAAACGGCTTTTTTCCGAAACTTGGCCGAACGCGATCGTCTCGGCTTGGTTGCGACTGCGAACACCCCGTGTTATCAGGCGCCGGGCTTCGGGAAGGGCAGCGTGAATGCGCGGGCCGCCCGTGCGCTTTTCTCAAGCGCGATCAAGTCTTTAAGCCGGGAAGAGGGGGCAGCTTCTCTTCCGCGGCGATTGCAACGCACACCGGGCGGAACAAGTGGCGGAAGAAACCAAGGCGACGGATGCGGGTCAGCGTTATGCGCAGTCCCTGTTCGAACTGACGATCGAAGGCGGCAACCTGGCGAAGGTCGAACGCGACCTGAAGGACCTCAAGGGTCTGATCGCCGACAGCGCCGACCTGCGCCGTCTGATCGACTCGCCCGCGTTCTCGGCCGAGGACAAGGCCAAGGGCCTGACCGCCGTCGCCGTGAAGGCCGGTTTCGACATCCTGACCGCCAAGTTCCTGGGCCTGATCGCCTCCAACGGCCGCGCCATCGAGCTGGTCGGCGCGATCAACGCCTTCGTCGCCCTGTCGGCCAAGCACCGCGGCGTGGTCGCCGCCGAGGTCATCTCGGCCGCCCCGCTGACCGCCGCCCAGCTGAAGGCCGTCACCGCCGGCGTCTCCGAGGCGCTCGGCAAGACCCCCGAAATCTCGACCCGCGTCGACCCGTCCATCCTGGGCGGCGTCAAGGTGCGCGTCGGTTCCCGTCTGTTCGACGCTTCGCTCCGTTCGAAGCTCGATTCCCTGAAATTCGCCCTCAAGCGCGCCTAAGCGTATAACCGCGCAAAAAACGTACGTACGCAGAGAGCCCTAAGAAAGAGCCCGACCCAGCCATGGACATCCGCGCCGCCGAAATTTCGGCCATCCTCAAGTCGCAGATCGCCAACTTCGGCGAGGAAGCCGCCGTCTCGGACATCGGCCAAGTTCTGTCGGTCGGCGACGGCATCGCCCGTATCTACGGTCTGGACAACGTCCAGGCCGGCGAGATGGTCGAATTCCCGAAGGCCGGCGTGAAGGGCATGGCCCTGAACCTCGAGCGCGACAATGTCGGCGCCGTGATCTTCGGCGCTGACGCCGAGATCAAGGAAGGCGACGAAGTCCGCCGCCTCGGCGAAATCGTCGACGTGCCGGTCGGCAAGGGCCTGCTGGGCCGCGTCGTCAACCCGCTGGGCGAGCCGATCGACGGCAAGGGCCCGATCCAATACACCGAGCGTCGCCGCGTCGACGTGAAGGCCCCGGGCATCATCCCGCGCAAGTCGGTGCACGAGCCCGTGCAGACCGGCCTGAAGTCGATCGACACCCTGATCCCGGTCGGCCGCGGCCAGCGCGAGCTGATCATCGGCGACCGTCAGACCGGCAAGACCGCCGTCGCCATCGACACCATCCTGAACCAGAAGGCCGCCAACGCCGGCAAGGACGAGAGCGCCAAGCTCTACTGCGTCTACGTCGCCATCGGCCAGAAGCGCTCGACCGTCGCCCAGATCGTCAAGACCCTGGAAGAGCACGGCGCCCTGGAATACACCATCGTCGTCGTGGCCTCGGCCTCGGAGCCGGCCCCGCTGCAGTACCTGGCCCCGTTCGCCGGCTGCGCCATGGGCGAGTGGTTCCGCGACAACGGCCTGCACGGCCTGATCATCTATGACGATCTGTCCAAGCAAGCCGTCGCCTACCGCCAGATGTCGCTGCTGCTGCGCCGCCCGCCGGGCCGCGAAGCCTATCCGGGCGACGTGTTTTACCTGCACTCCCGCCTGCTGGAGCGCGCCGCCAAGCTGAACGAAGACAACGGTTCGGGCTCGCTGACGGCTCTGCCGATCATCGAAACCCAGGCTAACGACGTGTCGGCCTACATCCCGACCAACGTGATCTCGATCACCGACGGCCAGATCTTCCTGGAAACCGACCTGTTCTACCAGGGCATCCGCCCGGCCGTGAACGTCGGCATCTCGGTGTCGCGCGTCGGCTCGTCCGCCCAGATCAAGGCCATGAAGCAAGTCGCCGGTCCGATTAAGGGCGAGCTCGCCCAGTATCGCGAAATGGCCGCCTTCGCGAAGTTCGGCTCGGACCTGGACGCCTCGACCCAGAAGATGCTGGCCCGCGGCGAGCGCCTGACCGAGCTGCTGAAGCAGCCGCAATACGCGCCGCTGTCGGTCGAAGAGCAGGTCTGCGTGATCTACGCCGGCACCCGCGGTTATCTCGACAAGATCCCGACCTCGTCGGTGCGTCGCTTCGAGACCGAGTTCCTGGCCCGCCTGCACAGCGCCCACCAGGACCTGCTGACCGGCATCGCCACCAAGAAGGCCCTCGACAAGGACCTGGAAGCGTCGCTGAAGAGCGCGCTCGACAGCTTCTCGTCGACCTTCGCCTAAGCCCCCTCGGAACCGCTCGGAGAGAGTAGCGCCGAATGGCCAGCTTGAAGGAAATGCGCAATCGGATCTCGAGCGTCAAAGCGACGCAAAAGATCACGAAGGCGATGCAGATGGTGGCGGCTGCCAAGCTGCGCCGGAGCCAGGACGCGGCTGAAGCCGCCCGTCCGTACGCCCGGCGTCTGGCCAGCGTCATCGCCAACCTCGCGACCGGCGTGTCGGGCGACGGCGCTCCGGCGCTGCTGGCCGGCACCGGCCGCGACGACCGTCACCTGGTGGTGGTGGCCGCGGCGGACCGTGGTCTCGCCGGCGGCTTCACCTCGTCGATCGTGCGCGCTTCCCGCGCCCACATCGACGGGCTGATCGCCCAGGGCAAGGACGTGAAGATCGTCTGCGTCGGCAAGAAGGTGACCGCCCAGCTGCGTCGCCTCTACGCCGGTCGCATCGTCGAGAACTTCGACCTGTCGGCCTATCGCCAGCTGACGCTGTCGGTGGCCCAGCCGATCGCCGACGTCGTCACCAAGCTTTACGAAGCCGGCGACATCGACGTGGTCACCCTGTTCTACAGCCGCTTCAAGTCGGTGGTGCAGCAGATCCCGACCGCGCTGCAGCTGATCCCGGCCGTGGTCGAGGGCGGTGAAGTCGCGTCCGGTCCGGCCGCGGTCTACGAGTACGAGCCCTCGGAAGAGGCTATTCTCGAGACCCTGCTGCCGCGCAACCTGACGGTCCAGATCCTGTCGGCGCTGCTCGACAACATGGCCGGCTTCTACGCCAGCCAGATGACGGCCATGGACAACGCCACGCGGAACGCGGGCGACATGATCAAGCGCTACACCCTCGAGTACAACCGTTCCCGCCAGGCCCAGATCACCAAGGAGCTGATCGAGATCATCTCCGGCGCCGAAGCCGTCTGATCTAGCCTAACGCCAAAAACGCACGCAGAGACGCACGAAAGACCCGCACGCCATGGCCAAGACCCCCGCTAAGGCTCCCGCCGCCGCCGCTGAAAAGCCGGCCGCCGCCAAGAAGCCCGCCGCCCCGAAGGCCGCCGCCGCCGCTCCGGCCGCTGCTGCTGCCGCTCCCAAGGCTCCGGCCGCCAAGAAGCCGGCTGCTCCCAAGGCCGCCGCCGCTCCGAAGGCTCCGGCGCCCGTCGCCGGCGAAGCCACCGGTCGTCTGGTCCAGATCATCGGCGCCGTCGTCGACATCGAGTTCACCGGCCCGCTGCCGGCGATCCTGAACGCCGTCGAGACCACCAACACCGCCACCGGCCAGCGCCTGGTGTTCGAAGTCGCCCAGCACCTGGGTCAGAACACCGTCCGCGCCATCGCCATGGACGCCACCGAAGGTCTCGTCCGCGGCCAGCCCGTGCGCGACACCGGCGAAGCCATCCGCGTGCCGGTCGGTCCGGGCACCCTGGGCCGCATCATGAACGTCATCGGCGAGCCGATCGACGAGCAGGGCCCGATCCAGTCGGACATCACCCGCACGATCCACCGCGACGCCCCGACCTTCGCCGAGCAGACCAACACCGCTGAAGTGCTGGTCACGGGCATCAAGGTCATCGACCTGATGTGCCCCTACACCAAGGGCGGCAAGATCGGCCTGTTCGGCGGCGCCGGCGTCGGCAAGACCGTGACGATGCAGGAACTGATCAACAACATCGCCAAGGCTTACGGCGGTTACTCGGTTCTGGCCGGCGTGGGCGAACGCACCCGCGAAGGCAACGACCTCTATCACGAGATGATCGAGTCGAACGTCAACGTCGACCCGAAGGCCAACAACGGCTCGACCGAAGGCTCGCGCTGCGCCCTGGTCTACGGCCAGATGAACGAACCCCCGGGCGCCCGCGCCCGCGTCGCCCTGACCGGCCTGTCGATCGCGGAATACTTCCGTGACGAAGAAGGCAAGGACGTGCTGCTGTTCGTCGACAACATCTTCCGCTTCACCCAAGCCGGCGCCGAAGTGTCGGCTCTGCTGGGCCGCATCCCCTCGGCCGTGGGCTATCAGCCCACCCTGGCCACCGAGATGGGCAACCTGCAGGAGCGCATCACCTCGACCAACAAGGGTTCGATCACCTCGGTCCAGGCCATCTACGTTCCCGCCGACGACCTGACCGACCCGGCCCCGGCCGCTTCGTTCGCCCACTTGGACGCCACCACCGTTCTGTCGCGCGACATCGCCGCCCAGGCCATCTTCCCGGCCGTCGATCCGCTGGACTCGACCTCGCGGATCATGGACCCGCTGGTCATCGGCGAAGAGCACTACACCGTGGCTCGCCGCGTCCAGGAAGTCCTGCAGCAGTACAAGGCGCTGAAGGACATCATCGCCATCCTGGGCATGGACGAACTGTCGGAAGAGGACAAGCTGACGGTCGCTCGCGCCCGCAAGATCAGCCGCTTCCTGTCGCAGCCGTTCCACGTGGCCGAGCAGTTCACCAACACGCCGGGCGCCTTCGTCCAGCTGAAGGACACGATCCGCTCGTTCAAGGGCATCGTGGACGGTGAATACGACCACCTGCCGGAAGGCGCCTTCTACATGGTCGGCCCGATCGAGGAAGCCGTGGCCAAGGCCGAGAAGATGGCGGCGGACGCCTGATGACCGAAGAAGACGGCGATCTCGGCCACTTCTGCTGTGATGAGCTGGAGGACGCGGTGTCTTCGGACGCCGAGGCCTCCCTCATCGAGCACGACAGCGGCCTGATCCTGTTGAACCTGGGTCAACGGGAAGCCGATGGTGAGACGGGCACGGTCCTGACCACCATCCGCTTCTGTCCGTTCTGCGGCACCGAGATCCAGACCGACGAAGACATCGAAGCGGCCCTGGGCGCCGTGGAGACCTACGACTGATGGCCAAGCTGCACTTCTCCCTCGTCGCGCCCGAGCGCGAACTGTTCTCCGCCGACGTCGACCAGGTCGACGCGCCGGGCACGGAAGGCGACTTCGGCGTCCTGCCGAACCACGCGCCGTTCATGACGACGCTGCGCGAGGGCCGGGTGACGGTGCGCGACGGCGCGACCGTCAAGCTGTTCGACATCCAGGGCGGCTTCGCCGACGTGGGTCCCGACGGCTTCACGATCCTGGCCGAACACGCGGTGGAAGTGGCCGCCTAAGGGCCGCTTCTCTCGAATGACTTGGAAACGCCCTCGCCGGAAACGGCGGGGGCGTTTTCGTTTCCAAGATCCTCCCCCTCTGGGGGAGGTGGCCCGAAGGGCCGGAGGGGGGCCGTTTTCAGCTTCCTGAAGAGTGGCCGATTTCACGTTTCACTTCCCCCTCAGTCGCTCCGCGACAGCTCCCCCTTCAGGGGGAGCGATAAAAAATTACGATTGTGACCCTATCGACGCCGCAATCCGTCACCATAAGGGTTGCGAGGGAACGCTTGTCGGTTTTAATGCCGACCTCCAAGTCTCTAGGGGATATCCAGACTATGCGCCTTGCGCTCGCCAGCTTGATCGCCCTCGGCGTCGTCTCGACCGCCGTTGCCCAGGAGCAACCCGCTCCCGCCGCCGCCCCGGCTCCCGCCCCGGCCGCCGCGCCCGCCGATCAGGCCGCGCCCGTGGTTCCGGCTCCGGCCGCCGGCACGCCCGAAGCCGCCGCCGCCGCGGTCGCTCCGGAGCCCGTGCGTCCGCCGCCGCCGACCGACCCGGTCTCGGTGCGGATCCTCAGCGTCCTCGACACCATCTGCAAGCCGGCCGTGGTCGGCGGCGACTTCAACGCCCTGGCCAAGGCCGCGGGCTTCAAGAAGAAGCGCGACCTGTGGACCCTGGACCTGGGCAAGCCCTACCAGATCGTCCTCGACAACCCGGGTTCGAACAAGAACGTCTGCACCCTGAACGTCCAGCACGCTCAAGGCCCCGAGCAGGCCCAGGCCCTGGCCACCGCCCTGCACGACTGGGCCAGCTGGGAAAACAGCCCGCAGCTGCGCCTGATCCGCAACGACCAGCTGGTCACCGACGTCAAGCGCCTGACCGTGACCTGGGACAACAACGCCGCCGGCGGCAAGGCCGGCCTCGTCTATGTCCGCGTCAAGAAGCTGGACGACAGCTCGGTCGGCAAGAACTTCGAGCAGGCCCAGATCCTCTACACCTCGCAGTGAGGTGATCGGAGGGCTTGCCCTCCGGGATCCAGCAGCTATCTAGGCAAGGCGCGGGGACGACCCCGCGCCTTTGCTTTTTTCCGGGGACGACCCCGCTTCTCGCGACGCCGAGGCCACGGGCCGGGCGCGCGATCAACGGGAGCAGGTCATGGCCTGGATCATCCTCTTTATCGCCGGTCTTTTCGAAATCGGCTGGGCCGTCGGCCTGAAATACACCGAGGGCTTCACCCGCCCGATCCCCACCATCCTGACCGCCGTCAGCCTCGTCGCCTCGATGGGCCTGCTGGGCTGGGCGGTGAAGAGCCTGCCGCTGGGCACGGCCTACGCGGTGTGGACCGGCGTCGGCGCCGTTGGCACGGCCATCGTCGGCATCCTGGTCTTCAAGGAGCCGGCCACGGCGGCGCGGCTGGTCTGCCTGGCGCTGATCGTCTCGGGGATCCTGGGGCTGAAGGTGTTTTCCAGCCACTGATCCCTCTCCCCTTGCGGGAGAGGGTGGCCTCCGAAGGAGGTCGGGTGAGGGGTCTCTCAGAAGTAAGACGCCGCGACAGCTGATCGGCTGTCGCGGCGTTTTTCGTTCGCGCGACCCCTCATCCGTCGGCTTCGCCGACACCTTCTCCCGCAAGGGGAGAAGGAGCCTTAAGCCGCCGCGCGGTCCTCGGCGGCGATGAAGTCCAGGCAGGCCTGCGCCACGTCTTCCCAGCCCGGTTCGCCCGGCAGCCAGTGGCTCATTTCCGGGAACTCGCGGAACACCCCGCCCAGGCGGGCGGCGGTCTGGCGGACGGTGGCGGGCGGGTGGACGACGTCCTGGCCGCCGGCGATGGCCAGCACCGGGGCCTTCACCGCGCCGGGGCTGGTGGTCATGAACGGGTCGAGCCACCAGTTCAGCGTCTCCCACAGCGCCCGGCCGCTCTCCGACGTCATGCGGGCGTAGAGGGCGCGGCGGGTCTCGCGGGGCAGGCGGTCGAGGCTGTAGCGGCGCACCACGCCGTAATCCGGCGCGATGGCCTGCAGCCAGTAGGGACCCAGCGAATAGAGGCTGACGGCCGAGACCGCCTCCTCCAGGCTCGCCCCGTGCACGCCCCAGGGCGGCGAGGGGGCCAGCAGGATCAGGCGATCGACCGGGGCGCGGCCGGCGGCCAGCTGCGCCACCAGGCCGCCCATGGAGTGGCCGATCAGGATCGGCGGTTTCTCGCACGAGCGGATCAGGCGCACGACGGCGCGGGCGTAGTCGCTCATCGACAGGCCGACGGTCGACTCGCCGGGCGCGCGGCCGGGCAGGTCGGGCGTCAGCACCTGATGACCGGCGGCCTCGAACGGCGCGCGAAACACATCGAACGTCCAGCCGCCGCAAAAGGCGCCGTGGACCATGATCACCGGAGCCTTCACGCCCGCCTCTTAGGTCAACCCCGCCCGTGTGACTGATACGAGCGTTTCAATGGAGCCTACACGCTCTTCTTGCCGCGTGGCGAAGTTTTGGCAGGCGTCGTTGTCGCAGCAGTCTTGGTTGCGGCGGCTTTGGGGGTCGCCTTGGGCTTGGCTTCGGCCTTGGGCGGCGTCTTGGCGGCCGGCGCGGCCTTGGGAGCGGCCTTCGCGGCGGGCGCGCTCTTGGCCTTCGGCGCGGCCTTGGCCGGCGTCGGCGCAGGGTCCGCCTTGGCGGTGGGAGCGGGCTTGGCCTTGGCGGCAGGCTTCGTGGCCGCCGGCTTGGCCGGTTCGGCGGGAGGCGTTGCGGCCTTGGCGGGCGCCTTGGGTTTGGCGACCTTGGCGGCGGGGGCGGCCTTGGCTTCGGTCTTGGGCTTGGGCGCCGACTTGGCCGGGGCCTTCGCCACGGGAGCCTTCGCCACAGGGGCCGGTTCGACCGGCGCGGGCGGCGGCGTCTTCGGCTTGGCGGTCTTGGCCGGCGCGGCCTTCGGCTTGGCCTCGGTCTTGGCGGGAGCGGGCGCGACTTCGGCCTTTGGGGCGGCGGGTTTAGGGGCAGGGGCCGCCTTGGGCTTGGCCGGCGCCTTGGCGGCGGGCTTTGCAACCGGTTCGGCGACGACCGCCTTGGCCTTGCTGGGCGTCTTCGCCTTTGCGGGGACCTTGGGCTTGGCGGCGGCGGCGGGCGCCGCAGCCTCGGCCTTGGGTTCGGGAGCCGGCGTCGGAGCGGGGGCCGGTTCGGCCTTCGGTTCAACCTTGGCCTTGCTCGGCGGCGGGGCGGAGGCCGGGCCCAGGCCCTTTTCCGACAGCCAGGCCTTGGCCGCGTCGTACAGGGCCGCGCTGCCCGGCTCGTCGATCAGCCAGTGGGCGTGGTCGGGATATTCGCGATAGTCGGCGCCGGCGTACTTGCGCCCGACCAGGCGCACGTCCTCGACCGGCGTGGTGCGGTCGCGGGCCCCGGCCAGCACCAGCACCGGCACGGTCACCTTGGCGGCGTCGACATGGGCGGTGCGCGAGGGATCGCGGTCGGGATAGGCCAGGTCCTGCAGCACCCGGCCGGAGTCGTACACCGCCGTGGCGTAGAGGGCGTCGTGGCGGGCGGCGGGCACGGCGTTGACCACGCCGAACTTGAAGCCGGTCTTCCACATCTTCACCGGCTTGGGCGGACCGCCCTGGCTGAGCACGGCGTTGAGGAAGGTGATCAGGGGAGAGAGTTTCGGCTTGCCCCGGGCGTCGGCCGGCGAGGCGGGAGCGAACAGCACGATCCCCGAGGTCAGGCCGCTCTCGGCCAGCTTCTGGGCGATCAGCCCGCCCATCGAGTGACCGAAGACGATCGGCTTGATCCCGTCGCGGGCGGCGGTCACCGCCGCCAGGGCGCTGAGCTCGGCGACATAGTCGGCCAGGCTAAGCCCGCCCAGCTCCGCCGAGGGCGAGGCGGGCACGCGCAGCTTCGGACGGATGGTCGGGGTCTCGACCGCATAGCCGGCCTTGCGAAACGCCTCGGCCGCGGGCGACCAGCCGTCGCCGGTCATGCCGTAGCCGTGGATCATCAGGATGGTTCTGGTCACGCCCGCGCCTCCAATCCCCAAGGGAGGATCGGCGCGCGAGCCTTGGGTGTCAGGCGACGCGCGCGAACCCCGAGAAAGCGACGACCATCTGTTCGTAGACGCCGCGTTTGAAGGGTACGATCAGTTCGGGCGTTTCGTCGAGAGCGCCCCAGCGCCAGGCGTCGAACTCGATGTCGCCGTGGGCGGCCAGATCGATCTCGGATTCCTCTCCGGTGAAGCGGAAGGCGAACCACACCTGCTTCTGGCCCAGGTACCCGCGCGCGCGTTTCGTGCCCAGGAAGTCGGCCGGATAGTCGTAGGTCAGCCAGCCCTCGGTGCGGCCCAGCAGCTCGACGGAGGTGACGCCGGTCTCCTCGTGCAGCTCGCGGCGGGCTGCGGCTTCCAGGTCCTCGCCCTCGTCGACGCCGCCCTGCGGCAGCTGCCAGTTGTAGGGCGGCTCCTGCTTGTGGCGCATGCCCAGCCAGACGCGGCCGTCGGTGGGGTGGAAGAGGGCGACGCCCACATTGGGGCGATAAAGGGAGAGGTCTTGCTTGGCGCTCATCGCCTGGCGATAGCCGAAGCCGGGGCCAGTTGCACGCCCCGTGCGTTCAGCCCGCCGGCCCAGTTGCGCACCTGGCTGATGGTGACCGGGTAGGCGAAACCCACGCCCAGGGCCGCGCCGCGCGCGCCGGCGCCGGCTTCCAGGGCCCGCAGCTGGCCTTCGATGGCCTCGCCGGACAGATCGTCGTCGATGCCCCGCTCGGCCGAGGCGCGCGGGATCGGGCCGCCCCGACGGGCGGCCGCGCCGTCATCGACGAAGGCCAGGCCGCGGGCCTTGAGCGAGGCCATGAAGGTGGCCATGGCCGGGTCGGAGGCCAGGAACTTCGAGCCCAGATAGTTGGTCAGGCCGAAATAGCCGGTGGCGCGAGACATCAGCCATTCCAGCTTGCGCACGGTCTCGTCGGGCCGGTTGGCGGCGATCAGGGTGTAGGGGCCCGGATCGTTGGCCGGATAGTCGTTGGGCTCCATCGGCGTCTCGAGCAGCACTTCGTGGCCGTGCGAGCGGGCCAGGTCGATCCAGCCCTGCAGGCCCTCGGAATAGGGCGCGAACGACAGGGTGATCTCGGGCGGCAGGGTCTCGATGGCGGCGCGGGTGGTCTGGGCGTTGAGGCCCAGGCCGCCGATCACCAGGGCGACGCGCGGGCGGCCGTCGGGCGTGAAGGGGCGGGCATAGGCCTCGGCGACCGTGCGGCCGTCGGGGCCGATCACCGGCAGCGGGCCGCCGCCGGGGCCGGGAACCGACAGGCCGGGCAGCGGGGCCTGGACCAGGGCGCCACCGGACGGGATGGGCGGGGCGGCAAGGTCGACCGCTTCGCTCTCGGCTTCCGGCGCGGCCGCGTGGCGGGCGAAGGGGTGGTCGGACAGGTCCATCGCGCCGGGCAGCAGCGGGGCCTCCTCGGCGCCTTCCGGGGCCAGGGCCTCTCGCCAACCTTCGGGCGGGTTGGTGGTGGCGCCGATCTTGGTCAGCTCCAGGCGCAGCACGGGCGCGCCGGCCTTGGGATCGCCGGTGATCATCACCAGCACGGCCAAGCTCAGCAGGAACAGGAAGGCCGCGGCGCTGGCGCCGATATAGGGATTGCCGGCGGCCGCCAGCAGGCGCGCGCGCAGGTCGCCGCCGCCCGCGTCAACGGCGGGCGCGGCGGCGGTGTAGGCGGGCTTGCGGGAGAACACGGCGGCCATGGACGAGCCTTACGAGGCAAGCTTCCAAGATATGGTTAACGCTGTTTGGCGAAAGCTGCGGCGAAATGTATGGGGCCTGGGCGCCGGTTTTTGCGGCGAGGGCGGTGAAGGAATGACCGTCTGGCGGTGTGATGGCCCGTGACAGCTTTACGACGCTTTCCGCCGGCCGATCCTCGGGCGCAAGCTTCGGATCAGGAGGCCTCGTCCGATGAGCATGACCGAGATCGCCCGCTTCTCCACCACCGCGGCCCCCGAGGCCCGCGCCGTCTGCCTCGCCGCCGTGCTGCGGGCGGGGGCGGGACTGGCCCTGGGTTTGGCCGTGGTGCTGATCGCGGCGCTGGGGATGTAATAGCGCGGCTCCCTTCTCCCCTTGCGGGAGAAGGTGGCGGCGAAGGCCGACGGATGAGGGGTCTCTCAGATGTGAGACGCCCCACCCGGCCTGACCGCTGCGCGCAGCTTTGAGTTCCGAGAGACCCCTCACCCGACCTGCTTCGCAGGCCACCCTCTCCCGCAAGGGGAGAGGGATTCAGGGGTGTCGATGAGGAGAGCCCCCTCTCGTAAAATCCCCGCGAAAGCGGGGACCCAGGCTTTTTCTGAAAGGCCTGACGCTCGACGATAAAACACCTGGGTCCCCGCTTTCGCGGGGATTTTACGGGGGAGGGGGATGCGCGGCTGAAAACGTCCCCGAACGGCCTTCGGCCACCTCCGCCACGGGCAAGGACCCAAAGAAAAAGCCGCCCATCTTTCGACGGGCGGCTCTTTGTTCGAACGTTCGGAAACGTCCTTACTTCTTCTCGACCGGAGGCTTGCCGGGCGTGGCCGCCGCGGCGGCGGCCTTGGCGGTGACCTCGGCGATCTTCGGCTGCGGCTTGGGCAGCTTGACCACGGCTTCGACCGAGCCGGCCTTGAGCACGGCGACGGCGCGTTCCAGCTGGAAGTCGCCCTTCTTCTCGTCGAAGCCGGCGGGGGGCGCCTCGGCCGGGGTGTGGACGCCCTTGCGGGCCTTGCCCTCGTCGGCGTTCAGCGCGTTCTTGAAGCTGGCCTCGCTGAACCACACGCGGTTGGCGATGTCCTGGGCCTGGTCCTTGGTCTGGGCCACTTCCAGGTCGGGCTCGATGCCGGTCTTCTGGATCGAGCGGCCCGACGGGGTGAAGTAGCGGGCCGTGGTCAGCTTCAGCGCGCCGTCGGCGCCGCCGCGCAGCGGGATCACGGTCTGGACCGAGCCCTTGCCGAAGCTGGTGATGCCCACCAGTTCGGCGCGATGGCGGTCCTGCAGGGCGCCGGCGACGATCTCGGCGGCCGAGGCCGAGCCCTGGTTGATCAGCACCACCATCGGCATGCCGTTCAGGATGTCGCCCGGGGTGGCGTTCAGGCGCTGGATGTCGCGCGGATTGCGGCCACGCTGGCTGACGATCTCGCCGCCCTGGAGGAACAGGTCGGCCACGCCGCGCGCCTGGTCGAGCAGGCCGCCCGGATTGTTGCGCAGGTCGAAGACCAGGCCCTTCATCTGCGGGTTCTTGGTCTTCAGGTCGGTGATGGCGGCCGAGAGCGCGTCGGTGGACTTTTCGTTGAAGCCGGGCAGGCGCACATAGCCGTAGTCGCCTTCCATGCGGGCGATGGCGGCCTTGGGCTTGATGACCTCGCGCACCAGCTTGACGTCGAACGGGTCGGTCTTCTCGCGGGCGATGGTGATGGTCACCGTCTCGCCGGCCGGGCCGCGCATCTGCTTGACGGCCTCGTTGACCGTCAGGCCCAGCACCGACTGGCCGTTGACGGCCGTGATGTAGTCGCCGGCGTGGATCCCGGCGCGGTCGGCGGGCGTGCCGTCCATCGGCGAGATCACCTTGACCACGCCGTCCTCGCTGGTGACCTCGATGCCGAGGCCGCCGTATTCGCCGCGGGTGGTGTCCTGCATGTCCTCGAAGCTGTCGGGCGACAGGTAGCCCGAGTGCGGGTCGAGGCTGGTCAGCATGCCGTCCAGCGCCGCCTCGATCAGCTTCTTGTCGTCGACCTCGGTGACGTACTGGTCCTCGACTGTGGCGAGCACGTCGCCGAACAGTTCGAGCAGCTTGTAGGTCTTGGCCTTCTGCGAGGGGATGGTCGCTTGGGCGATGGGGCTGACATAGGCCATCGTCCCCGCGCCGAGGATGAAGGCCGAAACACCGATGAGCAGGTACTTGCGCATAAGGCCTGAAAGGCTCCCTTGCGGCGGTGACGCCGCGTTACTGGTCCGGCCGTGTCCATCCCCGACGCGGCCGTGCGTCATGATGAACGCCCATCATTGCTGAAAAAGACGTCTACCGCGACTCCTGCTTGAGCCAACGTCCCGGGTCGGCCGGAACGCCGTTCTCGCGCACTTCAAGATAGAGCTCCGGCTCCAAAGGTCCACGGTCCGTCATGCTGCCCAGCTCCGCGCCGGCTGCGACCGATTGTCCGGGGGCGACCTTTACGTCGGCCATGCCGGCCATGACCAGGTGATAGGCGCCCTGGGTGCGGACGATGACCACCATGTCCCAGCCGTTCAGCGGACCGGCGTATTCGACGGTGCCGGCCGCGGGGCTGCCGACGGCCTGGCCCTTGGCCGTGCGGATCGACAGGCCCTCGGACTTGCCGCCGACGGGCAGGGCCTCGCCGAAACGGCGGATGACGTCGCCCGGGGCCGGGGCGCGCAGGGCCAGCGGGCCGGTGCTGGCGGTCGTCAGGCCGTCGGTCAGGGCGCCCAGGGTGCGGCGTTCCTGGTCGGCGGCGATGGCGTCCTGGGCGTAGGCGCGTTCCAGCTCGGTCTTCTCGACGATCATCCGCTCCAGTTCGCCCCGGCGGTCGGCCACGGCGCTTTCGGCGGTGAACAGCTGCTCGGAGGCGGCGGCGGCTTCGCGGCGCAGGGCCCCGACGGCGCGGGCCTGGCGGGCGTAGGCGTCGGCCCGCGCCTGCAGCTCGGGCGTCATGGCGCGGATCAGGATCGCCGCCCGCACCGCGTCGCGGGCGTCGCCGGGATTGACCAGCAGGGCCGGCGGCGGATTGCGGCGGAAGAGCTGCAGGGCGCTGAGCAGCCGGGCCAGCTGGCCCCGGTCGCGGCCCATCTCGCCGATCAGCGCCGACTCCCGACGGTGCAGGACCTCCAGCCGCTGGCGCTTGATGTCGACATCGGCGCCGGCGGAGACCTGCTGCTGGTTCAGCCGGGTCAGCTCGGCCCGCAGGTCCTCGATCTCGCGGCGGGTGTCGGCGGCCTGCTGCAGGTCGCGCGTGCGCTGGTCGCCGATCTGCTGCGCGACGACGGCCCCGGCTCCGGCGAGGAGCAGGGCGCAGGCGCTGGCGGCGGCGATCGCGAGGCGGCGGGACATTGCGTCCCTATCTGCCTGAGGGCGCGGCGGTTTCAAAGGTGGTTACACCTTCTACTCCCGTCATTCCCGCCCTTGTGGCGGGAACCCCTGGTTCCGCTCGCACGTGAAGTACAAGCGGCGTGCTGAGCACGCCGCCCCATTCGCCCTTGCGGCTGACAGAGGGTTTCCCGCCACAAGGGCGGGAATGACGGGAGAAAAAAAGCGCGGTCGAGGTGACCGGCCGTCTCAATCCCGGTGATACGGCGAGCCCGACAGGATGGTGACGGCGCGATAGATCTGTTCGGCCAGCATGGCGCGGGCCAGGGCGTGGGGCCAGGTCTGGGGGCCGAAGGCCAGTAGCTCGTTGGCCTGGCTAAGGATCGACGGGTCCAGGCCGTCGGCGCCGCCGATCAGGAACACGATCTTGCGCTGGCCGTCGTCGCGCAGCCGCTCCAGGCGCCCTGCGAAGGCGCGCGAGGTGTGGACCTTGCCGTGCTCGTCGCAGGCGACGACATAGGCGCCTTCGAGGTGGGGGCGCAGAACCTCGGCCTCGGCGGCCTTGCCGGGCTTGCGGGCCTCGACCTCGAGGATCTCGACGGGACCCAGCGCCAGGGCGCGGCCGGAGGCGGTGGCGCGGGACGCGTAGTCCAGCGCCAGCTGCGCCTCGACCATGCGGCCGAGCTTCCCGACGGTGAGGATGGTGATCTTCATGGAGGAGAGGGCATGGCGAGGCCCCGCCCCGAGCGCTGCTCAGGGGCGAGGCCCGCCTTGCGAGAGATCAGTTCGAAGCCGCCGGCATCCGGTGCGGGGCGTCGACGGCCCAGATCTTCTCGATGTTGTAGAAGCTGCGCACTTCGGGGCGGAACAGGTGAACGACGACGTCGCCGGCGTCGATCAGCACCCAGTCGCAGTGCGGCAGGCCTTCGACCCGGGCCTTGCCCAGGCCGTGGTCCTTCAGCGCGCGCAGCACGTGATCGGCCAGCGCGCCGACGTGACGGTGCGAGCGGCCGGAAGCCACGATCAGGCTGTCGGCCACGGAGCTCTTGTCCGTGAGGTCGATGTGGACGATGTCCTGGGCCTTGTCGTCGTCGAGGCGCGAGAGGATCAGCGTCTCGAGCGCCTTGATGTTCAGGTCCGTACTGAGCGTCGGATTTTCAGTCGAGGATTCGGCTCCAGCCGGTCCCTCGTGCGCCGTCGGCGCGGGGTCGCTACGCAGCGGAATGCTCCTTATTGGCTTCGCGCAAAGCCTCCCTTAGCACGGAAAGACTCGAAACGTGAGGGGGATCGTGGTCGCAGGGCGGCGGCGGGCTATATTGCGGCGGTTCGGGGAGGGGTGAATCGTGCGTGGAGGCGGGTTTTCGAGCTGGGCGGCGGGGCTGCTGCTGATCGCGTCGTCGCCGGTCGCGGCCTTGGCGGGCGAGAACGGACTGACGCTGAAAGAGGTCCGCGATCTGCCGTCGGCCGAGCTTGTCGCCCGCGTGCTCGCCCAGGCCGTGGGCTCTGATCCTTCCGTCCATATCGAGGACGGGACGCCCGAAGCCTACGCCCTGCGGAAGATCAACGTGCGGATGGCGCCGCGCCCGATCGCCGACCGCGTTTGCCGCCAGCAGATCCTGACGATCCTTTTCGAGCCCGTGGCCGCCGATGGGGCCGTCCGTCGCGTCGATCCGCCCAGCGTCGCCGACCGGCTGGCGGTGACCGACAGCTATCTGCTCGTCGCCCCGGGCGGTCGCGACTGCGCGGGGGCCGGCTGGCCGCCGTTCAAGGCGTCGTCCGACGCGGTGGCGAGCCTCGGCGTGAAGCGGCTGTCGGATCTGCTGGCCGCGCCCGGCCGCTGGCGGTTCAGCTGCGCGCATCCCGGCTGCGACATCGCCCAGGTGCGGCTGGAGGACCTGAGAAGCGTCCATGGCTCGGAAGGCGGTTCGCTGACGCTGAACGGCGAGATAGCCGGACGGACGGGGTGGACGCTTTCGATCGCGTCCGACGGCGACGTCGCCACCCTGTGGACAGGGCCGATCGCGCCGCACTAGGCGCGATCCAGCCTAGCCCTTGGGCGGCCGCGCCCTAAGCGCCGTCGACGAGGCGAAGTTCAGCGGGCCGGTGAGGTAGACCCAGGCGGGCGTGTCGGCGTCGGCCAGGGTGGACGCGGCGCTGGCCGGGCGGCGGGCGAAGGCGAAGCGGCGGGCGGCCGGCGAGGTGCGGGCCTTCAGCGCCGCCCACGGCCGCGAGACCACGGCCACGGGCACCGAACGCATGATCTGGGTCCAGCCGCGCCAGCGGTGGAAGGTGGCCAGGCTGTCGGCGCCCATCACCCAGACGAATTTCACGCCGGGATAGCGGGCCTTCAGCACCCGCAGGGTGTCGATCGTGTACTGCGAGCCCAGGCGGGTCTCGGCGTCGGAGACGATCATGCCCGAGCCGCGCGCCCACTTGCGGGCCTGGGCCATGCGCTCGGGCAGGGGCCGGGTCTCGTGCGAGGACTTCAGCGGGTTCTGCGGCGAGACGAGCCAGATCACCCGGTCCAGGCCCAGGCGATGCATGGCGGTCTCGGCCACGTGGGCGTGGCCCTCGTGCGCCGGGTTGAAGCTGCCGCCGAACAGCCCGACGCGCATGCCCGGCTCCAGATGGAAGCCGAGGCGCTGGGCGCTGGGACGACCGGCCTCAGGGACGAGTCTGGCCGGTCCCGCGAACCACATACTTGAACGTCGTCAGTTGCTCGGCCCCAACCGGGCCGCGGGCGTGAAGCTTGTCGGTGGCGATGCCGATCTCGGCCCCGAAGCCGAACTCGCCGCCGTCGGCGAACTGGGTCGAGGCGTTGACCAGCACGATGGCGCTGTCGACCTTGGCGACGAAGGCCTCGGCGGCGTTCGCGTCCTCGGTGACGATGGCGTCGGTGTGGCCCGAGCCGTAGGTGGCGATGTGCTCGGCCGCGCCCTCGACGCCGTCGACCACCGCCACGGCGATGATCGGGGCGAGGTATTCGGTGGTCCAGTCCTCGACGCTGGCGGCCTTGAGGTCGGGCTCGATGGCGCGCGAGGCGGCGTCGCCGCGGATCTCGCAGCCAGCCTTGATCAGAACGTCGGCGATCGGCGGCAGCAGCCTGGCGGCGGCCGCGCGGTCGATCAGCAGGGTTTCGGCCGAGCCGCACACCGAGACGCGGCGCATCTTGGCGTTCAGCACGATGTCGGCGGCCTTCTTGAGGTCGGCGGCGGCGTGCACGAAGACGTGGTTGAGGCCTTCCAGGTGGCCCAGCACCGGGGCGCGGGCCTCGGCCTGGACGCGGGCGACCAGACTCTTGCCGCCGCGCGGGATGATCAGGTCGATCGACCGGTCCAGGCCCGACAGGATGGCGCCGACGGCGGCGCGGTCGGTGGTCCGCACCATCTGCACGACCTGGGCCGGCAGGCCGGCGGCCTCCAGACCCTTCAGTACGGCGGCGTGGATGGCGAGGTTGGACTCGAAGCACTCCGAGCCGCCGCGCAGGATCACGGCGTTGCCCGACCGCAGGGTCAGGGCCGCGGCGTCGGCCGTCACGTTGGGACGGCTCTCGTAGATCATGGCGATGACGCCGATCGGCGTGCGCACGCGGGCGATGTCCAGGCCGTTGGGCCGGGTCCAGCGGGCGGTCTCCACGCCCAGCGGGTCGGGCAGGGCGGCCACGGCCTCGACGCCGGCGGCCACGCCTTCCAGACGCTGTTCGTTCAGCATCAGCCGCTCGACCATCGGCGCGGTCAGGCCATTGGCGCCGGCCTTGTCCAGGTCGCGGGCGTTGGCGGCCAGGATGGCGGAGGCGTCGGCGCGGATGGCGGCGGCGATGGCGACGAGGGCGGCGGTGCGCTGGGCTGGCGTGGCGAGGCGGAGCGCGCGCGCGCCCTCGCGAGCCGCCTGGCCCATCGCTCTCATCGTCGCCTGCAGGCCACCGGCCGCGTCGTCCATGGCTCGTCCGTCCCCGGATATGCTCAGAGTGAGCCTTACCTAGGCGCTTTGGGCCTCGGGGGGAATGGCCAAACGCTGGATTCGCCCTCAGCGCAGCTGGAAGCGGCGTGACGGCGCGCGCGTCCTGCGGCTAGGGTCGGCCTCCCGAGGAGGAAGATCATGCGTCCTGGACTGGTGCTCGCCGCGCTCGCCGCCCTGGCCGTCACGCCCGCCCTGGCCCAGCCCCAGACGCCCGATACGCCCAAGACGCCCTACGAGGCCGTCGATCCGTTCATTGGCACGGACGGGGAGGGGCACACCTTCCCCGGCGCGGTCGCGCCGTTCGGGATGGTGCAGCTGTCGCCCGACACCGACGTCCTGCCGTTCAAGCAGAGCTACGCCCGCGCCGCCGGCTATCGGCGCTCGGACCCGACCATCCTCGGCTTCTCGCACACCCACTTCTCGGGCAGCGGCCATTCGGACCTCGGCGACATCCTGCTGGCCCCGGTCAGCGGCGAGGCCAGGCTGGAGCCCGGCGATCCGAAGGTTCCCGGCTCGGGCTATCGCTCGCGCTTCACCCACGACGGCGAGGTCGCCCAGCCCGGCTACTACGCCGTCACCCTGACCGACAGCCATGTGCGGGCCGAGCTGACGGCGGGCGTGCGCACCGGCCTGCATCGCTACACGTTCGAGAAGGGCGCGCGGGCCCAGGTGCTGCTCGACCTGAGGAGCTCGATCTACAACTATCCGGGCAAGGTTTCCTGGTCGCGGATCCGGGTGCGCAAGGACGGGACGGTCACCGGCATGCGCGAGACGCGCGGCTGGGCGCCGGGCCGCCAGCTCTATTTCGCCATCCGCTTCGATAGGCCCATGATCGGTCGCAGCCTGACCAGCACCGAGACCGACGTTCCCTACAAGGGCTTCAAGCAGCCGGGTCGCACCGGTGGCGACCGCGCTCAGCTCGAAGGCCGCGCCCTGGTTGGCGTCTTCAACTTCGGCCAGATCGACGGGCCGCTGGTGGCGAAGGTCGCCATCTCCACCGTCGACGAGGCCGGGGCCCTGGCCAATCTCGACAGCGACGAGAAGGGTTTCGACTTCGACGGCCTTCGCGCCCGCACCCGGGCCGACTGGGAGAAGGCGCTGAGCGCGCTCGATATCGCAGCGCCGGCGCCGATGCGGACCAACGTCTACACCGCCCTCTATCACGCCCTGATCGCGCCGAGCGTTTCCGGCGACGTCGACGGCCGCTGGCGCGGGCCCGACAACGCCGTGCACCAGGCCAAGGGTTTCACCTACCACTCGACCTTTTCGCTGTGGGACACCTTCCGCGCCGAGCACCCGCTGCTGACCCTGGTGCAGCCGCAGCGGCGCAACGCCGACTTCGTCAATTCGCTGGTCGCCTCGCAGAGGGTCAGCCCCTACGGGATCCTGCCGGTCTGGGCGTTCCACGGCCAGGAGACCTGGACGATGATCGGCTATCACGCCGTGCCGGTGATCGCCGACGCCTGGCTGAAGGGGATCCGCGGCGTCGACGCCGACGCGGCGCTGGACGCCATGGTCAAGAGCGCGACCTACGGCTCCTATGGCGGGCTCTCCGACTACATGACCCTGGGCTATGTGCCGATCGACCGCGAGCCGGAAGCGGCGTCGAAGACCGTCGAATACGCCTTCGACGACTGGACCATCGCCCGCATGGCCAAGGCGCTGGGCAAGGCCGATGTCGCCGCGGCCTTCGAGAAGCGCTCGCTGAACTGGCGGAACAGCTTCGACGCCAAGACCGGCTTCCTGCGGGCCCGAAAGAGCGACGGGACGTTCCGCGAGCCCTTCGACCCGACGGCGATCAACTACGGCTCCGACTACACCGAGGGCAACGCCTGGCAGTATTCGTGGTTCGCCCCGCACGACCTGGGCGGGCTCGTCTCCACGATGGGCGGCGAAGCGGCGGTCGTGAAGAAGCTCGACGCCATGTTCGAGCACGACAACTCCAAGCTCGACTACTCGCACGCCGAGGACATCGCCGGCCTGATCGGCCAGTACATCCACGGCAACGAGCCCAGCCACCACGTGGCCTACATGTACGCCTATGCCGGCGCGCCCTGGCGGACCCAGGCGCGCCTGAAGCAGATCGTCGAGAGCCAGTACAAGCCGACGCCCGAGGGGCTGTCGGGCAACGATGACCTGGGCCAGATGTCGGCCTGGCTGGTGTTCACGGCGCTGGGTTTCTACCCCGTCGCGCCGGGCTCGAACGAGTACGTCATCGGCCGGCCGTTCGTGGAGAAGGCGGTGCTGACCCTCGACGGCGGCAAGCGCTTCACGGTGCGGACGCAAGGGCTGTCGGACACCCATCCCTACGTCGCCAGGGTCACGCTGAACGGCAAGCCGCTGGACCGCGTCTTCCTGCGCGACGCCGAGATCCGGTCCGGCGGCGAGCTGGTCTTCACCATGGGCGCGACGCCGAACAAGACGTGGGGCGCCAAGGCCGACGCGCGGCCGTACTCGCTGACGCCCTATCCGAAGTGATGTCGTGTTTTCCTGACATGATGTCAGGTTGACATGACATTTTGCCCGTGTCAGGTTTGCCTTACATCAACGGGAGGCGAGCCATGCTGGCCATCGGCAAATTCCAGACTTCGGCGCACAAGCGCTACGCGATCCGCACCTGGGCCTTCATGGCTCCGTACGTGCTGGTCAATGTCGGGGCGATCTTCGGCGCCTTCGACGACATCAAGACCCCGGTCGCGGCCTGGGCCCTGGCCCTGGTGGTCTCGGCGCCGGTGGTCGGGCAGATCTGGGCGACCTTGGCGATGATGGCCGAGTCCGACGAGTTCGTGCGCGCCCTTGTGGCCAAGCAGTTCATCGTCTCGGCCGGGGTGGCCATGGCCCTGTTCTCGGTCTGGGGCTTCGGCGAGAGCTACGCCCACGCCCCGCACGTGCCGGGCTGGCTGATCTATCCGCTGTTCTGGGCGGTGTTCGGCGTCGTCTCGCCGTTCATCCGGAGCACGCGATGAAGAACCGCCTGAAGCTGCTGCGCGTCGAGCGCGGCTGGACCCAGGAGCAGCTGGGCCAGGTGCTCAACGTCTCGCGCCAGGCGGTCAACGCCCTGGAGACCGAGAAGCACGACCCCTCGCTCGACCTGGCCTACCGCATCGCCGCCGTGTTCGAGCGGCCGATCGAAGAGATCTTCGAGAACCTTCATCGGTAGTAGCGATCCTCTCCCTGTGGGAGAGGTTTCGGCGAAGCCGACGGAGAGGGGAGTGGCGCGAAATCGGCCATCTCTTCGGAAGCTGAAAACGCCCTCCCTCCGGCCCTCCGGGTCACCTCCCCCAGAGGGGGAGGATTTTCTTCAGCCGCCCACCGCCAGGTCGTCCGCGTGGATCATCGGGCCTTCGGTGAAGCCCAGTTCCGCCTCGATGGCGTCGCTGCGCAGGCCGGCGATCTTGTGGGCGTCGGCGCTGTCATAGCGGACGAGGCCCCGGGCGACTTCCTGGCCGGTCTCGTCCCGGACGCGGACGGCGTCGCCCTTGTCGAACGGACCTTCGACGGCGCGCACTCCGGCGGCCAGCAGGCTCTTGCCTTTCTGAAGGGCGGCGGCGGCGCCGGCGTCGATCGTCACCCAGCCCTGGGGGGCCAGCGAGCCGGCGATCCAGGCCTTGTAGGCGGCGGCGGGCGAGGCCCCGGCCTCGATCAGGGTGGCAGGCGCGCCCTCCTCGATGGCGGCCAGGGGGCGAGGGCGCGAGCCCAGGGTGATCAGGGTGGCGCAGCCGGCGGCCCGGGCGATGCGGGCGGCGGCGATCTTGGTGGCCATGCCGCCGGTGCCGACCCCGGCCGAGGCGTTGGCGCCCTCGGCCATGCCGGCGATCTGCGGGGTGATCTCGCTCACCCGGGCGATGTGGGTGGCGGTCGGGTCGCGGCGCGGATCGGCCGTGTAGAGCCCGTCGATGTCGGACAGCAGCACCAGCAGGTCGGCGCCGGCCAGCTGGGCGACGCGCGCGGCCAGGCGGTCGTTGTCGCCGTAGCGGATCTCCTCGGTGGCCACCGTGTCGTTCTCGTTGACCACGGGAACCACGCCCAGCGACAGCAGGGTCTCGACCGTGGCGCGGGCGTTGAGCCAGCGGCGCCGGATCTCGGTGTCGTCGCGGGTCATCAGGATCTGGGCGACGCCGACGCCGTGCGGCTCGAACGCCTCCTCCCAGGCCCGCATCAAGAGGCTCTGGCCGGCGGCGGCGGCGGCCTGCTTTTCCGGCAGGGTGGTCTTGCGGCCCGAGAGGCCGAGGCGTCGGCGACCCAGGGCCCCCGCGCCGGACGAGACCACGACCACCTGCTTGCCGGCCGCGCGCAGGGCCGCGGCGTCGGCGCAGAAGGCCTCCAGCCAGCCCTTGTTGGCCGCGCCGGTGGCGGCGTCGACCAGCAGGGCCGAGCCGACCTTGAACACGATCCGCCGGGCCTGGCCCAGCGGTCCCCCGACCCCCAGGTTCACGGCCGCCAGCCCCCCGGCGTCTCCTCGATCGGCCCTTCGTCCTCGTCGTCGGGAATGACCTCGCCGCGACGCTCGCGCACCTGGCGGTAGGCGGCCCGCAGCAGTTCGGTCACGCCCTGGCCCGAGACGCCTGAGACCAGCATCGGCCGGACGCCGGCGGCGGCCTCCAGCTCGGCGATCTTCTCGGCGAGGGTCTCCTCGTCGAGGGCGTCGATCTTGTTGAGCGCCAGGATCTCGGACTTGTCGGCCAGTTCGTCGCCATAGGCTTCGAGTTCGCCGCGGATGGTGGTCCAGGCGCCGACGATGTTGTCCTGGGTGGCGTCCACCAGGTGGATCAGGGTGGCCGAGCGCTCGACGTGGCCCAGGAACCGGGTGCCCAGGCCCGCGCCTTCCGACGCGCCTTCGATCAGGCCGGGGATGTCGGCCAGGACGAAGCGCTCGCTGGTCGACAGGTCGACCATGCCGAGGTTGGGCGTCAGGGTGGTGAAGGGATAGTCGGCGATCTTCGGCTTGGCGGCGCTGGCGGCCGCCAGGAAGGTCGACTTGCCGGCGTTGGGCAGGCCCACCAGGCCGACGTCGGCGATCAGCTTCAGCCGCAGCCACAGCCAGCGCTCTTCGCCTTCCTGGCCGGGGTTGGCCCAGGTAGGGGCCTGGTTGACCGGACCCTTGAAGTGCAGGTTGCCCCAGCCGCCGTTGCCGCCCTTGGCCAACTGCACGCGCATGCCCGCCGTGTCGAGGTCGACGATCAGGGTTTCCTTGTCCTCTTCCAGCACCTCGGTGCCGACCGGGACCTTCAGCAGGATGTCGTCGCCGGCCGCGCCATGGCGCTGGCGGCCCATGCCGTGCACGCCGGTGCCGGCCTTGAAGTGCTGCTGATAGCGGTAGTCGATCAGGGTGTTCAGGCCTTCGACGGCCTCGATCCAGATGTCGCCGCCGCGACCGCCGTCCCCGCCGTCGGGGCCGCCGTATTCGATGTACTTCTCGCGTCGGAAAGACACCGACCCGCCGCCGCCGTTTCCGGAGCGGATGAAGATCTTGCATTGATCCAGGAATTTCATGGGCGTCTTTTGTCTCAACACGGGTTTCGCGTCGAGTAAAATGGACTTGGCGCAACCTCGAGAAAGTGCGTTCGGACGCTTCCCGTGTCGGGATTGCGACAAACAAACGCTGCCTTGAACGCTGTTCGGTATCGTGACGAAATGTTAAACGTACGGGTGCGACAAACGGTCCCGGGGCGAAAATTCTCTATTTCTCGTGGAGGGGGAGGCTGACGTTGTCGACGGATGCGAACGTCAGAGGCGAGCTGGATCAGGATCTCAAGGACCTGACTCTGCAGACGCTTTGCCGGAAATACGCCGGCGAGGCCTCGATCCATCGCAACATCCTGATGAGCCGCGGGACCGGCGTGACCGGCACCTGGCGCGACTTCCGCGCCTTCCTCGGCGACATCGGCACCCGGCCGTCCGAAAACCATGTCCTGGTCCTGATCAACCGGCTCGAGCGCACCTACGGTCCCGGTCGCGCCCGCTGGATGACGCCGGAAGAGCAGGCCGCGCACGAGGCCGATTTCGATCGCCTCCAGGCCGAGAAGAAGCGCGAGGCCCAGAAGATCGAGCACGAGGCCGCCGCCATCCGCCGCGCCAAGGCTCCCAACGCCCCCAATTTCGGCCAGTTCACCCCGATGGGCGGCCAGCAGGTCAGCTTCACCGACGTCGCCAAGAAGCTGAACATCCCGGTCGCCGCCCTGTCGAAGACCATGGCCGGCGGCCGCAGCGCCGACGAACTGGTCAAGCGCGCCGCCAGCGCCGCCGAGGTGATCAACCAGGAAGCCACCTGGCTGCCGCCGGATCCGACCCGCAAGGCCAACTTCTTCGAGGCCTTCCGCATCTGGCACATGCAGGTGCAGCCGCAGTTCAGCCGCGCGGCCACCCCGACCTTCCTGTTCCTCTACATCGCCCTGCCGGTGATGAAGGAATGCCGTGACGAGCTGGTCGATCTCGACCTGTGGAACCCGCTCGGCCAGCGCGCCATGAACGCCCGCGACAGCCACATCTCGTGGAAGAAGTACTGCGAGTTCATGCCTCGGGCGCAGGTGGCGATGATGGAAATCCCGATCTACGCCACCTATTCGCTGCTCAGCGACCTCGACGCCCTGTGCGAGCGGATCGTCACGGCCGAGAAGCGCTTCCGCGAAGGCCCGCAGAAGGTGATCCACACGCACCGGGCGGCCTGAGGGCGACCACGAGGAACCTCCCCCTGTGGGGGAGGTGATCGCGAAGCGATCGGTGGGGGGAGTGTTTGCGAGATCGGCCAACTTCCGCGGCGGCTGAAAACTTCCCCCCACCGGCCTTCGGCCGCCTCCCCCAGAGGGGGAGGTTCTCTCATTTCGGCGCTTTCAGCCCCTTGCTCACCACAGCCTCGCGATCCACGGCCAGCCAGCCGTCGACCACCTTCAACTCGCCCAGCTGGATCACCGTGCGCTGGTTCCAGACCGGGTCGGTCTTGGCCTCGTCTTCCTTGCCCTGGCCGACGAAATAATAGAGCAGCGCCCGGCCGTCGTTGACCACGACGTCGGGGTGATGGCCCAGGTCGCGGTCGGTGGACTGGCTGCCCGGCTTGTCGAGGAGGAAGCCGCTCTGGCGCTCCCAGGTGACGGCGTCCTTGGATCGCAGGACGGCCAGGCCCTTCCAGGCGTCGGCGATCATCCACCACGAGCCTTCGAAGAAGAACACCTTGGGCCCCTCGCCGGCGAAGTCGGCGACGAAATCCGGCTGGCGGGTCCAGGTTTTCAGGTCCGGGCTGTCGGCGAAGAAGATGCGGCTGTTCTTGCGCTCGTCCTTGAACCACAGGCGATAGCCGCCCTGCGGGGCCTTGATGACGCCGGCGTCGATCACCCGGTCCGAGCCGAGGTCGAGTGTGTCGGCGCAGCTCCAGGCCGTAAGGTCGGTCGAGGTCAGGTGGACGATCTTCGCGCCGGCTTCCGGCAGGTTCCAGCGATGGAAGATCCCCGGCACCACGGTCAGGAACATGTGGTGGACGCCGTTCTCGGTGAAGATCTCGGGCGCCCACAGGGTCTCGCCGGTGCAGGCGGCCGGGATGCTCGCCGTGCCGGCATAGGTCCAGGACAGGCCGTCCTTGGAAGTCGCCACGCCGATGGCGGTGGCGTGCAGCCAGGCTACGTCCTTGGGGTCGTCCAGCTTCAGCGTCGCGCGGCGGTTGGTGTAGAACATCCGCCAAAGCTTGTCCGATTTGTCCCAGGCGATGGCGACGTCGGCCGCGCCGTCGAACACCGGGTCGCGATAGAGGGGCTTCTTGGCCTCGGCGAAAGCGGCGGCGGGCGCCGTAAGGGCCAGGGCGAGCGCCAGACCGGCCAGAACGCGACGATGCATGATGCCTCCCATATTATGGGTCTGCATTCTACATGATGTATAGAGTTTGCCCACTGGTCCCGCTGGCGCCTCCAGACCCCTCTTCCATAGGGAGAGGGAGGGGCCCGCCGCGAAGCGGTGGGAGGGCGAGGGGTTTCACCGTCGGCCGGGGAACCCAAGCCGAGTTTCATCCGGTGAGTTTGTTACCTCTCACCCTCCCACGCTTGCAGCGCGGGCCCCTCCCTCTCTCAAAGAGAGAGGGATCAAGCTAGGCCAGCCACACCATCATCCGCGTCGGCACGCTCGCCCCGCGCGACACCGAGGGCTTCTCCTCGACGACGCCCGTATAGAGGAAGCCGGCCTTGATCAGGACCTCGCCGGAGGCGGGGTTGTCGGCGAAGTGGCCCGCGACGACCAGCTTGCGACGCCAGTCGTGCGCGGCCCAGGACAGGCCGCCCTGCAGGGCTTCGGTGGCCAGGCCCCGGCCCCAGAACGGCCGGCCGATCCAGTAGCCGACCTCGAGCCGGCCGTCCTCGTTGGGGAAGAAGCCCAGAACGCCGACGACGCCGGCGTCTTCCAGCTCGATGGCGAAGGTGGCCGCGCGGCTCCAGTCCTGCGACTGCACGCGGGCCACGAACTCCTCCGCGTCGCCCAGGGCGTAGGGCCAGGGCATGCGGGTGGTCATCTTGGGGATGGCGTAGTCAGCGCCCAGGCTGGCGATGCGCGGCGCGTCGGACATGTCCGGAGCCCGCAAGGTCAGCCGCCGCGTCTCGATGACGGGGCTTCTTTCGATCACGCACATGGCGCGTCTCCCTTTCCCGGTCCTTCTTCACGCCGAGGCCGTCGCTCCGACAGGCCTCAGATAGTGCGGGACCGTGACGCTCCAATTGCCATGGTGGGGCTATTTCGTGGAGCGTGGACAAAACAAAAGCGGGCAGTCCGGCGTCCGGACTGCCCGCTTCGTATTCGTCGCGTCCGGATCGTCTTCTTTTGGAAGCACGATCCGAAGGGAGACTTCTGATCGTACTATTCGGCGGCCTGGGCCACCGGGGCCACGGTCACGTAGGTACGGTTGTTCTTCTTGGTCACGAAGCCCACGGCGCCCTGCACGAGAGCGAAGAGGGTGTGGTCCTTACCGATGCCGACGTTGGCGCCCGGGTAGAACTTGGTGCCGCGTTGACGCACGAGGATGTTGCCAGCGAGAACCTTCTCGCCGCCGAACTTCTTTACGCCAAGGCGCTTCGATTCCGAGTCGCGACCGTTGCTCGACGAGCCGCCAGATTTCTTGTGAGCCATGATGCTCTCCTAATCTTCGACCCGGTTTCCGCGAGCGGACCTGGGTCAGATCAATTCCAAAAAAAGACCCTGGCGGATCTTAAGCTTCAGCTTCCGGAGCTTCCGAAGCCGCGGCCTTCTTCGGCGCGGCCTTCTTCTTCGGAGCGGGGGCGGCTTCGGCCTTCACCGGAGCTTCCGGGATGGTGGCCGGCACGGCGGCGTCGCCGAGACCGCGGGCGCGGGCGTCGAGGATGACCTTCGGGGTCAGGTCGATCGCGCCGTCCCACTTGGTTTCCTTGCCGGCGCCCGAAACCGACGTCACGCGCAGGACCGACTCGGTCTGGCGGTGACCGCGGGTGCGGCGGTAGCCCTGACGGCGGATCTTCTTGAAGATCTTCACCTTCTCGCCCTTGCGGGTTTCGATCAGGGTGGCGTTGACGACGGCGCCGTCAACGGTGGGGGCGCCGACCGTCACGGCCTCGCCTTCGCCCAGCAGCAGAACTTCGCCGAACGCGACTTCCGCGCCAGGTTGACCGTCGAGCTTCTCGACGACCAGCAGGTCGCCGGCTTGGACCCGGTACTGCTTGCCGCCGGTTTTGATGACCGCGTACATAGGTTAGCGCCTTAAATAACGTGCTGTTCGCAAAATAACGGAACGCCCGCGAGGAGACCCGGCGGGCGAGAGGGGCGCACTTATAGCGCCGAAAGGCTGTGAGTCAACGGCCAAGGACGCCTCTCAAGCGCTTGACGAGATTCAATATGCGGCCTCGCCACAGGCCCGGGTCAGTCGGCCATGGCGCTTTCGATCAGGGCGGCCTCGACCCGCCAGGTTTCGTCCTCGGGGACCTCGAAAAGCAGGGCCTCCAGCCGTTCGCGGACCGCCGGGCCGCGCAGCCAGAGCCGCACGGCCAGGGCCTCGGGATGAGATTGGGCCGGATCGTCGCGATCGGAGCGGCGGAAGGCTTCGGACCGGACCGCCTCGACCAGGTGCAGCCCCGCGTCCACAGACGTGGCGGCCAGCCAGGCCTGCAGAAGCGGCGAAACGGATTCGCCCAGCTCGCCCAGGCCGATCAGCCACGGCTCCGGGGTGGCCTGGTCGAGCGCCTCGCCGATCGCCTGACGCGCTGCGGCGGAGAAGACGTCGATCACCGCCGCACGCTCGTCGCGCGGCCACTTCTGGAAGCCGCCATAGGCGATCTTGCGGGCCAGTTCCTCGGGCTCGACGCCGATATGGTGGCAGTCGCCCGCGACGGTGAGTTCGAGAATGCGCGGCAGAAAGTGACGATAGTCCACGTCGTCGCCCACGGTGGTCATCGCCCAGCCGGCGTAGGGGCCGATCACCTCGCCAGGAAGAGCACGCAGCGGCGCGGAGGTCAGTTTCGCGAGCAGCGCCTGCGGCTTGCGATAGGAGGGCGCCTTGAACGCCATCGGCCGTGGATGTCGCGCGAACACGTCATAGCCGGCGTCGAGGGCGGCTTGCAGTTCCGGACCGGGCGTCATGGCCACGCTTCTACCACCGCCAGGCGAGGCAAGCAGCCGTCGGCGCACGAGTCCTCTGGCTCGTTATTTTGTAACAGGCTATAGCGCGGGCGTGACGTCCGCCTTCTTCGCCTCGATCGCGGCCACCGGCTTCATGGTGGCCTTCCTGCATGCGGCCCTGCCAACCCATTGGCTGCCGTTCGTGCTGGTCGGCCGTGCGCAGAAATGGTCGGCGGCGCGCACCTTGAGCGTCACCCTGCTGGCGGGCCTGGGCCATGTGGCCCTGACCATCCTGCTGGGCCTCTTTCTGGTGATCGCCGGCCTGGCGCTGGAGCCCAAGCTGGGCGGCCTGTTCCACTGGGTGGTCGGCGGACTGATGGTCGCCGTCGGTCTCTTCTATATAGCGCGGGGCCGCCACAGCCACGGCCTGCCGGAAGCCGGCCGCAAGGCCTACACCTCGGACCGGGCGGCGATCATGGCCCTGGTGGTGCTGCTGACCCTGTCGCCCTGCGAGGCCTTCCTGCCCTATTACCTTGCGGGGATGAAGCACGGCTGGGCGGCGTTCCTGCTGCTCAGCGTCGTGCTGCTGGCGGCGACGGCGGCGGGGATGTTGCTGTTCACGGGCCTGAGTCTCGCCGGCGTGCGCCGCCTGAACCTCGACTGGCTGGAGCGCTACGAGGAGACGATCCTGGGCGCGGCCCTGGTGCTGGTCGGCCTGGCGGTGGCGTTCCTGAAGACCTGAGGGCGGCGTCCTCACAATCTCCCGTCATTCCCGCCCTTGTGGCGGGAAACCCTCTGTCAGCCGCAAGAGTGGTAGGGGCGGACTGCCGAGCAGTCCGCTGGCGCTTCACATGCGAACGGAACCAGGGGTTCCCGCCACAAGGGCGGGAATGACGGGAAGAAGGGAAGGCCGCTTTCACTTCAGCCTGAGCCGCCCTAAATACCCGCCATGACCCAGACCGCTTCCGCCCCCGGCAAGATCCCCGTCACCGTGCTGACCGGCTATCTCGGCGCCGGCAAGACCACGCTGCTCAACCGCATCCTCACCGAGGAGCACGGCAAGCGCTACGCCGTGATCGTCAACGAATTCGGCGAGGTCGGCATCGACAACGACCTGGTGGTCGGCGCGGACGAAGAAGTGTTCGAGATGAACAACGGCTGCGTCTGCTGCACGGTGCGCGGCGACCTGATCCGGGTTCTTTCCGGCCTGATGAAGCGTAAGGGCGGCTTCGACGCCATCGTCGTCGAGACCACGGGCCTGGCCGATCCCGGCCCGGTGGCCCAGACCTTCTTCGTCGACGAGGACGTCAAGGCCCGTACCTATCTCGACTCGGTCACCGCCCTGGTCGACGCCAAGCACATCATGCTGCGACTGTCGGACTCCAAGGAAGCGGTCGAGCAGATCGCCTTCGCCGACCAGATCGTGCTCAACAAGACCGACCTCGTGGACGAGAACGACCTGCGCCACGTCGAGGCGCGGATCCGCAAGATCAACCCGCTGGCCCCGATCCACCGCGCCCAGCGCTCGAACGTTCCGCTGAGCGCCATCATCGGCAAGCACAGCTTCGACCTGGAGCGGATCACCGAGCTGGAGCCGGATTTCCTGAACCCCGGCCACGGCGAGCCGGGCCACGTGCACGACGAGCACTGCGGCCACGATCATGGTCACCATCACCACGACCATGACCATGTGCATGACGAACACTGCGGTCACGACCACGGCCATGATCATGGGCACGACCACAAGAGCGACATCCACGACGATGGCGTGAAGGGGATCTCCCTGACGCTCGACAAGCCGGTGGACGGCCAGAAGATCACCGTCTGGCTCAACAACCTGCTGGCCGCCAAGGGCGTCGACATCCTGCGCGCCAAGGGCATCATCGACGTGAAGGGCGAGGAGCGCCGCCTGGTGTTCCAGGCCGTGCACAAGATCCTGGAAGGCGACTTCCAGCGCCCCTGGACCGACAAGGACAACCGCTACAGCCGCATGGTCTTCATCGGCCGCGACCTGGATGAAGCCGAGCTGAAGAAGGGCTTCGAGGCCTGCGTGGCCTAGTCACGATCCCTCTCCCCTTGCGGGAGAGGGTGGCCTCCCGAAGGGAGGTCGGGTGAGGGGTTGCACGTACAGAAACGCCGCGACAGCTGATCGGCTGTCGCGGCGTTTTGCGTTTGAGAGACCCCTCATCCGTCGGCTTGCGCCGACACCTTCTCCCGCAAGGGGAGAAGGAAAGGATCAGCCGGCCGGAGCGCGCTGGATGCTCGGCTCGAGGTTCTTGACGATCTCGCGAGCGTCGTAGGCGCGGGGGTCGCCCGAGGGCTTGGCGCCCTTGTGCAGGACGATCTCGGCGCTGGCCTCGAACTTCTCGATCGTGCGGATCTCGGCGCGATTGGCGAAGAAGGGGTCGCCCCAGAACGGGTCCCAGGCGCGCCAGCCGCCGTAGCGGGGGCCGTAGTAGCGCCAGGACGGACGCCAGGCGCCGTACGGATAGCCGTAGCCGAAGCCCGGCCGCATGAACGGATCCTCGTCGATCACGGTGCGGGCCGTGCGGTCGGTGCGGCGGTCGGCCGTCTCGAACCAGTCATAGCCCTGCTGCACGGTCAGCTCGGCGGCGCGATAGAGCAGGTAGCGCTCGACGGTCTCGCGGCCGGTCAGGCTGTTGCCGGCGAAGGTGACGCGATAGCGGTCGCCCTCGAGGCGGAGTTCGGAAAAGCCGCCCGACGCCTTCTGGCCAGGCGCGGCGGGCTGGTAGGGGGTGGCCGTGGCGCAGGCGCTCAGCGCGGCGGCCACCGCCGCGATCGCGAGCCACTTGACCTTTTTCTGGGACATGGCGCGCTCCTTTGCGACAACTCGTTACTCCCGTACCGTAACGGATGGCGCAGCTTTACGGTTTCGCCAAGGCGATCCGTTTCCAAAAGCGAAAAAAGGGGCTTACCCGCGGCCCTATCCGCGAAGGACGATCAGGCAGGCCGCGCCGATCAGCAGCGCCCCCACCAGCAGGCCGAAACCCTTGCGGAAGGCGGGTTCGTTCATCCGCGTGGCCAGGGCCGCCCCGCCCAGGCCGTAGGCGCTCATGCTGATCAGGTCCATGCCGATGGTGGCGCAGGCGAACATGATCAGCTGCGGGACCAGCGGGCGGTGGATGTCGATGAACGGCGGCAGCACGCCGGCGAAGAACACCAGGATCTTCGGATTGGCGATCTGCACGGTGAAGCCGTCGCGGAAAGCCGAGCGGCCGGTCGAGGTCCGCACCGCCGCCAGGGCCGCGCCCTCGCCGGCGGCCGGCTTCAGGGCGCCGATGATCGACTTGATCCCCAGCCAGACCAGATAGGCCGCGCCCGCCATGGCCAGCACGTGGAAGGCGGCGGGAAAGGCGGCGATCAGCGCCCCCAGGCCCAGGGCCGCGGCCACGAACCAGCACAGGCTGGCGCTGTTCATCCCCACCACGCCCAGCAGGGCCGCGCCCTTGCCCTTCTCCATGCCGGTGGCGATGGCGAACAGGTTGGCCGGACCCGGGGTGATGGCCATGACGAACATGGCCGCCAGGAAGGCGCTGTAGCTTGCGGGATCGACGGGCAGGACCATGAGCGGGGCTATAGAACTTAGCCGCCGCCGCGTCATCCCGGGAGGCGCGTCGTCAGAGCCCCACCGTAACCGCCACCCAGATCACGCGCCCCAGCGCGCCCAGCAGCAGGGCGAAGGTCGCCAGGCCCTGGATGGCGAAGCCCAGGCCCCGCTTCTTGGGATCGGCCGTGTAGCTGAGCGCATAGATGATCCGGCCGAGGATCCAGACGACGCCGGCCGCGGCGGCGAACAGGTCGTTCCAGTAGATGGCGAACAGCCACAGCGACGGCAGGAAGATCGGCAGCCATTCCAGGGTGTTGGCCTGCACCCGCACATGGCGTTCGAGGTCGGGATCGCCGGTCATGGCCGGGGCCTGGATGCCGGTGCGGCGACGCGCGCCGCCCACCCGCAGGATCATCCAGATGTAGCAGATCAGGGCGGCCAGCGTGACGATGGCGACCAGGGCATGGGTTTGCATGGTGTGTTCTTCCCCCTTTTGACGCGGCTCAAGGCGGCCCGCGCTGGGGGAGCTTAAGCGTATTCAGGGTTGAAGCTCAAAGCCGTGAGGGCCAAGGCGGAACCGGCCGCCGCGTCCATGCGCTTTCAGCTTCGAAGACACCCGTCCGAACCCTTCTCAGGAAAGGTCTCGCGCATGCTCGTGAATTCCACCGCGATCCGAGCGATCGACTACGAGCCCGAACACGGCAAGCTGATCGTCACCTTCATCGACGGCGACGAGTACGTCTATGTCGGGGTGCCCGAACGGGTGACGGCCGCCTTCACGCGGTCGCGGTCGAAGGGGCGGTTCTTCCAGCGGATGATCCGGGACCGGTATCCGTACAACCGCATCTGAGCGCTCACATCCCCCTCGGCCGTCATCCCGGAAAGCGCTGCGCTTCGGCCGGGATGAAGAGCGGGGAGGGTCTCCAAACAAAAAAGCCATCGCCGAGTTTCCCGGGCGATGGCTTCCGATGTGATGGACTGAGAAGCGCCCTTACGCCTCCTCGTCCCCTTCTTCCTCGGCTTCGACCTCTTCCACCTCGACCGGCGCGGCGATGGCGACCGGTTTGGCCTTCTTGCCGCGACGCGGGGCCGGAGCCTCTTCAACCACCGCCGACAGCGGCGGGGCCTCGGATAGAGGAGCGGTCAGGCCCGACAAGGCGCCGCCGTTCAGGCCGACCTCGGCCATCAGCTGGTCGAGCAGCGGGGCCTGGGCCCGATAGCGCAGGGCGCCGCTGACCACCTGGTCGGCCAGGTTGCCGCCGCCGTTCGAACCGCCGCCGGCGTCGTTGGCCGCGCCGCCGGTCGCGCCGTTCAGGCCGTCGACCTGAACGATGCGGATCGAGTCGATGGCTTCCAGCGGCTTGACGGACTCGGCGATGATGCGGTCGAGGTTCTCGATCAGCTTGATGCGGATGGCCATGGCCACCTGGTCGGCCGACAGCAGGTTGGCGGCCTTGTTCAGGGCTTCCTGACCCGAGGCGTCGACGGCGTAGCGCACGCGGGCGGCCTCGGCGGACAGGCGAACGGCCTGGGCCTCGGCCTCGGCGCCGATGCGGGTCTTGTCGGCCGCGCCCTTGGCTTCCTCGCGCAGGGCCTCGGCCCGGTCGGCGGCGGCGGTCTTCTCGGCCTCGGCGGCGACCTTGACGGCGATGGCCTCGCGCTCGGCTTCCTTGGTCGCCTCGATCAGCTCGATGATCTTCTGGCGGTCGGCGGCTTCGCGTTCGCGGACGGTCTTGACCTGCTCCTCGGCGGCGACGGCCAGGGCCAGCGCCTTGTCGGCGTCGGCCTGGGCCTCGGACTGGGCGCGCGACTTCTCGGCGACGGCGATGGCGCGGTCCTGCTCGGACAGCTCGATGGCCTTGGCCTTTTCGATGGTCTGGGTCTCGACGGCGCGTTCCTTGGCGATCTCGCGCTCGCCCAGTTCCTGCTCCACGGCGATGCGCTGCTGGGCCACGGCCCGGTCGGCCTCGATCTTGGCGGTCTCGATCTGCTGCTGGGCGGCGATCTTGGCGCCTTCGGCCTCGCGCGACTTCTCGGCTTCCTTCTGCGAGACCTCGGCGGCCTGGGCGGCGCGGCGGATGGCCAGTTCGCGCTCCTGTTCGAGCCTGGCGTATTCCTCGTCGCGGCTGATCTCCAGCGTGCGGCGCTGGGCCTCGAGGTTCTTGGTGCGGATCTGCACCTGGGTGTCCTGCTCGATGTCGTTGCGCAGCTTCTTGCGCAGCTCGATCTCCTCGGTCAGCCGCGTCAGGCCCTCGGCGTCGAAGGCGTTCGACGGGTTGAAATATTCCATGGCGGTCTGGTCGAGGCCCGTCAGCGACACGGTCTCAAGCTCCAGGCCGTTCTTCAGCAGGTCTTCCGACGAGACCTGCTGCACCTTCTGGACGAAGTGGGTGCGCTGCTCGTGCAGCTCGGTCATGGTCAGCTCGGCGGCCACCGAGCGCAGGGCGTCGACGAACTTGCCCTCGACAAGGTCCTTCAACTGCTCAGGATGCATGGTGCGCTGGCCCAGGGTCTGGGCGGCGCTGGCGATGGCCTCGGCGCTGGGCTGCACCCGCACGTAGAACTCGGCCAGCACGTCGACGCGCATGCGGTCCTTGGTGATCAGGGCCTGCTCGGCGCTGCGGGCCACGGCCAGGCGCAGGGTGTTCATGTTGACGGGGATGGTCTCGTGGAACACCGGCAGGATCAGCGCCCCACCGTTCATCACCACCTTCTCGCCGCCGAAGCCGGTGCGGACGAACGACGTCTCCTTGGAGGCGCGCTTGTAGAGGCGGGCCAGGATCAGGCCCAGGATCAGCAGGCCGAGCAGGCTGCCGCCGGCGATGACGCCGATTTCGATCAAGGCAGGCATGTGGGTAACCCCCGAAGTTTGGATAAGCGAAAAAGGGAGGAAGGGATCAGCGCTCGCGCAGGGCGTCGCTTTCGTTGCGGATGGCCAGGAACCGGGCCCCGGCGTTGCGGACGATGATGACGCTGGTCCCCTGGTCGAAGGTCTCGCCGTCCTCGTCGGGCTCGACCATCACGTAGTGGGCCTGGCCGTGGGCGTCGCGCACCCGGGCCTGGGCGGGAGAGCCGACCTTGGCCTGGCCGGTGACGATCGTGGCGACGCGCCCGACCAGGGTCTCGCGCGAGACGGCGGTGGTCTCGTCGCCGGGCAGGATGCGGGCCAAGAGGCGCCCCAGCACCCGGGTGAAGGGCAGGGCGACGGCCCCGGCCAGCGGCCCGGCGATCCAGATCGGCGCGGGGTGTTTGAAAACGCCCGCGATCAGCTGTTGCAGCACCAGGCCGAGCGTCCCGAAGGCGAACAGGAAGACGACGATGATCATCAGCAGCGGCAGGCGGCCGACGTTCAGCCAGCCCAGCAGCGAGGGGTGATCCAGGTCGTGCCCGTCGAGCCCGTCATGGCCCAGGCCCGCGCCGAGGCCGGCGGCCTCGACGGCGCCGATCAGCAGCATCAGCAGCAGGGCCGCCAGGAACAGGGTGTTGCCGTCGGCGGCGAGGAAGCTCCACATCGCGGTCAGCCCTCCTGCCGCGCGGCGCGGAGGGCGGCCAGGCGCTCTTCCACCCGATGGCGGCGGGTCAGGCGCTCCAGTTCGGAAAGCTTGGCGCCCTGGGCCAGTTCGCCGTCGGTCGGCGGCCTGGGCGCCTTGGCGCGGGCGGCCGACAGGTCGGTCAGGTCCTCGGCCATCTCGCGGCGCGTGGCCTGCAGGGCGGCGAGGTAGCCTTCCAGCTCGGCCTGGCGCTGGGCGGCGTCGGCGACGGCGGTCTCCAGCACCGGAACCTGGGCCTCGATGTCCAGCTGGTGTTCGAGCGCGGCGCGGACCAGGTCCTCGCGGTCCTGAGAGAGGGCCAATTCGATCTGGGCCGACAGGTCGTCGTGGCGGCTGGACTGCTCGGTCAGGCGCTTGGCGGCCAGATGCCGGGCGGCGATGGCGCGGCCGAGCTCGGCGCGCACCTCGTCGACAGCCTGGTCGACCTCGCGCAAAGCTTGTTGGCCGAGCGCGTCGGGCATCACCTCTTCCAAGGCGTCGATCAGGGCGTGGGCCCCGCCGCTGACGATGCGGCCCACTCGGGCGCGAAGGGAATCTGCCATCGGGTCCTCGTCAGGCGCTCGCCGGGCGGTCGGCCGCGGCGGTGATCAGGCGGGTCAGCTCGCCCAGGGCGGCGACGCGGCGGGAGACGATCGTGGGATCGTAGGCGGGGGCGCTGGGGGTGACGCCCCAGCGCAGCATCTGCTCGGTCAGGCGGGCGGCGGCGTCGACCAGCCGCGCCTCGTGTCGGGCCAGAGCTTGCGGATCGCCGCCGGCCAGTTCGGCGGGCGCGGCCAGCAGCACGGCCAGCAGCTCCTCGACGGCGGTGGTCAGGGCCAGGGCGACGGTGGAATGGCGGTCGCTGGCCAGCTCGGCCGTGCGCAGGGCCTTCAGGGCCGGGGCGGCGATGTCGTGGGCGGCGGCCAGGGCGGCGTCCCAGGTGGCGGGGGCCTGGGCGCGCTGGCGGGCCTGGCGGATCAGGCCGCGCACCTTGTCGCTGGCCGTCACCGCCCCCTCCAGTTCGAGACCGGCGAGGAAAAGGGCGTCCTCCTCGGACAACCTGACGCTCAGGGGGGTGTTCAGCGCGACCATGGATAGAAACGTGGTGCGTTGTAAGACGTTTGTAAACAGCGGAGCCGTTCGCCCGCAGATTACATTTTCGTCAGGCTCCACCCGCGCCGTCGGGAGCGATCGGTAGATCGGATCACCAAGGTCTGGCTTCAAGGCCGCTTGAGTCTCGGTCTCGTTCGCCCTGGATCAAGTTTTCTGGTCCCGCCGTGGGCGAAAGCCGCGCAGGGCGGGGCAAATCCTGGGCGACCCGAACATTTTGAGTGAAATTACAGATGCCACGCCGGACGTCCGGAACCGGTGAGGCGATGGTTTCTCCAAGAGGTGTCGCCCCTGGGGATAACCGCCGAGGGCGGAAGGTGCGACGGCCTCGAACGAGGACGTCATGTCGAACCAACGGATGTTGCTGGCGGGCTGCTCCGCCGCCGTTCTGCTCGCTCTGGCCGGCGCCGCTCACGCGGCCGAGCCCGATCCTGTCGCCGCGCCGGACGCCGTCGACGAGATCGTCGTCAAGGCCCGCGACAAGGCCGGCCTGATCGAGAAGCAGCCGAACAACACCGTGTTCGGTCTCGACAAGCCGCTGATCGAGACGCCGCGCTCGGCCAGCTTCGTTTCCGACCTGACCTTGCAGCGCTACGGCATCGAGACCATCGACGGCCTGACCGCCGTCTCGCCCGGCACCTACACCGCTAGCTTCTACGGCGTGCCCGGCTCGCTGAACATTCGCGGCACCCTGGCCGAGAACTACTTCCGCGGCTTCAAGCGCGTCGAGAACCGCGGCACCTATTCCACCCCGATCGGGGCGGCCGAGCAGATCCAGGTCGTGCGCGGTCCGCCGACCCCGATCTACGGTCCTGGCAAGGTGGGCGGCCTGCTGAACTTCATCCCGAAGTCGGGCAAGAACGAGGGCGGCTATCTCTCCGAACCCACGGGTGAGGTGACGGCCACCTACGGCAGCTACAATCGCAAGAACGCCACGGCCCAGGTCGGCCTGCCGGTGTCGTTCGGCGACGTGGTCGGCGGCGTCTATCTCTACGGCGAGGCCGAGGACAGCCACAGCTACTACCACGGCATCTATCCCAAGCGTCAGACGGGCGAGATCTCGGCCGACTTCGACCTGGGCAACGGCTGGAGCACCGCCATGGGCGCGATGCTCTACCACTCCGACGGCGACGTGCAGACGGCCGGCTGGAACCGCCTGACGCAAAGCCTGATCGACAACGGCACCTACATCACCGGCCGCGACACCAGCCTGACCGACAGCGACGGCAACGGCCGCCTGACGCCCAACGAGATCGGCTACTACCCCTACGCCGCGTCGATGTACCTGGCCTATTACGGCTACCCGGCCAGCGACGCCCTGCACACGCTGGACACCGGAGTGGGCACGACCAAGCTGTCGCCGCGCACGGTCTACGTCTCGTCGGCCGACTTCTCGAAGACCCGCACCAACACCTTCTACTGGGACCTGGCCAAGGACCTCAGCGCCGACAGCTCGATCAAGCTGCAGCTGTTCTACGACGACCTCGAGAACAAGCGCTTCTCGTCCTACGGCTATCCGGCCTGGTTCGACAGCAAGGTCTGGGAAGCCCGCCTGACCTACAACATCGACCACGACTTCATGGATGGCGCGGTCGAGACCAAGTCGTTCGTCGGGGCCTCGTACCGCGACTTCGACGGCCGCCGCCGCGAAAGCTACAACAGCGGCATGATCGCGCTGGACCGCCGCGATCTCTCCTACGGCGCCACGGCCACCGACATCCTCGGCAGCCCGTTCAACGCCGGCGACGGCGTGCAGTGGGAGAACGACAACTCCAGCCAGTGGAGCGACGTCGGCGTCTTCTTCACCAGCGACATCATGATCGGCGGCAAGCTGAACCTGATGGTCGGCGGCCGCTACGACGACTACGACGTCACCTCCAACGACACCGGCTACCTGTCCTACACGATCGCCGGCGTGCAGAAGGCGTCGAAGGGCAAGTGGACCTACACCGCCAGCGCCACCTACAAGCTGCCGCTGGGCCTGATGCCCTACATCACCTACGCCGAGACCTCGTCGCTGGAGATGAGCCAGGCCGGCGACATCGCCCCGGGGCTGGTCAACAACGGCACCTGGCTGTCGGACGGCGACCTGGCCGAGACCGGCGTCAAGTTCCAGTGGCTGAACGGCACGCTGGTCGGCTCCCTGGCCGGCTACCGCCAGAACCGCACCCAGCTGACCGGCATCGCCGGCACGGTCACCGGCACCCGCGCCAAGGGCGTGGAGTTGGAGGTCCGCTACCTCGCTTCGGAGCACTTCAGCTTCACCTTCTCGGGCAACAGCCAGCACACTTCGGTGAAGGGTCCGGACACCTCGTTCCAGTACATCCCGGCCTGGGCCGCGGGCGTCTCGGGCGCCAACGGCTTCGGCGGCTCGTACGTGGTGTGGAGCTACAGCAGCGTCGTCGGGACCGGCGACTACGACTACACCCTGATCCCCAAGTCGGTGGTCAGCCTGTACGGCTCCTACACGTCGGACGCCTACGACTGGGGCAAGGTCGGCGGCACGCTGGGCGTGACGCACGTGACCAAGACCTCGGGCGTACTGCCGGGCGCGGTGGTCTATCCGGCCTACGCCGTGGCCAACGCCAGCGCCTACTACGAGTACGGTCCGTACACGGCCACGCTCAACGTCGATAACCTGTTCGACAAGCTCTACTTCACCCCCGACGCCGACACCTACGCCAACCTCGGCGCGCTGCCCTCCAAGGGCCGCGAGTGGCGGGTGACCCTGTCCCGGAAGTTCTAGTTCCCCTGCGGCGCGCCCGCTGCAACGGGCGCGTCGTTCCTACGCGAGCGTGACAGCCAAAAGTGTCAGCGGTTTTGGCGCCCGTCACGCGACCAACAAAAGAGTTTGGAGCCCTGCGATGTCGACTTCCCCCTGGCGCGCCTGGCTGATCCTGTCGGTCTTCGCCCTGCTGCTGTTTCTGATCACCGCCTCGACCTTCTCGTCGCTGGGGGTGGTGCTGCCGGCGATGATCAAGGAGCAGGGCTGGGGCTTCGGCCCGGCCTTCACCGGCTTCACCCTGCTGGGGGCGTTCTGCGGCGGCTCGTCGTGGCTGCCGGCCCTCTTGATCCGCAAGCTCGGCGTGCGGCCGACCATCCTGGCCGGTTCGGCGGTGATGGTGGCGGGCTTCTCGTGCCTGGCGGCGACGCCGGGCCTCTACGTCTATCTGTTCGGCACGGCCCTGCTGGGCGTCGGCTACCAGATGATGGCGCTGATCCCCGGCACCCACGTGCTGGGCATGCTGTTCAAGAAGCGCGCTCTGCCGTTCGGGATCTATTTCACCGTCGGCTCGCTGGGCGGGGTGGTCGGGCCGTGGATGGCCCTGAGCGGCATGGAGATCGCCGGCGGCGCCTGGCGGCCCTACTGGTGGATGCAGGCGGCCGCCTCGCTGGTCGTCGGCGTTCTGTGCACCGCGCTCGTGGGCGGCAAGGCCTGGCTGGACGCCGCCGCCGCCGAGACCGACAAGGCCGTCGCCGAGGATGTCGAGAACGCGCCGGCCAACACCCACGTCTACCGCACCGCCGTCGACTGGACCGTGAAAGAGGCCGTCCGCACCCCGCAGTTCTGGGTGATCCTGGCGGCCTATTTCGCCCACCTGCTGGGCGGGGTCACCGCCGTGAGCCTTGCCCCCAGCCACTTCGGCGAGCTGGGCGTGCCGGTGACCATCGCCATCTCGGCGATCAGCCTGGAATCCCTGATGCAGGTGGCCGCGCGCCTGGGCGGTGGTCTGGTCGGCGACCGCATCGACCCGCGCTGGCTGCTGGCGGGCGCGCAGGGCGTCATGGCCGTCGGCCTGCTGGCCCTGACCCACGCCACGACCTGGCCGCTGATGATGCTGTTCGCCGTCGGGGTGGGCATCGGTTTCGGCATGACCGTGCTGGCCGTCAGCATCCTGCTGCTCAACTACTACGGCCGGAAGAACAATCTCGAGCTCTTCTCGCTGGTCTGCCTGGCGGGCGCGGCCTCGGCCCTGGGGCCGGCGATCGGCGGCTTCATGCGCGACCAGCTCGGCGGTTTCGCCCCGGCCTTCCAGGTCTTCGCCGCGGTGATCGGCGTGATCTTCGTCGCCGCCCTGTTCATGCGCCCGCCGCGCAAGGCCGCCGAGGCCGAGCCGATCGGCGAGCCCGTTCCCACCCTTCTGCAAGACGCCGCGTAATCAAGGATGTCCGCCATGTTCCACAGCCCCTCCAAGCACAAGGACTTCGGAGTCTTCCTGCCGGTGGCCAACGGCGGCTGGATCATCTCCAAGACCACGCCCACCCTCGACGGCCTCTACCAGAGCAACAAGGCCGCGGCCGTGGCCGCCGACCAGGTCGGCATGGACTTCGTCATGTCGATGGGCAAGTTCCGCGGCTTCGGCGGCGAGACCGACCACTGGGGCACGGCCCTGGAGTCGGTGACGATGATGGCCGGCATCGCCGAGGCCACCAAGAACGTCCGCATCTGGGCCACCATTCATCCGCTGCTGCAGAACCCGGCCGTGGCGGCCAAGATGATCGCCACCTTGGACCACATCAGCGGCGGCCGCGCGGGCCTGAACATCGTCGCCGGCGCCTATCGCGGCGAGTTCGCGCAGATGGGCGCCTGGGACGACGCCCTGACCCACGACGACCGCTACGTCCTGACCGAGGAATGGACCCAGATCGTCAAGCGGCTGTGGAGCGAGGACAGCGTCGATTTCGACGGCCGGTTCTTCACGATGAAGGACTGCCAGTCCAAGCCCAAGCCGCTGAGCCGCCCGCGTCCGGAGCTGGTCTGCGCCGGCATGAGCGACCGGGGCTTCCAGTTCTCGGTGCGCGAGGCCGACGTCTGCTTCATCGGCGGCCGCACGCCGGAAGAGCGCCGCGACGCCAGCCGCCGGGCGAAACTGGCCGCGCAAGGCATGGGCAAGACCATCAAGACCTACGCCATGTGCACCGTCGTCCACGCCGAGAGCGACGCCGGGGCCGAGGCCCTGGTCCAGCGCTACAAGGACGGGGCCGACATGGGCGCCATCCTGGCCATGCTGGAAAGCTGGGGCGTGCCGGCCGAGAAGCTGTCGAGCGTCGCGGCCCAGCAGGGCGCGTTCATGACCCACACCGTGGTCGGCTCGCCCGCCACCTGCGCCGAGCAGGTCCAGGCCTTCGTCACCGACTGCGAGCTGGACGGGCTGATGCTGATCTTCCCGGACTATGTGGAGGGTCTCTCGATGTTCGGCTCGGAGATCCTGCCGGGCCTGCGCTCGGTGTTCTCGTGAGCGACTTCGCAGGCTGGATCGCGCCCGGCCGCACAGCGCTGGCGGTGATCGACATCCAGGTCGACTTCGCTTCGCCGGACGGCCTGCTGGGGCAGTACGGCGTCGACATGGGCATGGCCGCGCCGGCCGTGGATGCGGCGGCGGCCCTGGTCGCGGTCGCGCGGGAAGCCGGCGTGCCGGTGGTGTTCGTGGGCCTGTTCACTTCGCCCGACACCGACAGCCCGTCGTGGAACGAGCGCATGCGCCGTCGCGGCGGCGATCCCGACAGCGAGGCGGCCCTGTGCCGCGCCGGCCAGCCGGGCAGCGCCTTCTACGGACCCCAGCCCGCGCAGGGCGAGCTGGTGGTGGCCAAGACCCGCTACAGCGGTTTCGTCGGCACCGATCTGGACGCCCGCCTGAAGGCCATGGGCGTCGATACGCTCGTGGTCTGCGGCCTGACCACCGAGTGCTGCGTGGCCGCCACCGCCGCCGACGCCTTCGACCTCGACTACCACGTCTTCGTCGCCGCCGACGCGTGCGCGGCCTACGAGCCCGACCTGCACGAGGTGGCTCTGAAGACCATGGCGCTGAACACCGCGATCCTCACCGACAGCGTCGAGGTCGCCAAAGCCTGGAAGGAGGCCGCGTGATGGCCGACGGGTTCGCCAACATCCCGGGCGTCGCCGCGCCCTACACGGTCACGGAAGCCGACCGCGCCGCCATCGCCGCGGCGATCAGCGAGAGCGAGATCGTCGAGCTGGCCCTGACCCTGGGCAATATCCCGGCCCCCTCGGGCAAGGAGCTGGAGGTCGCCACCTACGTCTACGACTGGATGGCGCGCGAGGGTTTCTCGCCGCGCAAGGTTGGAGCGACGCCGGAGCGTCCCAACATCATCGGCACCCATGGCGGCAAGGGGGTCGGCAAGAACCTGCTCTTCACCGCCCACCTCGACACCGAGGCGCCGACCTGGAACCCCGATCTCGACGCCTACAAGTACAGCCCCTCGACCCTGGCCAATCCCGAGTGGGAGAAGTGCTGGCTGGAGGACGGCAAGCTCTACGGCTATCCGATCGCCAACGACCGCGGGCCGATGGCCTGCTTCCTGATCGCCGCCAAGGCGCTGAAGGCGGCCGGCTACGAGCTGGCCGGCAAGATGTACCTGACCGCCTGCCCCGGCGAGATCGGCCCCGAGCCGATCGAGGAGCATCGCGGGATCGCCTATATGGGCAAGGACATCGGCGCCCATTACCTGTTCCACCACGGCGGCGTCGCTCCCGACTACGCCATCGCCGCCGAGGGCTGCGACTTCGGCCTGACCTGGGTCGGCTGCGGCTATGCGGTGTTTCGGATCACGGTGTGGGGCGAGGGGGTGTTCACCCCGCTGCTGACCCATCCGGCCACGGCCGCCGAGCACCCGAACCCGCTCTACAAGATCGGCAAGCTGACCGAAGCCATCCACGCCTGGAGCGGCGAGTGGGAGAAGGCCAGCCTCTACGAAAGCCCCGGCGGCACGGCCCAGCCGAAGTCGCAGCTGGCCTCGATCCGCGGCGGCATCCCCTACGCTTTCGGGGCGGGGACCGAGCGGGTGAACCTCTATCTGGAAGTGGGCCTCAACCCCCGCCAGCGCGTGGCCGACATCCAGCATTCGCTGGAAGCCATGGCGCGCAAGACGGGCATCGCCGGGATCGAGATCGAGCCGGTGGTCGTGCGCCACGGCTTCGAGGCCGACGCCGCCGAAGTGGCCCCGCTGGTCGGGGCCGTGGATGTGGCCACCCAGCTGTCGCTGGGCCATCCGGTCGCCAAGGCCGCGCCGGTCTATTCGAGCATGTGGCGCGACCACAACGTCTTCAACATGCACCGCATCCCGGCCATCACCACCGGCTTCGCCCGCTGGCGGCCGACCCCGAAGGACCTGGTGGACAGCGCCCTGGTCTACGCCTTGACCGCCCTGGCGGTTTGCGGCCGGGCCGAGACGGGCGAGGCGGCCAACCGCGCCCCGCCGGTCTATGGCGACAACCCGTTCGGGGGCGAGTGATGGGCGCGGCCCTGGCCCAGGACGCCGATCCCGCCCTGTTCCGCAAGGCCATGGGCGGCTTCGCGGCCGGCGTGACGGTGGTGACCACGGCGCTGGACGGACAGCTGTCGGGCACGACGGTCAGCGCGTTTTCGTCGCTGTCGATGGACCCGCCGCTGGTGCTGGCCTGCCTGAAGCGCGAGAGCCGCACCCTGGCGGCCGTGCGCGAGGCCGGGGTTTTCTGCGTCAACATCCTGGCCGCCGACCAGGGCGAGCTGGCCTACGCCTTCGCCAAGTCGGGCTGCGACGACCGCTTCGCCCTGGCCGCCCTGGAGCCGGGCGCCACCGCCGCCCCGGTGCTGGCCGACGGGGTGGCGGCGATCGAATGCGAGCTGCACGCCGCCCACGACGGCGGCGACCACGAGATCCTCGTCGGCCGGGTGGTTTCCGTCCGCATCGACGAGTCCAAGCCGCCGCTCGTCTATGTGCGCGGCCAGTTCCTGAAAGCTTGAGAGAAGTCCCGATGGCCTATGACGTGCTGGAAGTGAAGCCGATGACCCGCCGGATCGGCGCCGAGGTGTTCGGCGTCGACCTGGGCCAGCCGCTGTCGAACCGGCAGTTCGAGGAGCTGCACCAGGCCCTGACCCAGTACCAGGTGCTGTTCTTCCGCGACCAGCAGATGACCCACGACGCCCACAAGGCCCTGGGCCGCAAGTTCGGGCCGCTGGCCATCCATTCGGGCGTGCCGGGCCTGGCCGATCATCCCGAGGTGGTGGCCATCCACGCCGACGAAAATTCCAAGTTCGTGGCCGGCGAGAGCTGGCACTCCGACCTGACCTGCGATCCCGAGCCGCCGCTGGGCAGCATCCTGCACATGCCGGTCGTGCCCGACGACGGCGGCGACACCGTCTTCGCTAGCATGTACGCGGCCTACGACACGCTGTCGGAGCGGATGAAGACCTATCTGGAGGGCCTGACCGCCGTCCACGACGCCAACCCGATCTACAAGGCGATCTTTCCGGACATCGACCGCACCTACAACTGCACCGCCCATCCGGTGGTGCGCACCCATCCGGTCAGCGGCCGCAAGAGCCTGTTCGTCAACCCGTCCTACACCACCCACATCGCCGGCCTGCCCAAGGCCGAGAGCGCGGCGATCCTCGGCTACCTCTATCACCACGCCGGCAACCCCGACTTCCAGGTGCGCTTCCGCTGGCGGCCCAACTCGGTGGCCTTCTGGGACAACCGCTGCACCTGGCACCAGGCGATCTGGGACTACTTCCCCGACGTGCGCTCGGGCTTCCGCGTCACGATCGCGGGCGATCGGCCGGTGTGATCGTCACGCCTTCGGAGAGCGGGACAGGATCCGGCGAATTCTCGAAGGCTGCAGCCTCGCGCGCGCGACGATTTCTTCCACGCAAGGTTCCGGACGATCCGGGGCGCAGGTGACGTCGAACGCCGCCAGGGTTCTGTTGCGCTCGCTGACGCGCCGGTTCGAGAGGCGCGCGGGGATCGTGATGCGAACCGCGTAGCGCAGCTGCCCTTCGGACGCGGGCGCGCCATCGACGATGTGGATGTGCATGGGCTCGCTGAAGTCCCGGACGAAGCCGGCTTCGGTCCTCATGCGCGTATCGACCGCCTCGAACAGCGGCTTCGTGGGTGGATGATCGCCGCTGTAGCTTGCGTAGAAACGGGTCGGGCCGGCGGGCGGCGTTGTCGCGCAGGCCGTGGCCAGCAGCGCCAAGGCGCAGGCCGCCAGCGGGCGTTGCAGCAAGCGCGTCATGGTTTCCCCCTTCATATGATGATCGCCGGCGAGGCTACCGCCGCCGGAAATCCGCCGTGCGCTTGGCCATGAACGCCGCGATAGCCTCCTTGTGGTCGGCGCTGGCGATCAGGGCCGGCAGTTCCTCTTCCACATAGGCCTTGCCGTCGACGATGCGCTTGGTCGCCTCCACCGCCAGGGGCGCGCAGGCGGAGATGGCTTCGGCCAGCTTCATAGCTTCGCGCAGCAGGGTGGCGGGCGTGTGGACGGCGGTGACGACGCCGTCGAACAGGGCGCGGGCCGGATCGAACTTCGCGCCCGTCAGCAGGTGGGCCTTGGCCCTCGCCGCGCCGATCAGCTTGGGCAGGCGCGTCGCCGAGGCCACGAGGCCGATGTTGACGCCAGAGGCGGCGAACACCGCCCTGTCGCTGGCCAGGCGGATGTCGCAGGCAAGGGCCAGTTCCAGCCCGCCGCCGAAGCACCAGCCGTCGATGGCGGCGATGGTCGGCACGCGCAGGGCCTCGACCCAGTCCATCAACCGGTTGAAGTCCTCGACCGCCGCCAGGGCGCCGTCGCCGCGCACGGCCGCCTCGCGCAGATCATCGCCGGCGCAGAACACCGCGCCCCGGCCGGTCAGGACCACGGCGCGGACATCGTCGTCGGTGGCGATCTCGTCCAGGGCCCGGACCAGCTGGGCCCGCAGCGGCAGGCTCAGCGCGTTGGCCGGCGGGGCGTCCAGCTCCAGCAGGATGATGGAGCCCGTGGGGCGCGAGACGTGCAGCAGCGGCGGGATCGTCGGCGTCATGTCCGCAACCTCGCCCGGCGCGGGCCGAATGGGAAGCGCGCAACCTCAGGCTCGGCATGTGGTTTCATGCGCAACCATGCTGCGACGCACAAGGATTCCGCTTGCCAGATCCGAAGCCTTGTCACAGCCTTCGCCATACCGGCAGGCTGAGCGCTGCCGGAGAACACGATAAGAACGACGGCCCGGCGGCGCGTTTTTCGTTCGCGCCGAACCGTACCGCGGAGCGCAAACAGTCCTTTTGGCGTTCATGTTGCAGCGCCGAAGAGCCGGGGCCAAAAGCCGGGGAGTGATATGACCGCCGCGACCCTTGAGACCGCCACGTCTGCTGTCAAAGACCTCTACGAGATCGGTGAGATCCCGCCGCCCTTCCACGTGCCCAAGTCGATGTACGCCTGGACGATCCGCAAGGAGCGCCACGGCCCGCCGGGCTCGGCCATGCAGGTCGAGGTGGTGCCCACCTGGGAGATCGGCGAGGACGAGGTGCTGGTCCTCGTGATGGCCGCCGGCGTCAACTACAACGGCATCTGGGCCGCCCTGGGCGAGCCGATCAGCCCGCTCGACGGCCACAAGCATCCCTTCCACGTCGCCGGGTCCGACGCCTCCGGCATCGTCTGGGCGGTGGGCGCCAAGGTGAAGCGCTGGAAGCTGGGCGACGAGGTCGTCATCCACTGCAATCAGGACGACGGCGACGACGAGGAGTGCAACGGCGGCGACCCGATGTATTCGTCCAGCCAGCGCATCTGGGGCTACGAGACGCCGGACGGCAGCTTCGCCCAGTTCTGCCGCGTGCAGTCGCGCCAGCTGATGCCCAGGCCCCGCCACCTCACCTGGGAAGAGGCGGCCTGCTACACCCTCACCCTCGCCACCGCCTACCGCATGCTGTTCGGCCACAAGCCGCACGAGCTGAAGCCCGGCCAGAACGTGCTGGTCTGGGGCGCCTCGGGCGGCCTCGGCGTCTTCGCCGTGCAACTGGCGGCGGTGGCCGGCGCCAACGCCATCGGCGTGGTCAGCGACGACGACAAGCGCGAGTTCGTGCTGTCGATGGGCGCTAAGGCGGTGCTGAACCGCAAGGAGTTCAACTGCTGGGGCCAACTGCCCAAGGTCAACGGCCCGGAGTTCTCCGACTACATGAAGGAGAGCCGCAAGTTCGGCAAAGCCATCTGGCAGATCACCGGCAACAAGGACGTCGACCTGGTGTTCGAGCACCCGGGGGAGTCGACCTTCCCCGTCTCGGTGTTCGTCGTGAAGCGCGGCGGCATGGTGGCCATCTGCGCCGGCACCAGCGGCTTCAACCTGACCATGGACGCCCGCTTCCTGTGGATGCGGCAGAAGCGCGTGCAGGGCTCCCACTTCGCCAACCTGATGCAGGCCAGCGCCGCCAACCAACTGGTCATCGACCGCCGCGTCGATCCCTGCCTGTCGGAAGTGTTCCCCTGGGATCAGATCCCCGCCGCCCACGAGAAGATGCTGGCAAACCAGCACCTGCCCGGCAACATGGGCGTGCTGGTCTGCGCCCAGCGCCCGGGCCTGCGGACGTTCGAGGAGGTGCAGGAGTTGGCCGGGGAGGGGTAGGGGCGTTCAACCCCACCGCCGTCATCCCGGAAAGCGCGCAGCGCTTATCCGGGACCCAGGGGCCGCCGCACCGCGTCGCCGCCGACGCCGGGAGCCAGCCGACCCGCCGGCGCCCAGTCCCCTGGGTCCCGGCTCTACGCTGCGCTCCGGCCGGGATGACGAATTTGGGTGGGGCGCGAGAATGCGGCGCCTGCGTCCAAGACAGCGCCGTCGGAACCGCGTCCCTCTCACTCCAGTTTCGCCTCTGAAGGAGCATCGCCCATGACCGACATCACCTACACCATCGTCGAGCACGACGGCGGCTGGGCCTACAAGCTGGGCGCGGTGTTCTCCGAGACCTTCCGGACGCACGACGCGGCCTTGGCCGCTGCTAAACGCGCGGCCGGCGAGCAGAAGGTGGCGGGCGACACGGTCGGCATCACCTACGAGGACGAGCGCGGCCAGTGGCGCGAGGAGCTGTCGGACGGCCACGACCGTCCGACGACGCACGTGAAGGACTAGGGGCGACCGACATTCGGGCTCGGTGCGTGGTCCTCGTCCTTCGACAAGCTCAGGATGAGGACCATTTACAGGCTCGGGCAGTAGAAAAACCTCATCCTAAGCCTGTCGAAGGACGAGGTTTTCGTCTCAAACGCTGAATGCCTATCCGCCTTAGGACTTCGCCGGCTGCGGCTTGGGGAACCACAGGGCGTTGACGATCACCCAGCGGTCCCCGAACCGGCCCAGATTGAGGTGATCGACGAACCAGGGCGTCTCCACGCGCGCCACCGCGGCGTTGCCGGCGACGTCCAGGACCCTCACGCTGCGGTCCCACTTTTCGCGCGGCGTGCGCAGGGCGCCCTGCCGCGTCAGGTCGACGAGCTCGTCGCGGCTCATGCGCCGCAGGCCCAGGGTCTCGTCCGGATCCGGCCGCGAGCGCACGGCGCGCTTGGCGAGGTCCGGGTGCAGGACGCGGGCGACGCGGGCCGGATCGCCCTCCAGCTGGCCGTCCACATAGTCATAGACCGCTGCCTCTACCGCCTTCACGGTCGCCGGATCGAGCGCTTGCGCGGGGCTGTCAGCCACGGCGGCGTTCGTCGAGGGCGTCGGCGGGACCGCACCGCCGAGCGCGATGGCGGCGAGCATGGCTGCGATCATGGAAGTCTCCGATAGGGCCGCTCGCGAAAGGGAGCGGGGCAACAAACCATGGTTTCGCGGAAGGGGCGCGCCCGTTTTCCGCGAGCCGAGCGGAAATGGTGGAGAAGGCAGGAGGTCTATTTCGATCCATCACGTATCGAAATAGGGATTGGCAACCCCGCCGCCCCGTCGCACAGTCGCGCCCTGACATTCGCGGAGGGGCGTCATGGGGTGGAAGAGCAAGGTCGCGCTGGGCACGGTCGGCGTCGTCGCGGTGCTGGCCGGGGTGGTCGCGGTGCGCACGGCGACCTTCAAGCCGCCGGCCCCGGCCGGTGACGTTCCTCTGGCCGCCGCCCGTCCGTTCGACGCCGCCAAGGCCGCCGCCCACCTGGGCGAGGCCGTCCGCTTCCAGACCGTCAGCCACCAGGACGCCGCACAGAACGATCTGGCGCAATGGGACGCCCTGCACGCCTGGCTGCAGACCACCTATCCCGCCGCCCACAAGGCCATGACCCGCGAGGTCGTCGGCGGCCACGCCCTGATCTATACCTGGAAGGGCTCGGACCCGTCGCTGCCGCCGTTGGTGCTGATGGCCCACCAGGATGTGGTGCCGGTGACGCCCGGCACCGAGAAGGACTGGAAGCACCCGCCGTTCGCCGGCGTGGTGGCCGACGGCGCGGTCTGGGGTCGCGGTTCGGTCGACGACAAGGGCTCGCTGATCGGCCTCTTCGAAGCGGTCGACGGCCTGGCGGCCGGCGGTTTCACGCCCAAGCGCACCGTCATCATCGCCAGCGGCCATGACGAGGAGGTCGGCGGCGCCGGCGCCCGGGCCGTGGCCGCGACGCTGAAGGCGCGGGGCGTCAAGGCCTGGTTCGTGCTCGACGAGGGCATGGTGGTGGTGGCCGACAATCCGGTCACCCAGGGTCCGGCCGCGATCATCGGCGTGGCCGAAAAGGGCTATGGCACGATGCGGATCACCGCCCCGGCGCCGGGCGGCCACTCCTCGACCCCGCCCGCCCAGACCGGGGTGACCACCCTGGCCCGCGCCGTGCTGGCCATCGCCGATCACCCGCATCCGATGACGTTCTCAGGCCCCGGCGCCGACATGCTGAAGGCCCTGGCCCCCAGCGCCTCGCCGGTGGTGAAGATGGCGGCGGCCAACACCTGGCTGTTCTCGCCGCTGCTGATCAAGCAGACGGCCCGCTCGCCGGCCGGGGCGGCCATGCTGCACACCACCACGGCCCCGACCATGCTGAAGGGCTCGCCCAAGGACAACGTCCTGCCGCAGGACGCCACGGCCTGGATCAACTACCGCATCGCGCCCGGCGACACCGCGGCCGCCGTGATGGCCCGCGCCAAGAAGGCCGTCGGCGACCTGCCGGTGACCTTCGCCTGGGAGCGCCAGCCCAACGATCCCTCGCCGGTGTCGTCGACCTCTTCCGGCGGCTGGAAGACCCTGGCCTCGCTGGCCGGCGACGAGAGCCGCGCGCCGGTCGCCCCGGGCCTCGTCATCGCCGCCACCGACAGCCGCTTCATGTCGCCGATCGCCGACGACATCTACCGCTTCCAGCCGATCACCCTGTCGATGGACGGCACCAAGATGATCCACGGCACCAACGAGCACATGACCGTGGCCAACCTCGAGGAGATGGTGCGGTTCTACCAGCGGCTGGTGGAGACGGCGGGGCGCTGATCGCGTCCATACCTCTCCCGTAAAATCCCCGCGAAAGCGGGGACCCAGGTGTTTTATCGTTGAGCGCCATGGGGTGCAGGAAAAGCCTGGGTCCCCGCTTTCGCGGGGATTTTGCGGGTAAGGACGTTCACGCCCTTAAAATGCCGGGCTACTGACGCTAGAACCCCGATCATGCCCGCCGACGACGCTCGTATCGCTTCCACCGCCGCTGGCGCCGCCAAGGCCCCGCCCACCAAGTTCGGCAAGGGCTTCCTGTTCGACGCCTGGTATTACGCGGCCCTGTCGCGCGAGGTGAAGACCGGCAAGCTCACGCGCTACGAGATCCTCGGCGAGCCGGTGCTGGTCAGCCGGGGCAAGGACGGCAAGGTGTTCGCCATCCGCGACGTCTGCCCGCACCGCGCGGCGCCCCTGTCGGGCGGAAAACTGACGCAGGAGGCCGACGGCCGCTCCAGCGTCGAGTGCCCCTATCACGGTTGGCGGTTCGGTTCGGACGGCGTCTGCGCCTCCATCCCCTCGCTGACCAGCGACCAGAGCCTGGAAGTCTCGCGCATCCGCGTGCGGCGCTATCCCGCGGCCGAGAGCCAGGGGATGGTGTTTGTCTGGATCAGCGCCGACCCGCGCTTCGACGGCGAGCCGCCCGAACCGCCGCCCGAGTTTCCCGGCGTGGTCGGCGGACAGGCCAAGATCGTCGACTCGATGATCTTCGAGACCCACATGGACCACGCGGTGGTCGGGCTGATGGACCCCACCCACGCCCCCTATGTGCACGAGGCCTGGTGGGCCCGCTCGTCCAAGCGCCAGTCGGAGAAGACCAAGGTCTTCGCGCCGTCTCCCGAGGGCTTCGTCATGCGCCGCCACGGGCGCAGTAAGGCCAACCGCCTGTATGACATACTCGGCGGCGCGCCGGAGATCGAGATCACCTTCCGCCTGCCCGGCTATCGCTGGGAGCACATCGTGGTGGGCAAGCATCAGGTGCTGGCACTGACCTGCCTGACGCCGCTGACCGAGACCAGCACGCGGATCAGCCAGCTGATCTGGTCGGACCATCCGGTGATGGCCTTCCGCGCCCTGATCGCCCCCTTCGCCCGCGAGTTCCTGCGCCAGGACGGCCGCATGGTGAACCTGCAGAACGAGGGGCTGAAGTACGACCCGGCCCTGATCTGGATCGACGACGCCGACACCCAGGCCAAGTGGTACCAGCAGCTGAAGCGCGAATGGGTCGCCAGCCGGACCGAGGGCCGACCCTTCGTCAATCCGGTCAAGGAAACCACGCTGAAGTGGCGCAGCTGACGTGGGTTTGCTGACGGGCGTCCGGCGGCGCCTCGTCGCCGTCCTGACGACCCTGCCCGACGCGGCCGGCTGGCGGTGGTGCGCGATCGCGGCCGTGATCTGCGGCGCGCTGATGGCGGCGATCGGGTTCTCGACTGGCCTCTATCGCCTGACCGAGACCGCGCCGGGCCTGCCGCTAAGGCTGCTGCTGGTCTGGATCATCCCGGCCCTGGGCGAAGAGCTGCCGTTCCGCGGCTTGCTGCTGCCCGGCCGCGACGAGACCCGCCGGCCCTGGCTGTGGGTCGTCGTCTCGACCGCGCTCTATGTCGCCTGGCACCCGCTGGAGACCCTGACTTTCCTGCCGCACGCGACGACGTTCCTGCGCTGGGACTTCCTGGTCTGCACGGCGATCCTGGGGCTTTCCTGCGCCCTGATGCGGCTGCGCACCGGGTCGCTGTGGCCGGCGGTGCTGCTACACGGCGGCTTCGTGGTGGTTTGGCAGACCTGGCTCGGCGGGGTCAGCGCGCTGGGGTGAGGCGGGGAGCGCGTGCTCCAGTCCCGCCTTCCTTTCCTCCCGTCATTCCCGCCCTTGTGGCGGGAAACCCTCTGTCAGCCGCAAGGGCAAGCGGGGCGGACTGCTGAGCAGTCCGCTGGCTCTTCACCTGCGAACGGAACCAGGGGTTCCCGCCACAAGGGCGGGAATGACGGGAGTGGAGGGTGGCCAAACGCGAAAAGCCCGCCTGGCCAGGGGGGAAGGGCCAGGCGGGCTCGCACGGAGCGCGCGGGGGACGGGGTTGGGGGGCGCGCCCCTAGCGTCCGTTAGGCGCGGTAAACGTAGGCGCTGGAGACGTAGCCGACGCCGACGCCGTTCTGGCCGACCAGGATCCACTTGCCGTCGCCGGTGCGGCCCAGGGCCTGGAAGGTCTCGCCGGTGACGACCGAGCCGACGCGCTGGCCGCGGGTCGAGGCCGAGGCGCGCAGGTTCAGGTTCGAGCGGGCGACGTACTTGCCGCTGATCTTGGTCATCGGCGCGGCGTCGATGTTGTGCGAGATGCGGATGCCGTTGCTGGTCTTGTAGGCCCCGCCGACGTCGTTGCGGGCGTCCTTCTTCTGCATGTTGCAGCCGACGTAGGAGCCGGCGCCCGCGCCGACCACGGCGCCGATGGCGGTGCCCGTGCCGCGGTCGTTCTTGGCCAGGTTCGAGCCGGCGACGGCGCCCAGCAGGCCGCCGATCACGGCGCCGGTTTCCTGCTTCTTGCCCGAAGCCTCGCAGCCGACGACGCCGCCCAGGCGCTGTTCGACGGCGTTGGCGGCCGGGGCCGCGGCCATGGTGAAGGCGGTGGCGGCGGCGGCGATGGTCAGACCGATGGTCTTCAGAGTGGTGGTCTTTTGCATGGCGAGTGTCCTTCGTCCCTTATGATTTTGCCGGGGCGCGTCGGCCCCGTGAGACGCAACATGGCAGGGCGAAGCTGAACCGCGCCGTCAGGTCGTTCGACAGAATTCGTTCATGTTGAAATTTTTCGCGGAGACCGGTCAGGCGGCGCTTTTCGCGCCCCTGGGGTCGTGGTGTCGAAATACACAACCAGAAGGATCGTCATGCGTCATGATGCGGCCGCCACGCGGCCCGCAACACCGCGTCGGGGAGGGATGTCATGAGGAAGATCGCTTTCGCGGCGGCCGCGGCCGTCGTGCTGGGCGCGGGGCTGTGGGGCTGCGGCAAGGCTCCGGAAGCGTCCAAGCCCGAGGTCCTGCTGGATGCGGCGGTGATCACGCCCGTGTCGCTGCCGACCACCGCCGACTATCCGGTCGCCCAGGCCACGATCCAGGGCTGGATCGACACCAGCAACACCGCGGCCATCCGCAACCACGCCTGGCAGCTTTGGCAGGCCATGTCGCAGCCGTCGGGCCAGGTCTTCAACGGCCAGGACCTGCCGATCTGGGACACCTGGGCCGGCAGCAACGAAGTGTTCCCGCCGGCGCCAACCGGCCTGCAGGCGACGGCCAATACACCCAAGACGACCGTGGCCGACCGGGTGAAGGCGCCGCGCTCGCCGCACCAGTTCATCTCGCCCAACCAGTTCCACCACGGCCGGGGCGGGATCCCCAGCCCGCAGTTCGACGGCGCCATCACCGCGTTCAACAAGTTCAGCCCCGAGGCGGCCGCCTTCATCGATTCCAGCCAGACGGGACCGGGCGGGACCTACACCTATTCCAACGGCAACGACCTCGGTTTGCTGAACGCGGCCTGGCCGGCGACGACGCCGGCCCAGAACCGCACGATCAATGTCTTTCCGGTGCGGGGCATCGAACTCAAGCCGGTGTTCGGCCTGGTCAAGGCCACGGGCCTGACGATCCAGCCGCTGTGGCAGGGGCCGTCGGGCTCGACCAATGCGACCAACCCGATGCCGCCGACCTGGACCACCTGCGTGCTGATCGACCCGACCTACAAGGGCGCGGTGCGGCCGGCCACGAAGGACGAGGCCGCCAAGGCCAAGGACGCGGCCGGGTTCAACTACTTCAGCGGTTGCAAGACCTACCTGTGGGGCGGGCTGGACACCTTCTACGCGGTCAAGCTCAGCAAGGCCGAGGCGGCCGCCTTCAACGCGGCCAACCAGCCGCCGCCGCCGCCCGCCGTACCGCCGCCGTCCGCCGCCGAAGGCGATTACGCGGTGCTGCAGGCCATGCACGTCAACACCAAGGAGATCCCGTTCTGGACCTGGCAGACCTTCTGGTGGCAGCCGGGCGGCGACACGCCCAACGGCTTCCCCGGCAGCAAGCAGGGCCAACCCGCCACGCTGAAGACGCCGTGGAACAACTACGCCAGCTGCACCGCCTACGACCAGACGACCACGCCGGGCGGCTCGACCATGACGGTGTGCTTCAACCCCTATCTGGAGACCAGCACCCAGATCCCGTCGGGCATCACCTCCAACTGCATGAGCTGCCACGGCGTGGCGGTGATCGCGGCGAACGCGCCCTATCCGGCGAACTACACCGCGCCGATCTCGTTCTTCACCGACACGACCTACTTCACCACCAGCAACACCCAGGCCGACTTCTCGTGGGCGGTGGCTGGTGCGGCGGTGGTGCCGCCGACGACGACCGCCAAGGCTCCCGCGGCCGCCAAGCCCAAGTAGCCTGACGCGCGCCCGTCCTTCGGGGCGGGCGCGCGCTCTCCTGATCCGATCCCGATCTAAGGGCCATGCCGCGCGCAACCGCATGCTGCGTCGCGGCATTGCTCGCAGGTGCGAAAGAGATCAGAGTGCCGGAAAAGAAAAGTACGGCGCAGGGGAGTTCGAGAGCCATGACCGACGCGGTCGCCCAGGAGTCCAAGTCCCTGATCCTTCCCGGCCTGACGGGTCTGCTGCGCGAGGCGGCGACCTCGGCCCAGCTGTTCGTGGCCGAGGCCAGGCCGGCTGTGAAGGCGGGCGTCAGCGGCGAGAACGGCAGGATCGACCGCAAGCTGGCCGACGCCCAGCAGCACGCCGTGCACGGTTTTGGCTGGTACGCCGCCTATGCCGAGCTGATGAACCAGGTCGCCGGCTGGGCCGAGCGGCTGGAAGGCGAGGGGCGCTTCGGCGAGATCGAGGCGCTGCTGGCCCAGCTTCTGTTCAGTGAATACGCCGCCCAGCTGATCGGCGGCGTGCCGATGAACCAGGGCGAGATCGTCCGCCCCGCCCACCTGGTCACCGATCGCTCGGTGATGAACCGCCTGTTCTCGAACGGCATCATGAAGCTGATGGTCGAGGGCGGAACCCAGGCGGTGAAGACCCGTGTCGCCCAGCGCCTGGCCGAGGCCCGGGGACGTCCTACGCTTGAGCACACCGGTCTCGACGAGACCTTCGAGATGATCCGCGACCAGTTCCACGCCTTCGCCGAGGAGAAGGTCACCCCCTTCGCCCACGACTGGCACCTGAAGGACCAGCTGATTCCGATCGAGCTGGTCGAGGAACTGGGCGCGCTGGGCGTGTTCGGCCTGACGATCCCCGAGGAGTACGGCGGCAGCGGCATGGGCAAGACGGCCATGTGCGTGGTCTCCGAAGAGCTGTCGCGGGCCTGGATCGGCGTCGGTTCGCTGGCCACCCGTTCGGAGATCGCCGGCGAGCTGATCCTAACCGGCGGGACCGAAGCGCAGAAGCAGTACTGGCTGCCGAAGATCGCCAGCGCCGAGATCCTGCCGACGGCCGTCTTCACCGAGCCGAACACCGGCTCGGACCTCGGCTCCCTGCGCACCCGCGCCGTGCTGGAGGGCGAGCAGTACGTGGTGACCGGGAACAAGACCTGGATCACCCACGCCGCCCGCGCCGACGTCATGACCCTGCTGGTGCGCACCGACCCGGCGACCACCGACTATCGCGGCCTGTCCATGCTGCTGGCGCCCAAGCCGCGCGGCGTGGAGGGCGACGACTTTCCGGCTCAAGGCATGAGCGGCGGCGAGATCGGCGTCATCGGCTATCGCGGCATGAAGGAATACGAGCTGGGCTTCGACGGTTTCTCCGTGCCGGCCGAGAACCTGCTGGGCGGCTTGCCGGGCCAGGGCTTCAAGCAGCTGATGGCCACCTTCGAGAGCGCCCGCATCCAGACGGCCGCCCGCGCGGTGGGCGTGGCCCAGGCGGCGCTGGAGGTCGGGCTGTCCTACGCGCTGGACCGCAAGCAGTTCGGCGACGCGATCTTCGCCTTCCCCCGGGTGCACAACAAGCTGGCCATGATGGCGGCCGAGATCATGGGCGTGCGCCAGCTGACCTATTTCGCCGCCCGCCAGAAGGACGAGGGCAAGCGCTGCGACCTGGAGGCCGGCATGGCCAAGCTGATCGCCGCCCGCGTCGCCTGGGCCGCCGCCGACAACGCCCTGCAGATCCACGGCGGCAACGGCTTCGCCATGGAATACGCCGCTAGCCGCCTGCTGGCCGACGCCCGCATCCTCAACATCTTCGAGGGGGCGGGGGAGATCCAGGCCCAGGTCATCGCCCGGCGCCTGCTGGAAGACGGGAACTAGGGTCCTTCTCCCCTTGCGGGAGAAGGTGTCAGCGAAGCTGACGGATGAGGGGTTTCTCAGACGTAAGACGCCGCGATGGCTGATCAGCCGTCGCGGCGTTTCTGTTCGTGCGACCCCTCACCCGACCCCGCTTCGCGGGGCCACCCTCTCCCGCAAGGGGAGAGGGACTACGCCCGTGGCCGCCAGCCGCTGGCGATCAGGCCGATCTGGCGGTCCATGGCCGCCGACATCGCTGTCGCGTCGGCGCCCTGGGCGGCCGCCAGGCGGTAGTTGGAGGCGTAGCAGGCCTTCAGCACTTCCACCGTCAGGGCGAAGTCGAGGTCGGGGCGCACGTCGCCGCGGCCGACGCCGTCGCGCAGCACCATCTCCAGCATGTCGGCCAGGTGTTCGTTGCGGCCGTAGGGGGTGACCCCCGGGTCGTTGGTCGGGCTGTAGGAAGCCGCGATGTGGGCCAGGAACAGCCGCACCCGTCGCGTCTCGAACTCGTAGTGGATGGCGAAGATCGAGCACAGTCGATCCGCCGTGGTTCCGCGCAGGAACGGCAGCACCCGGTCGAACTCGGCATAGAGATCGCCGAGCCGGCGCTGCATCACATGGCTGAGCACCTCGGCCTTGGAGGCGAAGGTCGTGAAGACGCTGCCCACCGACACGCCCGCCCGTTCGGCGATGGCGCGGATGGTCGTCTCTTCGTAGCCGGTCTCGTTGAACAGGTCGCGCGCGGCCTCGAGCACGCGCTCGCGCGTCGCCTGTTTCTGTTCGTCACGTACGCCCACGCAGTTCCCCCTCCGGACACGCAGCGCTGATTGCACATCGACCCGAACGCCCGACCCCAACGGACGTCCGCATCGTCATTCTTTTCGTTGGCCTGGCCGACCGGGGGACGATCCGCCCCCCGGCGGGACCGTCCTCAGGCGCGCGCGCCGGCGAGGATCAGCGTGAGCTGTTCGCGCAGGTGAGCCACCAGGTTCTCGACCGTCCAACCGTCGAAGACGGCGCGGCGATAGTTGGCGACATACACGTCCCAGGCGATCTCGGCCACGAGTTTCGTGTTGACGTCGGCCTTCAGCTCGCCGGCCTTCACACCGCGCTCCAGGGCGTCGTTGATCAGGGCGAACAGGTGCTTGATGTCGCCGCGGGCGCGCTTCTCGGCGGCGTCCGAACGGGTCCAGGAAACGGCGATGCTGGCTTGCAGCAGCGGCAGTTGCTCCAGGTGGAAGCTGTAGGCCACGCCGAACAGGCCGATCAGGGCGTCGGCGACGTTCTCGCCGTCGCGAGCCGCCTGCTTCATCTGGGCGTAGATGACTTCGTAGTCGGCGGTCAGGATCTCGTCGAACAGCTCGCTTTTGTCCGAGAAGCTGGCGAACACCGCGCCGGTCGACATGCCGGCGGCCTGGGCGATGTCACGGATCGTGGCGCCCTCGTAGCCGCGCTCGCTGAACAGCTGGCGGGCGGCCGACAGCACGCGTTCGCGGGTGCGCTGCTTGGCGAGCGCCCGGCGGGTCAGCTTCACCGGGGTTTCGGAACCGGACTCGATGTTGACGGATACAAAGCTCATGCGGCGGCCTCCAGGCGGGCGAGCGCGGCTTCAGCGCGCTTTTCAAATTCGATGCAGTACTCGTCGACGACGTTTTGAAGGACGTCGGCGTAGCGGCGGGCGAGGTCGCGCCCATCCTGGGCGGCGTCTCGAAGGTCGATGATCAGTTGGCGGACTTCCGCCAGGGCTTCTTCCCGTTCGGAGGGAGCCGCGGTGAGCCGGGCGCTCTGCGACATGTCGTCTTCTCTCCAGACCGACCGCGGAAACAAACTGCGCTGAACGATCCGCGGCTGGGTGTCGATCATGTTCAACGAACGCGCACTGTGAATTCAGGTGGGGCCGTCTACCCTTGTGCGCAAGGGATTTCAACCCACAAATATAGCCAAAATCGATGAACCTTGGCTGGTTTTCGTTCTATGGTAGCGCTCATCATCCGTCGATGCGACAAATGCACTCAACGAACACACTCGCCGAACGTGTTCTGTGAACTTTGGGGTGAGTTGGGCTGCGCTGGCGTTCCTTTGGGCTCCGGCCTAGGTTGAGCCATGGCCCACCTGTTCCAGATCCTGATCCCCGTCGCCCTGTTCGCCGTGCTGGCGACGTTGTGCGTCGGGATCTACGCCCTGTTCCGCGGCGGCGACTTCGGCCGGTCCTATTCCAACCGGCTGATGCGGCTGCGCGTGGTGCTGCAGTTCGTCGCCGTGCTGGTGCTGGTGGCCGCCTTCTGGTGGAGCCACCGCTAGCTTCACTAGTCTGCTGATTTTGCAGCTTTGTTTCAGAGGGTAACGGGATGGTCGTCCTGAACCGCATCTATACCCGCACGGGCGACAAGGGCTCGACGCGGCTGTCGACGGGCGAGCCGGTCAGCAAGGCCTCCCTGCGGGTCGAGGCCTATGGCGGGGTCGACGAGACCAACGCCTTCATCGGCGTCGCCCGCCAGCACGCGAGCGAGGATCCCGAGCTCGACGCCATGCTGGAGCGCATCCAGAACGACCTCTTCGACCTCGGCGCGGATCTCGCCACCCCCGAGCAGAACGAAAAGCCCGAATGGGAGCCGCTGCGCGTGGTCGAGGCCCAGGTCGAGCGTCTGGAGGCCGAGATCGACCTGATCAACGAACGTCTCTCGCCCCTGACCTCGTTCGTGCTGCCGGCGGGTTCTGCGCTGTCGGCCGCCCTGCACGTGGCCCGCACCGTCTGCCGCCGGGCCGAGCGCACCTGCGTGGCCCTGGCCGCCACCGAGGGCGAGATCGTCGGCCAGCCGGCGCTGAAATATCTCAATCGCCTGTCGGACCTCTTGTTCGTCGCCGCCCGACGCGCCAATTCCGACGGCGCGCGGGACGTGCTGTGGAAGCCCGGCGCGACGCGATAACGGGAAGACCCGACGGGAAGACGATGCGTATTGGTATCCTGGAGACGGGCGAGCCGCCCGAAAGCCTTATCCCCGACCACGGCCGCTATGGCGGCATGTTCCAGCGGCTGCTGGGGTCGGTCCACGACTACACGACCTTCGACGTCCAGGCCGGCGATCTGCCCAAGGCGGTCGATGCCTGCGACGCCTGGCTGGTCACCGGCAGCTCCGCCGGCGTCTATGACGACCTGCCGTGGATCGCGCCGCTGAAGGGCTTCCTGGCCAACGCCCGCGACAAGGCGCCGATCGTCGGGGTCTGTTTCGGCCACCAGGTGATGGCCGAGGCCTTCGGCGGCAGCGCCGTGAAGTCCGAGCGCGGCTGGGGCATCGGCCTGCAGAGCTATGCGGTGTCGCACGCGGCCGGCTGGATGGATGACGGCTCCAGCGTCAGCGCCCCGGGTTCGCACCAGGACCAGGTCGTGGCCCTGGCGCCGGGCGGGCGGGTGCTGGCCGGCAGCGCCTTCACCCCGTTCGGCGTGCTCGCCTATGGCGACAAGGCCATGTCCATGCAGTTCCACCCGGAGTTCGACGTCGCCTACGCCAGGGCGCTGATCGAGAGCCGGCGCGGCACGCGGTTCTCGGCAGCCGAGGCCGACGCGGCGGTGGCTTCGCTGGCCGCGCCCAACGACAGCCGCCGCATCGCCGTCTGGATCGAGCGCTTCCTGAACGAGGCAACCGGCGCCTGATCCTGGCCGTTGCAGGGTTGGGGGAGACGGAGATGCCGATGCCCCGCCCCGCCGCCCTGCTGCTGATCGCCGGCCTTGCCCTCGCGGGCGGGGCGCTGGCGGTCGGGGCCCTGGCGCAGGGCGAGCCGCCGGCCGGCGCGGGCGCATCACCGCCCACGCCCCCGGGCGTGCTGAAGACCGCCGCCGACTTCCAGTCGATCAAGGACCCGGCCGCCCGTTCGCTGGCCCTGTTCGCCGAGGCCGGCAAGGTGATCCAGAGCCCGCGCTGCCTGAACTGCCATCCCGCCACGCGCGTCCCAACCCAAGGCGATGATTTGCATCCGCACGACCCGCCGATGGTCGCCGGCGAGGCCGGTCACGGGCCGGACGGCCTGCCGTGCCGGTCGTGTCACGGCCCGGCCAACGTCGCGACCTTCGGCGAGCACATCAAGAGCATGCCGGGCGATCCGAAATGGGCCGTCGCCCCGGCGAAGATGGCCTGGCAGGGCAAGTCGCTGGGGGCGATCTGCGCCCAGCTGAAGGATCCGGCCCGCAACGGTGGCAAGACCCTGGCCCAGCTGCAGAAGCACATGGCCCACGATCATCTGGTCGGCTGGGCCTGGAACCCCGGCGAGGGCCGCAAGCCGGCGGCGGGAACGCAGGCTCAGCTGGGCGATCTGGTGCAGGCCTGGATCGATACGGGCGCCAAGTGCCCTAAGGCTTAAGGACGGATCGACATTCGGCTGTTCGCGACCTTCAAATCCGCGCATCCCCGCGAAGGCGGGGACCCAAGCCGGATTTCAGGATGAGGCGTGACCGTGGATCGACCGCAACCTCGGCTTGGATCCCCGCCTTCGCGGGGAGGCTCGGTGAAAAATGAGCCCAAACCGGTGAATGTCGATCAGCCCTAGAAGCTCACGGGTGGGCCGCGGCCCAGTCCATGACGTCCTGCAACGGCGCCACCCACACCTGGTCGGGATGGGCCTTCAGCCAGGCCAGCAGTTCCTGGTGCGCCGGGTTGGAGACCTGCAGATAGTCGCCGCCCACGCCGTGGAACAGGAACACCGCCACCCCGCCGCCGGCCGCGGCGCTCTTGGCGAAGTCGATCAGCTGGGCGCCGGTCACGCTCTCCGGAAAGCCGCGCGAGGGGACGTGCATCGGGTCGATCCTGGCGCCGGCCAGGTCCTCCGGCGTCGTCACCACGCCGCGCGCATAGGTCACCAGGCCCGAGGCCCGCAGCGCCTCCAGATAGTCCACCCCGCCGGCCTTGCTGGCCCCGCAGGGCGTGGCGAAGCCGTGGCGGGTCTTGCCGTCGATGGCGGTCAGCAGGACGTTCTGCTGCTCGATCTCCTTGAGCAGGCTGGCGGGCGTATAGGCCTCGGCGACATAGCGCGGGTCGGCCGGGAAGTTAGCCGCCGGGCAGGCGTGGAAGATCGTGTGGTTGGCCAGTTCGTGGCCTTCGGCGGCGGCGGCCCGCCAGCGCGGAAGGTCGGCCGCCTTGACGCCCGACAGGAAGAAGCTGCCCTTGAAGCCGGCCGCGTCCAGGGCCGGCACGGCGTTGTCGAGCTGCGAGACCAGGGCGTCGTCATAGGTCAGGGCCACGGCCGCCTTGGCGCCGTTCGGCCATTGCGCGGCGCAGGCGGCGGAGACACCGCCGACAAGACTCAAGCCCAGGCTCATGACGATCGCCAGCAACGTCTTCATAGGCGCGCGCTCCCTAAAGCCGCTTGGAGAACGAGAAGCGGGTTTCCTGGTCGTCGGACTCCAGCGCCAGGGCGCCGCCGTGGGAGCGGGCGATCTCCGAGGCGATGTAGAGGCCAAGGCCCAGTCCCTGCTGCATCTCGGCCGACCCGCGCGTGAACGGCTGGAACAGCTTTGCCATCGTTTCGGGCGGGATGGCCGGGCCGCCATTGACCACGGCCAGCACGAACTGGCCGTCGCGGGTGACGGCCTCGACCCTCACCGGCTGGGCCGGATCGCCATGGGTCAGGGCGTTGCCCAAAAGGTTGGACAGCATCTGCGCGATCCGGGCCTGGTCGCAGACGACCGTCTGGCTCACGGCGATCTCGGACTCGATCCGCCGATGCGGCTGGGCGCTGCGCAGTTCGGCGACCAGCTGTTCCAACGACTGGTTCAGCGCCTCTGGCGGCACGGCGCGGGCCTCGAGCCCGAAGCCGCCGCCCAGCCGCACGCGGGCGAAATCCATGACGTCGTCGATCAGCCCCGCCATCCGCGCGACGCTCTGATCCATCTGACGGAGGATGAACTCGGCCTTCTCGCGCGTCGGCTCCTTGCGCAACAGCCGGGTTCCGCCGTTGATCGCGGCCAGGGGATTGCGCAGGTCGTGGCCGAGCACGGCGATGAACTGGTCGCGCAGCTCCGAGGCCCGCTGCGAGGTGGCCAGGGCGACCTGGCTTTCGGCGAGACGGTCCTGGGCGTCCAGATGGCTGCCGATCAGCTTGGCGAACAGCTCGAAGGTCGCCAGGGCCTGGGTGCCCCGCAGATTGGCCGGGCGGGGATCGATGGCGCACAAGGTGCCGAAGAACTGGCCGTTGTGGTGGATCGGCGTCGAGATGTAGCTCTGCAGGCCGTATTTCAGCGGCGTGTGGTGGTCGCGCCAGATCGGATCCTCGGCCACATGGTCGATGACCACGGCCATCTGGTTGTCGCGGATCTCGTCGCAGATGGTGGTGGCGACCTCAAGTTCGCCGCCGGGCAGCAGGCCAAAGCCGATCTCGTCGCGCACGGCGCAGGCCATCCAGCGGTCCTTGGTGACCCGGGCCACCGCGGCGAAGCCCATGCCCGTGGTCCGGCACACCACTTCCAGGATCTGGGGCACCACCTCGATCTTGGCGACCTTGGCGACATCGGCCAGCAGCTCGGGCAGGGCGGCGTCCCGAGGCGTCGACGCCTTGGCGGTCAGGTCGTCGGGAAGGTCGTCGATGGTCGTGCCGTTCTCGGAATCCATGCGCCCCTCCCAGAACACCCTGACAACCCACTGGGATGGGTTTCGCGAAGAGGCTTCCGACCTCTCATCGACAGAGCATAGCAAGGCCGGCCGCCAGGGCGCCATAGGCCGTGCGAGCGACGCCGGACCTCAGGCCGCCACTCGCTCCTCGTCGCGCACGCTGCGGCGGAAATCCCGGGGCGAGCAGCCGTACTGGTCGCGGAAGGCGCGGCTGAAGTGGGCGCTGCCGTTGAAGCCCCAGCGGAAGCAGATCTCCGAGATCGACAGCCGGGCGAACTGCGGGCTGGCCAGGTCGTTGCGGCAGCGCTCCAGCCGGCGGGTGCGCAGATAGTGGCTGAAGGTCTCCTCGACACCCTCGAACAGCTTCTGCACGTAGCGTGGCGAGACGCCTTCCTCGTCGGCCACCCGGCGGATGGTCAGGTTCGGGTCGGGCAGCAGGGTCTCGATGGTCTGGCGCAGGCGCTGCAGGTGGGCGCTGCGGGCGTCGGTCGGCCAGGCCGCGCCGCGCTCCTCGCCGGCCTCCAGCAGGCACAGGCCCAGGAACTCGGCCAGGGCCAGTTCGACGGGCCGCAGCTGGTCGACCGTCAGATCCTCCAGCGCGTCGGCGGTCGAGCGCAGCAGGCCCGACAGGATGTGCTTGACCCCGCCTTCCCCCCGAAGGCGACCCACGCGAAGCGCGCGCGGCGCGACAAGCCGATGGTTCAGGGCCACGCGCGGGGCGCGGACGAACATCAGCCGGCAGCGGGTGGCCAGCCGCAGGGCCGCCGCCTGTCCCGTCGGCCCAAAGGCGATGTCGCCGACCGCCAGGTCTTCGCCCAGGTCGTCGCTGACCACCGCCGCCTGGCCGTCGAGCAGCACCGCCATCCACACCGCCGCCGGCTGGTTGGTGAGCCGGCCCGAGATGGTCTGGGCCCCGGCGTTGACCAGGGCGAACTCGATGCCCAGCGGACTGGTCAGGCAGACCACCGAGGTCGAGGCCGGCTCAAGCTCCGACAGGCTCTCGACCGGCAGGCCCAGGCGCGACATGGCCTCGCGCCAGGCGTCGGCCCGCTCGGCGCGGGGATAGCTGTCGGTGCTGAACGACCAGGCGCGCAAGGCCTCAGGTTCTCTTCGAAGACTTGGTTTGGGGGAAGATGTCGCGCGGGATGCGCACGTGGCAGCCCTGCTTGCCGTCGACCACCTGGGTCACGCCGAAGTCGGAGGCCACGCTCATCAGCGAATAGGCGTCGTTCTTGGTCAGCCCGACGTGATCGGACAGCAGGCTCAGCATGTTGAGGGAGGCTTGGCGCATGGCCACGTTGAGATCCTCGTCGAACCCGTGGACGATCCACCACTTGGGGGTCTCCAGCAAAGGCCCCGGGGTCTCGAAATCCTTGCGAAGGACGATCTGCATCAGGACGTTGAGCGAACTTTCGATCGCGGTGCCTGAAAGTTCGCCATCGCCCTGGCTGACATGAGGATCTCCGATGGAGAACAGTCCGCCCTCCACCTGGACGGGATAATACATCGTCGCCCCGGCCCCGATCCGCCAGTTGTCGATGTTGCCGCCGTGCAGGCCGGGCGGGATGGTGCTGACGCGGCCGTCGACGGCCGGCGCGACGCCGGCGGTGCCCAGGTGCGGACGGGCCGGGATGCGCACGCCGGGCAGGGCGCTCTGGCGGTCGCATTCGGGGCAGTTGGTGATCGTGCCGGGCGTCAGGTACTTGCCCGGAAAGTCGTAGGCGTAGAGGGCGCTGGCGGTGTTGTAGTCGGCGTCCAGCTCGTAGATCGTCACCCGCTCCTTCTCGCCGAACTCCTTGTAGAGATAGCCCCAGTTGGCCGCGAGGTTGGAGCCGTAGTTGTTGCGCGGGACCATGCGCAGATAGCGCACCTCCAGCACGTCGCCGGGCTTGGCGTCCTCGATGTAAATCGGCCCCGTCATGATGTGGACGCCAGGATTGCGGTCGTCTTCCGGCACCTCGGTGAAGATCCGGGTGATCGCCTCGTCCATCATCAGGTCGGGGGCGTCGCCGGCGTGGTGGGTGATCGCCTCGGCCTGGATCAGGTCGCCGCTCTTGATGCGCAGGGCCGGCTTGATCGACGGATCGAAATAGCCCCAGTGGATGGTCTCGGGCGTGGCCTTGAGGTGGTGCAGGGCGCCGGGCGCGACGTCGGGACGGACCTGGCCGGGTTCGCAGATGAAGGGCATCGGGATCTCCGTTTAGGCCGCGGCCAGCGTGACGCTGGTCATGCTCAGCGAGCCGTGCTCGATGTGGTCGGGGGAAAAGCGGGCGACGTCGCCGGGCAGGCGCGCGCCCAGCACGTAGAGCAGCGGCCAGTAGTGGTCGGGCGTCGGCACGGACCGTCGCGCGTCCTCGCCGAGCTTTTCGAACTCGACGGCGGTCAGCGGCTGGTCGTCGGCGATGGCCGTCTTGATCGCCTCGTTGAAGCGCTGCGACCAGTCATAGGGCGGGCAGTGCCGGTCGCCCCAGTCCATGGCCGGCAGGTTATGGACGATGTTGCCGGTGCCGACGATCAGCACGCCCTCGTCTCGCAGCGAGGCCAGGCGCTTGCCCATCTCGTAGTGCCAGGCTGGCGACTTGGTCCCGTCCATCGACAGCTGGATCACCGGCACGTCGGCCTCGGGATAGGCCTTGCACAGCACCGACCAGGTTCCGTGGTCCAGGCCCCACTGGCGCTCGTCCAGCACCACCGGGATCTCCGGGGCCAGCAGGTCGCGCACACGGGCCGCAAGGTCAGGCGAGCCCGGCGCCGGGTACTGCACCTCGAACAGGGCGCGCGGGAACGAGGCGCCGAAGTCGTGGATGGTGCGCGGGTTGCTCATGGCCGTGACGCCGACGCCCTTGGTGATCCAGTGGGCCGAGACGCAGAGGATGGCCTTGGGCTTGCCGTGCTTGGCCTCGATCTCGGCCGCCATCGACCGCCAGGTCTTGGTGGTGTCGTTGGTCTCCAGGGCGATCATCGGGCTGCCGTGACCGAAGAAGACGGCGGGAAGGCGCGAGGTCATCTCAGGCGGCCTCCACCGGAGCGGCGGGCGCAGCGCCGCCTTTCAGCCGCGCCCACTGGGCCTGGTAGCGCGGGGCGAGCCAGCGGTTGAACTGCACCTGCGCGCCCTCCTGCCAGGAATAGCGACCACGGATGGCGAAGCGCGAGCGTAGGCCCTTCTGGACCAGTTCGTCGACATGCATGTCCTGGGCGATGATCTGGCCCGCCGAGGTCATGATCATCTCCAGCCGCTCCTTGAAGCCGTAGGAGTCGCGCGCGCCGGGGGCGACCAGGATGCCGGTGTCCTGGGCCATGGTCTCCGGGCCGGTCGGCCGCAGGATCAGGTAGATGACCATGTCGCTGGTCATCACGAGCGACAGGGTTGGCGGAATGTTGGCGAAGGTCGCCCGGCCCCGGTCCTCGTCCGACAGCTTCGGGAAGATCGGCAGCACCGCCTTCTGGGTCGGGTTGAAGCTGGCGTCGGGGTGCAGGGTGCCGTTGTAGCGCAGGAAGCCGGCGTCTCCGGGCTCGGCCTCGGGGAAGCTGGCCAGCTCGCTGGGAATGAAGTCGTGCAGCACGCCGCGATGCAGCTTGCTGGCGTGGTAGCCGTCGTTGTTGTTCTCGAACATCACCTTCCAGTTCCAGGCGAACTGGCCGGTCATGGGTTCGAGCGCTTCGGCGGTCTCAAGGTCGAAATTGGCGATGGCGGCTTCGACGGCTTGAAGGCGCGGAGCCAGGGGCGCGGCCTCGGCGTCGAAATTGATGAAGATGAAGCCCAGCCAGATCTCGACCTTGAAGGTCGGCAGGCTGACCTTCTTCTTGTCGAAGCCGCAGGTGCGGTCCATGGCCGGGGCGTTCACCAGGTCGCCGTTCAGCGAATAGACCCAGTGGTGATAGGGGCAGACGAAGCCGCGGGCGTTGCCCTTGCCCTCGGCCACCAGCATGGCGCGGTGCTGGCAGACCGACGACATCGCCTTGATCTCGCCGGCCCGGTTGCGGGTGACCAGGATCGGCTCGCCGACGATCTCGGTGGTGAAGAAGTCGCCGGGCTCCCGCACCTGGTCCACCCGGCCCACGCACAGCCACTCGCGTTCGAACAGGGCGGCCTTCTCGAACTCGTAGAACGCGGTGTCGGTGTAGCAGGCCGGCGGCAGGGTCTCGGCCGCGCCCACCTCTTGGGTGGAGCTGGACAGCCCGTCGAAGAAGGCGTCGCTGAACAGGGTCACGGCCGGGCGCTCGCTTTGGGAGGAAGACCCCTCAAGGCTGGCGCCGCGACACGCCCCGGTCTTGCTCCAGCGCGCACGAAAACTTGGTCAGCCGCAGGGCCGCGCCGCGCCGTCGCCCGCCGAACGGGCGCTGCTGTCGCCGGGACGTACAAGAGGCGGGCTTTTGACCATACGCGCACGAGACGGGGGAAAGAGAGAGGGCGCTCTGAGGCAAGACCGTGGTTTTTCAGCCGCCTAGGCTTGCCGCCATACAGTCACCCGAAGGTCGATCCCATGCTCGCCGAAGCACCGCCCGCCCTGGCCGCCAAGCCCCTCAAGAAGGGCGCGCAAGACGACTTCGGCGCGGAGATCCTGAACATCGACCTGCCGACCGCCTCGGACGCCGAGCTCGATGGCGTGGTCGCCGCCTTCCACGCCCACGGGGCGGTGCTGGTGCGCGACCAGACCATGACGCCGGACGACCTGATGGCCTTCATCGGCCGGTTCGGCGATCCGGAAGACCACACCCAGACCCGCTTCACCCTGCCGGGCTATCCGAAGATCTTCATCCTCTCCAACCGCGTCGTCGACGGCCAGCCGATCGGGGCCCACAACGACGGCGTCGGCTGGCACACCGACTATAGCTACAAGCCAGAACCGGTGATGCTGACCATGCTCTATTGCGTGGAGGCGCCGGAGGAAGGCTCCGACACCCTGCTGGCCGACGGCTGCGCCGCCTGGAACGCGCTGAGCCCCGAAAAGCAGGCCGAGTTGCTGCCGCTGCAACTGCACCACAGCTACAAGCACTTCATGGCCACCCGCACCTTCGGCGAGCAGATGATCCTGTCGCCCGAGATGGAAGCGGCCAATCCCGACGTCGAGCACCCGCTGATCCGCACCCACCCCTCGGACGGCCGCAAGGCCCTGTGGCCCTCGACCGGCACGGTGACCGAAGTGATCGGCAAGCCCGGCCCCGAGGGCTTGGCCCTGCTCGACGAACTGGTGGAGTTCATGACCCAGGAACGCTTCGTCCACGCCCACAAGTGGCGGCCCGGCGACATCCTGATGTGGGACAACCGCTGCACCCTGCACACCGGCACGCTGTACGACGACCAGAAGTACTTCCGGACGATGCACCGCCTGTGGGTGAAGGGCGATAAGCCCTTCTAAGTTCAAGAAAGGCCGTCATCCCGGAAAGCCCAAGGGCTTATCCGGGACCCAGGGGCCGGCGCAGTGCGGTCGCCCCTGGGTCCCGGCTCTACGCTACGCTTCGGCCGGGATGACGAGCGATTAGGAAATGCGAACATGACCCAGACCTGGCTGATCACCGGCGTATCCGGCGGGCTCGGGCGCGAGATCGCCGCGGCGGCGCTGGCGCGGGGCGACGTCGTGGCCGGCACGGTGCGCAAGAAGGCCGATATCGCCGGCTTCGAGGCCCTGGCGCCCGGCCGCGCCCACGGCCTGGTCATGGACGTCACCGACCCGGTCGCCGTCGTGAACGCCGTGAAAGCCGCCGAAGCTCTGACCGGCCAGATCGACGTGCTGGTCAACAACGCCGGCTACGGCCTGGTCGGCGCGGTCGAGGAGGCCTCGCTGGAAGAGGTCCGCGCCCAGTTCGAGACCAACGTCTTCGGGCCGCTGTCGGTGCTCAAGGCCGTGCTGCCGGCCATGCGGGCGCGGCGGGCGGGGCGGATCGTCAACATCACCTCGGTCTCGGGCCTGGCGGTCTGGGCCGGCACCGGCGTCTACTGCGCCAGCAAGTGGGCCCTGGAAGGCCTGACCCAGACCCTGGCGGCCGAGGTCGCCGAGCTGGGGATCAAGGTCGTCAACGTCGCCCCGGGCGGCCTGCGCACCAGCTTCGCCAAGGGCTCCAAGACCGTCGTGGCCGACAAGCTCGCCGACTATGACGGCCTCGCCCGCGACGCCGAGCGGATCATGGCCGACCACGCCGGATCCGAGCCCGGCGATCCGAAGAAGGCCGCCCTGGCGGTGCTGGCCATCGTCGATGCGCCCGAGCCGCCCCTGCACCTGCTGCTGGGCGAAGACGCCCTGCACTACGCCGGCTACGCGATCGACGGCCTGAAGGCCGACATCGACGCCTGGCGCGACCTCTCCCTTTCCATCGCCTTCGACTGACCCAAAGGACCGCCCGTGACCAACACCCTGATCTTCGTCGACCTGGCCAGCGACGACCCCGCCAAGGCCGGCGAATTCTATGCTGAGGTGTTCGGCTGGCAGAACGACGCCCGGCCGCAGGGGATCTATCACCGCATGGTCCCGGGCGGTCAGTTCAAGAACCCCGACGGCTCCGACAGCCAGATCGGCAACCTGCATCTGGGCATCTTCGACGCCGCCAACGCCCGCCCGCATCCGGAGGCCGCCGGCGTCGAGCCGCGCACGCTGTCGGCCGACGGCCGCAAGCCTCGCATCTGGATCCTGATCGGCGACGACGACAGCGCCGACCGCATCCTGTCGACCGCCGAGAAGCTGGGCGCGACCCTGCTCTGGCGCGACCACTACTGGGCCGAATTCAACGGCTACAACCACGCCTTCCGCGATCCCTGGGGCAACGAGATCGTGCTGTGGGGCAAGGCGGGGCAGAACCCGGAAGTGCCTGAGAGCTTTACGCGAGAATAGGAACCTCCCCCTCTGGGGGAGGCGGCCGCAGGCCGGTGGGGGGACGGTTTCAGCCGCCGCGACGCTGGGACGTCAGCGACCACTCCCCCCACCGTCGCCTTCGGCGACACCTCCCCCACAGGGGGAGGTTCCCCAAGGTCTGGGCTCGGCCGTACTCGCACCTGCGAAGCCTCATATTGCAGCGCACCCAACACCGGCGCATCATCCGGCGATAACCAGAAAAGATCGCCGGGAGCGCAGGATGTCGGACAAGGCCTTTCAGCACGCGCCCGATCCGCCGTGGATCTTCCGCACCTATGCCGGCCACTCGACGGCCGAGAAGTCCAACGCGCTCTATCGCTCGAATCTGGCGCGGGGCCAGACCGGCCTGTCGGTGGCCTTCGACCTGCCCACCCAGACCGGCTACGACCCCGACCACATCCTCTCGCGCGGCGAAGTCGGCAAGGTCGGGGTGCCGATCAGCCATCTAGGCGACATGCGCGCCCTCTTCAGCGAGATCCCGCTGGAGAAGATGAACACCTCCATGACCATCAACGCCCCGGCCGCCTGGCTGCTGGCGATGTACGTGGCGCTGGCCGACGAGCAGGGGGCCGACCGGGCGCTGCTGCAAGGCACCACCCAGAACGACCTGATCAAGGAATACCTGTCGCGCGGGACCTACATCTTCCCGCCGGGGCCGAGCCTGCGGCTGATCGGCGACATGATCGCCTGGTGCTATCGCGAGGTTCCGAAATGGAACCCGATGAACGTCTGCAGCTACCACCTGCAGGAGGCCGGGGCGACGCCGGAGCAGGAGCTGGCCTTCGCCCTGGCCACGGCGATCAGCGTGCTCGACACCGTCCGCGCCGGCGGCCAGGTGCCCGAGGAAGACTTCGAGATCGTCGCCTCGCGGATCAGCTTCTTCGTCAACGCCGGGGTGCGGTTCGTCACCGAGCTCTGCAAGATGCGCAGCTTCACCAAGCTGTGGGACGAGATCCTGCTCAAGCGCTACGGCGTGCAGGACAAGAAGGCCCGGCGCTTCCGCTACGGCGTGCAGGTCAACTCCCTCGGTCTCACCGAGCCGCAGCCCGAGAACAACGTCTACCGCATCCTGATCGAGGCCCTGGCCGTCACCCTGAGCAAGGACGCCCGCTGCCGGGCCCTGCAGCTGCCGGCCTGGAACGAGGCCCTGGGCCTGCCGCGCCCGTGGGACCAGCAGTGGTCGCTGCGGCTGCAACAGGTGCTGGCCTACGAGACCGACCTCCTGGAATACGAAGACCTCTTCGCCGGCAGCCACGTGGTCGAGGCCAAGGTCGCCGAGCTGTCGAAGGGGGCGCTGGCGCAACTGGCCCTGATCGACGAGATGGGCGGCGCCGCCAGCGCCATCGACTACATGAAGGCCGAGCTGGTTTCCTCCAACGCCAGGCGGGTGAGGGCGGTCGAGACCGGCGATCTGACCGTGGTCGGCGTCAACCGCTGGACCGACAGCGAGCCCTCTCCCCTATCGGCCGGCGAGGGAAACATCGAGACCATCGATCCCAAGCTCGAAGCCGAGGTGGTCGCCCGCATCCAGGCTTGGCGCGCGGCCCGCGACCCGGCCGCCGTCGAGGCCGCCCTGGCCGACCTCAAGGCCGCCGCGCTTGATGGCCGAAACATCATGGAGCCCTCGATCACCGCCGCCAAGGCCGGCGTCACCACGGGCGAATGGGCCGGCGCCTTGCGCGAGGTGTTCGGCGAATATCGCGGCCCGACGGGCGTGGCGATCGTGGTCTCCACCGGCGAAGCCGAGGATGTCGAGGCGGTGAAGGCCGAGGTCGAGCGGGTGTCCGAAGTCCTTGGCCGCACCCTGACCTACCTCGTCGGCAAGCCGGGCCTGGACGGCCACTCCAACGGCGCCGAGCAGATCGCCACCCGGGCCCGGGCCTGCGGCATGGAGGTGGTCTATGACGGCATCCGCTCGACGCCCGAGGAGATCGTTCGCCGCGCCAAGGAGAGCCGCGCCCACGTCGTGGGCCTGTCGATCCTGTCGGGCTCGCACCTCGACTTGGTGCAGGAGGTGGTGCGGCTGATGCGGGCGCAGGGCCTGGACCACATCCCCGTCGTCGCCGGCGGCATCATCCCCGAGGCCGACGCCCTGATCCTCAAGCAGATGGGCGTGGCGCGGATCTATACGCCCAAGGATTTCCGGATCACTGAGATCATGGGCGACGTCGTGCGGCTGGTCGAGGCGACGGCGTTGGAGCAGGCTTGAGCGCGATTGATCGCCGTAACGGTTTCGCTACCCTAGGGTGATGACCGAGACCGTCCTTCACGATCGCGCCGCTGTTCCGGAACGCGACCTCGGCATGCTGGTCGAAGTCGTCGCATGGCTGGGCCTGATGGTCCTGGTGGGGGTGAACTGGGGCGTGCAGAGCCCGCTCTTCAGCCTGCTCTCCCTGGCGCCGCTGGCGCTCTACGTCTGGCGGATGCGGCGCGAGAGACCCGACGAGGCCGTGCCCGGCGTCTGGCGCAGCAGCCGCGACACGCGCGTCCAGCATTGGATCGAGCGGCTCATGCCCGTCTACGGCGTGGGCGTCGCCATCGCCCTGGCCGCCATCGCCCCGCCGGAGCGCGGCGTGTTGGCCATCGCCATTGCCGTCGTCGTGGTCCTTTCATTCCTCAGCCGGCTTCCCTCGGCCTGGCGCCGACCGATCTCGATCGAGGAACTGCGGATCGACGAAGCCGGCCTGTTCTCGGCCGCCCTGCGCCGTCGCATCGCCTGGGACGAGATTACCGAGATCCGCCCCCGCCACCCCGCCGACAAGGGCGGCCTGCGGCTGAAGCTGGCGTCCGGCGAAGAGCTGGTGGTCGATCTCGCCCCGGCCGGCGTCACCCGCGAGCGGATCGTCGCCGCCATTGAGACCCGCCGTCCCGGCCTGCTGGCTGACGCGCCCTTCGACGTCGCTGGCGCGAGCGTCCTGGCGCGCATCGCCGGGGCCTAGCCCCGCTAGCCCGCGAGCTCAGTCCCGCGCCAGCCGCCAGGCCGCGGCGAAGCCGACCAGGGCCAGCGGAACGAAGGCCCCGAACAGCCACGGACCGTGGGCGAAGGCGGCGGCGGGGTCGATGCCGTGGCCGAAGCCCAGCAGGTTGGCCATGGCCCCGGCGGCGGCCGAGCCGGTCGCGCCGCCGATCAGTTGCACCGTGGGCACGGCCGATGAGGCCAGGGCCTGCTCCTGCGTCGGGGCGCCGGCGATGGTCCGCCGCGCCAGGAACGCCCAGCACAGGCCAAAGCCGCAGCCGACGGCCAGCAGGGCCAGGCCCGTGCTCCACAGCCCGCCGCGCGACACCGCCAGGGCCGAGGCCGCGACGCCGGCGAGGATCACCAGCGCGCCGGCGCGGATGGCCAGGGGCTCGTGCTCGGGCTTCAGGCGCGCGACCAGCATGGCGCAGACCGTCCAGCCGGCGGCGATGCCGCCGGTGACGTAGCCGGCCACCAGCGGCGAGGCGCCGTGGCGGGCCTGGATGAAGGCCGGGCCGTAGACCGTGAAGCCGATGGCGGCGGCCTCGCAGGCGAACATGACCAGCAGGCCAAGGCCGGTGGCGGTGGAAAGGTCGGCGGCCGAGCGCGGCAGCAGGCGGTCGGGCGAGAGGCGGTTGACGGCCAGCATGGCGGCCATGGCCGCGACGCCCAGCACCGCGCAGATCCCGGCCGTCGCCGGCGAGGCGACGACCCCGGCCGCGCCGATCAGGCTGACCCCGACGACCAGCAGGGCGAGCTGGCGGCTGGGGATGCGCGTGCGGCTCTCAGCCCGCTTCTCGCCGGGCAGCATGGCCAGCACGGCGACGACGAAGACTGCGCCCTGGATCACGAAGGCCCAGAACGCGCCCCGCCAGAAACCGGCGGCGGCGAACACCCCGCCCAGCAGCGGTCCCAGGAGGGTCGCCCCGCCCCAGACGCCCGCCACCGCGCCATAGACGCGCGGCCACAGCTTCTCGGGGAACAGGGCGGTGATGGCGACGTAGCACAGGGCTACCACGGCCCCCGCGCCCAGGCCCTGGATCAGCCGTCCGACGACGAAGGTGACGAACTCGGGCGCCAGGGCGCTCATGGCGCAGCCGGCGGCGTAGACCACGCCGGCGAAGGCGGTGGCGCGGCGCAGGCCCAGGCCTTGCGAGAACTTGCCGCTGCACGCGCCGGCGACGATCGAGCCCATCAGATAGGCCGCCACCGACCAGCCGAAATACTGGTGGCCGCCAACCTCGCGGGCGACGCTGGGCATGATGGTGGCGGTGACCAGGGTGTCGGCGGCGTTCAGCCAGATGCCCAGGCACAGCAGGCCGAAACGCGGCAGCAAGGCGCGGTCCAGCAGGGCGGTGCGGTCGGCGGCGACGGACATCGACGGTCTCTTCGGCGGCCTTGCGGGCCGGGCAGGCGGTCATGCCCTTTTCCGCGCCCCTCGCCAAGCCGCCGCACGGAACCGATGGGTTGAACCGCCCCCGTCGCCGAGCGCGACAATAGAGCGCGCCCCGCCGGAAATCGGCGCGCGGGGGTGCGAGGCGCCGGGCGTGCGCGCTATAGTTGGTCGAGTACCCGACGCGTTCCCCGAAAGCCCGCCGATGCCCCACTCCATCCTGGTGATCGACGATGATCCGCTGGTCCGCGAGTTCGTCGACCTGGTGCTGAGCCAGGCCGGTCACCGCGTTTCGGGCGCGCCCAACGGCGCGGTCGGGCTGGAGACCCTGGGCCACGCCAAGTCGGACCTTGTGCTGCTCGACATCCAGATGCCGGGGATGAACGGGCTGGAGGCCCTGCGCGTCATCCGCCGCCTGCGCCGCCTGCGCACTCCGGTGATGATGATGACCGCCCGGGGCGACATCGAAACCGTCAAGCAGGCGCTCAACGACGGGGCCAATGGCTACATCGTCAAGCCGTTCACCGCCGCCGACCTGCTCAAGCGCGTCTCGGCCCTGCTGGCCAGCGACGGCCGCGCGCCCGTGACCCCGCCGGTCCCCGTCCCGGCCAAGCCCGCGCCGCCGCCGCCCGGTCCGGACACCTTCGAGATCGACTAAAAGAACCTCCCCCTCTGGGGGAGGCGGCCGAAGGCCGGAGGGGGGCCGTTTTCAGCTTTCGATATGCTGGAATGTGCGTCCTCTTCCCCCCACCGATCGCTGCGCGATCGCCTCCCCCAGAGGGGGAGGTTCTCAGACCCGCTCGGCCGTCCGCGCGCGGGTCACGCCCGGGGCCTGGGCGGCCACCACGACCTGGGCCAGCACCGACAGCAGGTTGCGCATGTCGATCGGCTTGGCGACGTGGGCGTCCATGCCGGCCTCCAGGCAGGTGCGGATCTGGGTCTGCATGACGTCGGCGGTCAGGGCGACGATCGGCAGCCGCACCCAGCGCGGGTCGGCGCGCAGGCGGCGGGTGGCCTCCAGCCCGTCCATCACCGGCATGTTGACGTCCATCAGCACGATGTCGAACGGATGGGCGGCGACGGCGTCCAGCGCCTCCTGGCCGTTCTCGACCTCGACCAGCTCGCAGCCGAACGGCTCCAGGAACAGGCGGATGACCCGGCGGTTGACGGGATGGTCGTCGACCACCAGCACCCGGCGTCCGCCCAGCGAGGCCAGGGCGTCCAGCTCCAGGGCGGCGGGTTCGGCCGCCGGCGCCTCGGCCGCCTCGCCGACGGCGACGTCGGCCAGGAAGCGCAGGGTGAAGAGCGAGCCTTCGCCCTCGCGGCTGCGCACGGTCACCGAGCCGCCCATCATCTCGGCCAGGCGGCGGGTGATGTTGAGGCCCAGGCCCGAGCCGCCGTAGTTGCGGGTGGTCGAGGCGTCGGCCTGGGTGAAGGCGCCGAACAGCTTGTTCAACGTCGCCGGGGTCATGCCGATGCCGGTGTCGCTGACCGTCAGCCGCACCGACTGGCGGCCGCTGTTGGGTTCGGGCGCGCAGGACAGGGTCACGGCGACCTTGCCCTCGCTGGTGAACTTCAGGGCGTTCGACACCAGGTTGGCCACGCACTGGCGCACCCGCACCACGTCGAACATTAGGCACGGCGGCGGATCGCCGACGACCGCGAACGTGAGGTCGATGCCCTTCTCGCGCGCCGTCGGCTGGAAGCCGTTGACCAGCCGGCCGACCGCCTGGGCCAGGTCGCCGGCCGTGGGGGCGATCTCCAGCTTGCCGGCCTCGATCTTCGACAGGTCGAGAATGTCGTTGAGCAGCACCAGCAGGGTCTCGCCGGAATCGATCAGCAGGTCGACCTGCTCGCGCTGGCCCGCGCCCAGGGTCTCGCCGCGCAAGGCCTGGGCCATGCCCAGCATGCCGTTCAGCGGCGTGCGCAGCTCGTGGCTCATCACCGCCAGGAACGAGGACTTGGCCTCGCTGGCCGCCTCGGCCCGGCCGCGGGCGTCCTTCAGATTGGCCTGGGCCCGGCGCATGTAGAGCGCCCAGGTGACGCCGCCGACCACCAGCGCGGCCATCAGGGCGGCGATCACGCCGGTGGCCTGGGCCAGGCGGCGGGTCAGCTCGACCTCGGCGGTCAGGCGCTCGCTTTCGGTGCGCTTGGACTGCAGCTCGGCTTCCAGCGCCGAGGAGATCTGCGAGGCGGTGGCGGCCTGGGCGGCGTTGGTCTCGCGCGAATGGGCCACGCGCCAACGGTCGAACAGGGAGAAGGCGTCCTTGCCGCGCCCCTCGGCGTTGGCGATGAACGCCTCGACCAGCATGCGGCCGACCGGATCGGGGCGCGCGGCGCGGGGCGGGGCGGTGTCCAGCAGCGTCAGGTCGCGGCGGGCGGCTTCGGCCCGTCCCGTCTGGGCCAAGGCCTTGGCCCGCAGTCGCAGCATCGAGACGGCCACCCGGTCCTGCGGCGCGACCAGCACCGCGCCGGCGTCGCGCAGGCAGCGCAGCACGCCTTGGGGGTCGTCGCGGGCGTCGGCGATCACCGCGCAGAGGTTCTGGTCCCAGGTCAGCAGGTCGGGGTCGCCGGCCCCCACGCTCATGCGGTGGTGGACCTCGGCGAAGCGCTCGGCCGCCGGGATCTCGCCCAGCTCGGCGGCTGTGTAGGCGATGTCGTACAGCCGCTCGATCTTGCGCATGTAGAAGGCGTCGCGCTCGTCCAGGCGCGCAGCCTCGGCCATGTGGTCGAGGGCGCCGTCCTTGTCGCCGATTTCCGACAGCGTGTACGAGTGCACCTGATGGGCCTCGGCCAGCAGCGGCCGGGCGATCGAGCCGCGCTCGCCCAGGTCCTCGAACAGCTGGCCGGCGAAATGGCTGGCCTCGGTCCAGCGACCGCTGCGCGCCAGGGTGCGGATGCGCTCGACCCCGGCCATCAGGCCGATCTCGCGGCCGGAGCCGCCCAGGAACCGCGCCCAGCGGGCGTCGTCCATGCCCGTCGGTCCGCGCGCGTCGAGGTCGTAGGCGGCCTGCATCAGGTCGGCCAGCGCCGCCAGCTCGGGATCGTCGTCGACCCGGGCGGTGGCGCGAACCGTCGCCTCCCAGTCGTCGAAGGCCTTCTGAACGTGGTTGCTCTTGTAGGCGTAGAGCACGCGCCACAGGGCGTAGAGGCGGGTGTCGCCGCGCTGGCGCAGGGCCCGGCGGCCGGCGCGCTCGACGTCCTCGTTGTCCTGCGGGGCGGGGCCAGCCCGCTGCACGCCGATCTCGCGATAGAGCTGCTCGAGCTTGCGCGCCTGTTCCGAGGCCGGGGCCGTCGCGGCGCGCGCGGGTGCGACGCCGGCCAGGGCGACGAGCGCGAGCAGCAGGGGCAGGATGCGCTTCACGGGGCGGCGGTCCTCGAACAACCGCTCTGTCCTAGCGTCAAGTTTCCGTGCCCGAGGTTAATTTCGGGCCGGCGCGTCCCTAGGCCGCACTTAAAGACCGCCGTTATCGCGCGCAGGTGGAGCCAGGCTCAGATGGTCGCCCCGCCGTCCACCACCATGGCTTGACCAGTCATGAAACTTCCCGCCTTCGAGGCCAGGTAGACGGCCGCCCCGGCGATCTCGTCGGGCTCGCCGATCCGCCGCAGCGGCACGCCGGCGGTCGAGCGCTCCAGGGTCTTGGGGTCGTCCCACAGGGCCTTGGCGAAATCGGTCTTGATCAGGCCGGGCGCGATGCAGTTGACCCGCACGTTGTCGGGACCGAACTCGTGGGCGAGGTTGCGGGCCAGCTGGAAGTCGGCGGCTTTCGAGATGTTGTAGGCCCCGATGACGGCGTTGCCGCGCAGGCCGCCGATCGAGCTGACGATGATGATCGCCCCGTCCTTCCGCTCGCGCATCTCCGGGGCGACCATCGAGATCAGCCAGTGATTGCTGATGATGTTGTTGTCGAGGATCTTGCGGAACTGGTCGTCGGCGATGCCGGCCAGGGGGCCGTAATAGGGGTTGCTGGCGGCGTTGCAGACGCAGATGTCGACGCGGCCGAAGGCGGCGCGGGTCTCGTCGACCAGCCTTTGCAGGTCCTCCTTCGAGGCGATGTTGGCCGGGACGGCGATGGCCGTTCCCTCGCCGTGCTGGGCGTTGAGAGCGGCGGCGACCTCCTCGCAGGGGCCGGCCTTGCGCGACGAGATCACCACCTTGGCTCCGTGCTGGGCCATCTGCTCGGCGATGGCCTTGCCGATGCCGCGCGAGGATCCGGTGATGATCGCCACCTTGCCGGAAAGGTCGAAGAGGCTCACGGCGCGCTCCCTAAAACGTTTGTTTGAATTGCTTGCACAGTGACCGCCGCGCGCGGCCCGGTCAACCGCGATCGAAAAATGCGGCGTGCGATGTCGGGACGGCTGGACCGGCCGCGTCCTTGGGCCGAACAGTCCTTCCAGCAAGACGGAGACCCGCCATGGCCTTCACGCCGCCCGCCGCCGCTCACGAGTTGACCCTGACCCGGATCATCGACGTCCCGGCCGACAAGCTCTTCAAGTGCTGGACCACGCCCGAGCTGCTGCCCAAGTGGTTCTGTCCGCCGCCCTGGCGCGTGTCGCACGCGCAGATGGACGTGCGCAGCGGCGGGAACAGCTACATCGTCATGAGCGGCCCCAATGGCGAGGAAATGCCCAATCCCGGCGTCTATCTGGAGGTGATCGAGAACGAGCTGATCGTCTTCACCGACGCCTTCACCAGCGCCTGGGTCCCGTCGGAAAAGCCGTTCATGGTCGGCATCGTCCGCTTCGAGGACCTCGGCGACGGCAAGACCCGCTACACCGCCACGGCCCGTCACTGGAGCGCGGAAGACAAGGCGACCCACGAGCAGATGGGTTTCCACGAAGGCTGGGGGATCGCCGCCGACCAGATGGCGGCCCTGGCGGCGACGCTGTAGGGGCTAGCGCCCGTCCCCCGCCAGCTTGGCGTAGTAGTCGGCCAGCACCTTGAAGGCGGCCTTGCGCCGGCCGGTGGGCGAGATCAGGCCCTTGCGGTTCCAGCCCTGCTGGTAGACCGGGTGCTGGCGACGGGGCGAGCGGAAGTCCTTGAGGATCCAGGGCGACATGCCGCGCAAGGACGGGGCGTTGGCGGCCATGGCCAGGGTCTGGACGTAGTAGCGGGCCTGGAAGTCTTCCGAGAACTTGCGCATCAGCACCGGGTCGCTGAACCCGGCCAGGGCGTCGGCGCCGAACTCGGAGAACACCATCGGCTTGTCGGTGGCCCGCCAGGTGATCCTGGACACCGCGTCGAGCGGGTCGTCGCCGTACCAGCCGGCATAGGTGTTGACCGCCAGCACGTCGAGCTTGGCTGCGAGGGGATCGTCGATCCACTGCTCAGCGTGACCATCCACCGTCTTGCGGGCGGCCAGCAGGGCGGCGGTGACCAGGCGGGTGTCGTCCAGGGCGCGGACGTCGTCGGTCAGGGTTCCCAAAAACGCGTTGCGGGCGTCGCTGACCGGGGTCTCGTTGGCCACGCTCCAAAGCACGATCGAGGCGCGGTTGCGGTCGCGGCGGATCGAGTCGGCCAGCATGTCGCGGGCCAGCTTCAGGGTGCGGGGATTGTCGAAGGCCACCAGCCAGTAGATCGGGATCTCGCTCCAGACCAGCAGGCCCATCTCGTCGGCGACGCGGGTGGTGACCTCCGAGTGCGGATAGTGGGCCAGGCGCACGAAGTTGGCGTTTAGGCCGTCGCGGGCCTCGCCCAGCAGGGCGCGGGCGTTGGCCTCGGTGATGGTGCGGGCCGGGTTCTCGCCCAGCTCCTCTTCGTGCAGGCAGATGCCGCGCAGGAACACCGGCTTGCCGTTCAGCAGGATCTCGCCGCCGCGCACCTCGATGGTGCGGAAACCGACGCGGTCGGTCAGCACGTCGTCGCCGGCCTCGACGCGGACGTCGTAGAGCGCGGGTGCGCCGGGGGCCCAGCGCTTGAGGGTCCTGGGCGCGGGGGCCGACAGCTTCGCCACGCCGTCGGCGCCGGCCTTGCCGCTCAAGGTCAGGCCCGCGACCTTGACGCTGACCGTTTGGCCTGCGGCGGCGGGGCCGTCGAGCTTCACATCGGCGGCGATCGTCCTGCCGTCGCGGGTCAGCCGCACCCAGGCCTCGTCGACGAAGGTGGCCGGGGTGATCACCAGCCGCACCGGCCGGGTGATGCCGCCGTAGTTCTCCCAGTCGGTGACCGGCGGCGGGGCGCCGTCGGCCGAGGGCGTGGAATCGACGCCGACCGTCACCTGGTTTTCGCCGGCCCGCAGCAGGCCCGTCACCTCGAACGAGAACGGCGTGAAGCCGCCTTCGTGCTCGCCCACGGCCTGGCCGTTGAGGAACACCTTGGCGGTGTAGTTGGCGGCCTCGAAGCGCAGGAAGGCCCGCTGGCCGGGCTTGAGGGCGACGCTGTCGAACCGCCGCTGGTACCAGACCAGGCCCTGGTAGTGGCGCATCTCCGGCGCGTGGGTCAGCCACGAGGCCGGCAGGGTCGCCGTCGGCGAGCGGCGCATGTCGTATTCGTAGAGCGCCTTGGGATCGGCGCGGGTCACCTGGTCGACGTCGCTGTCGTCATAGCGCCGGTGGCCGACGCCGGGCGGACCGCGGTGGAAGCCGGCGACGCCGTCGCGATAGGGATCGACCGAATAGTTCCAGGTTCCGGACAGGTCCTGGCCGGCGCGCAGGTCGGCGCGGTTCAGGGTGGGGCCGGCGAGGGCCGCCGACGTCGCCAGGAACGCGGCCGCGACCGCCAAGGCCCATCCGAAGATCCGCCGCATCCGCCTCTCCCTGCCCTCGCGACGCTGGTAATGCCGGCGCCGTCGTTGGCGGGGATATTGGTCAGGCCAATGTCAGGTTGTCCAGCGCCGCGAGAAGCGGGCTCACTTCGCCCGCGCCAGCCGCTCCACAGCCGCGTCCAGCACATCGTCGGCCTTGGCGAAGCACAGCCGCAGCACGTTGGTTACAGCGTCTTCCGCGTAGAAGGCCGAGACCGGGATCGCCGCCACGCCGTGTTCGCGCACGGCTCTGAGCGCGAAGGCGCGGTCGGGCTCGTCTATGCCCGAGGCGGTCAGGTCGACATTGAGGAAATAGGTCCCGCCGCTGTCGAGCACCGCGAAACCGGCCTCCCGCAGCCCCGCCGCCAGCCGGTCGCGCGAGCGCTGCAGGCCGGCGGGCATGGCCGTAAACCAGTCGCCGGGTTCCTCCAGCCCGAAGGCCACGGCGGCCTGCAGGTTGGGCGGGGTGGTGAAGGTCAGGAACTGGTGGGCGCTGGCCAGGGCCCTGGCCAGCGGCGGGGCCGCGCACAAGAAGCCGACCTTCCAGCCGGTCATGCCGAACATCTTCCCCGCCGAGCCGATCTTCACCGTCCGCTCGTGCATGCCAGGGAAGGTCATCAGCGGCCGGTGGGCGCGGCCGTCGAAGACCACGGCCTCCCAGACCTCGTCGCAGACGGCCGTGGCGTCGAAGCGCACGCAGAACTCCGCCAGCAGCGCCAGGTCCTCGTCGGGCGTGACGACGCCGGCCGGGTTCAGCGGGCTGTTGAGCACGACCAGCTTCGTCTTCTCGCTGAAGACAGCCTCCAGCATCGCCTGGTCGAACCGCCAGTGCGGCGGCGTCAGGCGAACGAGGCGCGGGACGCCGCCGGCCCGCCGCACCATCGGCAGGTAGGCGTCGTACAGCGGCTGGAACAGCACCACCTCGTCGCCGGGCGAGATCAGGGACAGGAAGGCCGCCGCCAGGGCCTCGGTCGCGCCCGAGGTGACGATGATCTCGCGATCGGGGTCGAGGTCCAGGCCCTGGGTGCGCCCATAGTGGCCGGCCACAGCCTGGCGCAGCTGGGGCAGGCCGCGCATCGGCGGATACTGGTTGGAGCCCTCGATCAGCGCCTCGCCGGCCTTGCGCCGCAGGGCGATCGGTCCCTGGTCGTCCGGAAAGCCCTGGCCCAGATTGATCGCCCCCAGCTCGCGGGCGAGGCCGCTCATCTCCTCGAAGACGGTGACGGGCAGGTCGGCGAAGACGGGGTGGACCATGGGAGGCTCGCGATACGGGCGGCGACCATGGCGCGGCCGCGCGTGGGCGCCAAGGTCCAGCGCCGCGCCGGCCCCCTCCGGCCCTCTGGGCCACCTCCCCCAGAGGGGGAGGATCTTCGGCGCCAAGATGCTCCCCCTCAGGGGGAGCTGTCGCGGAGCGACTGAGGGGGAAGCAACCTCTGCCGCACCCTACGCATTTTCCTGACACCCGAGGGCGAACAGGAGAATGACGGCATGAACGGCGTGGGTTTCATCGGCGCGATCATCATCGGCATCTTCGCCGGCTGGCTGGCCGAGAAGATCATGAAGCGCGATCATGGGCTGCTGACCAATCTGGTGGTCGGCCTGGTAGGCTCGCTGATCGGCGCCTTCCTGGCGAGCATGGTGGGTCTGGGGGCGACTGGATGGCTGGGCAGCCTGGTGATCTCGACGATCGGCGCGGTGGTGCTGCTGGCCCTGCTGGGTCTCTTCCGCCGACGCGCCTGAGGGTGGCGCGCCTCGGCATGAAGCGCGTCCTGACCGCCGCCGCGGCCCTGGCCCTGCTGGGCGTCGCGGCCTGCGGCGAGCGGGCCAGGCTCGACGTCGCCGCCGGCACGGGTCCCAATCCCCAGCTGCCGGCCCCGAAGAAGACCCTGCTGCCGACGCTGAACATAGCGCCGGCCAAGGGTTGGCCGGAAGGCGCGGCGCCGAAGCCGGCGCAGGGGCTGGCGGTCAAGGCCTTCGCCGACAAGCTGGACCATCCGCGCTGGATCCAGGTGCTGCCTAACGGCGACGTGCTGGTGGCCGAGACCAACGCTCCGCCCAAGCCCGAGGACAGCAAGGGCCTGAAGGCCAAGATCGAGGCCGTCGTCATGAAGCGGGCGGGGGCGGCGACCAAGAGCGCCAACCGCATCACCCTGCTGCGCGACACCGACGGCGACGGCGTGGCCGACCTGCGCGCGACCTTCCTGTCGGGGCTGAACTCGCCGTTCGGCATGGCCATCGTCGGCGACGCCTTCTACGTGGCCGACACCGACGCGGTGCTGCGCTTTCCCTACAAGGGCGGCGAGACCACGATCACGGCCAAGGGCGTGCGGGTCACCGACCTGCCGGCCGGGCCGCGCAATCACCACTGGACCAAGAGCCTGATCGCCAGCCCCGACGGCAGGCGGCTCTACGCCACCGTCGGCTCCAACAGCAACGTCGCCGAGAACGGCATGGCGGCCGAGGAGGGGCGGGCGGCGATCTGGGAGATCGATCTGGCCACCGGCGCCAAGCGCCTGTTCGCCGGCGGCCTGCGCAATCCCAACGGCATGGGCTGGGAGGGCTCCACCGGCGCCCTGTGGACCGTGGTCAACGAGCGCGACGAGATCGGCAGCGATCTGGTGCCCGACTACCTGACCTCGGTGAAGGACGGCGGCTTCTACGGCTGGCCCTACAGCTATTACGGCGCCCACGTCGACAAGCGGGTCGCGCCGCAGCGGCCGGACCTCGTGGCCCGGGCCCTCGTTCCCGACTACGCGCTGGGGCCGCACACCGCCTCGCTGGGCCTGACCTTCGATGCGGCCTCGGCCCTGCCGGCGCCGTTCAGGGGCGGGGCCTTCATCGGCCAGCACGGCTCGTGGAACCGCAGGCCGCACAGCGGCTACAAGGTGATCTTCGTGCCCTTCGCCGGCGGCAAGCCGTCGGGCCCGCCGCGCGACGTGCTGACCGGCTTCCTCAACGACGAGGGCGAGGCCCTGGGCCGCCCGGTCGGCGTGGCCTTCGACGCCAGGGGCGCGCTGCTGGTCGCCGACGACGTCGGCAACGTCATCTGGCGGGTGACGCCGCGCTGACGATTCCCCTGCGCGGTCCGGCGCCCAAAAGACGAGCGCTTTCGGCGAGTGGCGATGCGACCTTTGCGTGCGTCGGCCGTCGCCGCAATCCGTGATGACCTATAGGATTCCATAGATTTCGGATGTCGATGTTATCGGCACGATAAGCATATCTATGAAGAGGCATATTTTTCCTTGCAGAGATAGCGGCTGAACTGTGACGGACTAGTGTCCGCCTCTCGTTCGTTCGTGGCCGTATATTGCCGAGAACGGCGGCTTTGGCGGGGATTTTGGGGAAATTCTGCAGGCGTGGGGTGCGTTGTCGCTTCCCGATCGTCCGCGGCATCTTAAAGCACCCGCCATGGCGGAGGCTTCGCGAGGGGCGAAGTTTCCATGCAAACTCTCCATGGGGGCATATTTTTAATGCTTGACCGTAAGTTGCTGTTGGCCTCGTCGGTGATCGCGGGCCTCGGCCTCGCGCCCGTCGGCGCCTGGGCTCAGACACAGACTCAAAACAAGACCAAGGCCGCCGCGCCGGCGCCCGCCGAAGACGAGGTCGAGGCGGTGGTCGTCACCGGCTCGCGCCTGAAGCAGAACGCCTACACCAGCGCCTCGCCGATCCAGGTGATCACCGCCGAGCAGTCGTCGCTGGAAGGCCTGATCGACACCACGGCCATCATCCAGGGCTCGTCCGTCGCCAGCGGCTCGTTCCAGGTCGGGAACGAACTGACCGGCTACAACACCACCGGCGGTCCGGGCGTGAACTCGATCTCGCTGCGCGGCCTGGGCGCCAACCGCACCCTGGTGCTGCTGGACGGTCACCGCATCGCGCCGTCGGGCGTGCGCGGCCAGGTCGGCCCGACCGACCTGAACACCATCCCGAACGCCATCATCGAGCGCGTGGAAATCCTCAAGGACGGCGCCTCGTCGATCTACGGCTCGGACGCCGTGGCCGGCGTCGTGAACTACATCACCAAGAAGGATTTCGACGGCGGCAAGATCAAGCTGTACGGCAACGCGCCGTTCAGCAGCGGCGGCGGCGGCAACCAGTACACGGCCGAAGCGCTGTGGGGTAAGACCTTCAGCCGCGGCTACGTCAACGTCACCGGCAGCTACTACAAGCAGAACGCCCTGCGTCGCGGCGACCGCGACTACACCAGCTGCGCCAGCGAAAACTACTACGATCCGGACACCGGCGCCCGCCTCGACTACACCGACGCGATCAACGGCGGCCTGAAGTGCTATAACCAGCTCAACAACGTCATCTATTCGAGCAAGCTGGGCTACCTGCAGTACAAGGTCGACGGCGTCGACTACAGCTACGCTGGCAACAACAGCGCCTATTCGGGCCTGGCCCGCGTCAACCGCGCCAACTACCCGGAAACCTACCGCTACACCAACTACGACTCGGCCGCCTGGAAGCGCGCCACGGTGATCAGCCCGGTCGAACGCTACAGCCTGTACGTCAAGGGCGGCTACGACATCTCCGATCGGGTCGAAGCCTATGGCGAGGTGCTCTACAACCGCCGCAACTCCGAGCAGGACAGCACCCGCCAGCTGTTCCCGACCGTCGCGACCGACAATGCGAACAACCCGTTCGGTACGGCCGGCGGCACGGCCTATCCGGTCATCTCGGTGGCCTATGACTCGATCCAGAAGGTCGACTACTACCACACCCTGGGCGGCGTTCGCGGCGACCTGGCCTTCCTGGCCGACGGCAAGCTCGACTTCCTGAAGTCGTGGAGCTGGGACGCCTACGCCCAGTACGGCAAGTCGGACGGCACCTACTCGATCAGCTCGATCAACAGCGACGCCATCGCCGCCACCACCTCGTCGCCGTCGTCGTCGGTGACCGACAACGACCTGTGCCAGCAGGCGCTGGTGACGATCTCCGGCGGCGACTGCTCCACCCTGCCCAACGGCATCCCGTGGTTCAGCCAGCGTGTGCTGTCGGGCAACTTCACCGAGGCCGAAAAGAAGTTCCTGTTCGGCGTCGACGTCGGCCACACCGTCTACGAGCAGTGGATGACCGAAGCCTCGGCGACGGGCGACCTGTTCACCCTGCCGGCCGGTACGGTCGGCGCCGCCGTTGGCGTCAGCTTCCGCAAGGACGACTTCGACGACACCCCCGGCGTCGCCTCGCTGAAGAGCAACAACTGGGGTCTGACCCAGGCCGGCCACACCGCCGGTCACGACCAGACGACCGAAGCCTTCATCGAAGTCGAGGCGCCGATCGTGAAGGACCTGCCGTTCCTGCGCCGCGTCGACCTGACCATGTCGGGCCGTCACACCGAGGTCGGCGCCTATGGCGACAGCGACACCTACAAGATCGGCCTGAACTGGCAGCTCACCCCGTCGTGGCGCGTGCGCCTGTCGGACGGCACGTCGTTCCGCGCCCCGTCGCTGTACGAGCTCTACCTGGCCAACCAGACCGGCTACTCGGTCGCCGACCCCTGCATCAACTGGGGCACCAGCGGCGTCAACAGCACCGTCCAGGCCAACTGCGCGGCTCAAGGCATCGTCGAGAACCGCGCCAGCTACAGCAGCCTGATCTACACGGGCGGCGGCAACGGCAACCTGAAGGCCGAAACCTCGGAATCCAAGATCGCCGGCGTGATCTGGACCCCGCAGTTCATCAACCTGCAGGTGGCCGTCGACTACTCGGAAATCGACATCGACAACGAGATCACCCAGTTCGGCGCCGCCAAGATCGCCGAGCGCTGCTACGAGTCCGCCAACCTGACGAGCTCGTTCTGCTCGCTGGTGTCGCGTGACTCGACCGGCGCCCTGGTCGTCCACAACAACTACGTCAACGTGGCCGAGCAGAAGAACCGGGCGATCGACCTGAACGTCGACTACCGCCACAACTTCGACCTGGGCCAGCTGTCGTTCCACAGCGAGTTCACCTGGCAGCTGCAGGACACGACCAAGCTGTTCGGCGACAGCGACGAGGACGACTACAACGGTTCGACCTATATCTATGACGGCCCGGACTTCTCGGGTCGCGCGAACCTGACCTTCCGCCACGACGACTGGACCATCAACTGGACCACCTCGTTCATCGGCAAGGGTTCGGACGCCGAGCTGGCCGGCGACCTGGTGGGCACCAGCAAGTACGCGACCTCCACGGACTACGACTACGTCTCGGGCGGCGTCTACTACAAGTACGTCTATCGCAAGTACCACACCGAGTTCATGGCCTATCACGACGTCTCGTTCCGCAAGAAGATCGACGACAAGACGACCCTGACCTTCGGCGTGCAGAACGTGTTCGACGAGGCGCCGCCCTCGATCTCGAGCAGCTACCGCGTCGGCAATTCCGAGGTGTGGGGCTACGACCTGAAGGGCCGCAAGGGCTTCTTCTCGGTCGAACGTTCCTGGTAACGGCCTAGCCGGATCTTCCGGTTTCGGCAGGGGCGGCGGACTTTGGTCCGCCGCCCTTTTTCTTGACCGCCGCGCGGCCGGCGGGAACGTCTTCGACCAAAGAAAAAGGCCGCCGACCCTGGGGTCGGCGGCCTCTTCATGTCCAGGTCCCCGAAGGGCAAGGAAGACTAGTCTTCCTTGACGCGCTTCTTGCGGAACGACGGGTTCAGGATCTGCTTGCGCAGGCGGATGTTCTTCGGGGTCACTTCCACCAGCTCGTCTTCCTCGATGTAGGCGATGGCCTGCTCGAGGGTCATCTTGCGCGGCGGGGTCAGGCGGATCGACTCGTCCTTGCCCGAGGCGCGGACGTTGGTCAGCTGCTTGGCCTTCATCGGGTTGACGTCCATGTCATCCTGACGAGCGTTTTCGCCGATGATCATGCCGAGATAGGTCTTCTCGCCGGCGCCGACGAACATGGTGCCGCGCTCTTCCAGGTTCCACAGCGCGTAGGCCGCGGTTTCACCGTCCGAGTTGCTGATCAGCACGCCCTTGCGCTGCTGGTCGATGGCGCCCTTGTAGCCCTCGTAGTGGCTGAACACGCGGTTCAGCACGCCCGAGCCGCGGGTGTCGGTCAGGAACTCGCCCTGGTAACCGATCAGCGAACGCGAGGGAGCGGTCAGCTGGATGCGGGTCTTGCCCGCGCCCGACGGACCCATGTCGCGCAGTTCGGCCTTACGGAGCGACAGCTTCTCGATGACGATGCCCGAGAACTCGTCGTCGACGTCGATCATGACGTCTTCCATCGGCTCCAGGCGCTTGCCGGTTTCCGGATCGTTCTGGAACACGACGCGCGGACGCGAGATCGAGACCTCGAAGCCTTCGCGACGCATGTTCTCGATCAGGACGCCCAGCTGCAGTTCGCCGCGACCCGACACTTCATAAGCGTCGCCTTCGCTGGTCTCGGTCACCTTGATGGCGACGTTGCTCTCGGCTTCCTTCAGCAGGCGGTCGCGAATGACGCGCGACTGGACCTTGTCGCCTTCGCGGCCGGCCAGCGGGCTGTCGTTGACCGAGACGGTCATCGAGATGGTCGGCGGATCGATCGGCTGGGCGGGCAGGGCGTCGGTGACTTCCATCGCGCACAGGGTGTCGGCGACGGTGGCCTTGGACATGCCGGCGATGGCGACGATGTCGCCCGCTTCCGCGCCTTCATCGACGGGCTGACGCTTCAGGCCGCGGAAGGCCAGCACCTTGGTGATGCGGCCGCGCTCGATTTCCTTGCCGTTGCGGTCGAGGGCGTGGATGGCCATGCCGGGGACGGCCTTGCCGCTCTCGATGCGGCCGGTCAGCAGGCGGCCCAGGAACGGATCGCTTTCGATCAGCACGTTCAGGATCTGGAACGGCTCGTCCTTCTTGGCGATCTGCTTGGGTTCCGGCACGTGGCGGACGATCAGGTCGAACAACGGACCGAGGTTGTCGCTGGGCACGTTCATGTCCAGCGTGGCCCAGCCGGCGCGGCCCGAGGCGTAGATGTGCGGGAAGTCCAGCTGCTCGTCCGTGGCGCCGATGGCGGCGAACAGGTCGAAGGCGGCGTTGTGCACGCGGTCCGGATCGGCGTGGGCGCGATCGACCTTGTTGATGCAGAGGATGGGCTTCAGGCCCATCTTCAGCGCCTTGGTCAGCACGAACTTGGTCTGCGGCATGACGCCTTCTTCGGCGTCGATCAGCAGGACGCAGCCGTCCACCATGCCGAGGATCCGTTCGACCTCGCCGCCGAAGTCGGCGTGTCCGGGGGTGTCGATGATGTTGATGCGGGTTTCGCCCGCCTCACCGTTCCACAGGACGCTGGTGCACTTGGCCAGGATGGTGATGCCGCGTTCGCGCTCCTGGTCATTGGAGTCCATGGCGCGTTCGGTCGTCGCCTCGTTGGCGCGGAACACGCCAGACTGGGCCAGCAGCTGGTCGACGAGGGTGGTCTTGCCATGATCGACGTGCGCGATGATGGCGATATTTCGCATGGACATGGGAGGACGGCGGGCTTTCGGAGAAAAATCGGATGAGACGCTGCGCGCGTCAGGCGCGCGGCTTTTACGCGACTGCGCTGCGTTTATCCACCCCGCCCAAACGGCGCCTTATGTCGCGGTTACCGGTGTCACGCCGCAAACCCTTATTCCTACCGGGTTTGGGGTGGTTTCTGGCGGTTGTCGTTTCTTGGGCAACTAATTGTGCAGCGCAGCAATGCCTATTTTATAGTCAAGCTTGAAGATCGATGTTCTCCGATCCTTGCTGTGCAAAGGGTTGCTACCGGATGTCGCAGAAAATTCGACAACGTTGTCCAACTTTCCGCTTGCTCGATTTCGCAGCGCACCCTATAAAGAAGGTGTGAGGCGGCGCTGCCGCTTCTGCCCTTCCTGGGCGTTTCCTCCCTAATGAACTAGCCCGGCCTTACCGCCGGGCTTTTTTTTGGCCCGAAGCCGGCGAGGCGCGATTTTGCAAGCCTTTGCGGCAGTTTGCGGACTTCCTGGCCTGTAGTGGCCGTTTTCGCGGGCCGCGAGGGCGCTATTTCAGGCTCGACCAGTCGGCCCCGGCCAGCAGGGCCGTCAGTTTTTCGACATGCGCCGTCAGCGTCGCCAGGCCTTCGGTCGGCTCGCGGGTCGTCTCGTTCATATAGAGCGAGCGGTTGATCTCGATCTGCAGGGCGTGGGTGCGCCGGGCGGGGCGGCCGTAGTGTTCGGTGGTGTAGCCGCCGGCATAGGGGGCGTTGCGGGCCACCCTGTATCCCATCTCCTCCAGCGCCTGCTCGACCAGCTTGGTCAGCTCGGGCGCGCAGGCCGCGCCGAAGCGGTCGCCCAGCACGATGTCGCACGGACCGCCGCCGCGGGCCCGCGAACCGCGCGCCGCCGCCGCCGGCATCGAATGCCAGTCGATCAGCACCGCCAGGCCGTGGGCGGCCCGCGCCTGGGCCAGCAGGCGGGTCAGCATGTCGTGATAGGGGCGGTGGGCGCGCTCGACCCGAGCCTTGGCCTCGTCGAAGGTCAGCTTGCGGGCGTAGATCGGCCGCCCGTCCGCCACCCGGGCGATGGCCCCCAGGCCGGCGGCGACCCGGGCGGTGCGGCCGCGGGCGAATTCCGGCAGGTCGCCGTCGAACATCGCCGGGTCCATCTCCCACGGGTCGCGGTTGAGATCGATATAGGCCCGCGCCAGCCGCGCCCGGATGGTCGAGATCCCTTGCGTCGGGGCCTTGGCGATCAGCCGGTCGACGAAGGCGTCCTCCGAGCCGCGCAGCACGTTCTCGGGCAGACGGGCGGCGGCCATCATTTCCGGCGGGTACAGGGCCCCCGAATGGGGCGAGGCGAACACCAGGGGCGTCGGGGCGCTCTGGCCCTCCGGCGCGGCCCGCACGGCCTCGTACGCCGGCTCGCGCCCGGGAGCGGCGGTCGCGCCGGCCTGGGGCGAAGCGGTGTCCGGGGTGATCGGGTCCCATGCGTTCATGCGTCACATAGTCGAGAACCCCGGGCTTGCGGTCAAATGTCCTCGCGCCCTGTCGTATCTGTGGACGGTCCGCGTCGGTTCACCGGCGATTTACCGTCCCGGGCCTAGATTCGGCTTTCCAGAGACGAGATCCAACGGACACGTAAGCGACATGGCCCGCATCCTCCTCGCCGAAGACGACGACTCGCTGCGCGGCTTCCTTGCCCGTGCGCTCGAACGCGCCGGCTTCGAAGTCACCGCCTGCGCCGACGGCGAAGAGGCGGTCGGCCACCTCGACCACCCGTGGGACCTGCTGCTGACCGACATCGTCATGCCCGGCATGGACGGCATCGAGGTGGCGCGCCAGGCGGCCGCCCGCGACCCGGACCTGCGCATCATGTTCATCACCGGTTTCGCCGCCGTGGCCCTGTCGGCCCAGGACCGCGCGCCCGCCGGCGCCAAGGTGCTGTCCAAGCCCGTCCACCTGCGCGACCTCGTCTCCGAAGTCGAAAAGATGATGGCGGCGTAAGCCTCCACAGCCTTCCGCGAAACTTCTCCGAAAAAGTTTCCTCGGCGGCTTGCGCCCCGGCCAAGCCGCCGCTATACCCCCACACCTTCCCGGCCGGGACGCCTCCTTGAGGCGCTTCGGATCGCTTCGGCGGACGCGTAGCTCAGCGGGAGAGCACTACGTTGACATCGTAGGGGTCACAGGTTCAATCCCTGTCGCGTCCACCATCCCCTCTCTTTAAAATCAAGCACTTGCGCCAAGCGCGCTGACGCGCGGCCAACGTGTCGCCCGACCGCGGTTTTCCGCGACTCGGCGGCTCAGCCTTCTTCGCGGATGAGCGAATAGCTCGTGCTGCGGCCGCCGCCGGGATCCTTGGCGAGAACGCCTCGCCGCACCAGATCGTCGATGTCGCGACCTGCCGTGTCCTGTGAGCACTTGGCTATGGCCGCCCATTTCGACGAAGTCAGCTTGCCCTCGAAGCCGTCGAGCAGTCGGTTCAGCATGAGGCGCTGTCTGTCGTTGACGCCGGCGACGCCGCTCTGTTCCCAGAAGCGAGCCTTGCTCAGGACGGCGGCCAAGATGGTCTCTGCGCCGTCGAGCGCGCGATCGAGGCAGGCCAGGAACCATGCCAGCCAAGCCGTGACGTCGAGTTCGCCTTTCTGGGTCGCTTCCAGCTGGTCGTAGTATGCGGCGCGTTCCAGGCGGATCTGGGCGGACATGCTGTAGAAGCGTTGGGGGCTTCGCTCCGAGCGGGCCAGGGCCATGTCGGCGATCGCGCGAGCGACGCGGCCGTTGCCGTCCTCGAAGGGATGGATGGTGACGAACCATAGATGGGCCAGTCCGGCCTTGATGACGGGGTCCTCGGCGGCGTCCATGTCCAACCAGGCGAGAAAGGCGCGCATCTCGTCGTCGAGGCGCGCCGCGACCGGCGCCTCGTAGTGCACTCTTTGTCCGCGATAGCCCGAGACGACCTGCATGGGATCGGACGATGGCGGCCGCCAGGCGCCGACCGTGATCTTCTCGATACCGCTCCATCCCGTGGGGAAAAGAGCCGCGTGCCAGCCGAACAAGCGCTCGGCGGTGAGGGGGGCGTCGTAGTTCTGGGTCGCATCGAGCATCATCGTGACGACGCCCTCGACGCTGCGGTCGGTCGGCGTGGCGGCGCCGGCGTCCAGGCCGAGGCGACGGGCGATGGAAGAGCGGACCTGCTGCTTGTCGAGGATTTCACCCTCGATCTCGCTCGATTTCAGGACGTCTTCGGTGAGCGTGTGAAGAATGGCTTCTTCACGGAGTTCAAAGCCGAGGGCTTCCATTCGCCCGATCAGTCGGCCCTGATGATGGCGGACGGCCGCGAGTTGGTCGGCTAGCGCATCGCGGCTCCAGCCGAAGTTCGGCCAGTTTGCCCGCTCGTGGATGTATCGCGCCATTCTCCGCACTCCTTGCGGAGAATGTGGCCCATTATCTCCGCAGGCTCAAGCGGTATCTCCGCAAAATATGCGGAGAATAGGCATGCTATTCTCCGCAGGCAGCGACGCGGCGTCCGTACGCCGCGTCGCTTCCGTCGTCAGTAGCGCAGGCGCAGGCCGAGCGACGCGCCGGCTTCGCTGTAGGCGTCGTTGGCGCGCAGCTTGGCGTCCACGAAGCCGGTCCAGCCGCTCTTGCTGCGGCTCGACAGGTTGAAGCCGAACTCGCCATAGGCGCCGTCGAAGGCCTTGTCGGTGATCTTGAACGGCGCGCCGGCGCTGAGCAGGGTCACGTCGTTCTTGCCCTTCAGTTCGTCGACCACCCGCACCGAGACGGCGTAGCGGGTCGTCCAGGCCTCGCTGGGGGCCAGGACGCCGGTGACGCGGGCGCCGAGGCTGGCGCGCACGCTCTTGGCGTCCTCGAAGCGGAAGGTCGTACCCGCGGTCGAGACGTCGTCGATGCTGGTGTCGACATAGGTCACGCCGAGGCTCGGCTCGATCACCGCGCCGCCGAAGAACGGCCTGCGCAGGCCGGCCTCGACCGCGCCGCCGAGCGAGGTCACGTCGGCCTTCTGCTGGGTCCAGCCGGCCAGCTGCGAGGCGGCCAGCTTGGCGTTCAGCTGGCTGGCCGCGACCGTGGCCGAGACGAAGGTCCCGCCCGACAGCCAGCTGGCGTAGCCGCTCAGCACCGGGCCCTGCAGCTTGGTCAGGGTGTCGTACTGGTCGAAGCGGGCCTTGGCCTGGGCGTAGCCCAGCGCCGCGCCCCAGGCCAGACCGCCGTTCGACGCGGCGTTGACGGCGTCGAAGCCGATCGTCGCGTTGGTGGAGTCCTGCTTGTAGGAGGCGTCGTAGGCGTAGGTGTTCGACAGCAAGGTCAGCGACTGGCCGGTCTGGCGTTCGGCGCGGGCGGCGTCGGCCTTGAACCAGAAGCCGGTCTTGGCGGACGGCGCGTCGGCCTTGGCCGCCGGGTCCAGCGCGTCGCGCAGCTCGGCGTTGCGGGCTCCGCGGTCGGCCGCGCCGTGCCACAGGCCCTGGGCCTGGGCCGCCAGGGTGGCGAACTGGTAGGCCTGGGTCTTGGGGGCGCTGACCAGCACGGTTCCGGTCGAGGCGTTGGCCAGCTGGCTGAAGAACAGGCCCGGCTTGTCGATCGCCCCGCCGAAGATGGCGGCGTTGTACCAGGACGAGCCGCTGTCGAGCATGAAGTCGCCGGCGTGGGTGGTCCCCACGACGACGGCGGTCCCGGTCAGGTTCAGCGCGCCGAAGCCGCTGGCCCGGTCGGCGACCCGCACCTTGGTGACGCCCGAGGACGTCCCCACGGTCAGGGTGTCGGCCTTGCCGCCGGCGCTGAGCGCAGCGTCGATCGACAGCAGGGCCGCGCCCGAGCCGACATAGCTGGACCCGGTCGCCACGATGCTGTCGCCGATGACGCCGTTGGCCATCTCCAGCACGCCGCTGTTGTTGAACCGCGTCAGGCTCTTGAGGACGAAGCTCGAGCCGCCGACCGCCACGGGGTTGAAGCCCACATAGACCGTGCCGCCGTTGGTCAGGACGTTGGTCCCGCTGCGGAAGTCGAAGGTGGTCAGGGCGCCCAGGGTGATCAGCTTGCCGGAGTTGCCGAAGGCGTCGTCGCCGGCCGCGAAGATCGACTCGCCGCCGGTCTCGAAGTTGGTGCCGGCGGCGCTGACCAGCTGGCCGCTGTCGGCGCCGGTCAGGGCCGAGAAGTCGACCCGGCCGGCGATCGTGCCGCTGTTGTTGACCACGACCGAGCCGCCGGTGGCGCGCAGGGCCACGTCGTAGACCGAGCCGCTGACCGACTGGATCGTCGCGCCCGACGCCACGTTGAGCGTCGAGTGCTCGCCCTTGGCGGTGTCGAGGGTGATGACCGCCGAATTGGCGCTGTCGATCTTGCCGGCGATCACCGCGCCCGAGGCGATGTTGATCGTGCCGCCGCCGGTGGAGACGGCCTGGATGGCCGGGCCGCTGGCCGAGATCACGCTGCCGCCGATGTTCAGCTCCAGCCCGCCCGTGCCCGAGGTCGCCGCGATGCCGACGCCCGAGGCGCCGCTCACCGTCCCGGTGGTGGTCAGGCTGGTCGAGCCCGCGCCGCTGGTCGAGACGACCAGGCCCTGGGTGGAGCCGCTGACCGAGCCGGCGTTGACGACGCTGACGTCGCCGCCGGCCGAGGAGACGACGAAGCCCGCCCCGTCGAAGCCGCGCACGACGGCCCCGGCGGCGGCGGTCACCGTCACCGTCCCCGAACCGGTCGAGACCACCGAGGCGCCGATGTCGCCCTCGGCCACGCCGCCGGCGGCGGTGTAGGTGACGTCGCCCGCGCCTTCCACGACCACGCCGTAGGCGCCGGGGTCGATGATCCCGCTGGTCGTGACGACGACCGCGCCCGTGCCGTGGTTGACGGCGTAGATGCCCGCGCTCTGCTGGCCCGAGCCCGGGGCGACATAGATGCCGCCGCTGGAGTTGATGACCAGGTCCTGCGAGCCGCCGAGGATCTCGGCGCGGATGCCCGTACCGACCCAGCCGTTGTCGCCGGCCACGCCTATCGAGCCGGCCTGGTTGATGGTGATCGAGCCGGTGGCCGTGCTCGCATTGATGCCGGCGGCCGCGCCGGGCGAGATGGTCCCGGTCGCGCCGGTGGTCACGGCGATGTCGCCGGCCTCCGTCGTGGCCAGGATGCCCGTGCCCGCCGTGACGATGGCGGCGTTGTTGGCGATGGTGATGTCGCCGGCCCCGACCGTCGCGGCCGAGACGCCGACCGCGCCCTTCAGCGTGGTTCCGGCGGCGGTCGTGACATTGATATTGCCGACGCCGCGCACCTGGGCGCGGATGGCCGCCTGGGCGCCCGTCACGTCGCCGCGGGTCTCGACGATCACGCCGCCGTTGGCCCCGCCGACGCCCGAGATCGCCTCGACGCCGTTGTAGCCGCCCGACACCGCGCCGCGGGTCAGGATCGAGATCAGGGCCGCCTGGTCGCTTTCGGCGTAGACGCCGTCCCAGGTCGAGCCGCCGGTCCCGTTGTTGGCGATCGCCGAATTGGCGTCGATGACGATGTCGCCGCCGACGGTCTGGGCGCTGATCGCCGAGCCGCCCGTCGAGGTGACGGTCCCGGCCGAGCGGATGGTCAGGCTGTTGACGTTGAGGACGCCGTTGTTGCGGCCGACAATGCCGAAGGTCGAGGCGGCGTCGATGTCGCCGCCGATGTCGATCAGCACCTTGCCGTTGGGGTTGGCGCCCTGGCTGGAGGCCACGACGCCGCGCGTGCCGGCGTCGATCGTGCTGGCGTAGACGCTGACGTCGCCCGAGCCGGTGGCGAACAGGCCGGTGCCGCCCGAAGTCACCGCGCCGATGCGCTGGGTCGCCGAGCCGAGCGACACGGCGGCCGCGCCGCCGCGCACCCGCACGCCGTCGGTCTGGGCGCTGATCGTGCCGGTGGTGACGCTGACCGCGCCGCCGGCGCTCTGGATCTCGATCGCGCGACCGCTCGCGGCGGTCACGTCGGCCGTGGCCACCGTGATCGCGCCGGTGCCGCCGGTGGTCTGGGCGAAGATCCCGCCGGCCGCGCCGCCGGTGACCAGGCCGGCGGTCGTGACGTCGATCGCGCCGCCGCTGGACAGGGCGATGACGCCGTAGCCGCTGCTCTGGTTGACGCCGGTCACGTCGCTGAGGCCGTTCTGCGAGACGCCGCCGCCATTGGTGGCGGTGACCGCGCCGGTCGAGACCGACACCGCGCCCGCGCCGCTGGCGAAGACGCCGGGACCGTTCGTGCCGGTCACGGCCGCCAGGTCGAGGTCGATGCCGCCCTTGCCGGTCGAGATGGCGACGACGCCGGTCTGGCCGCGGATGGCGGCGTCGGCGGTGATGTCGATCGCGCCGTGGTCGACGGCGCTGCGCAGGAAGGCCTCGATCCCGTTGTACGAGCCGGTGACCGCGCCGTGGGCCGTGATCGAGATGTTGTTGTCGTCATAGCCCTCGGCATAGACGCCGTCCCACGAGCCGGTGGCCTGCGAGGCGTTGGCCTGGATGGCGCCGTTGGCGACGACGGTGATGTCGCCGGCGTTGGCCTGGGCGCTGATCGCCGAGCCGCCGGTCGAGGTGACCGCGCCGGTGGTGATGCTCACGGTGTTGGCCGCGAGCACGCCGTTGTTGAGGCCCAGCACGCCATAGCTGCCGCCCGCGACGACCGTGCCGTTGACGTCGATCACCACCTTGCCGTCGGGGTTGGAGCCCTGGCTGGAGGCCAGGACGCCGCGCGTGGCGGCGGTGACGTTGGTCGCGTAGATGCTGACGTCGCCCGAGCCGGTGGCGAACAGGCCGGTGCCGCCAGCGGCGTTGACCGCGCCGATGCGGTCGCTCGCCGTGCCGACGGTAATGGCGCCGGCCGTCGAGCCGTCGCCCCAGCCGCGGACGCGAACGCCGTCCGTGGCGGCGGTGATCGCGCCGGCGGTGACCGTGACCGCGCCGCCGGCCGAGCTGACCTCGATGCCGCGCCCGACGCCGGCCGTGACGTCGGCGAGGTCGAGGGTGACGCCGCCGGCGCCGTCGCCGGCCGCCGAGCGGACATAGAGGCCGCCGGCCGCGCCGCCGGTGAGGGTTCCGGTCGAGGTCACGTCCACCGCGCCGAGCGAGGAGGTCGCGTTGATCGCATAGCCCGCCGCGCCGGTGACGCCGGTCGCGTCGTTGAAGGGGTCGAGGGTGATCGCGCCGCCGCCGGTGGCGGTGACCGCGCCGGTCGAGATCGAGATGTCGCGCTTGCCGTTGGCGAAGACGCCGTGGCCTTCGGTGGCGACGACGTCGGCCAGGTCGAGGGTAATCTTGCCGTCGCCGGTGGATTCGGCGCCGACGCCTTCGTACTTGCCGGTGACGGTCTGGGTGGCGGTGATGTCGATCGCGCCGCCGGTCGTGGCCGCCGTGGCGTTGGCGTAGATCGCCCAGACGCCTTCGACCGTGCCGTTGGTGACGACGCCGATGTTTCCGTTCTCGTAAGCCTTGGCCCAGACACCGTTGCTGCCGGTAGACTTCAGCGCGCCGTCGGCGGTGATCGAGATGTCGCCGTTGACGGCCTCGGCGCTGATGGCGGTGCCGGTCCCGGCGGTGATCGCGCCCGCGGTGCGGATCGTCAGGTCGTTGCCGACGGCCTCGCCGTAGTTGACGCCGATGATCCCGTAGGAGCCGGCGTTGATCACGCCGCTGACGTCGACCACGACGTCGCCGTTCGGCGCCGTGCCCTGGCTGGCGGCGACGATGCCGCGTGTGCCGGCGGTCACGCCGGTGGCGTAGACGTTCACGTCGCCCTGGCTGGAGGCGAAGATCGCCGTGGCGTTGGTGCTGGTCGCCGAGCCCAGGCGACGATCGGCCGTGCCGATGCTGACCGTGCCCGCGCCGCCGACGGTCGAGTTGTTGGCCGAAACGGCGTTGCCCGTACGGGCGCTGACCGAGCCGGCATGGACGGTGATGGCGCCCGCGCCGCCGGTGGCGACATAGACGCCGACGCCGTCGCCCTGGATCGAACCGGCCACGTCGACGTCGATCTGGCCACCCGCGCCGCGCAGGTCGACGCCGTTGCCGGTCGTGCCGATGAACGACGAGCCGGCGTCGGTCGCCGTCACGCTGAGCGCGCCGGCGCCCGAGGTGGTCAGGTAGACGCCCGTGGCGCCGGTGACCGCGCCGGGGCCGTTCAAAGTGTAGGAAATGTCGCCCGAGCCGGTGGTGCGACCGAAGACGGCGTTGCTGGACGTGCTGTCCACGCCCACCGTCGAAAGGGTGATGTCGCCCGCGCCCGAGGTGTTGGTCGAGATGCCGCCCGCGCCGGCGCGGATGGCGGCCGTCGCATCGACGCCGACGTCGCCGCCGGCCGACTGGGCGTAGATCGCCGCATAGGCGCTGCGCGTCGTCGCGCCGACCGTGTCGCCGAGCGTGACCTGGACGTCGCCGGTTCCGTCGGTCACGGCGAAGACGGTGTTGGCGCCGCCTTCCAGCTTGCCGCCCGCGGCCGTGGTGACGGCGATGCCGCCCGCGCCCGACGTCGTGGCGTTGATGGCCGAGCCGGCGGACGTGGCGGTGATCGCGGTGGTCACGCCGCCGTCGGCGCCGATGGTCACGTCGCCGCCGTAGGACAGGGCACGCACGCCCACGGCGCTGACGATCGTTCCGCCCTTGGAGCCGATGGAGACGTCGCCGGTGCGATAGGCCGCGCCGAGCACGCCGACGGCGCCGCCGCTGATGGTGTTGGCGCCGTTGAGGATGGCGACCGAGCCGTTCAGCGAGCTGGCGCCGAGGCCCGTCCCGTTGGAGACCGCGCCGACATAGGTTCCAAGCCCGCCGCTGGAGTCGAGCAGGATGTCCTGGGTGTCGGTGTAGACCGACACGGCGGCCGAGCCGCCCTGGATGCTGTTGACGCCGTCGAGCGTTACCAGGATCTGGCCGGCCGTGGTGTCGAGCGACGAGACGCTGACGCCGCTCCAGGTGTTGGCGGTGACGGCGATCACCGCGTCGGTGACGCCGACCTGGCCATTGACCCCCGTGGTGACCGAAACGCCGCTGCCCGTGCCGCCGTCGAGTATGCCGCCGCTGGTGGTCGTGGTGATCGTCCCGGCGGTCAGGGCCTGGCCCGGGGCGCCGTTCAGCACGGCCTGGGCGCCGGCGAGGCTGGGCGCGAGCGCGCACAGCGCTGCGATCGAGGCGCTCGTCATCATCGTCCGCGACAGGCGGTCGTTGGTCTTCTTCATGTGGTCTCAGTCCCCCGAAGGACCGCGATCCGGCATCACGGTCCCGTCTGGCGCGTTTGCGCGCCATTGTTGCAAGCGTGACCGCTAGCACCGCGCTCGGTGACCGTCGTGTTCCAACCTTGGAACATTTGAGGGGGTGGACGAGCGTCTGGCCGCCGAGTCGAGGCGGCCTCGACGACCGCGGCTCGATCCGCGCTGCGGCGGCGTCATGAAATTCGATCTGGCCGTGCAATGTATTTCAATGCGCGGCGTTCAAGCTTCCATGCAGTAACGCCGCCTTGGTGCTTGTAAAATGATGGTTTTTGAATCGTGAGGGGCGGCTCTGAGGAAGTAATGCGGCTTTTGGTCGCGGCGGCGAGCCTGGAACGGGGGCGAGAATAGTCATACAGCCACGCTTGTAGGTCGCAAGCGCCGGCCGCTAGCATCGGCGGCGAAGACTTGGTGAAAGCTTGACTGTTCGGACGAGAGGTTCAGCGACGATGACCGCAGCGGGGCCTGGGCCGTCGACCGGAGGGCTGGGCCGATGGACGCTGTGACGTCGCCTTCTGCTTCGGGGCCGGCTTCACGGTCGCTCCTGGCGCGGCTGGCCTCGCGCGTGGGCGTCGCCCTGCTGATCGCCGCCGTCCTGGCGGTGGCGCTCGTCGCGATCGTCATCCCGCTCAGCTTCAAGGACCAGGCCCTCTTCGCGCTGGCGACCATCGTCGGGGTGATCGCGGCCAATCGCCTGTCGCAGTCCAAGCACCTGACCATTGCGTTGTGCGTCGTCTCGGTGATCGTCAGCACCCGCTATCTGTGGTGGCGCACGACCGAGACCCTGCATTTCCGCAATCTCGGCGAGGCCTTCTTCGGCACGGGCCTGTACCTGGCCGAGATCTACGCCTGGCTGATCCTGCTGCTCGGCTATTTGCAGACCGCTTGGCCGCTGCAGCGCCCGGTGCGTCCGATCACCGGCGCGCCGGCGACCTGGCCCAAGGTCGACGTCTACATCCCGACCTATAACGAGAGCCTGGAGATCGTGCAGGACACGGTGCTGGCGGCGCTGGGCATGGATTACCCGCGCGACCGGTTCAAGGTGTACCTGCTAGACGACGGCCGCAGGCCCGAGTTCAAGGCCTTCGCCGAGAAGGCCGGCGCCATCTACATGACCCGGCCCGACAACTTCGGGGCCAAGGCCGGCAACCTCAATCACGCCCTGGGCCAGACCGAGGCCGAGCTGGTCTGCATCTTCGACTGCGACCACATCCCCACGCGCGCCTTCCTGCAGATGACCGTCGGCTGGTTCCAGGAGGACGCGCGCCTGGCCCTGCTGCAGACCCCGCACCACTTCTATTCGCCCGATCCGGTGCAGCGGAACATCCAGACGGTGAAGGACATCCCCGGCGAGGGCGACCTCTTCTACGGCGTGGTCCAGCCGGGCAACGACCTGTGGAACGCCGCCTTCTTCTGCGGCTCCTGCGCCATCATCCGCCGCGCGGCCCTGGAAGAGACCCACGGCTTCGCGCACGAGACCGTCACCGAGGACGCCCACACCGCGCTGAAGCTGCAACGCCGGGGCTGGAACACGGCCTTCCTGGAAATCCGGCTGTCGGCGGGCCTGGCGACCGAGCGCCTGGCCCTGCACATCGGCCAGCGCATCCGCTGGGCGCGCGGCATGACCCAGATCTTCCGGATCGACAATCCCCTGTTCGGCAAGGGGCTGAGCCTCGCCCAACGGCTCTGTTACCTGAATGCGATGCTGCACTTTCAGTTTCCGCTGCCGCGCATCGTGTTCCTGACCTCGCCGCTGGTCTTCCTGCTGCTGGGGTTCAACATCATCAGCGCCTCGGCCCCGATGATCCTGGCCTACGCCCTGCCGCACCTGGTGCACTCGATCGTCACCAACAACCGCATGCAGGGCGAGGAACGCATGGCGTTCTGGGGCGAGATCTACGAGACCCTGCTGGCCTTCCACCTGCTGGGGCCGACGATCGTCACCCTGTTCGCGCCCAAGCACGGCAAGTTCAACGTCACCGACAAGGGCGGCCGGCTGGAGAAGGGCTATTTCGACTGGTCGCTGATGTGGCCGCACATCGTGGTCGCGGGCCTGCTGATCGCCGGCCTCTGCTTCGCCATGTGGCGGCTGGCGACGGCCGAGCCGGACTTCGTGCTGGTCGGCACCCTGGTGCTCAACGCCTTCTGGACCCTGTTCAGCCTGCTGGTGCTGCTGACCGCCATCGCCGTCGGCCGCGAGACCCGGCAGGTGCGCCAGCACGTCCGCATCGAGGCCTCTCTGCCCGCCCGCCTGCGGCTGACCAACGGCGAGGTGCTGGAGGTTCAGACCCTGGAGGTCTCGATGGGCGGCCTGTCGGCGATCATTCCCGACGGCTTCTGGGGCGACGAACGCCAGCTCGACACGGTCGAGTTCCTGCAGGACGAGCGCGCCCGTCCGTTCAAGGCGCGGTCCATCATGTTCGACAAGGGGGTCCTGAGAGTGCAGTTCCTGCCGCTCGGCTTCGCCGAACGCCGCGACCTGGTGCGCAACGTCGTCGGCCGCGCCGACGCCTGGGTGCCCAACGCCCACTGGGCGCCGGTGCGCCCCCTGGCCGCCCTGGCGGGGCTGGTCCGGGCCAGCGCCAGCATCTTGTTCTGGTGGCGGGCGGCCAAGCCCGCGGCCCTGGCGCCGCGCTCGCGCACGGGTGGCGGACCCGACGGCGGCCGGGCGGCGGTGATCGTCGCGGGCCTGCTGCTGGCCGGCGGCCTGGGCTGGAGCGGGCAGGCGAGGGCGCAGGGTCCCGCGCCCGTCGCGGCGACGCCGTCCGGCTCGACCCGCGTGCTGACCCTCAAGGACCTGGGCTTTGGCCAGTCCCTGCGCCTGCGCGGCGTGCAGGGCGAGGCCGGCGTCGACTTCACCCTGCGCCGCGACGAGGTGGTGACCGCCGCCCGGCTGGTGGTCTCGGGCGCCTATTCGCCGTCGCTGCTGGGCGACCTGTCGCAGCTGGCCGTGACCCTGAACGGCGAGCCGGCCGGCGCGGTCATGCTGACCCCGGACCGGGCGGCCGGAACCGAGTGGTCGATCCCGATCGATCCGGCCCTGTTCCTGCGCGACAACAATCTGAACCTCCGCTTCATCGGCCACTACACCCGCGCCTGCGAGGACCCGCAGCATTCGTCGCTGTGGATGACGCTCAGCAACCAGCGCTCGCGGCTGGAGCTGACGGTCTCGCGCCTGCCGGCGAGCCCGGACCTGGCGATGCTGCCCGGGCCGTTCTTCGACAAGGGCGGCGGCAAGCTGGTGCTGCCGTTCGTGTTCGCCGAGACCCCCTCCGACGCGGTGCTGCGCGGGGCGGGGGCGGCGGCCTCCTATTTCGGCATGCGGGCCAGCTATCGCGGCTTCGCCTTCCCGACCCTGATCGGCGCCCTGCCGCAGGGCGAGGGCGTGGTGTTCGGCCAGTCGGGCCAGACGATCGGCGGCCTGACCCTGCCGCAGGTGAACGGTCCGACCCTGGCCGTGGTCGCCAACCCTCAGGCCCCCGACCATCGCCTGCTGCTGGTGCTCGGCCGCGACACCTCCGAGATCCGCCGCGCGGCCCTGGCGCTCAGTATCTCGCAGGGCGGGCTGAACGGCGCCATGGCCCAGGTCGACACCGCCCTGATCGCCCCGCGCGCGGCCTATGACGCCCCGCGCTGGCTGCGCATGGATCGTCCCGTTCGCCTGGGCGAGCTGGTCGACGCCCAGCTCCTGCAGGCGCCGGGCCTGTCGCCGGCCCCGGTGTCCGTGCCGTTCCGCGTCGCCCCCGACCTCTTCCTGTGGCCGGTGCAGGGCGCGCCGCTGCGCGTGCGCTACCGCTATCCGAAGGGGCCGTGGTTCGACCGCGAGCAGTCGCGCCTCGACGTGTCGCTGAACGGCCAGTACCTGCGCTCCTACCGGCTCAGCGCCCAGGACAGGACGGCCGAGGTGCGGGGTCTGTTCAACCGCTTCGCCCGCAACGAGCACAGCCTGGACCTGCCGCCCTATCTGCTGTTCGGCGCCAGCCAGCTGCAGTTCTATTTCGACATCAAGAGCAACAAGACCGGGGCCTGCCAGGGCCAGCTGCCGACCAACGTCCACAGCGGGATCGATCCGGACACCTCGATCGACCTCAGCGGCGGCCGCCACTTCGCGGCCCTGCCGAACCTGGCCTTCTTCGCCAGCGCCGGCTTCCCGTTCACCCGCAACGCCGACCTCGACAAGACCACCGTCGTGCTCGACGCCAATCCCGGAGCGGCCGACATCGAGGCCTATCTGGCGCTGATGGGCCGGTTCGGCGACGTCACCGGCGCGCCGGTCACCCGGGTGGCGATCGCGCGCGACGCCGACACGGCGTCGCTGAAGGGCCGCGACGTGCTGCTGATCGGCCGTCCGGACATGGTCCGCCGGTTCGGGGCGCTGTTCGCCGGCGCGCCGGTGCGCTTCGAGGACGACCGGCTGCGCTTGAAGCTGGCCGCGCCGATCGAGCGCCTGTTCCTGATGGCCGACGGCGAGGCCTCGGCCGGCCGCGACCACGCCGACGACCTGCTGGTGGCCGGCGAGGGCTTCGAGGGCCTGGTCAGCTTCCGCTCGCCCTTCGATCGCGGCCGGGCGGTGGTGGCCGTGCTGGCCAGCGACCCGACCCGCCTGCCGGCGGTGGTGGCCCGCCTCGACGACCCTGCCCAGAACGCCCGCATCCAGGGCGACCTGGCCATCGTCACCGAGGAGGGCTTCTCCAGCTTCCAGGTCGGCAAGGTGTTCCACACCGGCGACCTGCCCTGGTGGGTCTACGGCATGTGGTGGCTCAGCCAGCGGCCGCTGCTGCTGGCGCTGTCGATCTTCGGCGTCGGCCTGGCCCTATCGTTCCCGCTCATCGTCGCGCTGAAGGCCATCGCGCGGCGCCGTCTCGAAGGTAGCGCCAAGTGAAGTCCCTGCGTCGCATGTCCGTGGAAGCCGCCCTTGCCGCCATCCTGCTGGCGGGCGGGACGGCCTCCGTCGCCCAGGCGCAGAGCGGAAGCGCGGCGGTCGGCGCCCTGGTGCGCCAGGGCGATTTCTGGAGCCAGAAGGGTCGCAAGGACCTGGCGGCGGACGCCTACAAGCGCGCCCTGGCGGCCGATCCCAACAACGCCGCGGCCAAGCGGGGTCTTGCGGCCCTCGACGCGCCGGGCGGCGGGGCGAAAGCGCCCGTGGGCGGAACTTCGGCCGGCGGCGCCGACCTGGCCAAGGCCCGGGGTCTGGCCCAGCGGGGCGAGAACGCGGCCGCCGCGGCGGCCTACCGCCAGGCGTTCGGCGGCTCGACCCCGCCCGACGCCGTCGCGCTGGAATACTATCAGACCCTGGCCGGCGCGCCGGGCGGCGTCGCCCAGGCCCAGACGGGTCTGCGGACGCTGTCGGCCCGTAAGCCGGGCGACCAGAACGTGCAGCTGGCGCTGGGCCAAGCCCTGACCTATCGCGAGGGCACCCGCCGCGAGGGCGTGGCCCTGCTGGCCCGCCTGGCGGGCGGCGGCGGTTCCGCCGCCGGCAAGGCCGCCAGCGCCTGGCGCCAGGCCCTGACCTGGATGGACGAGAGCCCGCGCAACGCCGACCTGTTCGGCGACTATCTGGCCGCCCGTCCCAACGACGCCGAGATCTCGCGCAAGCTGGCCGCGGCCCGCACCGCGCCCAAGGCTCCGGCCGCCGCGGCTGTCGATCCCTCGGCGGGCGACCGGGCCAAGGGCTTCGAGGCTTTGCAGGGCGGCGACGTCGCCGAGGCCGAACGGCGCTTCCAGACGGCCCTGGCCCGCCGCGCGGGCGACGCCGACGCCCTGGGTGGGCTTGGCCTCGTGCGGCTCCAGGCCCAGCGCTTCAGCGAGGCCGCCGATCTGCTGGGACGGGCCAGCCGGTCCAGCCCCGCCAGCGCCGGCCGCTGGAAGGAGGCCCTGACCAGCGCCCGCTTCTACGCCGGCCTCCAGGACGCCCAGGCAGCGCTCGACCAGGGCCAGGTGATCAAGGCCGAGCAGACGCTGCGGCCGCTGACCGCCGAGACCTATCCCGACCGCCTGCTGGCGCGGGGCCTTCTGGCCGAGGCGCTGCGCCGCCAGGGCAAGGCGGTCGAGGCCGAGAGCGCCTATCGCGCCGTGCTGGCGGCCGCGCCCAACCAGGCCGAGGCCCAGCAGGGTCTGGTCCAGGTGCTGCTCGACCAGGGTCGCACGGCCGAGGCCGACGCCGTGGCGGCCGCCTCGCCGGCCCTGCAGCCGGACGCCAGCGGCCAGAACGTGCTGCGCGGCCGCATCGACCACGAGCGCGCCAGCCAGCTGTGGGCCAATGGCGACCTGTCGGGCGCCAACGCCGCCTTCGAGAGCGCTCTGGCCGCCGCCCCGTCCGATCCGTGGGTGCGGCTCGACTTCGCCCGCTTCCTGGCCGGTCAGGGCGAGGCCCAGGCCGCCGAGGGGCTGATGGCCCCGGTCGGCGCCGGAACCCAACCCGAGCAGATCCACGCCGCCGCCGTCTTCGCCGACCAGCAGGGCCGTCCGTCCGAGGCCCTGGCCCTGCTCGACCGCGCGCCCGTCGGCAAGATGACGCCGGAGATGACGGCCCTGCGCGGCCGGCTCGAGATCGACGCCGCCATCGACCAGGCCAAACAGGGCGGCGGCGTCGCCTCGTTGCGCGCCCTGGCCGCCCGCCCGGCGCTGCCGGTCGCGGCGCAGGGCCGCCTGGCCTCGGCGCTCTACGACCTGGGCGACCGCCAGACCGCCCTGGCCATGGCCCAGCGCACCCTGGTCGAGGGCGTCACCGAGGTGCCGGCCGGCTATGACGGCATGGTCGCGGTGCTGGCCAAGGCCGGACGCGACGCCGAGGCCGCCGCCATCATCCGCCAGGCCTCCTCTCGTTCCGGCGCTTCGCCGGACGGGGTTCGAGCGGTCGCCGACCTGACCGCCACCCTCGGGGCCGAGCGGGCCGACCGCCTGCGCCAGGCCGGGGATCTGGCCAGCGCCTTCGACGTGCTGTCGGCCGCCTTCGCGGTGGCCCCCCGCAACACCCGCCTGCTGGCCCCGCTGGGCCGCGTCTACCAGGACGGCCGGATGTACGACGAGGCCGCCCAGGCCTTCGCCGTCCTGCTGCGCGCCAAGCCGGGCGACAAGGAGGCCCTGATCGGCCTGGCCGACGCCTCGGCCGCCAAGGGCGACGTGGCGAGCGCCCGCCGCACGCTCGCCCAGGCGATCGCCGCCAGCCCGCGCGACGCCGACCTCTATCTCGCCTCGGCCCGGGTCGAGCGCCAGGCCGGCGACGAGAAGGCGGCGCTGGAGGCCCTGCGCATGGCCCGCACCCTGCGCGAGCGGCGACCGACCTTCGGCTCGGGTCTCGACGCCGTGCTGGCGCCGGGCGGCTCGAACGCCACCCCGGGCGGCGGCCTTGGCCCCAACCCGTTCACGGCCGGCGGCGTTCCGGCGCGGGCGGCGGTGCTGCCGGTGGCGGCCGGCCGCTACGACCTGATGACCTCGGCCGCCGCCGCGCCCCTCACGGGCGTCGACATCGCGTCCGGCGGCGACCAGCTGGCCGGCGTGCTGACCCCGGCCGCGCCAACGCCAGCCGCCGAGCGCGGCTTCGCCGGCGTGGCCTTCCCGTTCACCGGCCGCAACGGCCGCGCGGGCGAGGCGGCCTCGCCGCGTCCCACGTCCACCGTCTCGCCGTCGCCGGGCAATCCGTTCGTGGCGCCGGCCGCGCGCGACCCGGTGGTCGGCGACATCGACCGCCAGATCGCCGAGATCACCGCCCGCACCGCCGCCGAGGTGTCCGGCTCGGCCCAGATCCGCGCCCGCTCGGGCGAGGCGGGCCTGGGGCGGCTGCACGAGCTGTCGGCCCGGGCCGCCGCCTCGGCGTCGCTGGGCGAGGTGCGGTTCACCGCCTCGATCTCGCCGGTCAGCATCGACGGCGGCACGCCCTCGGGCTCGGCCGAGCAGCGCTACGGCGCCAACCAGATCATCAACGCCCGCGCCATCGTCGGCGCCTTCGCGCCGGTCTACGCCGCCGCCCCGCCGCAGAGCGCCTCGGGAGCGGCGATAAACCTGGCCATGGCGGCGGGACCCCTGTCGGCCGACGTCGGCACGACCCCGATCGGCTTCGGCGACATCGATGTCGCCGGCGGCGTGGCGTTCTCGCCGCGCCTGGGCGCGAACGGCCAGGGCAAGCTGTGGATCGAGCGCCGCCCGGTCACCGACAGCGTCGCAGCCTATGCCGGGGCCCGCGATCCGGTCACCGGCCAGCGCTGGGGCCGCGTCATGCGCACCGGCGGCGGGGTCAGCCTGTCCTACGACGACGGCGCCTCGGGGCTCTATGGCGACGCCAGCTACGGGCACTACGACGGCGAGCACGTGGCCGACAACGACAGCTACCAGGTCAATCTGGGCGGCTACATCCGCCCCTATCGCCGTGGCGAGACGCAGGTGCAGGTCGGCTTCAACCTCAACCAGCAGGGTTTCGACAACAACCAGAACTTCTTCAGCCTGGGCCACGGCGGCTATTTCAGCCCCAAGTCGTTCACCAGCCTGACCGCGCCGATCAGCGTCACCGGCCGCCAGGGGCCGTGGAAGTTCAAGGGCGCGATCGCGCCGGGCTACCAGACCTACAACCAGGCCGGGGCGGCCTACTTCCCGATGGACGTCGCCTTGCAGACCGAGCTCAACACCCTGGCCCTGTCCGACAGCGACGTCTTCCCGCGCTATCTGGCGGAGAGCGCCAGCGGCTTTGGCATATCGGGCGGGCTGTCGGCCGACTACCAGTTCCGGCCCGGCGCCAGCATCGGCGGGGCCGTCAACTTCAACACCTTCGGCGTCTATAACGAGACCGCCGTCAGCGTGGGCGTGAAGCAGACCCTGGGCGGGGAGGGCGGCCGATGAGCGGAGATGACGCCCAGGCCAGAGACCTCGACTACCTGAACCGTCGCCGCGTCAGCCCGCAGTGGTCGCCATTCCTGGCGGCCCTGGCCGGGGAGCTGACCGCCGTCGCCGACCCGACCGCCGCCCGGCGTTTCCTGCGGGCCACGGGCGAGCGCATGGCTCGCCGCTTCGCCCTGCCCACGGTCGAGACGCTCGACGAGCTGGAGACGCAGCTCAACGTCGTGCTCGGCGGGATGGACTGGGGCTGGACCCGGCTGGCGGCGGCGGACGATCATATCCTCATCACCCATGGGGCCTGTCCCAATGCGCTCGACGACGATGATAGACGAGCCTGGCCGCCGCTCATGGCCGAGGTTCTGGCGGGGGCCTACGGCGCCTGGCTCGCCGCCCAGGGCAGTCCCGGCGGCGTCACCACCTGCCGCGATCCTTCGGCTTCGCCGCTGGTGTTCGAGCACCGGGTCTAGGCTGCTGATGGCGGTGGTGATCGCCGCGACCGGAGCCTCGGGCGCCTGCGCCAGGCCGCCCGCCGAGGGCTGGGCCGCGTTCAAGGCCGCCTATGTGCAACCCGACGGCCGCACGATCGATCCCGAGAACGGCGGCGTCAGCCACAGCGAGAGCCAAGGCTACACCATGCTGCTGGCCGAGGGCCACGGCGATCGCGAGACCTTCGACCGGGCGTGGAACTGGACCCGGACCAACCTGGCCCAAAAGAACGCGCCGCTGCTGGCCTGGCGCTACGACCCCCGCGCGAAGCCGCCCGTCGCCGACCAGAACAACGCCGCCGACGGCGACGTGCTGGCGGCCTGGGCGCTGCTGCGGGCCGGGCGGCGCTGGCGCGACGACGACTATCTGGTCGCGTCCAAGGCCCTCCGCGACGCCATCGCCGAGCGGCTGGTGGTCGAGGTCGGCGGGCGCACGGTGCTGCTGCCGGGGCTGGAGGGCTTTCGCGGCCCGGCCGGGGTGATCGTTAATCCGTCCTATTTCATCCTGCCGGCCTTCCAGGACTTCGCATCCGCCGACGGGGCCGAGGCGCCGTGGCGGACCCTGATCGCCGACGGTGTGACCCTGGCGCGCGATGGCCTGTTCGGGCCCCAGAAGGTTCCGCCCGACTGGCTGCTGGTGCGTCCCGACGGCAGCCTGGCGCCGGCCCCGGACAAGCCGCCGCTGTTCGGTTTCGACGCCATCCGGGCGCCGCTCTACCTGGCCTGGGGCGGCCAGGATTCGCTGGCGGCGGAGACCGCGAACTACTGGCGCGGCAACATTCAAGCCCAAAAACGGCCACCCGCATGGGTCAATATGTCCGACGGTCATGAAGCCGACTTTCCGCTATCTAGCGGGGGTGTCGACATCGCCGCCCTGGCGCTGAACGACCCGTCGATCCAGAGGCTTCGGGGGACGCCGCCGGATCGCACGTACTACTCGTCCGCCCTCGTCCTGCTCGCCGAAATGGCGGGGAAGGAAAGGCGGGCCAGACGACCTTGAACCCCGAACCGCCTTGCGGTGGAGCCACGACATGTCCGGCGACGTCAACCGCCTCTTCTCGATGATCAACCAGATCAATCTGCCGTATCAGATCTTCGAGACGGCGGAGACCGAGGCCGATTTCGAACCCGAGCGCGGGCGCCCCTCGCTGCAGGCCGAGGCCGAAGCCATGGTCCGCGCGCTGGAAGGCTTCTTCGGCTGCCCGCCGGCCGCCGCCAACGAAGACGTCGTCGCCTGCGACATCGGCTTCCTGCAAGCCTATGCCGAAAAGCCCGCGCCGGTTTCCGCCGCCGCCAGCACGCAGCCGGGCGACAACCGGCTGTCGGACATCTTCAAGCGCATGCGCGAACGGGCCTGAAGCCGGCCCCTCTCCGCGCCTCGCCGCCAAGGCGGGATCCAAGCTGACGCCCTTATCCCCATAACCGTGAAATCCCGTATTGTAGGATTAATCGGCTTCGGTATGGTAGCGCTCACAATATCAAGGACGACCCCGGCTCGGGCCTGAGGATCGTCCGGAGCGCAGCGGGGGAAACGAGATGCTTTTCGATCGGATGAAGCCTGTCCTGGGACCGGCCCTGGGCGGCGCGGCCCTGGCCCTGATGCTGGCCGTGGGCGGCCCGGCGGCCCAGGCCCGCGCGGCCGACCAGCCCTACGCCTGGGCCAGCGTGCCCTATGGCGCGGGCGGCTATGTCGACGGTTTCGTCTATCATCCGCGCGAGAAGGGCCTGCTCTACGCCCGCACCGACGTCGGCGGCGCCTATCGCTACGACTACGCGGCCAAGCGCTGGATCCCGCTGCTCGACCACCTGCCGCGCGAGGACGCCGACCTGATGGGCGTGCTCAGCCTGGCGGTCGATCCGGCCGATCCCAACAAGCTCTACGCCGTCTGCGGCCTCTATCTGCAGGACTGGGGGCGCAAGGGCGCCGTGCTGCGCTCCGACGACCGGGGCGCGACCTGGAAGAAGACCGAGCTGCCGATCCGGGTGGGCGGGAACGCTGACGGGCGCGGGGCGGGCGAGCGGCTGATGGTCGATCCGACCGATCCGAAGACCATCTATTTCGGCTCCAATCAGGACGGGCTTTGGCGCAGCACAGACAGCGGTGTCAGCTTCGCCAAGGTCGCCGCCTCGCCGGCGCGGGCGATCAATCTGGTGATCTTCGAGCCGAAGAGCGGCGACCTCTATGTCGGCGGGGCCGACGGCAAGGGCGGTCTGTTCGTCAGCCATGATCGCGGCGCCTCGTTCCAGCCGGTGGCGGGCGCGCCGGCCCAGCTGCCGCAGCGGGCCGTGTTCGCTCCCGACGGAACGCTCTACGTCGCCTTCGCCGAGGGGGACGGAAGCGCCTTCGCCGTCAATCCCAGCCACGCCAAGGGCGGCAGCGTGCAGAAGCGCGACCCGGCCTCGGGCAAGTGGCGCGACATCTCACCCCTGAAGGGCGAGGCCCGCCAGGGCGGCTTTTCGGGGATCGATGTCGGGCCGGACGGCGCGCTGGTGGTCTCGACCCTCGACCGCTGGTGGCCCAACGACGACATCTTCGTCTCGCGCGACGGCGGGGCCAAGTGGAGCGCGCTCAGCCGCCAGGCCGGCTTCTCGGCCGGGGCCTATCCGTGGCTGGCCGAGACCAATCCCGAGCGCAAGATGGGCGGCTGGATCTCGGCCCTGCGGGTCAATCCGTTCAACGCCGACGAGCTGATCTACGGCCACGGCGGCGGCCTGTGGATGAGCCGCAACTTCACCGCCGCCGGCGGCGAGGCCCCAGTGGCGCTGGACGCCCGGATCGACAATCTGGAAGAGGGCGCGGTCACCCAGCTGGTCTCGCCCACCGGCGGGGCGACCCTGCTGGCGGCCATGGGCGACACCGCCGGGGCGGCCTGGGACGACGTCACCCGTCCGCCCGCCAACGGCCTGTTCCGCCCCAACACCGAGAGCAACTGGAGCGTCGACTACGCCGGCCAGAAGCCCGGCTACATCGTCCGCACGGCCAACGGCAAGGCCAACGCTTTCTACTCCACCAGCGGCGGCGCCGATTGGCGGCCGATGCCGGCCCAGCCCTACAAGCTCCCCGGCGAAGGCCAGCCCTGGCGCGGGCCGGGCGCGATCGCGGTGTCGGCCAAGGGCTCGGCCCTGCTGTGGGCGCCCGAGAAGGACGTCGGCTACGCCTCGCTGGACGGCGGCAAGACCTGGACGGCCTCGGCCGGCTGGCCCGCCGCTGGCGACCAGACCCTGGTTCCGGTCGCCGACAAGGTGGTCGAGCGGGTGTTCTACGTGCACGACCGGGCCGGTGGCCGCGTGCTGGTCAGCGTCGACGGCGGCCTGACCTTCACGCCGATCGCCTCGGGCCTGCCGGCGACCCAGCACTGGGATCGCGCCCAGCTGGCCGTCGTGCCGACCCGGATGCGCGACCTGTGGATCGCCCTGCCGTCGGGCCTGCTGCATTCGCGCGACGCCGGCGCGCCGTTCAAGCCGGCCCGCAAGGTCGATGCGGCCTGGTCGGTCAGCTTCGGCGCGCCCAGGGAGAAGGACGGCTACCCGGCGGTCTATCTCTACGGCAAGGTCGATGGACGCGGCGGCCTGTGGCGCTCGGACGACGAGGGCGCGTCCTGGACGCGGATCAACGACGACGCCCACCAGTTCGGCGACATCCAGGGCGTGGCCGGGGACCTCCTGGAGTACGGCGTCGTCTACATCGCCCCGCACGGTCGCGGCGTGCTGGTCGGGCGGCCGCCAAAGGCGCCGTAAGGCGCCTCGAGGTCTAGTCCAGCTCGTTCAGCCAGCCTTCCCAGCGCCGCTTGGCCAGGTCGGGGTCGTTGCGGGGCTTGTCGCCGACGGCCTCGCGATAGGCCTGCAGCCCTGCGCCGTAGACTTCGGCGAACAATCGCTCCATCTGCGCGACGCCGCCGAAGCCGAGGCGCTCGGCCAGTTCGTCCTCGCCCGGGGCCGCGTGGCCCTGGGCGTCGAGCACGGCGCGCAGGGCGTCCAGGCGGATCAGCTGGATGAACCGCGCCACCCCGCCCTGCTTGTCGAACAGCCGGTAGAGCGACGAGCGCGAGATGCCGGCCCCGGCGCTGATGGCCTCGACCGACAGCGTCTTGTCGGCCAGCCTGGGCAGCACGAAGCGGCGCACGCTCTCGCGGCGGGCCAGGTCGCGGCGCTGGTCTTCGCGGCCGGTGCGGGCCGCGTCGCCGCCGACCGACGACAGGATGTCGATGAAGGCCCGGCCCAGGGCGGGCAGGGCGGTCGGGGCCAGGCCGTCGCCGCGCCGGGCAAGGGACGAGAGGAAGTCGGCCAGGACAAGGTTGTCCGGCGGGGTCAGGATCTGGCCGTGCAGCCGTCCGGCCGGGCCGAGCGCCGCCTCGATCACGTCGCGGGCGATGCTGGCGGTCAGGATCACGGCGTCGTGGTGATCGGTGCGCATCGGCCGGCGGGTGTCGAGCAGTACGCCTTCGCCCGGTCCCAGGGTCCGGGGCGGTCCCGGCGCGTCCAGCCGCACCTCGCCCTCGACCACGTGCGTCAGGACGAAGTGGTCGAAGCCGTCGCCGGCGATCCGCTCGCGCCGGGCATGGACCACGCCCGACAGCCGGCGCTCGAACAGCAGGATCTTGTCCAGCCGCCAGGCCCGCACCCGGGCGAAGAACGGGCCTTCGCTCTGACTGACGTCGGAGCCGCGCGAATAGAGGGTCGCATAGAGCGCGAAGGCCTCGTCGGCCGGATGCTCGTCGCTCGAGAAATGGAAGCTGTCGGTCACCGAAGCAGACATCTAGGCGCGCGCCATCTCGCTCGTCTCTTGCGCCAGCCGCCGCCAGGGCTCCGCCCCGAGAAACGCGGCGAGCCCGGCCAGCGATCCCGCCGCCGTCATCACCGCCGCCAGGGCCATGGCCAGGCCGTGCGGTCCGCAGAACAGCCGGTCGCTCAGCAGGCCGGTCAGCAGCGGGCCGAAACCCAGGCCCGCCACCGTGACGAAGGCCAGGTAGAGGCCGTTCATGGCCGGGCGCAGATGCGGCGGGCTGAGCGGCTGCAGGCCGGCTAGGGCCGCCAGGGCCGCCGCCCCGCCGCCGGCCGTGATCAGGAAAAGGGCCGCCGCCGCCGTCGCCGGCGAGCCGGCGCGGCTCAGCAGCAGGGCGCCCAGCACGGCGAGCAGGGCGCCGCCGGTCACGACCAGGGCCGGTCCGCCGCCGGCCTTGCGCCGTTGGTCCAGCAGCCAGCCGCCGCCCAGGTGTCCGGCCGGGGCTGCGACCAGCACCACCAGGCCGGCCAGCAGGGCGCTGGCGGCCGGGGTGAGGCCGCAGGCGCGGTTGACGATCGACGGCGCCCAGGCCGCGGCGGCCTGCACCAGCAGGATCACCGCGCCGGCCGCCAGGAAATGCAGGCCAAGGCCCGCCGGCCGCGCGGCCAGATGGGCCAGCGCCTGGGCCAGGCCCTGTCCCCGGGGAACGGCCTTGTCGTGGCCGCGCACGCGCCATGCCAGCAGGGCGACCAGCATCAGATTGGGCAGGGTCAGCAGGAGGATGGCCGCGCGCCACGGCGCGTGACCGAAGGCCTGGAAGATCCCCGCCGAAAAGGCGCCCAGGGCCAGACCCCCGGCCAGCAGGGCGCCGCTGCGGCCCATCGACGATCCCGAGGTGAACACCGACACCCAGCGCGACAGCCGCGCGGCGGGGGCCCCGGCCACGATCACGGCCAGGGCCGTCGGCGCGAACACCGCCTGGGCCAGGCCCAGCACCAGGCGCGAGGCGAACAGGGCGGCGTAGGACTGGGCGAAGGCCATGGCCATGGTGGCCAGGGTCCAGAGGGCGGCGGACCCCGCCAGCAGCAGTCCGCGCGGCAGGCGGTGGCCGCGATGGCCGGTGACCAGGGTGGCGACGGTGTAGAGCGCCACGAAGGCTGGCCCCTGCAACGCGCCCAACTGGGTGTCGGTCAGCTGGAAGCCGGCCTTGAGGGCGGGGGCGTAGACGCTGGGCACGGCCCGGTCGACGAAGGCCATGAAATGGCCGGCGGCTAGCAGCAGGACGATTGGGAAGTCGAGAAGCGGGCCTTCATCCGGGCCCTGCCGTACGCGCTCTGACATCGGGCTCTGAAAGCTTTCCGGGAGCGCACTGTTTCCCCCGCGCGAAGTCGTAGTTAACGCAACCGCATGTACTGTCCAGCCCTTCGCGGCGCGCCGTGTCGCGGAATGTTCCAGGTTTGGGACGCGACAATTCCCCGGAGCGGGTGCTAGCCGTCGCCCTCGAGCGCTTCCATCGCATGGCGAGGGAAGCGACGAGCGTCTCCTGCGTTCTGGCCGGGCCCGTCGATCCCTCGATCCCCGCCGCAACGCTGCCGGGGGACGGCTCGACGTCGTCACGCACTCCACAAGCGGTCGGCGGCGTCGAGACGGACCCGACGAGATTTCGCCCGCGGCCGCGATGATCGGCGCCCGGGCGACGACAGCCTTCGCCGCTTCCTCCAAGCGGTGAAGAGGAGAGGGTGGCCTGGCTGCAGGGTCGTGGGGGCGATCCGCGGCCCGGTCCGCGACCAGCGACGCGCATTCTGCGCCGCTGGTCGCCTCCCCGCTGATCAAACAGCGCTCACCATCCAGCGTTTTGCCAATAATCGCCTGGGTTGATCTGGACGCTGATTGCGAACAGGACGATTATTTCCAAACTCGCGCGAAGACCGGCGCGAGGCGATCACGACGTCCGTGGACCGATCGTTTCAGAGGAGGTTCTGTCGAGATATCGACGAAACTCGCTCACTGTGGCGCCAGCGCCACAGCCGATTTGCGAGGTCACGCGTTTGTCGTCGTGGAAGCCGCCCCGCGGGGGGCGTCCTGGCTAATTTTAAGAGGGTTCTCACATGAAATTCGGGTTGCTGGCTGGCGTCGCAGCCGTCGCGCTTTGCGCGGCGTCAGGCGCCTCCGCCCAAAGCGCGTTGAGCGGATGGTACGTGGCCGGCGACGTCGGTTACCACTCGACCGAGGGCGTTGAAACGAGTTCGTCGGTGGACGCCTCCGACGGCCGTCCCTACGACTGGACCTTCTCGACCGACAAGGACTGGGCGGGCTTCGCGCGCCTCGGTTACCGTCTGTCGCCGAACTGGCGCGTCGAAGGCGAATACGGCTACCGCGGCGGCGACATCAAGGGCGTCCGCTCCGAGGATGGCTCGCGTCCGCAGCCGCTGGGCCTCTGCACCGCCGGTCCGGTCCGCACGACGACCAGCCCGACCTGCGGCGAGCCGAACGGCGAGCTGAAGGCCACCACCCTGATGGCCAACGTCATCTATGACTTCCTGCCCGACTCGTCCTGGCGTCCGTTCGTCGGCGTCGGCGTCGGTACGGCCTGGGTGCACAACAAGGTCTACGGCCAACTGAGCGGCGTGCCGACCGGCGCGGCGCCCTACCAGAACCTCAGCATCGACGACGTCGATCAGGCGTTCGCCTATCAAGGCCTGCTGGGCCTGGCCTGGGACATCACCCCGAACTGGTCGCTCGACCTGACGGGCCGCTACCTGACCGCCAAGAACGTCACCTGGGGTTCGGTCTCGACGAACGTGGGCGCGGCCGGTCCGGCCCCGACCTCGCTCGGCTACTTCGAAGGCGACTACAAGGACAGCTCGATCACCCTGGGTGTGCGCTACACCTTCGGCTCGCCGCCGCCCCCGCCGCCTCCGCCCCCGCCGCCGCCTCCCCCGCCGCCTCCGCCGCCCGAGCCCCCGGCTCCGCCGCCCCCGCCGCCGCCTCCGCCGGCCTACGAGGCCCGCGAGTTCGTGGTCTACTTCCCGTTCGATCAGTACGTGCTGACGCCGGAAGCCCAGGCCGTGGTGCAGCAGGCCGCTGACTACGCCAAGGGTGGCAACGCGACCAAGATCACGGTCGTGGGCCACACCGACACCTCGGGCTCGCCGAAGTACAACGTCCGCCTGTCGGAACGTCGTGCGAAGGCCGTGGCTGATGGTCTGGTCGGCGCCGGCGTCCCCGCCACGACCCTGGCGGTCGACTGGAAGGGTGAAAGCGCTCCGGCCGTCGCCACCGGCGACGGCGTGAAGGAACCGCTGAACCGTCGTTCGACGATCTCGATCAACTTCTAAGATCGGATCCCGGACGGAGGCTTCACGCTTCCCGACGAAATGCGAAGGCCCCGGAGGAAACTCCGGGGCCTTTTGCTTTTGATCCTCCCCCGAGTAGCGAAGCGAAACGGGGGAGGGGGACCGCGAAGCGGTGGAGGGGGCGAGACTGGGCTCGGCGCTCTGTCACTCGCCCCCTCCGTCACGCCGCGTATCCGCGACGCGCCACCTCCCCCGCTGCGCGAGGGAGGAGCATGGGCGCGCTGGGAGAGGGATCAGCGATTGGGCTCCACCAACCCCGCCAGCGCCCGCGGCAGCGGCGACGGCGCGCCCAGCATCAGGGCCACCATATGCTCGGCCAGCAGCGGGGCGGTGGTGAAGCCTCGCCCGCCCAGGCCGCCCAGCACGAACAGGCCGTCCGGCGCGCCGGGAACCGCGCCCGCCAGGGGCAGGTGGTCGGCCGTCGTGGCGCGCACGGCGGCGCGGCCGTCGAGCGGGGCAGCCGCGATGCGGGCGGCGAGGTCCGGCCGCCCCTTGGCCAGGGCCGCGCGGTTGCGGGCGTGATCGGCCTCGCGAAGCTCGGTCGCCGTCTCGCCCCGGTCGTGGGTGGCGCCGAACAGCACGCCGCCCTCGCGCGTGGGAACGGCGTAGCCGCCGAAGGCGGCGGGGGTGATCGCCGTGTCGATAGGGCCGGTCCAGCTGGTCTGGCCGCGCACCGGGCGGATGGACGCCTCAGGCCAGAGCCGGACCAGGTCGGCGCCGCCGGCCAGCACGACGGCGTCCGCGGTCGCCAGAACCGCGCCGGCCTCGTCCAGCAGACGCCAGCCGTCGTCGCTGGGCTCGATCCGCGCGACCTCGGCGGCGATCGCCTCGCCGCGCCAGGCGGCGAGGACGGCGGCGGGTTCGACCACGCGGGCCAGGGTCATGGAGAGCGCGCCGCTCGCCGGCCCGCCCAGGGCGGCGCTCGCGGCCTCGGCGTCCAGGACGGTCATTTCGCCGGCGGCGAACAGGTCTTGGTCGGTGACGGCGGCGAAGCGGTCGGGATCCTTGGGGCCGGTCGCCAGCCGCAGCACGCCGCGCGCCAGCACCGCGTCGGGAAGGGTCTCGTAGAGGGCGGCGGCGCGGGCCAGGGCCTGGGCCGGAAAGGCCGCGCGCGGGCCGCCGCCGGCGTCCAGCGCCGGGGTGACCAGGGCGGCCGGGTTGCCGGAGGCCGGGTCGCGGCCGGCGTCGATCACCGTCACGGCCAGGCCCTCGGCCCGGGCGGCGCGGGCCAGGCTGGCCGCCGCGATGCCGCCGCCGACGATCGCCAGGCTCCTGGGCCGGCGCGGCGCGGGGCGCTCGCCGGGAAAGGTCGCCTCCAGCCGTTCCTTCTTGCGGCCGAAACCGGGGCGCTTTTCCCAGGAGAAGCCGGCGGCGGCCAGGCCACGGCGCACGGCCCCGGCGACGGTGAAGGTCGCGGCCTTCGCGCCGGGTGCGGTGCGGGCGGCGACGGCGGCGAGGATCTCTTCGCTCCACATGGCCGGATTGAGGGCCGGCGAGAAGCCGTCGAGGAACCAGGCGTCGGCCGCGCCGCTCCAGGCCTCCAGCGCTTCCGCCACGTCCATGACGGCCAGGTCCAGCACCGCGTCGAAGCCGGGCAGGTCGATGCGGTGGAAGCCGCGCGCGGCGCTGGGCCAATGGTCGAGCAGCACCTGGGCGGCCTCGCCCAGTTCCGGCCAGACGGCCAGGGCGCGGGCGGCCTCGTCGCGGGTGATCGGGTGGGCCTCGATCGAGAAGATGTTGAGTTTGGAACCCGGGGGCTTTTCCCGCCGCCACAGATCCAGCAGGGCGGCGATGTTCAGCCCCGTGCCGAAGCCCAGTTCGCCGACCACGAACCGGTCGCGCCCCGCCCAGGCGCCCGGCAGGCCGCAGCCGTCGAGGAACACCGCCCGCGTCTCGGCCAGGCCGTCGGCGCTGGAGAAGTAGACGTCGCCATAGAGCCGCGACTGCGGCAGGCCGTCCTCGCGCCAGATCAGCGGGGAGCCCGGGGCGGTGTCTGAAGAGTCGGAAGTCATGGCGCCATCATAGAAGAAGGGCCGCCCTCGCGGACGGCCCTTCGGATAGTCGAAGCTCGAAAAGGTCCGAAAAGGCTCAGTGGCCTTCGGTCTTCTTCTCTTCGGCGGGAGCTGCGGCGGCGGCCGGGGCCGTGCCTTCGGCGGCCGAGACGGCGTCCGGTTCGGCGGCGGCGTCGGCGGCGGCCTTGTTGGCGTCGGCGGCGGCCTGGTCCTCGGCCGAGCCGGCGTCGGCGGCGGTCACTTCGCTGGCGCCGGCGGCGGCGGCGGCGGCGGCCTTCTCGTCGGCGGCGGGAGCCTCGTCCTTCTTGCCGCAGGCGGCCAGCGACAGGGCGGTCATGGCCGCGCCGGCGATGAGGATCTTGCGGAGGACTTGGGTGGTCATCGGGGCATCCCTTGCGACGTCTAAATGGAAACGCCCGGCGTGGGAGCCGGGCGCCATGCTGGCAAGGAACCGCTTTTCACGCCCCGTTGCAAGCAAAGATCACGGGCGCGTGATCTGGCCGTGCACGGATGGAAGGATCGGGCTCAGCCCTCGGCCGGGATCTGCGACAGGGCCTCTTCCAGCTCGACGAAGCTGGGCTGGCAGACGCTGGGCACGTTGCCGCGGCCGATCTCGACGCTGATCTGGGCGGCGTTGCCGTGCAGGTGGGCGACGAGCACCGCCTGGATGATCTTGTAGAAGGCGCCGTCCTCATTGACGACGGCCTGCAGGCGGGCGGCCATCGGGCCGACCAGGCCGTAGGCCATGAACACGCCGAGGAAGGTGCCGACCAGGGCGCCGCCGATCATGCCGCCGAGCACGGCGGGCGGCTCGGTGATCGAGCCCATGGTCTTGATGACGCCCAGCACGGCGGCGACGATGCCCAGGGCGGGCAGGGCGTCGGCCATCGACTGCAGGGCGTGGGCCGGCTCGAGCGCCTCGTGGTGGTGCTTCTCGAGCTGCTTTTCCATCGCGTCCTCGACCTGGTGGGGATCCTCCAGGTTCATGGTCATCATCCGCAGGGTGTCGCAGATGAAGTCGACGGCGAAGTGGTCCTTCGAGATCTTCGGGTAGCGCGAGAAGATCGAGCTGTCGTGCGGCTTTTCGATGTGGCTTTCCAGGGCGATGACGCCCTTGGACTTCATCGTCTTGGTCAGCAGGAACAGCAGGGCCAGCAGGTCGCGATAGTCGCCGGCCTTCCACTTGGGGCCGGCGAAGATCTTGCCGAAGCCGCCGGCGGTGGCCTTGATGACGGTCATCGAGTTCGAGATCAGGAACGCGGCGACGCCCGCGCCGAGGATGGCCATCAGTTCGTGAGGGGCCGCCTCGATGATGACGTCCATCTTGCCGCCACCCATCAGGTAGCTGCCGAACACGAGGCCGAAGAGCAGCACGATGCCGATGATCTGGAACATGACGTCAGGAGGCCCCGAAGAATTCAGCCCGCATCATGGCTGTTAATGATTAATCCAAGGTATCGGCGGTTTGCAGGTCCGTGCGGCGGCTGAGCGCAGGCCGATGGTTTGGACGGCGGCCGCCGCCCTGGCGAAAACCTCTCCTTCGACAAGCTCAGGATGAGGTTTTTCCACCGCCTTCACCCGCAAATGGTCCTCACCCTGAGCCTGTCGAAGGGCGGGGGCCACGCAGGGCCTATGCGGCTCTGGAAGGCTTGCGAGCCGCAGCCGCGCCGCCGACCCGGAAGCGGCCGATCAGGTGGGAAAGAGTGGCGGCCTCTGTCTTGAGGCTGTGGCTGGCGGCGGTGGATTGCTCGACCATGGCGGCGTTCTGCTGGACGGTCTGGTCCATAAGGTTGATGGCGCCGTTGACCTCCGACAGGCCGGCCGACTGCTCGGCGGCCGAGGCGGCGATCTCGCCCACCAATCCGTCGATCTCGCCCACCTTGTCGGCGATGGCCTGAAGGGCCTGGCCGGTCTCGCCGACCATCGACACGCCCTGCTCGACCTCGCGGGCGGCGGTGGCGATCAGCACCTTGATCTCGCGGGCCGCTTCGGCCGAGCGCTGGGCCAGGGCCCGCACCTCCATGGCGACGACGGCGAAGCCCTTGCCGCTGTCGCCGGCCCGGGCGGCCTCGACCCCGGCGTTGAGGGCCAGAAGATTGGTCTGGAAGGCGATCTCGTCGATCACCCCGACGATGCGGCCGATTTCGCGCGAGGAGGCCTCGATGCGGGTCATGGCCCCGACGGCGTCGCCGACCACGACGCGCGAACGCTGGGCGTCGCTGCGGGCCGCGCCCACCACGATGGCCGCGCTCTTGGCCCCGGCCGAGCTGCGGCGGACGGTGGCGGTGATCTCGTCGAGGGCCGCGGCGGTCTCCTCCAGGCTGGCGGCCTGGCGCTCGCTGCGACGGGAGAGGTCGTCGGCGGCGCAGGCGATCTCGTCGCTGCCGGCCTCGATGCCGCCGGCCGAGCGGACGATGACCTTCAGGGCGTCCTCCATCTGGGCGATGGCGGCGTTGAAATCGGCGCGCAGGCGCTCGTATTCGGCGGGGAAGGCGATGTCGACGCGGCGGGTCAGGTCGCCCTGCGCCAGGGCGCGCAGGCCGCCGGCCAGGCTGTCGACCACGGCCTCCAGCCGCACGCGGGCGGCCTCGCGTTCGGCCTCGGCGGCTTGGCGCGCGGCTTCGGCGGCCTGGCGCTGGATCTCGACCTGGCGTTCGACGGCGATCTTCTCGATGGCGGCGTCCTTGAAGCGCAGCACGGCCTTGGCCATGGCGCCGATCTCGTCGCGGCGGTCGATGTCGGGCACCTCGACACCGTTGTCGCCGCCGGCCAGGCGGGTCATGACGCCGGTCAGGGCGGTCACCGGCCGGCCCAGCACGCGGGTCAGCAGCCAGGCCAGGCCGAGCGAGGCGAGGAGGCCGAGGATCCCGCCCACCACGATGCCGAGGAAGGCGCGCCCGAAGGCCCGCTCGCGGCTCGCCGAACGCACAGCCTCGTCGCGATGCTCCTGGGCCTCGACCTCGGCCAGCACCTTGCGCAGGTCGACCAGGCGGTCGCTGGCGCCCGTCCGCGTCGCGGCCTGGGCGCGGCCCTCAGGCGTGGCGGCCATCGCGATCAGGGCCTGGGCCTCGGCCTTGTATTGCTTGCGGGCGTCCGGGAGCTTGGCGGCGGCGGTCGCGTAGTCGCCGGCCGCGTCGGCGTTGCGCAGGGCGTCGAGATCGGCCTCCAGGGCCTTCTCGGCCGCGTCGAAGCGCTTGATGTGCTCGCTGGCGCCCGAGGCGACATAGCCGAGGATGGCGTTCTGCTGCTTGAGCGCGGCGGCCTGCATGCGGGCGCTGGCCATGGTCAGCGCCATGGAGTCGTCGGTCATCTCGGTCGCCTTGCGCAGCGACCACAGGTCCAGGGCGACCACGGCGCTGGCCGCGCCGCAGATCGTGATCATGGCCGCGAAGGCCAGCAGCAGTTTGTGGGGTACGGAGATGTGACGCAGCATGGGTCCAGTACGCGCCCGCGCCATGAGCGGACCCTTAATCGCGACCGCCCCAGGGTTGCGACATAGCGTCCCGGTATCGCTTTGGATTTCCTTGGGCTTCCCCTGACGACGAACGCACTCTAACGTTTGTTCGATGTCTGCCGCCGCTCAAGATCAACAGGTCAACCGGCGGGCCTTCGCCATCCTTTTCGGGGTGTCGGCGGCCACGGCGCTGGGCAATACGGGCATGCTGTCCGTCCTCCCCGCCATCGGCCGGCAGATCGGCATCCCAGACGCCATGGTGGCGGCGATCTTCTCGCTGTCGGCCCTGCTGTGGGCGTTGTCCTCGCCGTTCTGGGCCAAGCGGTCGGACGTGCGGGGGCGCAAACCCCTGATCCTGCTGGGCCTGGGCGGCTTCTGCGTGTCGATGACCCTGTGCGCCTTCGTGGTCAGCGCCGGGCTGCACCACCTCTTTCCGCCGATGCTAGTGTTCGTGCTGTTCCTGCTGGCGCGAGCGCTGTTTGGCCTGTTCGGCTCGGCCGCCAATCCGGCCACCCAGGCCTATCTGGCCGAGCGCACCAAGCGCGAGGAGCGCACCCAGGCCATGGCCACCCTGGCCGGGGCGTTCGGCCTGGGCACGGTGGTCGGGCCGCTGCTGGCGCCGCTGTTCGTGCTGCCGGTGGTGGGCCTGGCCGGGCCGATGTTCGCCTTCGCCGGGCTGGCGGGGGTGATGATGTGGATCGTGCACCGGGGCCTGGAGGAGGCGCGGCGGCCGGCCAGCGCGGGCGAGGTCCAGCCCCGCGCGCGTCTGGCCTTTCCGTCGCTGCGGCGGGGCGACAGCCTGTGGCGCGACCCGCGCCTGATGCCCTTCCTGATCTTTGGCTTCCTGGTGGCCACCTGCCAGACGGCCCAGACCCAGACCCTGGGCTTTCTGATCATCGACAAGCTGGGCGTCGCGCCGGTCAAGGCCCAGGGCTTCATCACCCTGGCCATGGCGGCGGGCGCGGTGGCGGGCCTGCTGGCGCAGTGGGGCCTGATCCGGATGTTCGCCATGGGCCCGCGCGAGCTGATGCGCTGGGGCGTGGGGGTGGCGGCCCTGGGCAACGTGGTCGTGGCCTTCGCGCCGGACTATGCGGCGGTCGCCATCGGCTATGCGGTCTCATCGCTGGGCTACGGCTTCGCGCGGCCGGGCTTCACGGCGGGGGCGTCGCTGTCGGTCGAGGCCAAGGACCAGGCCGGGGCGGCCGGCGCCATCGCCGCCATCAACGGCCTCAACGTGGTGGTCGCGCCGCTGTTCGTGCTGCTCTACGAGGCCGTGCGCTGGGCCCCGTTCGTGCTCAACGCCCTGATCCTGGCCGCCATGCTGGCCTACGCCCTGCGCCAGGCCGTGCTGCGCAAGGTCAGCGACGAGGAGACGCCGGGCGAGGCGACCCTGGCCGGCCTGGAACGCGGCGACGAGGGCGGGGTGTAGCCCCGCCCGTCAGCCCTCACCCCTTGCGGATGACCCGCGCGGCCGCGGCGTGGAAGGCCGCGTCGGTTTCGGCCAGGGCGGCCACGGCGCCATGGCGGTCGGCGGCGACGCTCATGCCGGTGGTGGTGTAGGACTGCGACACCCGGCGGGCTTCCTCGCCGCGCAGGGCGGCGTTGGCGGCGGCGGTCTCGTGCCACTCGGCCAGTTCGCCGGCGGTCAGCGGGTGGTCCTCGGCGGCGCTCGGGTGGTGCACCACGTCGCCGAAGCCGATGGCCACGAAGCCGTGAATGACGCCGTAGTCTTCTTCCGACAGCAGGAAGGTGATCTGACGCTCTTCGATCTGGCCGGTATAGACGTCCTGATCGGGATCGAACTCGCGCAGCACCAGCACGTCGCCGACCTTGAATTCGCGGTCGTTGCGGCGGATCTCGAAGCGCTTCTTGCCCGAGCGCACGGCGGCGAAATACTGCGGCCAGGTCTTCAGTTCGTGACGGGTCATGGAAAGTCTTTGAATTGGCGCCCGAAAGCGCCGGAAAAATCGAAGGCGACGCTCTTAGAGCGCGTCGGCGGCGAGGAAAAGGCGGTTTGTGACCGGGCCGTGACGCGCAGGCGAGGAAACCAGCGGCATCATAGCAGCAAGTCGCGCCAACCCCAGGCGGCGATTGACGATGCGCGGGCGTCGCGGTCAAGTTCGCGCTCAACTTTTGGGGGAGATGGGCGTGCGGCGGATCAGGGCGATGCTGGCGGTCGTCGGGCTGGTGGCGTCGATGGCGGCCTCGATGGCCCAGGCCGCTTCACCGCCCGGCGCGGCGCGCCATGTCGAGCCCGTTGAGGAGCGCTTCTGTCTGCAGGCCGTCGACGCCGGACTGCCGGGCGACGGCGTGGCCGTACTGGTCTGGCGGACGCCGTCGAGCGGCCCGGGGAAGGCGTTCGTGTCCTTCGACTCCCGCCTGAAGCCGGGCGGCGAGGTGCTGAGTTTCTCGCCTGAATTCCTGACCCTGGCGGCGGACGGTTCGGCGACTGCGCGGTTCGTGGACAACTGGGGCGCGCCGGCGAGGGCGCGTGTCCGCCGGTCCGGAGACAAGGTCGAGATCGACCTGGCGCGACGGGGCGAGGCGCTGGCGCCGTCGCCGGCCAAGGCCGTCAACTACGGCCGTTTCACGCTCAGCAAGGCCGTCTGCCGCGCTGCGGATCTGGACGAGCTGCCCTGGGCGGTCGCGGCCGACGCCTACGATCTGTGGCGCTACACGCCCGGCCGGAATGGTCGCGGCGCGGTGGCCGAGTTCATCGCCGGCCCCGGCAGCATTCCCTTCCGCGCGACCTGCGAGCGCGCGACGCTGCGGCTGGAGTTCTTCACCGACGAGGGCGATCCGCGCACCTGGGACAAGGATCTGCGGGACCTGCTGTTGATCCTCAGGGACCCGGCGACGGAGCACGAGCAGAACCTGGTCCTGAAGGGCGAGCCGAAGGCCCGCAGCATCGTCGGACGTCTGGCGCTGACGCCGGCCCTGGCCCGCGCCGTCGCGACGGCGCCGATGATCTCGCTCTATGGCGAGAACGGTCCATCGAACGAGTATCCGGGCGGCCGCTCCGAGGGCTTCCGGCGACTGGTGCGGGAGTGCGCTCCCAAGGCCTGATCCGGGTCCGGTCCACGCATGAAAAAGGCCGCCGCGGGGGAGCGCGGCGGCCTTCTTTGCTCGGCGAAGGGGGGAGCCTTACGCCTCGACCATGTTCTTGGCGAGGGCCGCCTCGCGCATGGACTTCTGCAGCTTCTCGAAGGCCCGGACCTCGATCTGACGGACCCGCTCGCGGCTGACGCCGTACTGGGCGGCCAGGTCTTCCAGGGTGGTCGGGTCGTCCTTCAGGCGGCGCTCGGTCAGGATGTGACGCTCGCGGTCGGTCAGTTCGACCATGGCCTCTTCCAGGAGGCTCATCCGCATGGACTTTTCCTGGTTCTCGGCGACCACGGTTTCTTGCGAGACCTGATCGTCGTCGGCCAGCCAGTCCTGCCACTCGCTTTCGCCGTCGGCGCGCAGGGGCGCGTTCAGCGAGGCGTCGGGACCGCCGAGGCGGCGGTTCATCGAGATGACCTCGCTGTCCAGCACGCCCAGCTTGGTGGCGATGTAGCTGACCTGATCAGGGCGCAGGTCGCCGTCCTGGAAGGCGGCGATCTGGCTCTTGGCCTTGCGCAGGTTGAAGAACAGCTTCTTCTGCGCGGCGGTCGTGCCCATCTTCACCAGCGACCACGAGCGCAGGATGTATTCCTGGATCGAGGCGCGGATCCACCACATGGCGTAGGTGGCCAGGCGGAAGCCCTTCTCGGGCTCGAACTTCTTGACCGCCTGCATCAGGCCGACATTGCCTTCGGAGATCACTTCCCCGATCGGCAGGCCGTAGCCGCGATAGCCCATGGCGATCTTGGCCACGAGGCGCAGGTGGCTGGTGACCATCTTGTGCGCGGCGTCGCTGTCCTGGTGCTCTTTCCAGCGCTGGGCGAGCATGAACTCCTCGTCCTTCGCCAGCATCGGGAACTTGCGGATTTCGGTGAGGTAGCGCGACAGGCCGCCGTCCGGCGACATCACCGACAAGGAATTCACAGCCATGAGTTCAACATCCCCTGGGCCCGAAGCCAACGTGGCTCCCGAGGCCCACTTTCGAATGGGTGAGATAGGTACGGGTTGCGGCGAAGGTAAGGTCGATAACGCAAATGTAATGTCCGACACCGTGGCTCAGGTATTGGACATTTCGATGGCGGAATGAACGTTCATTCTCAAAAAAATGAACGATCATTCTCAAAATTGCAAGGGCGTTCTGACGGGAGCGGTTTGCAAACCTTTTACGAGTTTGCTGTCGGTTGCTCCCTGTTGAATTGAGTGACGTATCAGCGCGAAGGGCGGAATGGGCGAGGGGGAATATCTCGGGTTTCTTGAGGCCATTGAGCCGGACCTCACATTGCAATCGTTCGACGGACCCGATGACGCGCCGCTTGCGCATCCCTGGCTGCTTCGGACGCCATCTACCCGGCTCAGACTCGGCGGGGTCTTTCTTCCTGACTTCCGCGATCTGATGGAAGACGTCAGCCCGTTCGAAGAAGGGGTTGTGACGGACGCGGGGCGCAGGCGCCGCCTGGCTGAGCTGCGCGAGCATCTTCGCGCCGAACGTCTCCCGCTGGTCGATGTCATCTTGCCACCTTGGGTGCCCTTGGAAGGTCGTGTTCTGGGCATGGCGCGGCTTGGCGGCTGGTACCTCCTCACCGTTCAGGAAAGGATGGACGAACCGCTCATGGCCCCCGCATTCTTCGCCTATCCCGAAGCTGAGGAACCCGGTGCGAGGCGCTTCTTTCTCAAGGCGTTCGAGGAAGCGCCCGAGGATTTGGCGGTAAGGCTCCGCGATATCTTCTCCCTGGTCCACGTGGAGGATTGGAATCCCGAAGGTGGACCCGAGGGAGGCGAGGTCGTGCCTCCGACGGATCCGGACGGCGGCCAAGGGCTGGTGATCTTCCGGGCCGGGCGACGCAAGGCCGACGATGCGGTTCCCGAGGAGGAACGGGTGATCGCTGACCCCTACGCGCAGCCTACCGACGAGACGGAACAGGTGGCGGTGAGTTCGTGAGCAAGGAGCGCAAGGCGATCGGCGCGCTCGACGCCGTTCTGAACAATCCGCTTGAGGACGTGCAGAGCCTGGAAGGCGTACGCGTCCACCATGTCGGGCAGGGTGATGCTTCGAGCGTACTGGGCGCCGGGAAGCAGCCGGTGTTTCACATCGACTATGGCGGGCGGCAGAGTAACCCCTTCAAGCCGAAATCTCAGAGTGTCGCGAGTATCGACAGCAATCTTCACGTGTCGCCCGGGCGCACGCTCATGTTGTCTCATTGGGACGAGGACCATTGGTATTCCGCCCAGGTCGGGACGAAGGTTCTGGCCAACGCCTATTGGCTGACGCCCCGCCAAGTGACGTCTCCTCGCGCCGTCGCGCGATCGACGAAGGTCGAGACCATTCGGTGCATCCCCGAGTGGCTCGTCGGCATGACTGTGAAGTTCGAGGCCGCCAACGGCGACGCCGTGTGGTTCGAGAAGCTCAAGAGCTTCGTACCAGGCGCTATTGCGGAGGATTGTAATGAGACGGGGGTGGCGTTCTCGATCACCCGGGAGGCGACGAAGGACGTAATCCTGATGCCCGGCGACGCCCCGTATGACCGGGTGCCGCACTATCGGCACCTGCGGGATCAGGGATACAGGTTGCGCGGCCTGATGGCGTTCCATCATGGGGCCCCGACCCATTGGGAACCGAGCACGGATCAGTTGCTGAACCAATGGCCGCGAGCCATGGGCGGGCAAACCGTGGTGTTCTCCTACGGCGCGCCCAATTCCTATACCCATCCTTATAGGGGGCGGTACGAGATGCTGCTGCCCCGCTCCGATATTATAGACATGCCCGCCCAGCCCAACGGCTACTACGACATCCTCTTCTAGACGTTCTAGCGGCCGTCAGCCCGCCGGCGCGTCCAACTCAGCGCGTACGCCGGGATTGTTGTCGTGATAGGCCAGGGTTCCGGCCAGCTGGCGGACCATGGCGTCCATCATCTTGCTGCCGAAGCCGACGCGAGGGCCCTGCTTGCCGCCGCCCTGGTCGGCGACCGAGAGGCGCACGCGGCCGCCGTGCTCGACCAGGCCGATATCGATGCGGCCCGGCCGGCCGCCATAGGCGTACTTCACCGCGTTGATCACGAGCTCGGTGACCACCAGGCCGATGGTCACGGCCTTGTCGGTCGAGACCGTGGCCGGGGCGGCGTCGACGCGCAGCATCCGCGCCCACTCCTGGCCCAGGGATTCCACCAGCTCCTCGGCCAGCTCGACGAGGTAGCGGTCGAGCGACACCGTCTCCAGTTGGTCGCCGCGATAGAGCCGGCGGTGGACCAGGCCCACGGCGGTGAGCCGGCGGCTGGCCTCTTCCAGCGGCGCGCGGGCGGCCGGATCCTCGATGGTCTTCATCTGGATGGTCAGGAAGCCGGCGGCCAGGGCCAGGCTGTTCTGGACCCTATGATTCACCTCGCGCAGCAGAAAGTCCTTCTGCCGCAGCAGGTCGTCCTTGTCGTCCAGCGTGGCGCGCAACTGGCTGTTCAGCTCGGCCGTGCGGCGGGCGCGGCGCAGGTCCAGGAGGTCCTGGCGCAGGCGCAGGGCGGCCTCGGTCTGCGAGGTGCTCCACGGGCGCGAGCGGCCGCGGACGGTTTCGCTCCAGGCGTCGAACGAGGCGCGCGGCGTAAGCGCCCCGTCACCGCCGGCCGCCTTGGCGGTGCGGTAGGGATCGCCGGCCCAGTGCACGACCTCGACCTCTTCGGCGCGGGTCCACAGCACGGCCAGCAGCGGCGAGCGCTCGACCACCACGCCCATCAGGCCCGAGGCCCAGCTCTTGAAGGCGCTGGCGCCGGGGAACACGGCGGCGCTGCGGTCGGTGGCGATCACCCCGCCGGCGTCGACGTCCAGCAGCCAGTCGCGCAGCATGGCCAGGGCCGTATGCGGCGGGGTCTTGCCGGCCGTCTCGATACGATCGTCGCGGAACAGGGCCACGCCGTCGGCCTCGCCCAGGGCGACCAGGTCGGGAACGTGCTCCTCCAGCGCCAGGTCGCCGATGTCGGACTGCGAAAGCACCGAGGCCAGGTCGTCGCCGAGGGCGCGCAGGCGCAGCTTCTCGCGCCAGGTCTCGGCCTCCTCCTTGGCCTTGATCTGGCGGGCCAGCCCGCCGGCCAGGGCGCGGCAGGCGGCGCGGATCTCGTAGGGCAGCAGGCGCGGGCTGTTGTGATGGCAGGCCACCAGGCCCCACAGGCGGCCGTCCTTGACGATCGACACCGAGGCCGAGGCGACGACGCCCATGTTGCGCAGGTACTGCAGGTGCACCGGCGAGACGCTGCGCAGGGCCAGGTCGCTCATGTCGAGCTGACCTTCCGGCGCGGGCTCCAGCGGGGCGGGCGTGTAGGCCGAGTCCGGGATCACCCGCACCAGGTTGCGCACATAGAGGGCGCGGGCCTGCCTGGGGATGTCCGAGCCGGGGAAGCGGTGGTTGAGGAAGCTCTTCAGGTGCTGGGCGCGATCCTCGCCGACCACCTCGCCGGCGTCGTCCTCGACCCCGAAGCGATAGATCATCACCCGGTCGAAGCCGGTCAGGCGGCGGAACTCCAGGGCGGCGCGGTCATAGAGCGTCTTCAAGCCCGGGCAGCGCTCGAAGGCGGCCGCCGCCGCTTCCAGGTGGGTCAGGATCTGCGAGCCGGCCATCGGCCGCTCGAGGCCGGGCTCGATCTCCAGCAGCACGAGCTCACCCTGCACCGTGGCGCTGAGGTCGAGGTTGCGGCCGTTCCGGTGCAGCACGCCGATGAAGCCGCCGGCCGGTCGGGAATTGGAGATGGCGGCCACCTGGCCGGCCAGGTCGTCGCCGATCACCGCGCCGACCGCCTGCTCCAGCCAGGTCTCGACGCGCAGCAGGCCGGCCACGTCGCCGGCCGCGGCGCGTACGGTCAGGCCGTCGCGGTCCAGCGCCAGCAGCACGCCGTGCGGCTGGATGGCGCCGGGGATGTGGATCGGCTCGCGATCGCAGGCCTGGATCTGATCGGGCGTCGGCGCGGCCGTCATGCGTCAAGCCTGTCCAGCATGGGGGCGTGCGGCGAGAATGCTGCGGTCACGGCGGCGGCTCCAGACGGCCTAGGCCGGTGCTTGACAGTACGTCGCATTGAACAGGCTGACCGTCGTCTTGTCGACATTTGGCCCACGACAACGCGAACGGGGCTTGTCTGCATCTTTCGAGAGCGTCACGGTCGCGCTTGTTTTTCGGAGACCCTCCGCATGACCGGTTTTCTTCTGCGCGCGCTGTTCGCGGGGCTGGGGCTCTGGCTGGCGTCGCGGATCGTGCCGGGGATCAGCGCCTCGGGCTGGCAGACGATCGCCATCGCCGCGGTGCTGCTGGGGATCGTCAACGCGGTGGTGCGGCCGATCGTGGTGCTGCTGACCCTGCCGATCACCCTGGTGACGCTGGGTCTGTTCCTGCTGGTGGTCAACGCCGCCATGCTGGGCCTGGTGGCCATGCTGCTGTCTGGACTGGCCGTGCACGGCTTCTGGGCCGGGATTTTCGGCGCGATCGTGATCGGCGTGGTCAGCTGGCTGGGCCACCTGCTGCTGGGCGAAGCCGCCGAGCGGGAATAGAAAGCCCGCGCCCTAGCCGTCGGCGACCTGGATCCGAACGCGCACGCGGCCGTCCTCGCCGCGCGTGGCGACGCTATTTGCGGCGCGACGGGCGGCGACCTTTTCCTTCATGCCCTCGGGCCAGCGCGACACCTGGGCCAGGCGCACCTTGCGCGGCACGCGGGCGGCGGCCTTCAGCGGCAGGTCGTCGGCCTGGGCGAAGGTCTTGTCCATGAACAGGGCCGGGTTCAGCGGCCGGCCCTTGCGGCTGATCTCGAAATGCAGGTGCGAGCCGGTCGAGCGGCCGCTGTCGCCGACCAGGGCGATCGGCGTGCCGCGGCGCACGAAGACGCCCTTCTTCATGCCGAGATTGCGGCCCAGGTGCGCATAGAGCGTCGTGAAGCCGTCCTTGTGCCGGACCTCGACGAAGCGGCCGTAGCCGGCGTCGATGCCGGTGCGCAGGACGACGCCGTCGGCGGCGACCTTCACAGCCGTGCCGGAGGGGGCGGCGATGTCGACGCCTTCGTGCAGGCGGCCGCCTTCTTCCCAGGGCAGCTGGCGCAGGCCGAAGGGCGAGGCGATGTCGCGGCCGGGCAGGGGCGCGTCGAAGGCGTAGGCGGGCGGCGGCGGGGCCGGCGGCGCGGGCTCGGCGGCGGTCTGGACCACGGGCGCGGTGATGGGGGCGGGCGCCAGCAGGTCGGCCAGGGCGCGGGCGGCCGGCACGGAAGCGGCGGCCACGACGACGGCGAAGCCCAGCGTCAGCGGCAGGGCGAGATTGCGGGCGGGCTGGGCCTGGGTGTCTGGCGCCAAGAACGGAACCTCGTGGATCGGTCATGTGCGAGGATCGCGGGCCGGGCGGTTCTAGGGGCTTGGCCTTTCGCGATCGTGAACGCGGCTCTTTGCCCGCCTGATCGGGCGGAAAGGCGGCAGCTGAGCCGTGGCGTTCGCCAAAGCTTGGCTAGGCGCTGTCGCGAATTTGTCAAACATTACACGAATTTTAGAATATTAAATACAGTCAATACTATGAATACGGAGTCATGAACGACACTTAACGGGACTCTTCAAGTATCGTTCAGTACACCTTTGTCCATGGAGGCGCGGCGGACGCGCCCGGGAACAGAGGGAAAATTCCAATGCGCAAGTTCATGATCAGCCTCACCTCGATCGCGACCCTGACCCTGGCGGCCGTGCCGCTGATCGGCCTGACCCAGGCGGCCCACGCCGCGCCGGTCACCGTTCGCGTCGGCGACCTGAACCTGGCCAACCCGGCCGACGCCGCCGAGTTCGAGACCCGCGCCGCCGACGCCACCAAGCGCTTCTGCCGCGCCCGCGCCAACCACGAGCGTCTCGACCTGATGTCGCAGCGCGCCTGCAAGATCGACGTCCGTGACGAGATCAACGACAAGCTCTCGGACAAGCAGCGCCAGGCCCTGGCCTCGGCCGCCCGCGCGACCCCGGTGGCGGTGGCCGCTCGCTGAGCCCCGCATGCCGAACGATCCGCCGCGGAGGCCCCGGTGAAACCGGGGCCTTTGCTGGAGGACCCCCTCCGGTCCTGCGGACCACCTCCCCCAGAGGGGGAGGATCAAACGAAAAAGCCCCGGTCCTGCGACCGGGGCTTTCGCGTTTCTGGCGGAGGAAGACGGCTTCAGAGCCCCTTCACGATGCCTTCGACCATCTTCTTGGCGTCGGCGAACAGCATCATCGTGTTGTCCTTGAAGAACAGCTCGTTCTCGACCCCGGCGTAGCCAGACGACATGCCGCGCTTCACGAAGAGGACGGTGCGGGCCTTTTCGACGTCCAGGATCGGCATGCCGAAGATGGCGCTGGTCGGGTCGGTCTTGGCGGCCGGGTTGGTGACGTCGTTGGCGCCGATGACGAAGGCCACGTCGGCCGTCGAGAACTCGCTGTTGATGTCCTCCAGCTCGAAGACCTCGTCATAGGGGACGTTCGCTTCGGCCAGCAGCACGTTCATGTGGCCCGGCATGCGGCCGGCGACGGGGTGGATGGCGTACTTCACCTCCACGCCCTCTTCCTTCAGCTTGTCGGCCATTTCGCGCAAGGCGTGCTGGGCCTGGGAGACGGCCATGCCGTAGCCCGGGACGATGATCACCTTGCTGGCGTTCTTCATGATGAAGGCCGCGTCGTCGGCCGAGCCCTGCTTGACCGGACGAGTTTCGACCTTGCCGCCGGGGCCGGCGGCCGCGGCGTCGGCCCCGAAGCCGCCCAGGATCACCGAGACGAACGAGCGGTTCATGCCCTTGCACATGATGTAGGACAGGATCGCGCCCGAGCTGCCGACCAGGGCGCCGGTGATGATCAGGGTGGTGTTCTCGAGCGTGAAGCCCAGCGCCGCCGCCGCCCAGCCCGAATAGCTGTTCAGCATCGACACCACGACCGGCATGTCGGCCCCGCCGATCGGGATGATCAGGGTGACGCCGATCAGCAGGCTGAGCGCGAAGATGCCCCAGAAGGCCCACTTGGCCTGGCCGCCGCTGATCACCAGCACCACGACCAGGGCGACGATGGCGGCCGCGATCGCGATGTTCAGCAGGTGGCGGGCCGGCAGCAGGATCGGCGCGCCGCCCATGTTGCCGTTCAGCTTGGCGAAGGCGATGACCGAACCGGTGAAGGTGATGGCGCCGATGGCCAGGCCCAGCGACAGCTCGATCAGGCTGTTGAGGTGGATCGCCCCGTCCTCGCCGACGATGCCGTAGGCGGCCGGGGTGTAGATGGCGGCCACGGCCACTAGGCAGGCGGCCATGCCGACCAGCGAGTGGAAGGCGGCGACCAGCTGCGGCATCGAGGTCATGGCGACCTTGCGGGCGATGATCGCGCCCACCGCGCCGCCGACGGCGACGCCGCCGAGGATCAGGCCCAGGGTCACGATGTCGAGCGCGCCTTGCGTCCACAGGGTGGCCAGGGTGGTCGCCACGGCGATGGCCATGCCGATCATGCCGTTGCGGTTGCCCGCCTGGCTGGTCACCGGGCTGGACAGCCCGCGCAGCGCCAGGATGAAGAGCACGCCCGAGACGATGTAGAGGATGGCGGCGAGATTGGCGTTCATGATGTCATTTCCCCCAAGTGGCTCTCGCCGCTCACTTCTTTTCTTTCTTCTTGTACATGGCCAGCATTCGCTGGGTGACCAGGAAGCCGCCGAAGATGTTGACCGCCGCGAAGGCCGCGGCGAGCGCGCCGGCGCCCTTGGAGATCCACACCGAACCAGCGGCGGCCTCGCCCGAGGCGCCGTGGGCGGCCGCGGCGAGCAAGGCGCCGACGATGATCACCGACGAGATGGCGTTGGTCACGGCCATCAGCGGGGTGTGCAGGGCGGGGGTCACGCTCCAGACGACGTAGTAGCCGACGAAGATGGCGAGCACGAAGATCGCCAGGCGGAACACGGTGGGGTCGACAGCTTCCATGGGAGCCTCCCTTTCTATGCCGGTTAGGCGGTCTTCAGGTTCGGGTGGACGATCTCGCCGCCGCGGGTGACCACGGCCGCCTTGAGGATCTCGTCCTCGAAGTCGGGGGCGAAGGCGCCTTCCTTGGTCAGGAACAGGGCCGACAGGGCGAAGAGGTTGCGCGAATAGAGCGCCGAGGCGTCGGCGGCGATGCGGCCGGGCAGGTTGGCGTGGCCGAGGATCTTGGCGCCGTTGGCGGTGACCACGGTCTCGTCCAGCTTGGCGCCCTCGACATTGCCGCCCTGCTCGATGGCCAGGTCGACCAGGATCGAGCCGGCCTTCATCGACGCCACCTGGGCGGCGCTGACCAGCTTCGGCGCCGGGCGGCCCGGGATCAGGGCGGTGGTGATGACGATGTCCTGCTTGGCGATGTGGCTGGAGACCAGCTCGGCCTGCTTGGCCTGGTACTCGGCCGACATCTCCTTGGCGTAGCCGCCGGCGGTCTGGGCGTTCTTGAACTCCTCGTCCTCGACGGCGAGGAACTTGGCGCCGAGGCTTTCGACCTGCTCCTTGGTGGCGGGGCGGACGTCGGTGGCGGTGACCACGGCGCCCAGGCGGCGGGCGGTGGCGATGGCCTGCAGGCCGGCGACGCCGACGCCCATGATGAACACCTTGGCCGCGGCGACGGTGCCGGCGGCGGTCATCATCATCGGCAGGGCCTTGCCGTAGGCCTCGGCCCCCTCGATCACGGCGCGATAGCCGGCGAGGTTGGCCTGGCTGGACAGCATGTCCATCACCTGGGCCCGCGTGATGCGCGGGATGAACTCCATGGCGATGGCGCTGGCGCCCGCTTTTGCAAGCGCGTTCAGCGTGTCCTTGTCCTGGTAGGGATTGAGCGCGGCGGCGACGATCGCGCCGCTCTTCAGGGCCGCGATCTCGGCGGCTTCGGGCGCGCGGACCTTGAACAGGACGTCGGCGTCCTTGATCGCGTCCTTGGCGGTCTTGGCCAGCTTGGCGCCGGCCGCTTCGTAGTCGGCGTCGAGATAGGAGGCGGCCGTTCCGGCTCCGGCCTCGACCACCACCGAGAAGCCGGCGGCGGTCAGTTTCTTGACGGTCTCGGGCGTCGCGGCGACCCGCGTCTCATTGGCGCGGGTCTCTTTCGTGACGGCGATGACGGCCATCGGCATACCTCCCCCGTGAGCGTTGTTCGCTCCCCGAGCCCGCGAGGTCTCGCAGGCACGGGATCCTAAAGTTGGAGCGGCGTTCAGCGTTGATGCCGCTGACACTTTCGCCTAACGCCGCTCCAGCAACTTGAGCCGCTCTTTAGGGGAGGTTCTTGCCTCTTGTCGAGAAATACCCGCGTGTCGGGCGCAAAAAATTGCCGATGTCCACCGGTGTCAGTGAGCCGGGGCGGCTTTCTCGCGAAGGGCCAGGATTCCGACAACGGCCAGCACGACAGCCGTTCCGGCCGCGCCGATGAAGCCCGCGGGGGTGCAGAAGAGCAGGGTAAAGAAGGTCAGGGCGACAGCGATCGCCAGCGAGCCCCACTTGGTCATCTTGCCGAACGCCGCATAGGTCGCGGCCTGTTCGTGGATGTCCATTTCACCGCGGTGGTAGTCGGACGCTTGGTTGCCCATCGAGGAGCCTCTCCCTGAATTTTTTCCACAGCCGAAGTATATCAAGCCCGCCCGGGGCTCAAGCTGGGGCGGCGCCATGACGCAGAACGACGTTCCAATAATTATTCCCAGGCCGCCAGCAGACCGCGCAGTCCGGCCACGAAGGCCAGCGGCTGGTCGAGCATGACGTGGTGGTCGGCGTCGGGCACGGGCAGGCGCAGCACCGCGTCCGGCATCTGGGCGATCATGTAGTCCAGGGTCTCGGCGTGCATCAGCCCCGAGCGCTCGCCCCACATCAGGGCGGCGGGGCAGGCGATTTCGGTGAGCAGCTGGCCAAGGTCCGGCATCGAGAATCGCTGCCAGATCGCCGGATCGAACTTCCAGGTCCAGCCGCCGTCGACTTCCTTCAGCGAGCGGCGGGCGATGTGGTCGGCGATGTAGAGGTTCTCGCAGGGCTGGGGCGGGGCCAGGCGGAAGCGGGCCAGGGCCTCCTCCAGGGTCGGATAGACCTTGGTCCCGAAGCCCGAGCGCGGCGGCGGGCCCTTCCAGCGCTTTTCCGGCGGCTGGATGCTGGTGTCGAGCAGGATCGCCCCGCGCAGCCGTTCGGGGTGGCGAGCGGCGCAATAGAGGGTGGGAAAGCCGCCGAACGAGTGGCCGACCAAGATCGGCTTGGCCCCGCCGGCCTCCAGTTGTGCGGCCTCGACCGCGGCGAAGGCCTCGGCCGCGAAGGTCTCGGCGCTATAGGCCTCGCGCCAGCCGCTGCTTCCCATGCCGGCCCAGGAGATGGCGGCGATCCGCCAGTCCTTGGCGAACGAAGGCGCGATGAAGCTCCACCAGTCGGCGTGGGCGCCATTGCCGTGCAAGAACAGCAGGCCGGGCTTGCCGACCTCGCCCCAGGTCAGGAGCTCGATGGGCGTTCCCAGGACGTCGATGGTCGAGCGCTCGGGCTGGTGCGCGATCGCCGCGTCGAACCAGGCGGGAGCGGGCGGCGGCGCGCCGTGGAACGGGGCCAGCAGCGAGGCGGGGGCGTGGTCGTCGGCCATGGCTCAGCCCTCCTCGCGGAAGGCGACTTCGCCGGGGCGGGGCTTGCGGGGGGAGAGCGCCTTGAAGATCCCCGTGCCGGTCATCAGGGTGCGCTCGCCGGTCCAGATGCGGCCGCGCACGGTGAAGACCAGGTCCTCTTCGGCCAGCAGCTCGCCCCGACCCTCGACGAATTCGCCCAGCTGCGCGCCGGACAGAAAGTCGGTCATCAGCCGGACTGTGACCCACGAATAGGACTTCTGCAGCGAGATGATCCGGCCCCAGGCCATGTCGGCGAAGCTCATCAGCATGCCGCCGTGGCAGTTGCCCAGGCCGTTGGTGTGGTGCTCCTCGACCCGGAAGCCCAGCGTGGCCTCGCCCGGACCGTCGGCGCGCTCGTACAGCGGCCCGATCTGTCGGCCAAAGCCGCGCGTCCAGTTCAGCTGGGCGTAGCCGGGCGGGATGGCGGCGCTCTGGGCCTCGGTCAGGTCGTCGGACATAGGGGAAGTCTAACGGCCGTTTGAATGCGCCCGCAAGGCCCTCTCCTCGTGGGAGAGGTGTCGGCGCAGCCGACGGAGAGGGGAGTGGTGCGAAATCGGCCAGCTTCTCAGCGGCTGAAAACGTCCCCCCTCCGGCCCTCCGGGCCACCTCCCCCAGAGGGGGAGGATCTCGTCTTACGGCCTCGCCAGTCAGATGCTCCCCCTTTGGGGGAGCTGTCGCGGAGCGACTGAGGGGGTCTTTCCTACGCCCGAACCTCGCCGAACTTCCCGGCCTGGTAATCCTGGATCGCCTGGATGATCTCCTCGCGCGTCGTCATCACGAACGGCCCGTGCGAGACGACCGGCTCGCGGATCGGGTTGGCGTGGCCGAGCAGCAGCACCGCGCCGTCGGCCGAGGCCAGGTCCAAGCCCTCGCCGTCGGTCAGTTCGACGAGGTTCGCCGCGCCCGCCGTCCGATCGCCGACCGTGATCGACCCCCGCACCACATAGAGGAACACCGCCCGCCCGGCCGGGATCGGCAGCGACAGCTCAGCGCCCGCCTCCAGCCGCACGACGCTCATGGCCACGCCGGTCAGGGACTGGATCGGACCCTTCACGTCGTCGATCTCGCCCGAGATCAGCTCGATCGTCGCGCCGTCCTTGCGGACCTTCGGGATGTCCGGCGCCTGCAGGCCGACATAGTGCGGCTTGGTCATCTTCAGGCGGCTGGGCAGGTTGACCCACAGCTGCAGGATCTCCAGCGGCCCGCCGCTCTTCTTGAAGCTCTCCGGCGACAGTTCGGCGTGCACCAGGCCGCTGCCGGCCGTCATCCACTGCACGCCGCCGGCGTCGATGACGCTCTCGTGGCCGCCGCTGTCCAGGTGCGACAGCTGGCCTTCGAGGATGAAGGTCACGGTCTCGAAGCCACGATGAGGATGCGGCCCGAACGGTAGGCCGCGATTGCCGGGCCGGTAGGTCTGCGGACCGTGGTGGTTGAGGAACAGGAACGGATCCAGCTGGTCGATGGCCGGGCCGGGCAGGGGGCGACGGGTCGAAAGGTCGCCGATGTCGTCGCGATAGGCCGCGTGCAGGCGGGCGATGGTGCGGGTCATGGGAAGCTCCTTACGCCTTCACGTGCTTCTCTTCATCGCCTTCCTCGCCCTTGTGGCGAGGACCCATGCCAGCGACCGCTCAGACCTTGGCCGGTTCGCGACGATCTGAGCGGCTGAACGATGGGCCCTGGGCACAAGGCCCAGGGAGGCGAAATGTTTTGATCTCGATGGTGCTAGGAAAGTCCAGCCGCCCCCAGCACCTTGCTCTGCCGCTCGGCCAGCCCCGCCTCCGAGAACCCCTCCAGCGAGGCCTCGAATAGGGCGCGCCAGTTGTGGCGGGCGCCCAGGTGCAGGAAGGCCGCGCCCAGGCCGATGGCGGCACGGTCCATGAACACGAACTCGCGCGGGATGACGACGCCGCCGACCGACTTCAGCGCCTGGCGCACCTTGAAGGCCTCGCGGCGGCCGTACTCGCCGGGCGGCACGTCGTCGGCCACCGTGCGCACCCGGTCGTCCAGCAGCGGGCCGTAGATGAACCTGGCCCAGACGTTCAGCACGTCGACCAGCTCGTCGGTCAGGTTGGCGAAGCCCCAGCTGCGATAGGCCTCCATCTGGCCGGCGCGGTCGTCTTCGGAGAGGGCGCGGTAGAGCCGCACCACCCCGACCACGAACCGCGGGGGAAACACCCGGATGCAGCCGAAGTCGAGCAGGTTGAGGTGCGCGGCCCCATCCTCGCCGCCGCCGAAGGTGTAGTTGCCCAGGTGCGGGTCGCCGTGGATGACGCCGATATGGGTCATCGGGCCCCACCAGGCCTCGAAAAGCAAGGCGGCGATGCGGTCGCGGGTTTCCTGCGGCGCGGTCTTGAAGGCCATCAGGCCCTGGCCGTCGAGCCAGGTCATGCTGAGCAGGCGCCTGGTCGAAAGCTCGCGGACGGGCAGGGGCGTGCGGATGTCGTCGCGGCCGGCGAAGAAACCGCCATAGACGGCCATCATCCTGGCCTCGCGCTCGTAGTCGAGCTCCTCGCGCAGGCGATCGCCAATCTCCTCGATCATCTCGGTCGGGTCGATCGAGCCGTCCATCCGCTTGAGCAGGGCGATCAGGGCGCGCAGCTGGCCAAGGTCGCTTTCGACGGCGCTCTGCATGTCGGGGTACTGCAGCTTCACCGCCAGCCTGCGGCCGCTGGGGGCAGTGGCGCGGTGCACCTGGCCCAGCGAGGCGGCCGCGGCGGCCTCGTGCTCGAAGCTCGTGAACCGGCTGGCCCAGTCGGCGCCCAGTTCGGCGGCCATCCGGCGGCGAACGAACGGCCAGCCCATGGCCGGGGCGTTGGTCTGCAGCTCGGCCAGTTCCTTGGCGAACTCCGGCGGCAAGAGGTCGGGCACCGTGGCGAACATCTGCGCCGCCTTCATCAGCGGCCCCTTCAGCCCGCCCAGCGCCGCCTTCAGCGCCTTGGCGTTGCGGGCGCTGGCGTCGTCGCCGGCGAACAGGCTGTTGGCGCCGTAGCTGACGGCGGCGCCGGAGAGACCTGCGCCGACCTTGGCGAAGCGGGCCAGGCGGCCGGACAGGCGGTCGCGTTCCGGGTCATCGACCATCAGGAACCTCCCCCTGTGGGGGAGGCGATCGCGCTAGCGATCGGTGGGGGGAGTGCTGGGCTGGCTAGCGATGAGGAAGCTGAAAACGTCCCCCCTCCGGCCCTGCGGGCCGCCTCCCCCACAGGGGGAGGTTCCTTCAGGGCGATCCTCACACCAACGCCTCGAACTCGTCCACCAGCCGCTCCAGCTGCCGGCAGCCCGCCGCCCAGAAGGCCTTGTCGCGCGGATTGAGGCCGAACGGCTTCAGAGCCTCGACATAGGTGCGGGTGCCGCCGGCGGCCAGCAGGTCTTCGTACAGAGGCGCGAAGGTCGCCGGGTCCTCGCGGCGCTTCTCCATCAGGCCACGCACCAGCAGGTCGCCGAAGGCGTAGGCGTAGACGTAGAACGGCGCGTGCACGAAGTGGCTTACATAGGCCCAGTAGTGCTCGTAGCCCTCGTTCAGCACCACGGCCGGACCCAGGCTCTCGGCCATGGTCTCCAGCCACAGACCGCCGATCTGGTCGGGCGACAGCTCGCCCTCCTGGCGGGCGGCGTGGAACCTGCGCTCGAAGCGGTGGAAGGCGATCTGGCGGACCACGGTGTTGAGCCCGTCCTCGATCTTGCCCGCCAGCAGCCCCTTGCGGTCGGCGGGCGTGGCCTCGGCCAGCAGCCGGTCGAACACCAGGCCTTCGCCGAAGATCGAGGCCGTCTCGGCCAGGGTCAGGGGCGTGTCGGCCAGCAGAGTGCCCAGCGGCGCGCACAGGGTCTGGTGCACGGCGTGGCCCAGCTCGTGCGCCAGGGTCAGCACGTCGCGCCGCTCGCCCATGTAGTTCATGAAGACGTACGGATGGCGGTCGGCCGTCACCGGGTGCGAATAGGCGCCCGACTGCTTGCCGGCCCGGGGCCGCGCGTCGATCCACGGCTGGGTAAAGAAGGTCTGCGCGGTGTCGGCGAACTTCGGGGCCAGGGCCTGGAAGCTTTCCAGCACCACGTCCCTGGCTTCGTTCCAGGGATAGGTGCGCGGCTGGGCGGTGTCGAGCGGGGCGTTGCGGTCCCAGTAATCGAGCGACTTGCGGCCCATGGCCTTGGCCTTGAGCGCATAATAGCGGTGCGACAGGCGCGGATAGGCCTCGACCACGGCGGCTTCCAGGGCGTCCACCGCGTCGGCGTCGACCTCGTTGGCCAGGTGGCGCGAGTGGGCCGGGTCGTCATAGCGCCGCCAGCGGTCCTCGACCTGCTTTTCGAAGGCCAGGGTGTTCATCACCAGCGCCTGGGTCGAGGCGCGCTCGTGCAGGGCGTGTGCCAGGCCGTCGGCGGCGGCCTTGCGGCGGCGCACGTCGGGGTCCGACAGGCGGTTTAGCGCCTCGGGCAGGGTCAGCTGCTCCTTGCCGACCTTGGCGCTGAGTTTGGCCAGGGTCTCGTCATAGAGCCGCACCCAGTTGGCCACGGCCGGACCGCGATCGACGATGTAGCGCTCCAGCTCGGCCGACAGCTCGTGCGGGCGCGACAGGCGCAGGCGGCGCAGCCACGGCGTCCAGCGGCGGGCCGGCTCGTGGGCCTTGAGGGCGGCGTCGAGCTCGGCGTCCTCCAGCTGGTTCAGCTCCAGCGAGAAGAACAGGCTGTCGGCGGCGATCTGCGAGGAGCGGGCGCGAAGATCGGCCTCGAACTTGGCCCAGGCCGGGTCGTCGCGGGCGGTCGAGGCGGCCAGGCCCGCATAGGCGCCCACGCCCCACAGGCCGTTCGTGGCCTCCTCATAGAGGCGGATACCGCGATCCAGCAGCTTGCCCAACCGCGCCGGCTCGCCGCGCGCTTCGAGGAACATGCCCTCCAGCGAGGCCAGTTCGTCATTGGCGGCCTTGGCGGCGACCAGGTCGGTCTCGATCCTCGGATCCTCGCGGCCGGCATAGAGGTCGGCGAGGTTCCACTCGGGAAGGGCGTCGGGCTTGAAGGGCGCGTTCATGGCAGGAAGGGATATGGCGTCTGGCGGGGATGAAGCAATCGGGAAGGGTGGAAAACGCGAGGTCGGCAGCGAAGATCCTCCCCCCGTGGGGGAGGTGGCCCGGAGGGCCGGAGGGGGGGGTGTTTTCAGCTTTCGAGGCAGTGGCCGGCTTCGCAGCCACTCCCCCCTCCGTCCGCTTCGCGGACACCTCCCCCAGAGGGGGGGAGGATCTAGCTGTGCGCCTTCACCAACGCCTTCGGCGCCACAAGCGTCCAGGCCGTGCGCAGCAGGCCCGCCAGCTCGTCCGCGTCGATCGCCGCCAGCCGCACCAGCACCGCCGGATAGCCAAGATAGTGGGAGTCGTCGAAGAACCGTTCGGGGGCGGCCTCGATCAGCATCTGCTTGGTCTCGATCAGGCAGCGCACGGCGATGACGCCGGGCACCAGCACGCGCCTGGCCTTGGGCGCGGGTCTCGCCAAATAGCCCCAGGCCAGGCCCTTGCCGGCCACCTCGTAGGCGACCTGCTCGCCGTTGGAGGCTTCCACCACCTCCGGCAGGGCCGTCGCCAGGGCGCGGAGGGTTTCGTCGTCGACCATGAGCTTGATGAAGCGCTTCGCGGACTGCTTTCGCAAGCGATCTTGGCTATTCTCAAGGTTGTGGGCAGGCGTCGCTGTGTGCGAGGATTTTTGGATGTCGAAGCTTGGTCGCGCGTTGAAGTCCTGGGGCGGCCTCGCTCTTATCGCCCTGCTGTTCGCGCTGCAGATCGAGAGCTACTCTTTCCTCGGCGAGTGGCGGGTGCGGCCCGTGGAAAGCGCGCCGTCGGCCGTATCGGGGGTGCTCGATTTCGGGCGTCGTTCCGGAGCGGTCCGCCTGAAGACGCGATGCGCCGCCTACGAGGGACGCTATCATCGGGGCATGATCGGGCGACTTGCGATCGGCCGTCTTGAGCCGGTCTCCGAGGCCTGCGCCGCCGACGCGGCTCTGTTGGCCAGTCTGACCGCCGCCACCGGCTATCGCTACGGCCTGCAGTCGATGACGCTCTCGGCGCCTGACGGGAGCACGCTGAAGGTCTTTCGACCCCAATAGCGTAAACCGTTGTTAAGGCTCGCTGTTAAGGTCTGCGACACCTCTCCGAAAGCCGGTGTTTACCCCCGTGCTGTACCACTCTGAACCAACAAGAGCCTCGCTCCATGTCGGGCGCGGCCGGTTCTGGTGGATGGCCTTCAATGACCAAGACGGTGCTCGTCGTCGACGACGATCCGACCCAACGTCGACTGATCCAGGCGGTGCTGGAGCGCGAAGGATTCGCCGTCTCCCACGCCGAAAGCGGCGACGCGGCCATGGCCCATCTGGCGGCCGGGGCGCCGGCCGACGTGATCCTGCTCGACCTCGTCATGCCCGGCTTGCCGGGCCAGGAGGCGCTGAAGGAGATGCGCGCGCGCGGCTACGCCCAGCCGGTGATCGTGCTGACCGCCAGCGGCGGCGTCGACACCGTGGTGAAGGCCATGCAGGCCGGCGCCACCGACTTCTTCATCAAGCCGGCCAGCCCTGAGCGGATCACCGTGTCGATCCGCAACGCCCTCTCCATGGGCGACCTCAAGGGCGAGGTCGACCGCCTCAACAAGCGCGTCTCGGGCCGCACCACCTTCGCCGACCTGATCGGCGCCTCGCCGGCCATGACCATGGTCAAGCGCATCGGCGAGCGGGCCGCCAAGAGCTCGATCCCGGTGCTGATCACCGGCGAGAGCGGCGTCGGCAAGGAACTGATCGCCCGCGCCGTGCACGGCTCCTCGGATCGCGCCGGCAAGCCGTTCGTGGCCGTCAACTGCGGCGCCATCCCGGAAAACCTCGTCGAGTCGATCCTGTTCGGCCACGAGAAGGGCTCCTTCACCGGCGCCTCCGACAAGCACTCGGGCAAGTTCAAGGAAGCCGACGGCGGCACCCTGTTCCTCGACGAGGTCGGCGAGCTGCCGCTCGACGTCCAGGTCAAGTTGCTGCGCGCCCTGCAAGAGGGCGAGATCGACCCGATCGGCTCCAAGCGCTCGGTCAAGGTCGACGTCCGCATCGTCTCGGCCACCAACCGCGACCTGTCGGCCGCGGTGAAGCAGGGGCTGTTCCGCGAGGACCTCTATTACCGCCTGAACGTCTTCCCGGTGGAGGCGCCCAGCTTGCGCGAGCGCCGCGAGGACATCCCGGCCCTGGTCGAGGCCTTCGTGCGCCGCTTCAATGTCGAGGAAGGCAAGCGCGTGGTCGGGGCCTCGCCCGAGACCCTGCAGATCCTCTGCGCCTTCGACTGGCCCGGCAACGTGCGCCAGCTGGAGAACGCGGTCTATCGCGCCATCGTCCTGGCCGACGCGCCTTACCTCCAGCCCTATGACTTCCCGGCCATCTCGGGCGTCATGGCCCCGCCGCTGGAGGCCTCGCCCACCGAGGCCCTGCCGGAGATGATCCAGGCCGCCGCCGTCTTCGTCGACGGCCCGATCGGCGAGGCGCCGGTGCGCATCCTCGACGGCCACGGCCACCTGCGGACCCTGGAGGAGATCGAGCGCGACCTCATCCAGCACGCCATCGAGGTCTATGCCGGCCACATGAGCGAGGTGGCCCGCCGCCTCGGCATCGGCCGCTCGACCCTCTACCGCAAGGTCCGCGAGCAGGGCATCGACGTGGACGTGAAGGAAGCCTCGTAAGGGGTTTCCGTAGCGGCCTCGAAGGGCGTCAGGCGCCGTCAGCGTCCGGCTTCGAGCTTTTCAGCAGCCGCGCGATCGCTTGCCCGGGCGTATCGCCCACGGCGATCCAGGCGGGCGGCGCGCCCCAGAATTCCATCGCCTCAACGTCGCCGCCGAACGGACCGTTCTCTAGCAGCCAGCCGGCGCGGTTGATGCGGCCGACCGGCGTGTCGGCCTGGGAGACGGCCAGCCAGCGGCCCTGGCTGTAGGTTCCCTGGTAGCGGTCCTCGACGACCGCGATCGGGTAGTGGTGGATCGGCGTTTCCATCCCGTGCTCAGTCCTCGGCCTCTTCCGCCGCTTCGGGCTCGGGCTGGCGGCCGCGGCGGGCAAAGCCCTTGCCGCGCTGCATCGGCTTGCGCTCGCCCTTGGCCTTGGCGGTGATTTCCTTGAGCTTGATGGTCTGGTTGACCGACAGGGCCTGGCCGGCGCCGCCCTTTTCGGGATCGCCGAACGCCCGGCCGTAGGTCTCGATGCGCTGGGCGACCGAGCCAAGAAACTCGCCCTCCCAGTCGGAGAGCTCGATCCCGCCCTTGTCGGCCATCCGCTTGGCCTTCTTCAGCGCGTTCAGCGCGGCCTTCTTGGCCTGGGTGCGAGGATCGGGCGGCTTGGCGCGCATGAGGCCAGCCTAGCAAAAAGGCCCTCTCCGGGGAGAGGGCCTTTTCAAAATCAGATCTCGCCGATGGCCGAGAGGTAGAGGTCGAGGATGGCGTCCTCTTCCTGGCGCTTGGCGCGGTCGGTCTTGCGCAGGCGGACCACCTTCTTGAGCACCTTGACGTCGAAGCCGTTGCCCTTGGCTTCGAGGTAGACTTCCTTGATCTGTTCCATGATCTCGGCCTTCTCGACCTCGAGGCGCTCGACGCGCTCGATGATCGACTTCAGCTGGCCCTGGGCGGTGGAGTTCAGAACGTCGGCGTGCGGGATGGCGTCGTCGGCCATGGAGATCTCTCGCGAAAAGGGCTGGAAACTGGAGGCGCGGAAACTAGTTCGGGACGCGCCCGAGGGAAAGCCGATTCAGAGCAGGCCGTGGGCTTGAATCGCCGGACGCAGGGCGGCCGGGTCGACGAAGTGGTGGACGTGGAAGCCCATCGCCCGCGCCGCCTCGATATTGGCCGCGCTGTCGTCCACGAAAAGCAGGTCGGCGGGCGACAGGCCGGTGCGCTCCAGGGCGATCTCGTAGATCCGGCGCTCGGGCTTGATGGCGCGTTCCTCGGCCGAGACGACGGCGTCGCGGAAGTGGCGGAAGACCGGGCTCATGGCCTGCACGCCGGGCCAGGATTCGCTCGACATGTTGGTCAGGGCGAACTGCGGCACGCCGGCGGCGGCCAGGTCCTCGATCAGGGCTTCGGTCTCGGGGATCGCGCCGGAGAACATCTCGTCCCAGCGGTCCCACCAGGCGGCCAGATGCTCGGCGTGCTCGGGGAACCGAGCGGCGCGCAGGGCGATGTTCTCGCCGAAGGTCAGGCCCCGGTCGGTTTCGCTGTGCCAGTCCAGGGTCCCGACATGCGAAAGGAACCGGTCGAGATCGGCCGGTTCCTTGAAGATCTTCGCGTAGAGCGTGCGCGGGTTCCAGCGCACGATGACATTGCCGACGTCCCAGAGCATGGCCCTGGGAGACGCGGGCAGGGTCATCAGCCCTGCTTGGCCTTGAAGCGCGGGTCGGTCTTGTTGATGATGTAGATGATGCCCTTGCGGCGCACCAACTTGCAGTCGCGGTGGCGACCCTTCAGCGACTTCAGCGAGCTGCGAACCTTCATGACCGTCTCTGTTTTCAGCGGAGAGGTTCGGGCGCGCCAAGAGACTCGCCGGAACATCCGGATGTTTCGGAGGGCGTGCGTATAGGCAAGACCTGGGCGAGAGTCAATCGACCTGGGGCCTTTCCCGCGCGGCGTTTGCGCGCTGTGGCTCTCAGGCCTCCGTCTTGGGTCCCGCCAGGGCCGGCTTGAACGACAGGCCCTTGGGCGGAGGCGGGCCGAAGCGGTTGTCGGCGGCCTTGCCGGGCAGGGCGCCCAGCGCGATCAACAGGCCCGCCAGCAGCAGCACGGCCACGCCCAGGGCGCTCTGATAGGGCTGGGGCGACAGGACGAAGCCGCCGCCGAAGATCAGGGCCGTCTCGGCGATGAAGAAGCCGCCGGCCCACCAGCCGCTGCGTCCCAGGTCGTGCAAGCGCGGCACGGCGGCGATCAGCAGCACCACCTGGGCGGCCGGCATCGGCCGCTTGAACACCACGCCCGAGATCAGGGCCGCGGCGATGGCCGCGGCGACGATGATCCAATAGGTGGCGCGGTTGATCCGGCCCTTCAGAAGTTGCACGGCGATGATCTCCTGGATGGGCGGTCAGCGGCGCAGCGGCGCGACGCTCAAGATGCGCTCGGCATAGAGCCGGCTTTCGGTGTCGTGCAAGTAGGCCTTCGGCCTGCGCTCGACGGCGCGGCGTCCCTCGAAGGCCACCACCACCCTCACGCCCGCCTGCGGATCGCCGCCCAGCGCCTTGATCCGCTGTTCGAGTTCGGCGCAGGCGTCGGGCGCGCACTCCAGCCATTCCGGCTCGGCGGTCAAGGGAGGATTGCAGGGCGCTCCCTTGGCCGGGCAGGCGGTCAGGGTGCTGTTTTCCCAGTTGCTGAAATAGACGCCGGTGATGCGCTGCGACGGGCCGTAGGCGCGGCCCTCGACAACCAGCCGATCACCCGCGAGCGCGGAGCCCGCGGCGAGCAGGACGGCGCACGAAAGCAGGGCGGGGAAGACGGTCCTCATGGGTCCAGCCTGGCACGGCGGGAGTCAGCTTGACCATGCCCGAAAGGGAACTCACCGCGTCCTGGCGTCCTTGTGATTGAAGCTTTCGCACGAACCCCGGTAGCCTGCCCGCATGGATAAACGCGTATTCCTCGTTCTGCTGCTGGCCGGCTGCGCCGACACGACCGTCAACGCGCCGCTGGCGCCGTCGACCCCGGTCGCCCCGCCGCCGAAGGTCTCGACCCCCGCCGCCCCGACCCAGCCGAGCGCCGTCACGGCGGTCGAGACCGGCGGCCAGGTCGCCGCCTTCAACGCCTGGCTGGCCGACTTCAAGCCCCGCGCGGTCGCCGCCGGCGTGCCCCAGGCGGTGGTCGATCGCGAGCTGGACGGCCTGACGCCGAACCCGCGCGTCATCTCGCTGGACGGCCGCCAGCCGGAGTTCTCCAAGCCGGTCGGCGACTATATCAAGGGCGTGATCAGCGACGACCGCGTGGCCGTGGGCCGCGCCAAGCGCGACAGCCTGCCCTTCCTGCCGACCGTCGAGAGCCGCTACGGCGTGCCGCGCGACATCCTGCTGGCCGTCTGGGCGATGGAATCGGCCTTCGGCAAGATCCAGGGCGACTTCGACGTCGTCCGCTCGATGGCCAGCCTGGCCGCCGACGGCCGCCGCCGCGCCTGGGCCGAGGGCGAGCTGATCGCGGTGCTGAAGATCATCGCCTCGGGCGAGGACCGCCGCGACCAGCTGAAGGGCTCGTGGGCGGGCGCGATGGGCCAGACCCAGTTCCTGCCGTCCAGCTATCTCTCCACCACCGTCGACTTCGATGGCGACGGCCGCCGCGACATCTGGGGCAGCGACGCCGACAGCCTGGCCTCGGCCGCCAATCTGCTGGCCAAGGGCGGCTGGAAGCCGGGCGTGGGCTGGGCCAAGGAAGTGATCCTGCCGGCCGGTTTCGACTACAGCCTGGCCGAGGGGCCGCGCGAGGTTCCGTCGTGGTGGGAAGCCAAGGGCGTGAAGAGGGCCGACGGCCTGCCCTGGACGGCCGCTGACGCCGCATCGCCCGCCGGCCTGATCCTGCCCGCGGGCGCGGCTGGTCCGGCCTTCCTGGCCCTTCCCAACCACTTCGCGATCCGCAAGTACAACAACTCCACCTCCTACGCCCTGGGCATCGGCCTGCTGGCCGACCGCTTCGGCGGCGGCGGGCCGCTGGTCGCGCCCTGGCCGGTGGAGCAGCCGCTGTCGCTGGCCGACCGCATGGCCGCCCAGATCGCCCTGGCGCGCCTGGGCTTCGATCCTGGTCCGGCCGACGGCGTCATCGGCGCCGGCACCCGCAAGGCCTTGCGCGCCTGGCAGCAGAGCCGCCAGCTGCCCGCCGACGGCTACCTGTCGTCGGACATGGTGGTGAAGCTCAAGGCCCAGGCGGCCATCTCCTGACCCCTCTCCCCTTGCGGGAGAGGGTGGCCCCACGGAGTGGGGTCGGGTGAGGGGTTTCTCAAACGCGAAACGCCGCGGCAGCTGTGCAGCTGCCGCGGCGTTTTTCGTGGGTGCGACCCCTCATCCGTCAGCTTCGCTGACACCTTCTCCCGCAAGGGGAGAAGGGCTTTACGCCGCCTGGCTGACCTGCGGCGGGAAGACGTCGTCCATGCGCAGATAGGTGATCAGGCGGGTGTCGACCGACAGGATGGCCTGCACGAAGCGCAATTCGTCGGCGCCCATGTCCGGGGCCGGCTGCAGGTGGTCGCGGGTGATGGTGAAGGTTTCCGACACGGCGTCCACCAGGATGCCGGCCAGACGGTCGTGGCACTCGACGACGACGATGACGTGGCGGGTTTCCGGGACGGTGACGCCCAGGCCCAGGCGGTTGCGCAGGTCGATGACCGGCATGATCGCGCCGCGCAGGTTGATGACGCCCTTGAGGAAGCCCGGCGCATGCGGGATCGGGGTCGCCGGGGTCCAGCCGCGGATCTCGCGGACGGTCTTGACGTCGATGCAGAACTCCTGCTCGCCGATGCAGAAGGAGATCAGCTCCAGGGCCGGTTCGGCTTGGTCGGTCATCAGGAAATCCCCGGGAATTGGAAGGCTTGCGCGGACGTCTCCGCTCGCCTGCCACAAGAGCCCGGGCGCCGTTTAACAACGGTTAATGCTGAAGTTTTCCGGTGGTTTTCGGGGCGAGGCGGATTGTCGCGCCCCGGCCGTGTCCATTGGCGCCCAAGGAACGGGCGTCAGCTCGCCGCGCGCAGGCGCTTCTTGAGGAACATGGCCGCGTCGGCTTCGGCCAGGGCCGTCTCCGGCTCGGCGTTGGTCTCGATCTCGCGCACGCCGAACGAAACGTGCAGCGGGGCGCTCCACTCGCCGAACTGGACGGGCGTGTTGCGGATCGCGCCGGCCAGGCTCTCGCCCTTCATCTCGGCGGTGGCCTTGTCGGCCTGGACCAGCAGCACGGCGAACTCGTCGCCGCCCATGCGGCCGACGATGTCGCTTTCGCGGACATTGGCCAGCAGGCGCTCGGCCACGGCTTTCAGCGCCGAGTCGCCGGCGGCGTGGCCGAAGCGGTCGTTGACGGCCTTGAAGTTGTCGAGGTCGAAGAACACCAGGCTGGCCGGCGAGCCGTAGCGCTGGGCGAAGGACGAGACGCGGCGAACCTCGCGCAGGAAGGCGCGGCGGTTCAGCACCGGGGCCAGCACGTCCATGTCGGCCAGGGTCTCGGCCTCGGTCAGGCGATACTTCAGGCGTGAGACTTCCGAGCGAAGATCGTCGATCTCGGTCATCAGGGTCTGCAGGGCGGCCTGCACCTGGGGCGTCAGGTCGGCGGGCTCCAGGCCGAGAAAGCCGGCCTTGTCGACGGCCACGCTGCCGCGCGGCGCCGAGGACACGCCGGCGGCGTCGGCGAGCGCCCGGCGGCGGATCGCGGAGAAGGTTTCGGTGCGGGCGCCTGAGATCTTCATCGGAGGTGCAGCGAATCACTTTCGGTCAAGCTGAATGGAAATCTGCGTTTTCTCGTTAACCATGACAATGGCGGGCCGGGGCCGGCGCCAATACGCCGCAGGCGAGGGGCGGGGCGATCCGGGCGCGCCAAAGTCCGCGCAACCTGCGGAAGCGACATGAAAAACGTCCGAGAACGGGCTTTGGCCTGGGGATGCGACCCGCTATAAGGCGCGCGATTCAAGGGGCCGCCCTGGCGCCTTCGTCGTTCTAGGAAGACGCCGATGACCACGTCCGCGCCGCCTGTCGCCATCGTCATGGGCAGCCGCTCAGACTGGCCGACGATGAAGAAGGCGGCCGACGCCCTCGACGAACTGGGCGTCGCCTACGAGGCCAAGGTCGTTTCGGCCCACCGCACCCCCCAGCGCCTCGTCGAATTCGCCACCGGCGCCAAGGCGGCCGGCTTCCAGGTGATCATCGCCGGGGCCGGCGGCGCGGCGCACCTGCCGGGCATGGTGGCGTCCATGACGCCGCTGCCGGTGCTCGGCGTGCCGGTGCAGTCCAAGGCCCTCAGCGGCCTCGATTCCCTGCTCTCCATCGTGCAGATGCCCGGCGGCATCCCCGTGGCGACCCTGGCCATCGGCGAGGCGGGCGCCAAGAACGCCGGCCTGCTGGCGGCCCAGATCCTGTCGCTGGCCGATCCCGCGCTCGCCGCCCGCCTGGACGCCCAGCGCGCGGCCCAGACCGACAGCGTCGCCGAAAGCGTCGAGGACTAAAGATCATGACCGCCTCTCCGGCTCTTCCCCTGCCCCCCGGCTCCACCCTCGGAATCCTCGGCGGCGGGCAACTGGGCCGGATGCTGGCCCAGGCCGCCTCGCGGCTCGGCTTCGACGTGGTGATCCTCGATCCCGAGGAGAACAGCCCGGCCGGCCGCGTCGCCGCCCGCCAGATCGTCGGCGCCTATGACGACCGCTGGTCGCTCAAGCGCCTGGCCGAGGCCTGCCAGGTCGTGACCTACGAATTCGAGAACGTGCCGGCCGACACCGTCGCCGAGCTGACGGCCCTGGGCTGCGAGGTCGCCCCGGGCGCCGCCGCCCTGGCCGCCGCGCAGGATCGCGTCGTCGAAAAGACCTTCCTGGCCGAGATCGGCGTGCCGACCGTGGCCTTCGCCGCCGTCGACGACGAGGAAAGCCTGCTGGCCGCCGTCGCCAGGATCGGCGCGCCGAGTCTCTTGAAGACCCGCCGTGAGGGCTATGACGGCAAGGGTCAGGCCTGGATCCAGCGTCCGGGCGACGCCGTCGCCGCCTTCGAGAAGATCGGCCGCCAGCCGGCCATCCTCGAGGCCCCGGCCGATTTCGGCCGCGAGCTGTCGGTGATCGCCGCGCGCGGCCGCAACGGCGAGATCGTCTGCTATCCGCTGTCGGACAATCACCACGAGAGCGGCGTCCTGCGCCGCACGATCGCTCCGGCCAAGGTCACCCCGGCCGAGCGCGACCAGGCCGAATCCATCGCCGCCAAGATCCTCACCGCCCTCGACTATGTGGGCGTGATCGGGGTCGAGCTGTTCGAACTGGCCGGCGGCAAGCTGCTGGTCAACGAGTTCGCCCCGCGGGTGCACAACACCGGCCACTGGACCCAGGACGGCTGCGAGGTCGACCAGTTCGAGCAGCACATCCGCGCCGTCGCCGGCTGGCCCCTGGGCCCGACCGCGCCCCTGGCCCGGGTGGAGATGACCAACCTGCTCGGCCCCGAGGTCGACGCCTGGAAGAAGCTGGCCGCCGAGCCCGAGACCCGCATCCACCTCTATGGCAAGGGCGAGGCTCGCCCCGGCCGCAAGATGGGCCATGTGAACCGCCTGCGGCCTCTGGAGGGCTGAGATGGGCGGTCAGGTCACCATCGGCCTGATCGGCGGCATGAGCTGGGAAAGCTCGGCGCACTATTATCGACTGATCAACGAGGCGGTGCGGGCGCGGCGCGGGCCGACGGCGTCGGCCCAGTGCCTGATGTGGTCGTTCGACTTCTCCGAGATCGAGGCCCTGCAGCACGCCGGCCGCTGGAGCGCGCTGGCCGAGCGGCTGGTCGAGGCCGGCAAGGCGCTGGAGCGGGGCGGGGCCGACTTTCTGGTCCTCTGCACCAACACCATGCACCGCCTGGCCGGCGAGCTTCAGGCCGCCGTCGACCTGCCGCTGCTGCACATCGCCGACCCGACCGGCGCGGCGATCCAGGCGGCGGGCCTGCGCAAGGTCGGCCTGCTGGGCACGGCCTTCACCATGGAGCACGCTTTCTATCGCGGACGGCTCGAGGAGCGCTTCGGGCTGGAGGTGCTGGTTCCGGAGGCGCAGGACCGCGCTCTGGTCCATCGGGTGATCTACGAGGAGCTGGTGGCCGGCGTGGTGCGCGAGGAATCTCGCCAGGCCTATCGCGCGGTCATCGCCCGGCTGGTCGAAGCCGGCGCCGAGGGGATCATCCTGGGCTGCACCGAGATCATGCTGCTGGTCGGGGAGGGCGACAGCCCGGTCCCGGTGTTCGACACCACGACCCTGCACGCGCTGGCGGCCGTGGAGCGGGCGCTGGGCTCCTAGGTCCTTCTCCCCTTGCGGGAGAAGGTGGCGGCCGAAGGCCGACGGATGAGGGGTCTCTCAGACGGATCCCGCCTTCGCCCGGACGATCGGCTTGTCGCGGCGGACAGGGCTATCGACCCCTTGTCTGTTGGAAGGCTGTTAGCGTGAGGGGTCTTCCGGGACACCCGCCCGGCGGTGCAACGCCAGGCGGGTTTCGGCGGAGGGGCCGATAACCCCTGGGCGTTTGGGCCGTGGGTG